>Ga0075464_10000877_pt1 | contig 13403 bp, 10 predicted proteins | sample DEB19_08_DNA_5_FD_75068 | JGI IMG/M metagenome (GOLD analysis project Ga0075464, IMG submission 75068) | Aqueous microbial communities from the Delaware River and Bay under freshwater to marine salinity gradient to study organic matter... | ecosystem: Environmental > Aquatic > Marine > Coastal ...
TCAATCGGGAGGGTCAAGGTTCGAACACTTATCTCCCACAAAAAAGCCCCAAATTGGGGCTTTTTTATTGCCTATGTTTTTTATACTGTTATTTTCAACATAGTGTAGCGAAATTCAACCCTTTATTTCTCAAAAAAACGCATTTTTCAATTCGTCTAATTTTATTATTTTTAAGGTCTAGATATTAAATAAAACAGAAGCCATTGGTTAGAATTTCTATTGTTTGTATTTTCACGCTTCAATTTTATTCGGCTACAATTTCTGGTCAGACTAAAAAAGATACTACCTCACTTTCTGAAATTATTGTAAAGGCTTCTGCCATTGGCACGTCGCTACAAAACTCCATTTCTACCGTAGCTATAGTTAGCAGAAAAGATATCGACAAAAGTGATGGGGTAATACTTAGCCCTATTTTTAATAAAGTACCCGGTATTTACATGCAACAAGGATCTTTAAATACGAATAGGATTACGATTAGAGGGATAGGTGCTAGAGCTCAATACGGGACCAATAGGATAAAAGCTTATTTTGATGAAATTCCTTTAACCAATGCAGAAGGTGAAACAGATATAGAGGATATTGATTTGGAAACAATTGGCCAAATCGAAATCATTAAAGGACCAAATTCTAATAGCTTTGGTTCGGGATTAGGCGGTGTCATTCATCTTTCGAGCAAGCATAATATCTTTGACCCTTTGTTTGTAAAAAGCGGAATTACCATGGGCAGTTTTGGTCTATTCAAACAAAATGTTTCGGCTGGATATCATGATTCAAAATCAACTTTATTCTCAAATTATTCACACATTCAGAGCGAAGGTTATAGAGCAAATAGTGCTTACGATAGAAAGGCTTTCCATATCAATGGAGAACAAAAATTAGGATTAAACAATAGTATGTCTTTTTTAGCGATTTTAACAAGATTAAAGGGATATATCCCAAGTTCTTTAAACATTACAGATTACCAAAAAGACCCCAAAAAGGCGGCAAATAATTGGGCGGCGGCACAAGGATTTGAATCTTATGATAAATTTTTAATGGGCTTAAGTTATCATCATCAACTCGCTCATCATTGGTCCGTTAAAGCGAGTTTGTTTTCGAATTTGAAAAATGCTTTCGAGCCACGTCCATTTGATATTTTAGATGATGAGACTAATTATTTTGGAATCAGATCAAGTATCAACCACGAAGGAAAACTCTTCTATAGGCCTTTCAAATTAAGTTTAGGAACAGAATTATCCACAGAACAATATCACTTTTCGCTTTCCGAGAATCTGTATCAATTACAGCCCAACCAAGGAAGTATTGTCGGAAAAGAATTCAGTAAAATCAAACAAAATAGAAGCTATAGCAATTACTTTTTGGAGCTTAATGTTTTATTGTCCGAGCGTCTACATTTAGAAAGTGGATTAGCACTTAACCAAAGCAAATATGATTTACAAGATATTTTTCAAAATAATGGAAGTCAGAAACAGCGCTATACTTTTGGCAATGTTTGTTCTCCTCGGCTTGGATTTTCTTATCAAATAAGTGAAGGGAAAAACCTGTTTACATCTTTAAGTAAAGGATTTTCTGTGCCATCTGTAGCAGAAACACTTAGCCCCGAAGGGCAAATTAACACCGATTTAAAGCCAGAAATTGGCTGGAATTACGAATTTGGTTTTAAGGCAAATTGGCTAAACCATCGGATTTATTCGGAAGTGACCCTATTTGACACCCAAATTGAAAATTTATTAGTTGCAAATAGTACCACGCAAGGACAATATGTGGGTGTTAATGCCGGAAAAAGCACACATTTGGGCTTAGAATTTTTAGTAAATTATACGCTTTTAGAAAATCGTCAATTAAAAATCGACTCTTATTTTTCTGGGGCTGTAAACCATTTTAGATTTAATAATTTTATAAATCAGGATATTGATTATTCTGGAAATCGATTAACAGGAGCCCCCAACTTTCAATTGAATTTAGGGTTGGATATCCAAACGGGCAATGGTTTTATTTTAAATACTTCTTTGCGTAGCGTAGGAAAAATCCCAATGAACGACTCGAACACGACTTATAGCGAGGCTTACAGTCTGTTTGACATTAAAGCGTCTTACACTTTTTCTTTTATCAAAATCATCAAAGCCGAAATTAATATTGGCCTAAACAATGTAATGGATAAGCATTATGCTGCAAGTATTTTACCAAATGCAGTAGGCTTTGGAAACGCTTTACCTAGATATTATTATCCCGGAAACCCCAGAAATTATTTTGGTGGTATATCGCTAAAATACACTTTACATTAATAGCTAAAAAAGCTATCCGCAACAACGAATAGCTTTTCTATCAACTAAATCTAAGCAAGAAAATCTTCTCTGTGAGGCGTAAATGCATCTATTAAAGTCCCCGCTTCTTTGCAAACACATCCGTGAATGGCATGAGGAGGTACATAATATCCATCTCCTTTTTTGATGATTCTTTTCTCGTCGCCAATGGTCATCTCAAATACGCCACTTTCTACAAATGTAACTTGTGAATGAGGGTGTTGGTGTAAAGTTCCAACAGCTTCTGCCTCAAATTTTGCTTTCACAAGCATAATTTTATCATCGTAACCAAATACTTGTCTTTTAATCCCATTCCCTAAATCCTCCCAAGGAATTTCTTGTTCTATTTGAAATAAATCGCTTTGTAACATCTTATGTAATATAAATTTAATCTGTTTATTGATATAAAGGTATGAGTTTTATTGATTTTAAAAACCTAGTCCTTTGCTTACTTACTTGTTAGATTGGTTTGATTTTAAAAAATTTATAAGCTTATGTATGTTTCGGATATATTCCCCGGTTGATATATAAAGATTATCGGAAGGATCAGGATAAGGAGAGGTATCGGTATCATCACCCACAACGGTAGAGGCATATTTAGGCCCTTGCTCTTGATTTTGGCCATCGCCAATATAAGGATGACTGATATAAGCGTGTTTGGTAAGCCATCTATTTTGGCTATCTACAGATTGAATAATTTGCTTAATCTCTGCATCTGTAGATGAGCTAGAAAAGTTATCTCGGTTTAAATCATAAAAGTTTTGTGGGGTACCCGTACCTTGAAAATGCGCCGCTTTTAAAGGCGAATCTTTAGTGACCTCTTCTATTGGAAGGGAGGATAATCTGAGATATTCGGCTTTCAATTTTTCGAGTTCGATACCATGTTTTCCAGAATAATGACCCAATAAATTTTGATCGTTATCATCCAAATAATAACTTCCAAATTGGACATTAGACCCTTTTCGGTGAACATAAATGGCTTTATTTGTTACTATATCAATAAATGTTGGATGTGTACGATGACCATCAATCTGATTATCGGGAAGTTTGCAATCCTCTAACCATTTGATAGCTTTAGGTACCTGAACTAAAAATCTTTTATCGCCGGTAAACTCATAAAATTTAAGCAACAAAAGGGCATTTTCGCAAGTGGTACTTGGTAAAAATGCCGCAGGTTCATAAGTTCTGGCTCCAGCCGTTTGAAATTGCATATTTACTTGTTGGCCCCAAGCACCACAATCTGCTTGAGAGGTAAGGTAAAAATTCATCCCTCTATAAATTGGATCAAGGAAACGTTCTTCGCCTAAAGTGAGGTAAGATTGGATAAGGAAATGAACATTTTCCCAAATCACATCATCATTAAAAGTATAATATGAGGTATAATCTGGATGACCTTGTTTATTGAAATCATATTTTAGGGGATAACGTTGCGGCCATCCGCCTATTGGATATTGACTTTTTAGGATAAAGTTTATCGCTTTATCTAAGGCTGGCTTATAGGTAGGATCCATCTTTTCGAGATACATTCTTAACAAGAATCTTGCAGCATCTGAGGTGATATCATCATCAAAAGTTGAGTTCCCGTAATAATGTTGAAACTCTTCTAAACGCCAAGCATTTTTTCCTATGGTATTGTACCATTGTTTTAGCGATTTATCCCCTGCAAAATCAATCATATAATTCCAGCCACCTTCGCTACTTTGCCCCCAAATAACTGCATTAGCAGCTTTTTGCGCTGCCTGATAATAATATTCGTTGCCCGTAACTTTATAGGCATCCAAAAAAAGATGTCCCATACTAATCGTACCCGGATGCTGAAGCCAAATCATGGAATTGTAGGCCTCCATTTCGCCCCAACGCCTGGAGAGGTCGGGCTTATAATACCAAACATATCCCCCATTTAAACTTGCTTTTTCGACCATAAATTTGGTAGAATTAAGCATCGTTTCTTGTACTTTTTGTATCAGATTAGTTTGTTGAGCATTTACCTGAGTATTAATTTTCAAGAAGAAAATCAAAAGGAAAATTCCAATTAAGCTGCGATTTAGTTTTTTTGATAAGTAGGGAATTGATTTCATGTGGTTATTCTTTTATGAATTGTTTAGGATGGAGTGCTTTGGGTGTGATTTTAATCTTATAAATAGAACCTTTGAACCACGATTTGTTGTTCTGACGAACGCCAATAGAGGTTTTTCCGGTTAAAAGCGGGATCATGTTTATTTGACTTTCTAACTCTTTTTGCCCATCTACGTAAGTTGTTAATTTACCATTATCAACCACATAGGCCAGATGATACCAACGATTGAGTGGGTGTAGCAGGGTTGAATCAATCAATGTGTTTTTTTGTGTTCCCGAGTAAATAAAAGCGTCAAAATACCAACCTGATGTTGTTGATCTTGTTTCGAGCAGTAATCGATTGCTTAATATTTCGCCGAAATGAAGTAAACGTTGTTCGAAATTTCCACCAGAATCTGGATAAAATATCATTTCGATAGTGAGCTTCTTGAGTTGAGCTATGGGCATTTCGCTCAAAAATATCGCGTCTTTTAATCCATCAAAATGGATTACTGGGCCATATTTGCTATCTACAAGTTTAGGATGACCATAAATAGTAGTTGTTTTGCTCTGCAAACTGATTAAGTTGACAGGCAACCAAATGATTGATTGATGATCAGAAGAATGTATCACATCTTTAACCTGTGCATTAGAAGCCAAGAAAGACATGACACAAAGACAACTGAATAGAAGTGGCTTCATGTATAAACTAAGGATAAATTGGTGATATGAATATAGAGAAAAATAATCAACCAATTATAAATTCAGTTAAAGAAATAGCCAATAATTAATATAATTGTCTATAAAGAGATAAAGGACCTAATTAATGAACCTTTATTAAAGTCAGAATTCTGTTTTTTATTCTGACTTCCCCACCGCCTTCTATTTTACATCTTACCTCGATTGCTTGATTGGTAGCTACATTTGCAATAGCTTGCAAACTGATGTCACCTGTTTCAAGTTCGTTCACTCTTGTTCTTGTTGAAGTTGGAATCAAAACTCCATTTTGGTAAATACTAAAGCTTGCTTTTGAGCCTTTAATATCATCAACTGGGATCGTATCAAAATTATACAAGGTTCCATTAATTGTGGCGGTTTCAAATCCAGTTATGGCACCAGAATTGGTGGCAATATTTCCATTATAGCTGGTGATACCCGAATTTGTTAGCGCTCCAACAGCTGTAAAAACAACAAACGAAGTAAGCGGACCAAAATCTACCAATGTACTATTGGCTGGAGATGTTACCGTACCAGGCCCAAAAGATATAGCGCCATTGGTCGAAAGCAGTCTTCCATTTAAGGTGGCTGATGTTCCAACTGCTACTGCAGCACCATCTGATATGAAAGTGCCATTGAGGATATTATTTGCGCCAATCCCTATTGCTCCTTTAGAAATCCAAAAAACATTAGCAGCGGAAGCATTGTTAATTAATTTCACCTTCACGCCAGCAGCGGTATTAAATGCGCCATCAGTTTTAAATACAAAGACCGAATTAGGATCGTTTTGACCATCTAAAGTAATCTCTCCAGAAATAGATAATGCACCCGTTACAGCGTAAGTCCCTGGATTTATAATCTGCCCATCAGTAAGAACAGTAGCTGCCGCATAATTATTATTTGTTGGATGTTGATAAGCATATAACGTACTTATGATTTGAATTAATTTGATTGCCCCTTGATTGTTATCAAAATCTGAAAGCCTGATTAAGGTATCAATTGAATATTGTGTATTAAACGAAACAGAATAGAGCCCAGCGCCAGGGACCAAGGACATATCGGGAATTATAATATCAGAAAGCGAATTTACTGCAACTGCCGACCCCGAATTTACAGACCGATAATTTTCTAAACTCGTTGAAATTGAAGCATCAACGTAAGTCTTAACCGCTTGTTGTGTTGGGAATTTTATATCCGAATTTGCAGTAAAAAAGGCATCGTTACTTTTATTGGAAGTATTTTCTTTATCGCCTAAACCGGCAGAATTGGATAAAGACAACCAAGTTAAACCATCAAAATAATAAAACCCAGCCGTTTGATCTGTCTGATAAATCAACAAGCTTGTAGCAGGACTGTTAATATTGCCTCTTTGGGTTTGAGTCATTCTAGGAATTAAAACTCCTTTTCCTGTATTAACAATTTCTAATGCCGCAGAGGAATGCGGGGAATTGGTACCTATGCCGACTTGTGAAAATAGGGAATAAGCATTTGAAACTCCTATAAGGAGAATAAGTGTGATTCTTTTCATAGCTATTTGGTTTAAGCTAAATTGTGAAATTAAAATATGCTGGAATGAATGTCCGTCTTTGAAACAGACGAGGATCGTTGGAGCTTTGTATCGGCAAACCTACACTATTAAATACTGTATAAACACTATTTATTTTTAAACTTCTAAACATTACAATGAAATGTTTGTATAGACTTTTTAAAATCAACGTGGATTAAAAAGATACCTTAGCCAATTTTTACAGATGTCATGGTTAATGATCCCCCAATGGCTTTATCATTAAAAAATTCAATAGGATCATTTTTACCTTGCAAGCCCAAAGTGTAAATTAAAGGTAAATAATGCTCGGGCGTTGGGATAGCCAATAAAGCTTCTTTTCCTAATTTTTCGTATTGTATCAATCGATTATGATATCCGTTGGCGATTAAATCTTTAAAGGTATTGTTCATTTGTATTACCCAATCAAAACCAAATTCGGGGCCATATAATTTATCCCATTGCACCATTCTAAGATTATGGACCATATTTCCGCTTCCGATAATTAATACTCCCTTTTTTCTAAGTTGATCAATCTCCCGTGCCAACTCATAATGAAATTTGGCATCTTTGGTATAATCAATACTCAATTGCAAAACTGGAATATCAGCATTGGGATACATATGTCTTACAACGGTCCAAGCACCATGATCTAGACCCCAATCATGATTCAATTCGACTTGGACAGAGTGAATTAAAGATTTTGTTTTTTGAGCCAGTAACGCATCACCAGGAGCAGGATACTGAACTTGATATAAGGCTTCAGGAAATCCTCCAAAATCGTGAATGGTTTTAGGGAAATCCATAGCTGTAATATGCGTTCCTTTGGCAAACCAATGAGCTGAAACTACCAAAACAGCGGCTGGAACGGGAATTTCGGTAGCCATTAAACGCCATCTCTTGCTAAATTCATTATCTTCAATCCCATTCATCGGAGAACCATGTCCAACAAATAAAACAGGCATCAAATGTTCATGTTCTGGAAGTTGATCCGTAAAGTTTTTAAATCCGCTGAGTGTGTTCATATTAATGTGTTTGAGACCTTTTAGAGCGCATGATATCTATTAAAAATATCAACATAAAGATACGGAATTTACATTTGGGCAATGATAATATCTGGGTAAAAATCACATAAAAAAGCCTCGCAAAATATGCGAGGCCTGACTATTTTATCATTAATACATTCTTAATTTATCTAATGATTAGAATTTGGCGAAGTTATTTTAAGTGTTGCTTTTGCACTATTCATTCCTTCTGCAGATACCTCAAAATTAACAAGTCCTGATGCAGATCTTGATTGTAAAATCACTTGCGCTTTTCCATTAAAAAGTTGTCTTTGCATGGTTTCTCCGTCCTTAAATTGATCTGCCTCGTGGCTACTTGGGTTGCCATTACCAACGCCAATAATTTTAGCATCACCCATCACTTTAAATTGCAGTTGTTGATTGGCATCAGGCACTGCTCTTCCTTGTTTATCTACCACGCTAATATTGATCAGAGCAACATCTTTACCATTTGCAGTTAAAGTTGTTTTGTTTGGTGTAAGCACTAATTGGGCGGGCGCTCCAGTAGTTTCTACTTTAGCGGTAAGTTTTCTTCCATTTTTGTAAGCAACAGCAGATAATGTCCCAGGCTGATACTTCACCATCCATGTTAAATGGCTATTTCTTGGCATAGCCTTTTTGCCTAAACTTTTCCCATTAAGGAATAGTTCTACGTTATCTGCATTGGTATTTACCCAAACTTCGATAGGTTGCCCCTCTTTACCTTTCCAATTCCAATGCGGAGAAAGGTGTAAAACATCCTTGTCAGTCCACCAAGATTGGTAGTAATAATAAATATTTTTAGGGAAGCCGCACATATCCATTACCCCAAAATGAGAATTGATATTGGGCCATTCATAGGGCGTTGGTTCGCCTCTATAATCAAATCCTGTCCAAATAAAACCACCCATCCAATAAGGATTTTCAGCTGCTAAAGTCCACCAAGTTTCTGCTTTACTGGCCCACCAAGGTGCTGTAATATCCTGATCAGGAACATAAGCATTCACAGAATCTTTCTCGTAAATACCTCTTGTGGTTACTGTACTGCCCATTTCTGTCCCAATTAAAGGCTGATTTGGGTGGCTTTTATGATAATCAGCCACGTTTGCTTGTCGGTAATTAAATCCCCGAATGGGGATCACCTCGTTAATGCCCTTAAACACATTACCTAAATCAGCGGCGTAAGTTGCAGTTCTTGTAGGATCTAACTCTTGTTGTTTTGCCAATAAAGTTTGAGCCAGCCTTTTACCCGTAGAATTGCTTTGTACATAACCCTCTTCGTTACCAATTGACCATAAGAATATAGATGGATGGTTACGATCTCTTTTGATTAATTTTTCGAATTGATTGATATACTCTGGGCTGCTATTTAGCAAACGCTGCTCATCTAAAACCAACATTCCTAAACTATCGCAGGCCTCTAATAATTCTGGGGTTGGGGCATTATGACTGGTTCTGTAAGCATTAGAACCCATTTCTTTTAATAGACTTATTCGATAATATTGCAAATCGTCTGGTAAAGCACTGCCCACACCGGCATGATCTTGGTGATTGTTTGTTCCCTTTATTTTAAGATGTTGGCCATTTAAAAAAAATCCATCTTTTGCATCAAAACTAAAAGTTCTAATTCCTAATCGAGTTTGAACGGAGTCTATAATTTTTCCATTTGATTTGATTAAAGTATTGACCTTGTAACGATAAGGATCTTCTAAAGACCATAATCTTGGATGATCGATGTCTATTTTTTGGATAGATGAACTCCCCTGATTGACTTTTAAGTTAAAATCTTGAGCAGAAGTTTCTCCTAATTTCTTACCATTTCTATCGGTGATATAAGAAATCACAGAACAATCTGATGGAAATAAATTTTGATTTTCTATGGTGGCCTCTATTGTAACGGCAGCTTTATTTCCTTCTACCAAAGCATGTACAAATACCCCATTTTCTACGACATGCGTGTTTTCATATTGGTTTAACCAAACATGACGGTAAATACCCGCTCCTTCGTAAAACCAACCTTCATATTGGCTTGCATCGGCCCTTACTACAATGACATTTCTATTTCCGAACTGGATATAATCCGTAATATCGTAACTCACACCTAAATAACCACTTTTGTTGTTTCCTAAAAAGAAGCCATTGATCCAAATATTGGCATCTCTAAAAATTCCATCAAATTGGATTTGAAATCTTTTGCCAGAATCTGCATTCGAAAATGTGAGTTGCTTTCTATACCAACCGATACTTGTTTCGGGGTAAAGTCCGCCAATAGGTTTATATCCATGCGCTAATACATCGGCATTATCTGATTTGGTGAATGGAAGTTCCACCGCCCAATCGTGTGGAAGATTTATTTTTTTCCAAGCTTTGTCATCAAATTTCGGATCAATAGCGGTTTTTTCTGCTTTTCCGGCTTTAGAAAATATATTGGCAATGGTATAATTAAAATCCTTAACGGGATTTCCTGCATTCCCAAGAAAAAAAGCCCAATTGTTATCGATATTTGTAGATTTTCTGGAAACAGATTGTGCTAAAACAGTTTGAATTGGCGCCAAAAATGATATCGTAAAAAGGAAAAATAGGGTTCGCTTGAACATAAAAAATCAGTACTTGTTAATTATTCAATGTGTCGGATAAAGTTATATTATTATTTAATAAATGCATAGAATGCAATTGATATCAAAAGTCTTATTTCATCATATTTTCTTACCACAGATTTTAATTTCCCTCGATTAAATACCAAAAATCATAAAGCAATAAAAAAGCCAATACATAATATGCATTGGCTTTTTATCTCCATTTAAAAATGCTTTATTAACGTGGCATTAAGCCTAATTGTTTAAGAAATTCTAAATTATCAAAGAAATCTTGTTCCTCGGTAATTTTTCCATCAACAATTTTAGCAATTGTACAACCTTCTAAGTTTACCGTTTTTCCGGTTGCAGGAATGCCGAAGAAGTTGCCGGTATGTTTTCCTTTAAAAACCCAGTGTTTTACCAATTGGTCTCCTTTTGCAAACATATTTTTAACAATAAATTGTCTGTCTGAAAATCCAGTTACAAAATTTGCATAATGAGCTTTTGCCGCATCTTTTCCTTTTGTTTCTGGAACAGTGTGCAATACAACATTAGCAGCGTAAGCTGTATCCAAAATATTAATTCTTCCTTCGTTAATGGCTACTTCCCAAACACGGGTGTAAAATGTAACATTATCTGATTCGATTTTTTCTCTTTTTGCGCTTTCATTGTTACAAGCAAAAAGTGAAACACTTACTAGAAGTGTAAAAAGCATTTTTCTCATCTATTTATTTTTTTTAGTTTAACTCAAATATATTTAAAAAAAATAATAGGTGAATATTTTTACTTGTTTTATAAGTATGCAAATAAAAAATTACTGTTTTAATTAAAAGACGGAGGTACAAATTAATCTAAAAAATTAGAGTTTATAACTCTTCCTCACCAACATGAAATATAACCTGTCTGATAGCAATTTTCTCAATATCAGTAATATCGGGCCAGGCTTACCTATCGCATATCTCATTCTGCTGCTATTATCTGTTGCGGCGATATAAATTTCTTTAGCCACAACATCCGGACCATCTGCATCTTTCATTACTTTTTCGGCTGCGCTATTAAATTTTTGAATAAACTCATCATACTGATTTGTGTCGGTTGGTATAAAATATTGTCTACTTCTACCATAGAAATCAGTAACAATTGGACCTGGTTCTATTAGTTTCATTTTAATGTTAAACTGCCTCAATTCATAATGTAATGACTCTGTAAAACCTTCCACTGCAAATTTTGTAGCGTGATAAATGCTATATAAAGGAAAGGTGATTTTACCCCCCATACTTGACACTTGAATAATTGTACCGCCACCATTTGGCCTCATCCATTTAATCGCTTCTCTTGTCACTCTCATTAAACCAAACACATTGGTATCAAACTGCTTATTAATGATTTCATCCGACATACATTCAAAAACACCATCAACCCCATAACCAGCATTATTAACAACAACATCGATGTTGCCAAATTCCTTTTGAGCTTTAGACATCGTTTTGATGACGCTCTCAAGATTGGTTACATCCAATTCAAACAAGATTACATTAGGTAGCGAAATAAAATCGATTTCTTTTTCGGGTGTTCTTTGAGTTGCAATTACATTCCATCCCATTTTAGCAAACTCAAATACCGTTGCCTTGCCAATACCACTTGAAGTTCCTGTAATCAGTACGGTTTTTTTCATAATTATCCTTTTTATATTTTGAACAAAAATATTGGGTTAATTTTAAACTAACAACGTTAGAGTATAGTCTATGGTTGATATTTATTTTTCCACAGCTTATATTTGCAGAATGCTAATCAACGAACTATCTAAAAAAACAGGGATTTCTAACCACACCATTCGCTTCTACGAGAAGTCGGGATTAATCGAGGGAAAACAAGATGAATCAATTAAATCAAATAATTACTTCCATTACGACGAAGTCAGTATTGAAAAATTGGAGTTCATTAATGACGCTAAATCGGTGGGATTCACTATTAAAGAAATTGGTCAAATCATAGATGCTTGGTACAATAATAAATATACAAAAAAACAAAAACTTGAAATTTTAGATGCTAAATTGATTTCCTTGGAGCAAAAAATGAAAGAGATTAAGGAAATGAAAAAGCAAATTCTTCAGTTCAAAGAAGATGTGGTTAATGATAGATGCTAGAATTTCCTAATTAAGAGGGTCATACTATCAAAGTATAACCCTCTAATCTTTTTTAAATAGCTCCAAAGCCTGGACTCGAGCAAAGGACTCTCCCCTGATTAACAGTCTAACGCTCAATCCCTGAACTCACAGAGAAAGTAGTTTAAGATGCTTTTTATTCCTTTTGTGCAAATCATTTGCAAACCATGAGGTGGTTTAATAATTAGTTATAAAGGCTTATTTTAATTAATTATCGCCTCAAAAACCACTTCATTTAGAATTAACTATAAAAAACCAATTTACCAAGTTATATACTTTTGAGGGTTTCCTTTTTTTTAATTGATTTTCTCCATAATAATAGTCCAATTAAAATTACGGCAATTTGCGCCATCGCCCAAAACATGGTGCTAAAATCTCGAGCCCCTTTGCCTGCAAAATCCATAAAATGATGCTTATGCAATAAAGCAAAGCTATATCCTTCGTATAAATCAGTATCATCAACCCTTACAGAAAGCACCCCAGTGCTAGTTTCTACATAATAACGTTCGTGATGATTGCTTGCATAATTTACTTTCCAAACAGGCAAACGTTTATCAGTAAAATTATAGTCGTTATTAAATTTGGTAATAGCTTCTGTTGCTAAAATTTTGTTTAAAGGATGCTTGCTAAATGAAGCGGCTAAGTAATTAGCATATTGCTTTTCGCCATTATTTAAAATACTGTAATCATCAGCATTTAGATATATTGCGTTGAATGGTTTTATATTTTCGTTTTTCATCAAATCCTTTCTTTGAGGATTTGATTCTCCATTTTCTGTGCCTAACGCTTCTTTTATAACTATTTGCCAATACAATATATTGTTCATTTTTACAACGCTGATATTAGTAATTGGCTTTTGCACCAATTGCTGCATTAAAGGAAGATTAAAATCGGCATTTAAAGTTGAGACGATTTGTTTGTGATAAAAATCATTTCGGTTATCAATAGCAAATTTACTCCATACATGAAAAGCACCACTAAAGGTAAACATCAAGGTAAAA
>Ga0075464_10000878_pt1 | contig 13397 bp, 13 predicted proteins | sample DEB19_08_DNA_5_FD_75068 | JGI IMG/M metagenome (GOLD analysis project Ga0075464, IMG submission 75068) | Aqueous microbial communities from the Delaware River and Bay under freshwater to marine salinity gradient to study organic matter... | ecosystem: Environmental > Aquatic > Marine > Coastal ...
CCGTCGACGCCGGCATTTGCTGCATCGCGCACAAAGCTGCCCGCACCGTGCCTGTGGTTGTAGGCTTCGATCGGATTGGCATAGCCCATCAGCACGACTGGGGTGGTGGTGTTTTGTAAGCGAAATTCGCGCACCATGGCCAGCACCTGAACCAAGCCCACGCCAAACGCCAAGGCGCGGTCGCCGGCTTTCTGGATCACCGGGCCGTCGGCGCTGGGATCTGAAAACGGCACGCCGAGCTCGATCACATCGGCACCGCCTGCCACCATGCCGTGCATCAGCGCGGGTGTGATGTCAGCGAAGGGGAAGCCGGCTGTGACGTAAGGAATCAGGGCTTTGCGCTTGTGCGCCAGCAGGGCGCTCATCACTACTTGTATGCGACTCATGACTTGAACGCAATCACTTGTTCGCCGGCCGGGCCGCCTTTGATGCCTTGGCCCTGACAGGACGGACGGCAGTAAAAACTGGCGTTCGACAAATCAGCCACGGTGCCGATGTCTTTGTCGCCACGGCCTGACAGGTTGACCAAAATCGACTGGTCAGTGCGCATGGTCTTGGCCAGTTTCATGGCGTAGGCCACGGCATGGGCTGATTCGAGCGCCGGAATGATTCCTTCGGTGCGGCACAGGTAGTGAAACGCCGACAGCGCCTCGACGTCGGTGATGCCGACGTATTCAGCGCGGCCAATGTCTTTCAAAAAGGCGTGTTCGGGGCCGACCCCTGGGTAATCCAAACCGGCGCTGATGCTGTGCGTTTCTGTCACTTGGCCGTCTTCGTTTTGCAGCACATAGGTGCGGTTGCCGTGCAAAACGCCAGGTGTACCGCGCTGCAAAGAGGCCGAATGCTTGCCGCTGTCGATGCCTTCGCCAGCGGCTTCAACGCCGATCAAGCGGGTGTTTTCGTGGCCGATGTAAGGGTGAAAAATACCCATGGCATTGCTGCCGCCGCCAACGCAGGCGAGCACCGCGTCGGGCTGCTTGCCACCGGTCATCTCAGGCATTTGCGTCAGGCACTCTTCGCCGATGACGCTCTGAAAGTCGCGCACCATCATCGGGTAAGGGTGCGGGCCGGCCACGGTGCCGATGATGTAGAAAGTGTTGTCCACGTTGGCGACCCAGTCACGCATGGCTTCGTTGAGCGCGTCTTTCAGCGTCTTGCTGCCCGACTCGACCGGCACCACGGTGGCACCGAGCAGCTTCATGCGGTAGACGTTGGGGCTTTGGCGCTTGATGTCTTCGCTGCCCATGTAGACCACGCATTCGAGGCCGTAGCGGGCGCAAATGGTGGCGGTGGCCACGCCGTGCTGGCCAGCCCCGGTTTCAGCGATGATGCGGGGCTTGCCCATGCGACGCGCCAGCATGGCCTGGCCGATGGTGTTGTTGATCTTGTGCGCGCCGGTGTGGTTCAGGTCTTCGCGCTTGAGGTAAATCTGCGCGCCACCTTGCTCACGGCTCATGCGGGCCGCATGGTAAATCGGCGACGGACGGCCGACAAAGTGCTTCAGTTCGTAGTGAAACTCGGCTAAAAAAGCCGGGTCGTGCTGGTAGCGTGCGTAAGCCGCTTTCAGCTCGTTGATCGCGTGGGTCAGCGTTTCAGAGACAAAACTGCCGCCGTAGATGCCGAAATGGCCGCTGGCATCGGGTTGTTGATAGGGGTACATGGTTACTTAATCAGTTGGGGACAAAGCAACTCATTCGCTTTGCTCATGTCGTTGGGTCTGTCCCGCAAGGTTTTAGGATTTCTCGTCAGCAGCCCGCACGGCCGCGACGAATTGCTTGATTTTGTCGGCGTCTTTGATGCCTTTGGACACTTCGACGCCTGAGCTCACATCAACGGCCAGCGTTTTGCAGCGCGGCCGGACTTGCAAAATGCCATCGGTCACATTTGCAGGCGTCAATCCACCAGATAAAACGAGGTGAGCGTTGACGTTTGGAGGAAGCAGTGACCACTTGAATGTTTTTCCGCCACCACCAAAACCGTCGACATGGGCGTCGAGCAATATGGCTTGGGCTGCGTTGAAATCGTGTACGTATTTTAAGAGATCAAAGCTGTCTTCGCCGTTTTCTGGGGCATCCAGCGGGATGCGGGCAGCGCGCACAAAGGGCCGGCCGTGGCGCAGGCAGTCGGCCGGGCTTTCGTCCCCATGAAACTGCAACAGGGCGGTCGGCAGCAGCGCGCAGGCGGCGGCGACTTCTTGAGCCGTCGCATTGACGAACAGCAGCACGGGCGTGACATAGGCGGGCAGCCGCGCCGCCAGCTCGGCGGCGCGGGCGGCGCTGACGTAGCGGGGGCTGGGCTCGTACAGCACAAAGCCGACGGCATCTGCGCCGGCGGCAACGGCGGCGTCGACGTCTTCCTCACGCGTCAAGCCGCAAATCTTGATTCGGGTTCGCGGGTTCATGGCAACCAATCATAGGCGGGCCCGCTGCTCGGCAGGCCGAAATGGTCTTCATACACCGGGCCTAAAAAGTACAGGCCGTCCGGCGAAAAAGTCGGGGCGGCGGCATCGCGGCTGCGCGCCGCCAACACGTCCAGAATCCATTCTGGGCTGTGGCCGCCCTGACCGACGCTGACCAAGCAACCCATGATGTTGCGGATCATGTGGTGCAAAAAGGCGTTGGCCTCGAATTCAAAGCGCCAATAAGGGCCGCGCCGAGACACTTGGATGCGCGTGATGGTTTTGACCGGGCTTTTGGCTTGACATTGGGCCGCCCGGAAAGAAGAAAAGTCATGCTCGCCCAGCAAGTAGGCCGCGGCACGCTCAACTGCAGCGCGGTTCATCGGCCGGTAAACCCAACCGACCCGGCCGGCTTCAACACTCGGCCGCACCGGAGATTCGAGCAGCACGTAGGCGTAGCGTCGGGCGATGGCCGAGGCGCGTGAGTGAAAGCCATCTTGACCATCCGGCATCTGCTGCGCCCACTGTACAGCGATGTCGCGTGGCAAAAATGCGTTGGTGCCGCGCACCCAAGAGGCCATGTCGCGCTCCAGCGGGGTGTCGAAATGCGCCACCTGCATCAGACCGTGAACGCCGGCGTCGGTGCGGCCTGCGCACATCACCCGCAGCGGCTGCGTTGTGAATTTGGCCAAGGCGCTTTCGAGCTGGTCTTGAATGGTGTTGCCCGAGAGCTGGCTTTGCCAGCCCTGGTACGCGCTGCCGTTGTAGCTGATGCCTAACGCGACTCTCAAGATGGAGTCCGGGGCGTAGTCTTGGTTGCCACTTTGGCCGAATTCGGCTCTGTTTTGGCCGGCGCATCGGTGCCAAGTTCCAGATCAAAGTCCAACTTGTCCAAAGGTGATGCAGGGGTCAGGCTTGTAGCGGCTGACTGGTAGAGTGGATTGGTCGGATCCAGGGCCCGGCCTTTTTTGCATATCCGCTCCCAGTTGGCGCCTTGGCCACCCGTGATCGTCAGGGCTTCAATCGCCAAACCCTCAAAGCTGGCGGCATCATCACGCTCGATGTATATGTCCATCAGTTCAAGGTGAAGCGCCAGCCGTTGTGGTGTTCGCTTGAGCGCATTGCGCAGCAGTGCTTCCGCTGCCGCCTCGCGGCCGAGTGCCACTTCAGCCTGCGCTAACGTCAATGGGTCATCTTCAAGCGGTTCACGAGGAACCGCCGGCTTGGTTGGCGGTGCAGACGCTGTGACCACAGAGCTAGATGCGAGCGTTCGGGGCTCTGCTGGATCTTTGTCGATAGAGGGCTCGATGGATTCGGCGGGTTCTTTGAGTGCACTGTCCACACCCTGCAGGGCTGATCGAAAGTCCCCATTTCTGTCGGCGGAATGCCGGCGCAAGCGGAAAAAGCGCCAAGCCAGTAGCAAGCCTAAAAATCCGGCGGCGGCGGGCAGAGCCGCTGGATTCTTTGATAAGCGGTCGATCAAACTCATGGTTTCAGCCTCGGCTTGTGCCGAGACAGTGGCGACGCCCGGTGGCGTCTCTGCAGCCAGCGCCGTGTCTGCAGGATTGACCGGCGCGGGTTCGCTTGCTGCCGGAGCGGCACCTAGTTTGGTCAGGTCGCTGATGTTTTTCGACAGCTCAGCCAATCTATCGGCTGCATCGTTGGCTTGACGGGCTTGAGAAAGTGTTTCTTCAGTATTTGGTGCGTCTGCAGATGTTCCTTTGAGCGCACCCTTGGACAAAGTGAGCTTGTCGTCGGTGGGCGCAGCAGGCGTTTTCTCTTCTACTTTGCTTTGTACTTTTCCGGTGGCTTCACGGCCCGACCCTGTGACTTGTGCCGGTCGGGCATTGCTGGCGAGTTGCAGGCGAAAGGCATTGAAGTCCCTGCTTTGGGCCAGGATGGTTTGACTCGCCACAGCACGCGGAACGGTCGATGCGTCGGTGGCTGTTGGCATTGCCAGAACGGCACCGGCTTTGAGTCGGTTGACGTTGCCCGCTACGAATGCGTCCGGGTTGCTGCGCAGCAGGGCCAGCAGCATCTGGTCGAGCGAGACGTTGAGTGGCAGGTTTTGCATTGCCAACTGGCCCAAGGTGTCACCGCGGACCACGGTGATACCTTGGTTTGAGCTGTCCGATATTTCAGTTGCAGGGACTGCTGAGGCCCCAGCCGTCTCAGCGGCCTGAGCCGTCATGGGGAGCACCGGTGCAACAGGGACTGCCGAGGCGGCCGATTTAGGCGGCGTCAATAAAAGAGTGAAGTCGCGGGTTATTTTCCCGGAGGCCCAGCTGACTTCTAAAACGACATCGACAAACGCTGCTGTCACCGGCCGGCTGTTGTTGAGCTGTAGGACGGTTCGGCCATCCGGCGTTTGCTGCACGTTGAATTGAAGGCTGCTCAAGTCGGGGTTGTAGTCAAGGCCCATGGCCTTGTAGGCTTCTGCTGAAGCCAGGGAAGGCCGGATGCTGCTGACCTCAGCCGGCGATAAGTCCGTGATCTCAACCTCAGCCCGCAGAGGTTCACCGATCGATGACAACACATTGAGTCGACCCAAGGCGATCGCGTGCGCGTCCAAGCTGGCCAAGCTGCCAACCCCCAGTAAACCGATCAGCATCCAGGAGGACACGCTGAGCTTTCTGCTGGCGACCCGGAGCGAATCCGCCACTGCGAAAATGCCTTGCGGGGCTGTCCGCAAAAGGGTGGTTTTCCTCATACTTGAGCGCACGGAATTCCTGACAAGAGCTTAGGAAAATTCAGACGGTAACACCATGACCCTGCTGTTTCACGCTTCCAGCAGAATGCGCAGCATGCGGCGCAGCGGCTCGGCAGCGCCCCACAAGAGCTGGTCGCCGACCGTGAAGGCGCCGACGTAGTCATCGCCCATGGCCAACTTGCGAACGCGGCCGACTGGAATCCGCATGGTGCCAGTGACGGCCACCGGGGTCAGGTCGCGGATGCTGGCTTCGCGGGTGTTGGGTACCAATTGGACCCACTCGTTGTCGGCGGCGATCATGGCTTCGATGTCGGCCAGCGGCACGTTTTTCTTCAGCTTGAAGGTCAAGGCCTGGCTGTGGCAGCGCATGGCGCCGATGCGCACACAAAAGCCATCGACCGGCACGGCAGGGCTGCCAAAGCCTTCGCCTTGGGCGAGGATTTTGTTGGTCTCGGCCATGCCTTTCCACTCTTCTTTGGACATGCCGTCACCCAGATCCTTGTCGATCCAGGGAATCAGCGAGCCGCCCAGCGGGACGCCGAAGTTGGCGGTCTCAGCGGCCGTCAAGCTGCGCTGTTTGGCGATGACCTTGCGGTCGATCTCTAGAATCGCGCTTTTCGGGTCGTTCAGCAGGTCTTTGACTTCGGCGTTCAGCGTGCCGTATTGCGTCAGCAACTCGCGCATGTGCTGGGCACCGCCACCAGAGGCCGCTTGGTAGGTCTGGGTGCTCATCCATTCGACCAGGCCAGCTTTGTACAGCGCACCCACGCCCATCAGCATGCAGCTGACAGTGCAATTGCCACCCACCCAGTTGTTGCCGCCACGCAGCATGGCGCTTTTGATCACTGGCAGGTTGACCGGGTCCAGCACGATGACGGCGTCATCGTTCATGCGCAGCGTCGAGGCGGCGTCAATCCAGTGACCGGTCCAGCCCGCTGCGCGCAGTTTGGGGAAGACCTCAGCGGTGTAGTCGCCGCCTTGGGCTGTCAAGATGATGTCGCATTTTTTCAGCGCATCGATGTCAAAAGCGTCTTTGAGGGTGGTCTCGTTTTTCGCCTGTGCCGGGGCTTTGCCGCCGGTATTGGAGGTCGAGAAAAACACCGGCTCGATCAGGCCAAAGTCGCCCTCGGCCTGCATGCGGTCAATCAACACCGAGCCGACCATGCCGCGCCAGCCCACGAGTCCTACTAAATTACCTGTCAATTTCACTTGATGTCCTTCAATTAATTGTCTGTTTCAGTGCTCTGTTTTCAGCCGAGCGCTTTGACCACGGCGTTGCCCATCTCGACGGTGCCGACGCGGGTCGTGCCTTCGCTGTAAATGTCTGGCGTGCGCAGGCCTAGGCTCAAAACGGCGTCTACAGCTTTTTCGATGCGTGCGGCAGCCTCGGGCTGGTTCAAGCTGAAGCGCAGCATCATGGCAGCGCTCAAAATAGTCGCTAGCGGATTGGCCACGCCTTTGCCGGCGATGTCGGGTGCGCTGCCATGGCTCGGCTCGTACAGGCCTTGGTTTTGGGCGTTCAAGCTGGCCGATGGCAGCATGCCAATGCTGCCGGTCAGCATGGCGGCAGCGTCGCTCAAGATGTCACCGAACATGTTGCCGGTCACCACCACGTCAAATTTTTTCGGTGCTTTCACCAACTGCATGGCGGCGTTGTCGACATACATGTGGTCCAGCGCGACGTCTGGATATTGCAGGCCAACCTCGGTCACCACGTCTTTCCAGAGCTGGAAGGTTTCGAGCACGTTGGCTTTGTCAACACTGGTGACGCGTTTGCTGCGTTTGCGTGCGGCCTGGAAAGCCACATGCGCGATGCGTTCGATTTCCGGGCGCGAATAGCGCATGGTGTCGAAGGCTTCTTCGCTGCCAGGGAAATGGCCGTCGGTGGCGACGCGGCGACCGCGCGGCTGGCCAAAGTAAATGTCACCGGTCAACTCGCGAATGATCAAAATGTCCAGGCCCGAGACCAGTTCGCGCTTCAGGCTGGAAGCGTCCACCAGTTGCGGGTAGCAAATGGCGGGGCGAAAGTTGGCAAACAGAGCGAGGTGTTTGCGCAGGCCCAAAATGGCTTGCTCAGGCCGCAGCGGACGATCCAAAGTGTCGTATTTCCAGTCGCCGACAGCGCCAAACAAAATCGCATCTGAGGCTTTGGCCAGTGCCAGTGTGGCCTCTGGCAGCGGGTGACCGTAGGCGTCAAAAGCGGCACCGCCGACGAGCGCGGTTTCCAGCGTCATGTCCAAGTCCAGAACCTTCAAGACCTTGACGGCCTCTGCCACGATTTCGGTGCCAATGCCGTCGCCCGGGAGTACTGCAATTTTCATCATCTAGCCATTCATGCGTTGCGGGTTGAGCCGCGAATTAAGGGGTGCGCAACGTCGCGCAGGGTTGCTCGACGTTGCGAAAGCTCAAGCGTGGTGGGTGTGGGCCAGCCAAGGTTTGCTGGCCAGTCGCTCAGCCTCAAAGGCTTTGATTTTGTCGGCTTTTTGCAAGGTTAGGCCGATGTCGTCGAGCCCGCCTAACAGGCAAAACTTACGGAAAGGCTGGACTTCAAACGGCAGCTCTTCGCCTTGCGGCTTGATCACCACTTGACGCTCTAAGTCGATGGTCAATTGGTAGCCAGGAAAAGCCAGCGCATCAGCAAACAGCTGGCTCACCTGAGCCTCAGGCAAGACGATCGGCAGCAAACCGTTCTTGAAGCTGTTGTTGAAAAAGATATCCGCATAGCTGGGTGCAATGATGGCCCGAAAACCATATTGGTCAAGGGCCCAAGGCGCGTGTTCACGCGAGGAGCCGCAGCCAAAGTTTTTACGCGCCAGCAGGACGGATGCGCCTTTGTAGCGCGACTGGTTCAGAACGAAGTCCGGGTTTGGCTTGCGCGAGGCCGGGTCTTGTCCGGGAAAGCCGGCGTCGAGGTAGCGCCAGGCGTCAAACAGGTTCGGGCCGAAGCCAGTCTTGCGAATCGACTTGAGGAATTGCTTAGGAATGATGGCGTCCGTGTCCACGTTTTCGCGGTCCATGGGGGCCACCAGGCCTTGGTGTACGGTGAATTTTTGCATGGCAGTGTTCAGTTATTTCTTGGCCGCGTTCTCAACGATGGCACCAGCTTTTTGCACGTCTTGCCCGAGGCCGCGAACAGTGTTGCAGCCTGTCAAAAAAACAGACAAAGAGATGCAGGCGAGAGCGATTGTTTTACGGATCATGGTGGTCCTTAGGCTTAAGCAAATTTACGGATGTCAACGAAATGGCCGTGCACGGCGGCCGCAGCAGCCATGGCCGGGCTGACCAGATGAGTCCGTCCACCGGCGCCTTGACGGCCTTCGAAGTTGCGGTTGCTGGTCGATGCGCAGCGCTCGCCTGGCTCGAGCCGGTCGACGTTCATGGCTAGGCACATCGAGCAACCGGGTTCGCGCCATTCAAAACCGGCGGCGACAAAAATCTTGTCGAGGCCTTCGCGTTCGGCTTGTTCCTTGACCAAGCCGGAACCGGGCACGACCATGGCGAGCTTGACGTTTTTCGCGACTTTCTGGCCGATCTTTTTAACGATGGCTGCGGCTTCGCGGATGTCTTCAATCCGGCTGTTGGTGCACGAACCGATGAAGACCTTGTCGATCATGATGTCATTGATTGCCTTGCCGGGTGCCAAGCCCATGTAGGTCAAGGCACGTTCGATGGCATCGCGTTTGTTGGCGTCTTTTTCCTTGTCCGGATCGGGCAGGCTGTCTTCAATCGACAGCACCATTTCAGGCGAGGTGCCCCAGGTGACTTGTGGCCGGATGCTGCCAGCGTCGAGTTCGACCACGGCGTCAAATTTAGCGCCTGCGTCTGAGCGCAGGGTGTTCCAGTACTGCACCGCCATGTCCCACTCGGGACCGCCGACAAATTGGCCGGTTTTCGGGTCTGTGCCGGGAGCGAGCAAGCGGCCTTTGACGTAGTCGATGGTTTTTTGGTCAACCGCCACCAACCCGGCGCGTGCACCGGCTTCGATCGCCATGTTGCAGACCGTCATGCGGCCTTCCATGCTCAGCGCACGGATAGCCGCGCCGCCAAACTCGATGGTGTAGCCGGTGCCGCCGGCCGTGCCGATCTTGCCGATGATGGCCAGTACGATGTCTTTGCCTGTCAGGCCGGGAGCCAAGGTGCCTTCAACTTTGATCAGCAGGTTTTTGGCCTTTTTGGCCAGCAGTGTTTGCGTCGCCATGACGTGCTCGACTTCGCTGGTGCCAATGCCGTGGGCCAGTGCGCCAAAGGCTCCGTGGGTGGAGGTGTGCGAGTCGCCGCAGACAACGGTCATGCCGGGCAGCGTGGCACCATTCTCAGGCCCCATGACGTGGATGATGCCTTGTCGCTTGGAGAGAAACGGGAAGTAAGCGGCAGCGCCAAACTCCGCGATGTTGCTGTCCAGGGCGAGGACTTGTTCTTTGCCGACCGCGTCGGTCAGGCCGTCGTAACCCAGCTCCCAGCCGGTTGTCGGCGTGTTGTGATCGGCGGTGGCGACGATGGAACTGATGCGCCAGACTTTGCGGCCGGCTTCGCGCAGACCTTCAAAGGCTTGTGGACTGGTCACTTCATGGACCAGATGGCGGTCGATGTAGAGGATGGCCGTGCCATCTTCTTCGGTGTGGACGACGTGTTCGTCCCAGATCTTGTCGTAGAGGGTGCGCATTTGTTTCCTTCAGGGGTTTTTATTTTAAAGCTATGAGAGAGGCTGTGAAAGCGTTGACGTTGGCCATTGCAACTGGCGACCGCTGCTTTGGCGTAATGTGTCGACGTCTTCGGGCGTGTCTACGTCCTGTACAAAATGCAGGTTGTCACAGTCGAAGGCGTGTGCTTGCTGCGCATGTTGCTGCCGCCATTGTTTGCAGCCGACCGCGGGCGGGCAGGCCAGTATCTCGCTTCGCACGGCTGCGGTGAAGATAACCGGGTTGCCCGGCTGACCCTGCACGCGCGGGTAAAGCAGGTTTTTGCGATCTGGCCGTTGCGTGAAAGCGTCCAACAACTGCTGAATATCTGGCGTCTCGATCAAGGGTTGATCGGCCAGCGCCATCAGAACGGCGTCGTTCTGACCCATCAGACTTTCCAGACCCAGCCGTTGCGATGAGATCGGGCTGGCATCCGGACTGGGGTTGGTCACCAGTGTGATTGCAAAGTCTTTTAAGAGCGGCGCTATTTCGTTCGCGTGGTGTCCCAACACGACCACCAGTTCAGTCACGCCAGCGCTCTGCAAGGCCATGATCTGGCGGCGTATCAGCGGCACGCCGTCTAGCTCCAGCAATGACTTTGGCTTGTAGCCCATGCGCGTGCCTGCACCGGCAGCCAGCAGCACGGCCGCCACGCTGAGTCGTGGCTGGCTTGAGTGGGCGGCTGGTGTCGTCATGCGCTTCGTCAGTCAATGATGTTGTCGGCGTCGAGCAACCGCACCCGTGGGTCGACGTTGTAGCCGCCAAATTCTGTGTAGCGCAGTAGGTGCCTCTCACAGCGCGTGCAGTGCCAGACTTCACATTGGTTATAGGGGAAAAACGCGGGCGCGATGGGGGCGTTTGGTGAATCGTAGCGTGTGCCTTGCGGGTGGCATTCTTCGAGAGTGGGTTCTTCTGTTTCAGGGTCCCGCAGGGTCCCGATGGCCCTCATGTGCGAAGCTTCCCAGCGGTATTCAGCCAGGCTTTCCCACGCGGTGCAGGTACCGAGGGCGCAGCGGCAAGCCTGCGGCGCTGTGGCGTCGGTCAATGCCAAGCGCAGTGCAGCAGAGTTGACGATGTGTTTCACGATGAGAGGGTCAATCGGAATGTTTGAGCGTTGAGGTTTCAGGCGGCTAGGTGCAAAAATGTAAAAAGCCCGCCGACACGAGGCAGGCAGGCTTTTAAAACCAGCTTCGAAGGAAGCCGACAGCTTATCAGCGTTGGCCGATAGGCTTGACGTCGCGCGGTGTGGAACCGGAGAACAACTGGCGCGGACGGCCGATTTTGTACTCAGGGTCGCCGATCATTTCATTCAACTGAGCGATCCAGCCGACTGTCCGCGCCAAGGCGAAGACAGCGGTGAACAACGGCACCGGAATACCGATGGCGCGCTGGACGATGCCAGAGTAGAAGTCGACGTTCGGGTAAAGCTTGCGGGAGACAAAGTAGTCGTCTTCGAGCGCAATTTTTTCGAGCGTCATGGCCAACTTGAACAACGGGTCGTTCTCGAGGCCCATCTCTTGCAACACTTCTTTGCAGGTTTCCTGCATCAGTTTGGCGCGTGGGTCGTAGTTCTTGTAAACGCGGTGACCAAAACCCATCAGCTTGACAGTCGAGTTCTTGTCTTTCACCTGCTTGATGAACTCACCGATGTTTTCAACGCCACCGCTTTTTTGGATGTCCGTCAGCATGTTCAATGCGGCTTCGTTGGCGCCGCCGTGGGCTGGACCCCAGAGGCAGGCCACGCCGGCTGCAATGGCTGCAAACGGGTTGGTCCCTGAAGAGCCGCACAGACGGACGGTAGAGGTTGAGGCATTTTGCTCGTGGTCAGCGTGCAAAATAAAAATGCGGTCAAGCGCGCGTTCGAGCACTGGATTGACTTTGTATTCTTCGCACGGCGTGGAGAACATCGTGTGCAGGAAATTGCCAGAGTAGCTCAGGTCGTTGCGTGGGTAAACGTATGGCTGGCCGACGGTGTATTTGTAAGCCATCGACACCAGCGTTGGCATCTTGGCAATCAGGCGAATCGCGGCAATTTCGCGGTGCTCTGGGTTGTTGATGTCGGTGCTGTCATGGTAGAACGCCGAGAGGGCGCCAACCAAGCCGGTCATGATAGCCATCGGGTGGGCGTCACGGCGGAAACCGCGCATGAAATACTGCATCTGCTCGTGCACCATGGTGTGGTTGGTCACGCGGCCGACGAAATCTTTTTTCTGGGTGGCGTCAGGCAACTCGCCGTACAGCAAGAGGTGACAGGTTTCGAGGTAGTCGCAGTTGGTGGCGAGTTGCTCAATCGGGTAGCCGCGGTACAGCAACTCGCCTTTGTCGCCATCGATGTAGGTGATGGCTGATTGGGTAGCTGCCGTCGACATGAAGCCCGGGTCGTACGTGAACATGCCGGTCTGTGCGTACAGCTTGCGGATGTCGACCACGTCGGGACCTACGGTGCCTTGGTAAACCGGCATCTCAATGCTAGGGGTTCCATTGCTGAATGACAGGGTGGCTTTATTGTCGGCTAGTTTCATTTCGCTTTCCTTTTTATGGGGGAGATGGGCGATGTCTTAAGGGCACCGGTACCGAAGGTTGGGGGATCAGGCGGGTGCCGGACTGGGCGCCACAGGAACGATCAACAGGGCCAGCACTTCGCGGGCTTCGTCGGTCGAGGCGCTAACGGCTTCGAGTTCGCCAGGCTGCTTTCGCTGTAAAAACAGATCCAGCAGATCATTGTCTGACAAGTCCATTAAATCATCCAAGCCTTTGGCTTGCCTGACGGTCAGCGTGGCTGCATGACGACCAAAAAATCGCTCGATGAACAGGTCGTTTTCAAGCAGCCCACGACGGCAACCCCAACGCAGCCGACTGAGCGAGCGCTCGTCCAGCAGTGGTGAAGTCGCAAGTGTCGACGTATCAGGCAGGGCAGATGTCACAGCGACTGTCTCAGACTGTGCGCAGAACCATCATTTCCTTAATCTTGCCGATTGCCCTGGTAGGGTTCAAACCCTTTGGGCAGACATCGACGCAATTCATGATGGTGTGGCAGCGGAACAAACGGTACGGATCTTCGAGGTTGTCGAGGCGTGCGGCGGTGTCTTCGTCACGGCTGTCGGCGATGAAGCGGTAAGCCTGTAGCAGGCCGGCCGGGCCGACGAATTTGTCGGGATTCCACCAGAAGCTCGGGCAGCTGGTGGAGCAGCTGGCGCACAAAATGCACTCGTACAGGCCGTTCAGCTCGTCGCGCTCTTCGGGGCTTTGCAGACGCTCTTTTTCAGGCGGCACGTTGTCATTGACCAAGTACGGTTTGATCGAGTTGTACTGCTTGAAGAACTGCGTCATGTCGACGATCAGGTCGCGAACGACTGGCAGACCTGGCAGTGGCTTGAGGACGATGGTGCCCTTCAGCGTGAGCATGTTGGTCAGGCAGGCGAGGCCGTTTTTGCCGTTGATGTTCATGGCGTCCGAACCACAAACGCCTTCGCGGCAGGAGCGGCGGAAGGTGATGGTCGGGTCTTGCGCCTTGAGCTTCATCAGGGCGTCGAGCAGCATGCGTTCGCTGCCATCGAGTTCAACCTCGATGGTCTGCATGTACGGCTTGGCGTCCTGGTCTGGGTCGTAG
>Ga0075464_10000879_pt1 | contig 13395 bp, 7 predicted proteins | sample DEB19_08_DNA_5_FD_75068 | JGI IMG/M metagenome (GOLD analysis project Ga0075464, IMG submission 75068) | Aqueous microbial communities from the Delaware River and Bay under freshwater to marine salinity gradient to study organic matter... | ecosystem: Environmental > Aquatic > Marine > Coastal ...
CTAAATACACAGGCAAAGACGGTCATGTTCCTAAAATGCACAAATTGGGTACTGATGTTTGGGATAAACTGAAGAAAAATACAAAGAAAAAGGTTAAAGATATTGCCCGAGATTTAATCAAATTATACGCTTTAAGAAAGGCGCAAGTGGGAATGTCTTTTTCGCCTGATACTTATTTGCAAAACGAATTGGAGGCTTCATTTATTTATGAAGATACGCCTGATCAAGAAAAAGCAACAGCCGATGTGAAAAAGGATATGGAATCTCCACATCCGATGGATCGATTGGTTTGCGGAGATGTGGGTTTTGGTAAAACAGAAATCGCCATAAGGGCAGCTTTTAAAGCCGCTACAGACGGAAAACAAGTCGCTATTTTGGTGCCTACAACCATTTTAGCCATGCAACATTATAAAACTTTTACAGAAAGGCTGGCTGATTTTCCGGTGAGGATCGATTATATCAACAGATTTAAATCATCAAAACAAGTTAAGGATACGCTAGAAGCACTAAAAATTGGTAAAGTTGATATCATTATTGGTACTCATAAATTGGTAAGTAAAGACGTTAAATTTAAAGATTTAGGGCTTTTAATTATTGATGAAGAGCAAAAATTTGGGGTAACTGTAAAAGAAAAACTCAAGCAATTTAGGGCCAATGTGGATACACTTACTTTAACTGCCACGCCCATTCCACGTACTTTGCATTTCTCTTTAATGGGCGCCAGAGATTTGTCTATTATGCAAACGCCGCCGCCAAATAGGCAACCTGTTTTAACAGAATTACATGTTTTTAATGAGACATTGATTAAAGAAGCTGTCGAATTTGAATTGGATAGAGATGGGCAAGTTTTCTTTATCCATAATAGGGTGGCCGATTTAAGGCAATTGGGTGGTTTGATACAGAAATTGGTTCCAAAGGCGAAAATAGCTATCGCTCATGGGCAACTAGAAGGCGATCAGTTGGAAGATGTGATGTTGGATTTTATCGAAGGAAAATATGATGTTTTGGTAGCCACCACCATTATCGAAGCCGGATTAGATGTACCCAATGCCAATACGATGTTAATCAATCATGCGCATATGTTTGGTTTGAGTGATTTGCATCAGATGCGAGGAAGGGTTGGAAGATCCAATAAAAAAGCATTTTGTTATCTATTGAGTCCGCCATTAGCTACTTTAACGCCCGAAGCTCGTAAAAGATTAAGCGCCATTGAAGAATTTTCTGATTTAGGAAGTGGTTTTAATGTGGCCATGAGGGATTTAGATATCCGCGGAAGCGGTAACTTATTAGGCGCCGAGCAAAGTGGTTTTATTGCCGAAATTGGCTTTGATATGTACCATAAAATTTTGGATGAAGCTATTCAAGAGTTAAAAGAAGATGAATTTAAGGGCGTCTTTACGGACGATAAACCCCGTCCTTTTGTGAGTTTTACCCAAGTAGAAACCGATATGGAATTGATGATCCCGGATGAATACGTAACCAATATCCAGGAACGTTATAACTTATATACCGAACTTTCTAAAATCGAAAATCAAGTAGATTTAGTGGCTTTTGGTAAAGAATTAAATGATCGATTTGGGCCAATGCCTCGTCAAGTAAAGGATTTATTAAGAACCGTTGAGTTGCAATGGATTGGCAAAGAAATCGGCTTAGAAAAAATAAGTTGGAAAAAAGGTATTTTAAGGGGATATTTTATCAGCGATAAGCAATCTAAATATTTTGAAACCGAATCTTTTGGTAGGATTTTAAATTACGCCCAACAAAATCCCCGAAAGGTAAATCTTAAAGAAATAAAAAACACTTTGAGGATAGCCATTGAGGATATAAGAAATATTGATGATGCGATGTTTGCGTTAATGCAAATGCGTGACCCTGTTATTATTTAGTTTTACGACTGTTTTGTTACATAATTTTCATTTCAATCTGATTAAAAATGTGCCGTTTAATTATTTTATTTGTAACATGATTAAAAGCAAACTTAAAATTTGTTTCCTGTTTTCTGCTTGTTTATTGATGCTGGTTGATATCGCTTTTGCTCAAATAGAAAAAGAAGAGCCAGTTCTTGTAAAGCCACTTCTTTTGCATCAAAATTCTTTAAGTAAACGTGCCGTTTATAGTATCCGTAAAAGAAATAGAGCCATCATTTTTTTGCCATTAAAAGTTAATTATTGGAAAACTACCGGAAGTTTCGGGATCAACATTAATCAGGTTTCGTTTAGTGATAATTGGAGTAGTGGGGGAATAAATTCAATTTCTTTTGGGGGTTTGTTAAATTATAAATCAGAATTTAATAAAGAGGGAAAGAATTTTGCTACAGAACTTCAATTGCGATATGGTAAGTTGAAAAACCAAGGTCAGTTAGAAAGAAAAACCAACGATAGGATATTTTTTGATAATAAAGGAGCGCTTTTACTTTCTAAAAACTGGAGTTTTTTCGGTTCCATCAGTTTCGAATCTCAGTTTGATTTAGGCTATAGCTACGGAAAAGATAGCAAGGGTAATGAAACAAAAAAACAAATATCTGGGTTCTTTTCTCCGGGTTACATTACCGAGTCTTTTGGATTTGAATATAAGCCTGTAAAATATTTCTCATCTAGAATTGGTACAGGGACAGCCCGACAGACTTTTATGGTCGATACGGCCCTCTATAAAAACAATCCGAAAAATTTTGGGGTTCCTATTGGTAAAATTTTTAGAAATGAGTTAGCTTTTCAAGTGGTGTTTAATTTCGATAAGGATATTGCACAAAATCTAAATTTAAAATCGAGGTATTTAATTTTTGCGTCTTACGAGAAATTAAATAATATCGATCAGCGGTTGGATATCACCCTAACGGCTAAAGTAAATAAATTAATCAATGTAACGCTTAATGGTACGGCTTTGTACGACGATGATTACAGCGGAAAAATACAATCGAGCCAAGGAATGGCTTTAGGGATTTTATTTAAAGTGCCTCGATAAAAATAGCTGATTATAACAAGTCCATTAATTCTTCCAATTTCATACTTCTTGATCCCTTTAATAGCACCAAAGCATTTTTAATTGGTTTTTTTGATAAGGATTCCATTGCTGCCGCCGTAGTTTCAAAAAATTGGGCTTCGCTCTTACTTTCTAAACCAAAAAATTCTTTGCCAATAAAAATAACCTGATCAAAATGGTGCAATAATGCATTTTCTAAGACCATTTGATGTTCTGCTTTTGATTCTTCGCCTAGCTCAAACATATCGCCCAAAATCAATACTTTTCTTGGAGATTCAAGCTTCGAAAGATTTTCTATCGCCACCATCATGCTGCTAGGATTGGCATTGTAATAATCACAAATCACTGTATTATTTACTGTTTTTGTAACCTGCGAACGGTTATTCTGCGGTTGGTAATTGGCAATTCCTTGGTTAATTTCATCAGCCGAAAGGCTAAATTTTAATCCTATGGCAATGGCGGCTAAAATATTTTCGAAGTTATAAATGCCTGTTAAATTAGATTGAAGCGTGTGTTTTTCGCCTTGAAAATGCCATTCAATGGCTAAAAAAGGATCATTTTTAATCAGGCTACCACTTACAAAGTTGTTTTGATCTTCGCCATAAAAAAGGACCGTTTTAAATTTTCTCTCTGCGGCCATTTCTACCAAAAGCGGACTATTGTTATTGATAAATGCTGTTCCTTCGGTTTTGCTAAATAATCAAATAGTTCACCTTTGCCTTTTTTAACACCTTCAAATCCGCCAAAACCTTCCAAATGTGCTTTGCCAATATTGGTAATCAAACCAAAATTGGGTTGGCAGATTTCGCATAAATGTGCGATTTCTTGTTGATGATTGGCGCCCATTTCTACAATTGCAATTTCGCAATTGGGCTTAATTTCTAATAAGGTTAATGGAACACCGATATGGTTATTAAGGTTTCCATGAGTGGCTTGGGTTTTATATTTTTGCGATAATACACTTAAAATTAACTCTTTGGTGGTGGTTTTTCCGTTCGATCCCGTAAGTCCTATAATTGGGATGTCGAGTTGTTTTCGATGATAATTTGCCAGTTCTTGTAAAGCCAATAAAGTATCATTAACTAATAAAAAACGCTCATCTGTTTGGTAAGCGATATTGTCTATAATGACGAAAGCCGCTCCGTTTGCTATTGCCTGACTTGCAAATTTGTTGGCATCATAATTTTCTCCTTTTAATGCAAAAAATAAGCTTCCAGAAATTATTTTCCTAGTATCGGTACAAATTGTGGGGTGTAAAAGGTAATATTCGTAGAGTTTGGAGGCGGTCATCTGTAATTTTTTATTTACAATTATAGTTTTATCGGCTTTATATCCCAAAAATAAAACAAATTTTACGAAATGATTTTTTTGCTAGGGTTTAATAATTAGTTTTATAGAATGAAAAGACTTTTAACTTGCTTTAGCCTATTAATTTTTGGCTTGATCCCATCTTTTGCGCAACAAAAATTACAATCGCCTTCAGAATTTTTAGGATATCCCTTAGGGTCGCATTTCACTTTACATTATAAGGTGGTTCAGTATTACCAATACTTAGCGTCAAATTCTAAGAACGTTAAATTGCAATACTATGGTAAAACGAACGAAGGCAGAGAACTTTTGGTTGCTTTTGTTGCCAATGACGAAAATATCGGCAGGTTAGATGAAGTAAGAAAAAGTAATTTAGCAAATGCAGGTGTTGCAGAAGGAAATGCAATGGCAAACCAGCCCGCAATTGTTTGGTTAAGCTACAATGTGCACGGAAACGAATCTGTTTCTACCGAAGCTTCTATGCAAACCATTTTTGATTTATTAGATCCCAGCAATATCAAAACCAAAGAATGGTTAAAAAATACGGTTGTGGTTATTGACCCTTGTATCAACCCAGATGGAAGAGATCGTTATGTAAATTTTTATAACCCGGTCGCTAATTTGATTTCTGATCCAAGATCTTACGCTCGCGAGCACAGAGAACCTTGGCCAGGAGGAAGAGCGAATCATTATTATTTTGATTTAAACAGAGATTGGGCTTGGCAAACACAAGTAGAAACCCAACAAAGATTAAAATTATACAATACTTGGTTGCCAGAAGTTCATGTTGATTTTCACGAACAAGGCGTTAACGAACCTTATTATTTTGCGCCCGCAGCAGCGCCTTATCACCAGGTGATTACGCCTTGGCAAAGAGAATTTCAAACTACCATTGGTAAAAACAACGCAAAATATTTTGATCAAAATTCTTGGATGTACTTTACCAAAGAAGTTTTCGATTTATTATATCCTTCTTACGGAGATACTTACCCAATCTATAACGGATCAATTGGGATGACATTTGAACAAGGTGGCGGTGGCGTTGCTGGGTTAGCTATTTTAACTGCAGAAGGCGATACCCTCACTTTAAAAGACAGAATTGCCCATCATTATACCACCGGATTGTCTACCATCGAAGCCACTTCTGCAAACGCGAGTAAGGTGGTTAGCGAGTTTAAAGCATTTTTTACCGATGCTAAAAATAATCCGCAGGGTGAATATAAAACTTATGTAATCAAATCAGAAAACAAAGCCAACGCTAATAAATTGGCCACATTACTAAAAACAAATGGCATTAAAGTGGGCTACGGAGTTTCTAAATCTGCTTCGGGTTATAATTATTTCACGGGTAAAACAGAGACTTTTACCATTAGCAATTCAGATTTGGTAGTCAGTGCTTATCAGCCAAAATCTACTTTAGCTAAAGTATTATTAGAGCCACGTACTTTTGTTGTTGATTCTAATACTTACGACATTACCGCTTGGGCTTTGCCTTATGCTTACGGATTACAAGCTTATGCGCTAAAAGAAGCCATCAAACCTACACAAGAAATGGCACCTCCTTTGGCGTCTCAAGAGCCAGAAGTTGCCGGAAAAGCTTATGCTTGGGTTGCCGAATGGAATTCTTTAAACGATGTAAAATTTTTAGCGGCTTTACTCAATAAAAATATCAAAGTAAGATATTCTGAAGTTCCTTTTGAGGCCAATGGCAAAAAATATGGCGCAGGGTCTTTAATCATCGCTCAAACTAGTAATCAAACTTTTGGAGCTCAATTAGAAGGCTTGGTAAAGAAAATCGCTCAAGAAAATGGCGAAACCATTACCAAATTAACTAGCGGATTTGTAGATAAAGGAGCCGATTTTGGTTCAGATAAAATCAAATACATTAACAAACCAACGGTGGCTGTTTTGGCCGGAAGCGAAGTAAATTCTTTAGCATTTGGAGAAGTATGGCATTATTTCGAACAGCAAATTGGCTACCCAATTACGGTAATTAATGTTTCTGATACCAACCGAGTAAATTGGAGCGATATCCAAGTTTTAATAGCCCCAGATGGTAATTACAGTAATTTAAATAGCGATAAAATTTTAGATTGGATTAAAAATGGCGGAAAATTAATCGCTCTCGAAAACGCGGTTAAACAATTGGCAGATCAAAAAGGATTTGGTTTAAAATCTAAAGAAGAAAAAAAGGCAGATGCCAAAGACGAGGATAAGAAAAAAGAATCTTACGATTTAATTAAGCCTTATGGCGATAGAGAAAGAACCAGTTTGTCAAATAGCATTCCGGGTGCCATATACAAAATAGATTTAGACCCCACGCATCCACTCGCTTTTGGTTATCCAAACTATTATTACACCCTAAAATTAGACGCAAATTCCTATTCATTTTTAGCCGATGGCTGGAATGTTGGAACCATCAAAAAAGCAAATTACCTAACCGGTTTTGCGGGTGCAGAAACCAAAAAGAATTTACAAGACGGTACATTATTAGGGGTAGAAGAAATTGGAAAAGGCACTGTGGTTTACATTGCCGACGATCCATTGTTTAGAAGTTTCTGGGAAAATGGCAAGTTACTTTTTGGTAATGCGGTTTTCTTAGTAGGCCAATGAACAGAAGATTTAGAATAAAATAATGACATGAAAAGCAGGGCTAAACCATTTATTAATGTTAGCCCTGCTATTCATTCATACTCCACAAGGCCTTAGCCACAGGCCGGTATCCATTTCTATCAGGTTTATGATACCTTAGCAATTGCTGCTATCTAACAGCCTAAACCTGTTTCAAAACCGATTGATATTAAAATATAAAGGTTGTACTTACAGAATCTGTCACATTGTTTTCTGTATTGTACTCTTTCTGACGTTCAATTGCTTTCTTAGTTTTATCGCATAAAAAACCATCTTTTGTGGCCACTATCCTAATCAAATGCTCTTTATCACTTTCGTAATCCAAGCAATCATACATTTGATTTTGAAAGAAATGACGCGCTAACTTTTCTTCGATAAAAAGAATACTTCCAATCGGGATATTCAACTTCATTTTGACTTCTTGGTTGCGCCAAAGACTACATTTCTTTAATTCAGACTGATAATCAAAAGTCAATAAAGAATCTTTTTGCTGATAATAATATTCAATTTGATTGGCATTTTTTAATGCCGCATCAAAATTCTTCCCTCTTGCCGAATATGTTTTAACCAAAGAAGGCGTACCATCTTTTATTAAATTCAAATCAATATCCACATTATTTGGGGTATCAAAATTTCTATCGTGACCAGTAATGGTGATTATTCTTTCGCTCGATCCACCAATTATATTTTCGGTAACCGTTCTTTCGCCACCAGATTTAAGATAATATACATGCGCTGGGTTATCTTTAATGGCAATTGTTTCGCTAAAACTAGCCTCTTCTTTAAAGTCAGTTGCATTTTTAACCAGGCTAAAAATCCCAACAGCTAGAGCGATAATCCAAATCATAAAAAGGCTAAAGCCTACTGATTTTGCTATTTTGTTCCTTTTAAACAAAAGTCTAAAGGCCAAAAGTATAATCCCAATTAATGGGATAAGAACAACTAAAAAGGCGCTGATATATATTGCTGGGCGTAAATTTTCTGCTAAAGCATTTAACGGGAATACCATCGAAACATCTGTATTTCCGATATATCCTAAAAACACAAGAAGCGTAATAAAAGTTAAAATAAGCGTTAAAGCCACTAAGCCAATTACAAAAAATCCAAATATTTTTAAAATGAGTAAGCCCGTTTTCCCAATAAAAGTTAAAAGTTTGGTAACCACATCTCTTACAAAAGCGCCTAATCTGCTTAATCCAGGCTTTGAGTTTTCATGTGCTTTAGAAAGGGTTGCGGTTAAATCTCTCAGTTCGTCTTCCACATTTTTTTGGAAAGATTGAAGATTTATTTTTTCACCTTTCATCTCCATTTTTTCAGTTCTGCTCATCGCCTTTGGCATTACTATCCAGAGTAAAGCGTAAGTTAAAAGCCCAAAACCATAAAAAATAAAGAGCAGAAAAAAGGCCAATCTAATCCAACGAGCTTCGATGCCAAAATAGTGACCAATACCTGCGCAAACACCGCCAATTACTCGATCATCTAAATCTCTGTACAATTTTCTAGTGCTTGTTGGTTGATTTTGGGTAGTTTCTTCTTCGCTATCGTTGCCAAAATCTTCTGCTTTTCCCATTTTAGCGGTTACAACTGCAACATCCGCCATTATTATTACTTGTTTATTCTCTTCTAAGAGCAATTCAGAAAATAGCTCTGCGATTCTGTTTTCGATATCGGAAACAATTTCCAAATTATCCTGGAAGGATGCGAAATGCTTTTTGATATCATTAAGATAGTTTTTCAGCATTTCGTAGGCGTCCTCTTCGATATGAAAAATTACGCCACTAATATTGATGATGATGGTCTTATTCATGATTTTTTAAGGTTTTGTTTGAATGTTTATTGGTCTGTTACTAATGCTGATTCCAACGGCATAAGCTAAATCGGCCCATGTTTGGTCAAGCTGGCTCAAAATTTCTTTGCCACTTTCCGAGAGTTGATAATATTTCCTTGGTGGACCAGAAGTTGACTCTTGCCAGTTATAATTGAGCAGACCATTATTTTTTAATCGAGTAAGTAAAGGATAAAGCGTTCCTTCTACAACTAATAATTTAGCTGTTTTTAGCTCTTCCATAATATCCGAAGCGTAAGTTTCGCCTCTGGATATAATAGAAAGGATGCAGTATTCTAAAATACCTTTCCTCATTTGAGTTTGTGTATTGTCTAAAATCATAATACAAAGATATATGTTTTAAATTGTATTATGCAATACATAGTACTAAAATTATTTTAATTTTTTATAATGAGTAGATTCGAGCATTTAATTGATGGATTCCTTTTATTGTTTGGAATTCACAAAAGTGCTATAATATTTAAGATAACATATCTAATTAATGCTTCAAAACTCTAGTTATTATCGATATTAACTGGCTAAATGAAGATATTCGTATTTTAATCATCCAGATTCTAGCAAAAAAAATCTTAAAATGAGCTTGAATAAATTTCTTTTATTAATAAATAAGAATATTTGAGTGCATATTTCGTATTTCAATTTATTTATCTATTTATATCTCTAAATAGTACTTAAATATTAAGGTTTTGTCTTTTTATTTATTAAACAGGGCATAAAATGAATTTATTTAATATCAATCGTTCGATCAATTAAATTAAAGGATACGAATTACTTGAAAACAATAGATTTTTGATGTTTTTTTTTTTTAGTTTAAATTTTAATGGCAAACTAATTTTGATTGAAAAATAATATATTTTGTTTTTTATGAAATAATATATTTTATATAAAAAATAATTTATTTGATTATCAGCAACTTATAAAAAAAATTAATAATAAATGTTATCATTTATTATGAAATTTAATTTCTTAACACTACATTTAAGATTAATTAACTCAAAAAATTAACTTAATAACCAAATTGCATGAAAAAACTTATACAAAGTTTGTTTGTCTTGCTTTTAATTGCATCAGTTGCAATAGCTCAAGATAGAACAGTAAAAGGTGTGGTATCAGCCAAAGAAGATGGCGCTCCATTACCAGGCGTTTCAGTGGTAGTCAAAGGAACTAAAATTGGAACCCAAACAGATGTAAATGGGAACTATTCTATTATGGTTCCAGCTGGATCTAAAACTATAGAAGTCTCTTTTATTGGTTTTATTTCTCAGACGGTAACATTAGGAAGTAGATTATCAATTAATGTTGCTTTAGATACAGATTTAAAACAACTATCAGAAGTTGTTGTATTGGCTTATGGAAGTCAAAAGAAAGAGGCGATCACAGGTTCTGTTGCTACTTTAAATTCAAGAGCAATTGAAAGTAGGGTGGTAACTAATATTTCTAATGTTTTAGCTGGTGTTGCGCCGGGTATTCAAATTGCCGCTACAAATGGTCAACCAGGAACAAGTTCGTCAGTAAGAATTAGAGGATTTGGATCTATATCTGCTTCAAATTCACCTCTTTATGTATTAGATGGCTCTGTTTATGATGGTAACATTGGCGATATCAACCCAAGTGATATCGAGAGTGTGTCTTTACTTAAAGACGCTTCTTCATCTGCACTTTATGGTGCTAGAGCTGCAAATGGTGTTATCATTATCACTACTAAAAAAGGAAAAATTGGTGAATCTAAAATAAATGTAAATATTAACAAAGGATTTTCTGAAAGAGGAATTCCTGAATACGACAGAGTGAATACATTTGAATATTATCCAGCAATTTGGCAGTCTGTTAGAAATAGTTTAGTTTATCCAAGAACTGGTGCTGCATTAAGTCCAGCAGCGGCAGCAGCTTCTGCTTCCACAACCACAGTATCTCAATTGGTTTATAATCCATTTAATGTTGCAAGTAGTGCAATTTTAGACGCTAATGGAAAAATGAATCCTAGCGCTTCTTTATTGTATAATGATTTTGATTGGTATGCACCAATTCAAAGAACTGGACAAAGAACAAATGCAGATTTAAATTTCAGTGGTAACAATGGTAAATCAGATCATTATGTTTCATTAGGTTACTTAGATGATAAAGGCTATGTACAAAAATCAGATTTTAGAAGATTTACTGCTAGAGTAAATGTGAATAGCCAAGTAAAAAAGTGGTTTAAAACTGGTTTAAATTTAGCAGGTACTTTTTCTAATGGTAACAATGCTCAAGATGCTGCTACTGGTAATGCAAGTAGTTATATCAATATTTTTAATTTTGCTAGAGGAATGGGCCCTATTTATCCTGTAATGGCTTATGATGCAACAGGAAAGCCAATATTAACAGCAACAGGAACTCAATATTATGATTATGGTCAGCATCCAGGATCGGTTAATAGACCCTCTGGAGCAAGTGCTGGAAGAAACGTAGTTTATGAAACAATATTAAATGACGTTTTAAACAAAAGAGTTGGTTTAAACGCTAGAAGTTATGCTGAAATTAAATTTTTAAAGGATTTTACTTTTAAACCAAGTATAAATATTGATTTACGTCAATCTAATAGCAATTCATACCAAAATGCTATAGTAGGGGATGGAGCGGGTTCAAATGGAACAGCTACTAGAACCAATTCTTTAACAACATCTTACACGTTTAATCAAGTATTGTCTTATAATAAATCGATAGGAAAACACGCTGTAGATGTTTTGGCTGCTCATGAGAATTATGATTTAGATTATACAACAAATACTGGTTACAAAGTAAACCAGATTTTAGTGGGAAATACACAATTTGAGAATTTTGTAACTCCTCAAAGTGTTTCTGGTTATAAAGATACCTATAGAATAGAATCTTATTTTAGTAAAGCATCTTATAATTATGATGAAAAATACTTTTTTGATGCTTCATTAAGAAGAGATGGTTCTTCAAGATTTTCTAAAGATTCAAGATTTGGTACCTTCTATTCTTTAGGCGGTTCATGGTCTTTAAATAAAGAAAATTTCTTGAAAAAGGCAACTTGGATAGATGATTTAAGATTAAAGGCTTCTTATGGTGAAGTCGGAAATGATGCCTTAAGTTCTTATTATGCTTATCAGGCTTTTTACGATTTAGGATGGAATAACGGAGGCGAGCCAGGTATTTTATTATCTACAGCCGCAACACCAGATTTGAAATGGGAAACCATTAATACCTTAAACTTAGGCGTTTCTTTCTCTATGTTTAAAAACAGATTAACTGGTCAATTAGAGGTATTTAACAGGGGTTCAAAAGATTTGTTGTTTAGTGTTCCTCAACCAATTTCAAATCCAATAACTTCTATCACAAAGAATATTGGTTCTATGACCAATAAGGGGATTGAGTTACAATTAGGAGGTGATGTTTTAAAAATGAAAGATTTTTCTTGGAATATTTTAACTAATTCTTCGATTGTAAAAAATAAAATCACAAAACTACCTGCTGAAACTCCTCAAATTATATCTGGAACTAAAAGGTTAGAAGTTGGTGGTGATATCTATAGATTCTATTTACGCCAATATGCTGGTGTTGATCCTACAGATGGTTCCGCAATTTTTGTTCCAGATGCAGGTGTAACTACCAGTTTAAGAACTATTGACGGGGTAACTTATACCACAGATTATACTAAAGCTAAGTATGACTATGCTGGATCAGCAATACCAGATTTATTTGGTTCTGTTTCAAACACATTCACTTATAAAAACTTAGAATTATCTGTTCTATTAAATTACCAAATTGGTGGTAAGTTTTATGATGGTAATTATGCAGGTTTAATGTCTGTAGCTTATGGTGGTGCTTTACATACAGATGCTTTAAACGCTTGGACAGAAACCAATACCAATTCTCCTTTCCCTAGATTAGATATTACCAGTACCAGTTATTTTACTGCGGCATCCACAAGGTGGTTAACAGACGCTTCTTATTTAACAATTAGCAACATTAACTTGTCTTATAGATTGCCAAAGAAATATATCAGCAAATTAGATTTAAGTAATGTTAGGGTATTTGCTGCAGGAGAAAACTTGGCTTTATTTTCTAGTAGAAAAGGTTTAAATCCTACAGAATCTTTTAGTGGAACTAATAGTAGCACTTATACGCCAAGCCGTATGGTAACTTTTGGTTTAGGTATTAATTTATAATATTTTAAATAATGAAAAATAAAATAATAATCACATTGACAGGGGCGCTGCTTCTCTCAGTTGTATCATGTAAAAAAGATTATCTTGAAACTGCTCCAACAGACAAAGTTTCTAATACGGCCGTATTTACAACTACCAGTAATGCTAATACGTCATTAAATGGTATTTATAGATATATGTTTGAAAGATATTCAGGTCAAAACCAACCAGGTGTTGGTGGAATATTATTAAACTTTGAGTTTATGGGTGATGATCTAGGTATTTCTGCTTACAATTGGTTTGGCGCCGAAGGATCTTGGCTTCAACATAGAACCGATAATAGTGCTATGACTAGCTATTCTTATCGTTTATTTTACAGAATTATTGGTAATGCAAATTATATTATAGACAATATTGGCGCCGCTATAGGAAGTGATGCTGAAAAAGCTAGAGTTAAATCAGAAGCTCTGACCTTAAGAG
>Ga0075464_10000880_pt1 | contig 13395 bp, 17 predicted proteins | sample DEB19_08_DNA_5_FD_75068 | JGI IMG/M metagenome (GOLD analysis project Ga0075464, IMG submission 75068) | Aqueous microbial communities from the Delaware River and Bay under freshwater to marine salinity gradient to study organic matter... | ecosystem: Environmental > Aquatic > Marine > Coastal ...
AGTAAAGTGCGCATACACTGAACGATGGGGATACTCAAAGCGCCGAGTCTGTGTCAAATGCTTGAAGCGAGAGATTCTATGACCCCCGCCGACAAACTCCTCGCGCAGATCAAAGAAGACCGCGAGATTCGCGCGAAGGCGACGTCCGGTATGTGGTCGCAGCTCGATGAGCCGTGCGAAGTTCATGCTGTCGAATGGACAGATGGCGCTGGAGATCCATTACATATTTGCGATCGGGTAAACACGCAGGAAAACGCGGACTTCATTATTACAGCCGCGAACAACTGGGAGCGCAAGAACCGGCAGCTTGAAATTGCGGTCGATGCGGCGAAGCGAATTCTGCGAAAGGTGCCGGACAAAGTGAGCCGCGAAGAGGCCGCTGACATGGCAATCGAGTTTCAGCACGAGCTTCGCAAAGCACTCGAAGAAATGGAGGCGGTGAAGTGACACCCTGAGCCTTGACCCCCGCCGCACGCCGGGAAAACCTGGTGACTCTTGTGAGGGGGACAATTGGAGCCACGCTACTTCACCCAGGAAGAGGTGTTTGGCGGCGGTGCGGATTCACCAGAGGCTAATCTCTGGCGGGCTGTGCTGACGCTGTTGATTAGGGACATCGAGGAGACGATCTCCGATTCCCAGCGAGACTTAAGCAAAAAAGGCTACGTCTCCATATATAACCACAACGAACTCCAGCACCTACTACGGCTAGCAGCTAGCCCTTGGGTGGGGGAGATTTGTTTGTTCATCGACCTGGCGCACTCTCAATTTTTGCGGGGGTGTAACAACCTGGTCGCTAAAGCTGGACTTGAAAGCTACCCCTTCGAGAGGAAGGATTTAGGTTTCGTGTTTAAGGGGAAAGACGCGCTTCGCAAGAGGGGACTATGATTCAAGTGCTTGGGCTGCGCGACCGCGCGGACGCGAACACCAAAAAAATTAAAAAGGCGCACGCATTTTTCAATAAAGGCTGGCGCTTTGAAACTATCCAGGACGTGTTTAACGCTGAAAAGCGGGCGGCACTTCTTGCGCAGATTCCAGAGAAAGAACGCTACAACCTTTATTTTACCGTCGCGGACTGCTTCGAGGAGCAGGCGCGCAAACTCAAAGAACAATGGGTGGTGCCCTTTGACATCGACGACATCCAGATTACCTCCGAGGCTACGGCCTTTGCCGACGCAACCGCCGTATTCCAAGAGGCGTGCCGCTCTTTGGGTGTGGACCCTGAGCTTACTGGCGGCATTTTTTCTGGGCATGGTGTTCAACTTTTTGTTGGAATTGACCGCGCCATCCGCTCCGAAGAATTCTTCGACCAAGGGCGGGAGTATTATGGCGCCATTTCCAAAAAACTCCAGTCGGATTTAAACGCCTGCGGGGTCATCGGCAAGGTCGACACCTCCGTTTGGAGTACGGCGCGCCTCATGCGCCTGCCTGATACGCTCAACGTGAAGCCCGGCAAAATCCAGCGGGTCGCGCGGGTGATTAACAGTGTGGTGGCGCTGACGGATTATGACTTGCGCGAGCGCTCAGGGGTGGAGTCGTTTAAGCAGGCCGAGACGCTCGCCCCCCAAGCCATGCGCCACTACCCGGCCCCCGACACGGGAGCCGTGCTTGAGGGGTGCGAGTTTATTAAGTGGGCGGGGAACAACCAGGAGAAAGTGCAAGAGCCCCAGTGGTACGCACTTCTCTCAGTGCTTTCCCGCTTGAATAATGGCGCTGATCTGTGCCACAGCTACTCTGAAAAGCATCCGGACTATTCCTTTGAAGAGACTGAAATTAAGATCGAGCAGGCCAAAAACGCCGCCGGACCCCGGACCTGTAAGGACATCGAAAGCCGCTGGGATGGATGTACCACCTGCGCGTTTTACCAGAAGTGTGCAAGCCCGATCTTGATTCGGGGGCCTGACTATCTTCGGTCCAAGGATTTTGGGTTCCGCCACATCATCATCAATAAAGAGGGCATCACTAAAGAGGGAAAGCCTCACTACCAAGACCTGGTGAAATACTTCGGGCAGCAGACGCCCTTCATCACGCTCGATTCATTCCAGCTTATGACCTACAATGGGACTCACTGGGTCCCCATGAAAGACGCCTACATCAACGAGTGGTGCATGCGCACCGTGCGCTCGGAGCCTACGGCGTCGGAGATGCAGGAGTTTAGGCTCGTTCTCATGGCGCACAACGTGCGCTCCGCCGAGGACATGGCTCGGACTTCGGACGGGAAGCTCAACTTCAAAAATTGCGTGCTCGACTTGATGACTGGAGAGGTTACCCCGCACAAGCCTGAGTACGGCTTCACGTACATGCTTCCGTTTAACTATGACCCCCAGGCTAAGGCCCCCCGGTGGGAGCAGTTCTTGAAAGAAATCACAGCGGACGATCCTGAGCTTATTCAATGCTTGAAAGAGTTCGGAGGGTACGCTATCAGTGGCGACGACTGCTGGGTGCAGAAGGGCCTCTTTCTTTTGGGAGAGGGGGCCAACGGCAAGTCGGTGTACGCAGAGACTTTGATGGCGCTGGTGGGTCCGAAGAACTGTTCGGCCATTCCGCTCCAGGATTTGAAGTCTGAGTATGCCCGCTACGATCTGTACGGCAAGTTGTTTAACGTCTCAGGAGAGACATCCACAGCGGCTCTTTATGAGTCAGAGGCTTTCAAAGCGCTCGTCTCCGGTGATACCATCAGGGGACGCCAGCCGCACGGAAGGCCCCTGGAGTTTAAGAACCGCGCCAAGGTGATTAACCTTGGGAACAATCCGCCCTCATCCAAGGACAAGTCCTACGGATTTGAGCGGAGGTTTTTGATTGTTCCGTTCAACGTGATCTTCACGGAGGACGACCCCCGCCGCGACCCCCTTTTGGTGGAGAAGCTGCGGGAAGAGATCGCGGGAATCTGTAACTCCCTCATGGCAGCCTACAAAAAGGCGCGTGAGCGGAGGATGATGATTAACCCCGCCGCCAGTAAAAAGGAGCTGGAGAAGCTGATGAAGGATTCGAACACGGTGAAACTGTTCTTTGATGAGAGGGTGGAGGTTGAGCCTCGCGCCTCTTCGGAGTCCGTCCCTAAAGACGAACTCTTCCAGGCTTATGTGATGTTCTGTCGGGACAATGAGGAGCGCCCGCTCCCCAGCGTTCATTTCTGGAGGCAGGTGCGCAAGATTATCCCCGACTTCGAGCAGCGCGAGTACCGTTCTGATTCCTCTGGCGGGCGCAAGAGGATGATTGCCGGAGTCATCATGGAGAGGAACTTGTAATGGATAAACCCCTTTGGGAGCACCAGGTACAGGCCATCAAAGCGTCCGCAGTCTTGTCCGACCTGGGACTTTTCTTTGAGCAGGGAACAGGTAAGACGCGCACCACGGTTGAGATTCTCCGGCGCAAATTTGCAGAGGTGGGGGCGTTGAGGCGCACGCTTATCCTCTGCCCCGCCATCGTGCGCGATAACTGGAAGTCGGAGATCAAGGCTTACTCTAAAATCCCGGGCAAGGATGTCATCGTGCTGAAAGGTTCGGGGGTGCGTAGGGCGAATGAGTTCATTACAGCTACGGGAGTCGCCACGGCTGACCCCAAGGTCATCATCACAAACTTCGAAGCCGTGGAGATGGATGATTTGTATGCGCTCTTTTTGCGTTGGAGGCCGGAGATTTTAATTATCGACGAAAGCCAGCGGATGAAGAGCCACAAATCTCTTCGCGCCAAGAAGGTCGCGCAACTTGCGGATATGTCCCGCCACAACTACATCCTGACGGGGACCCCTATCCTGAATACTCCGGCAGATTTGTTCATGCAGTTTCGCATCTTGGACCGGGGTGAGACTTTCGGGCGCAACTTCTTTGCGTTTCAGGCGCAGTATTTCCACGACGCCAACGCCAAGTGGAAAGGAAAGACCAACTACTTCCCCAAGTGGGAGCCCCGCCCCGAGGCGTTCGATCTCTTGCAGCGGATGGTCGCCAAGAAAGCCATCCGGGTTCTCGCCAAAGATTGCCTGGACCTCCCGCCGCTTGTGCGCCAGCGCGTGGACGTGGAGATGAGTACTGAGCAGGCGCGGATGTACAAAGAGATGTACCAGGACTACGTGACGTTCCTGGATGGACAGACCGAAGCCTCCCCCATCGTGGCGAACATGGCCGTGGTGAAGGCGCTACGGCTTCAGCAGATCGTGTCGGGGTTTGCGAAGGATGCAGACGGGAACACCCACCGCATCAAGAACGTACCCCGCCTCAAGGCGCTGGAAGAACTCTTGGAGGATCTCACCCCCCAAGGGAAAGTGATTGTATGGGCGGGGTTCAAAGAGAATTATCGGATGATCGCGGAGCTTCTTCAGAAGAAGGGCATCGAGTACCGGGAAATTCACGGGGACATCCCCGATCACCAAAAGCAGATGAACATGAGGGAGTTTCGCGAGTCCGATACCGTGCGCGTGATGGTTGCCAACCAAGCCGCTGGAGGAGTTGGCGTCAACCTCGTCGAAGCACGCTACTCGATCTATTATTCGAAAGGTTTCCGCCTGGAGGATGACCTGCAATCGGAGAAGCGTAACCACCGCCATGGGTCGCAAATGCACGATAAGATCGTGCGGATTGACCTGTGCTCACCAGGAACCATCGACGAACTGGTGAATGAGACTCTCGCCAATAAGCAGAATGTGAGTGATCGAATCTTAACCTGGAGGAAAGAACTGTGCGCGTTTTAATTAAGTATGAAATGGACGGGGTCGAGAAGCTCGCCCCCGGGGAACTCATCCAATGGGTTTCCGTGAACAACGCTCTGGTTGCCGTTGTGGGACTGGAGCACAACCAAAAATTTTCCGTATTTACAATGGAGGAGTTAGTATATGTCCGAGACCAATCAAGCATCGAATCTCTCATCATGGGAGGAAGCGGAGAAGCCACTCAACGAGACGACCATGGCGGAGATGGACAGCCTGGCAAGAATGGTGGCGCACGCACGCCAGCAGTACGAGGACGCAAAGGCAGCCGCAACTGAATTCCATGACTACTACGAGGAGCTGAGCCAGAAATTCATCGGCGTTCTTAAAGCGACGGGGCGCACATCCCACACAACCCCTGGAGTGGGGACGATGCGCTTTGCGGTGAAGGAAGCCTACCGCGTCCCCAAGACGGTGGAACAAAAGCGCGAACTCTTCCGGTACATCCAAAAGAAGTACGGCGTGGATGCGTTGACGGATATGCTCTCGATCCACGCCGCGAAGATCAACAGTTGGGCGAACGAGGAGCTGGAGGCTGACCCGGGCGTACAAATCCCTGGACTTGAGGCGCCGACCATGACAGAAACATTTTACTTCACTAAGAAGTAAACAAAGGAGCAAGAGGTATGAGCCGTATTTTTACACTGAAAACTCGCGCGAGCGTGGACGATGCTGCCCCTACAGACGTCGTTATCGTCCTCTCGGAGATCGACGCAGTTGCCATCAGCAGCGACCACGACGTGGTTTACTTGCGTAGCGGCAGGAAATTGAAGCTTGTCGAGCAGCGCTGGATGTCGTTTATGCAGCGCTTTCAACAGCGCGGAATTTTCGCTGAAGTGACGGAGGGATTGCTGTGAGCAAAGAAGTTATGAACAAAGAATCAAGCGTCCCCGCTATGGCCCCCGCCGCATGGGGCGAGGAGTTTGTTGGCGCGCAGGACATCGTCATTCCGAAGATCCTCCCGATGCAGGGGCTCTCGGACCTTGTCACTGATGGCAAAGCGACCATGGGCGAGTTCCGGGATTCCGTCTCGGGCGAACTTCTGGGAAGTATCGTTGACCCCATCGTCATTGTTCCGTTCATGGTTCAGAAGTTCTGGGACATCATGGAAGAGGACGACGAGGGTGACTTCAAATGGGAGCGCTCCGAGCCTCTGATCGAAAATCCCCTTGAGGCGGGGTATAATGACAATCTCCCCTGGGAGGATGTCGTCGACGGCAAGAGGGTGAAGCGCATCCGCCGGATGAACTTCTTCTGCTTGATCCCCAAAGAGATGGCCAAGGGCAACTCGATCCCCTACATCATGTCGTTTAAGTCGACCTCTCTGCGTGAGGGAAAGAAACTCTTCACCCAGATGTACCTGCGCAACAAGCGCGCTGGTAAACCGCCGTGCGCGTATGCTTTTGCACTGGCGGGCACCAAACAGAAAAACGACAAGGGCACCTACATCGTCCCCAATGTCACCCAGGTTCGGGAGTCTACTCCTGAAGAAATCAGCGAGGCATTCTCGTGGTTCCAGTTGGTGAAGAAGGGCGGCGTGAAGGTGGATGACTCTGACCTCACGGGTCAGCAAACCGAGCTTGACCTCGACGCCATGGACGTGGCGGGAGATGATACCGGAACTGGGAAGTTTTAGTTTTTATCCCGTGGCCCCCGAGGGAGAAGTATCGGGGGCGCTTTGAAATAGTCTTCTTTGGTTCCTGATACGCGCGCCTAGGTTAACCCGGCGACTTCGGCCTGCCTGGATGAGGTGGACGCAAGCGAACCTACGGCCAGAGAAGACTATTTGAAACCACGGAGGGACTATGGTTTTGCTTTTGGATGTTGAGACGACAGGGCTGGACTTTGAAAATGACCGCATCATTGAGATCGCAGCGATGGTGACAACCGATGACTTCACGGAAGTCATGCAGGCCATAAACACCTACTGCTGGTACGACGATTATCCCAAGCTCACCGAAGAGATTACGGCGCTGACGGGGATCTCCATGGAGAATATCCTGGATTTTCACATGAGCACTCCTGTGGCCATCCAAAATGTTTTGGATATGGCTGCTGCTCACGGCTGCGATACAGTGATTGCGTACAACGCTCAATTCGACGAGGCCATGGTGTCCGCCGAAATGCGCCGCTGGAAAATGGAATCAAACCTTAAATGGCTATGCGCCATGAACGACGTGGAGAGTAACCGTGCTTTCAAATGTAAAAAACTTTCTCATCTTGCGCTGGATCGGGGTCTTGTTGTTGACCCTAAAACTCTGCATCGTGCTCTCGGAGATGTTGAACTCATGCGCCGATTTCTTGTATCCGTATGTGTTACGGATTCTGATCTCAAGGCGTACCGAGAACTCCCCGAAATCTACATCACAGCCTACGTCGCCCACCCCCGCGAGGGAATGAAGGCGGAGCAGCAGCGCGCCACCGCAAAGACTTGCGGGTTCTCCTGGGAACAGGCCCGGGGGGATGACTCTGGTCGGCGCTTTGAGAAACGCTGGGTGAAGAAAATCAAACAATCCGACTGGGATAAAGAGGTCGCCGCCTGCCCCCTGAAGCTCGCCGTGATCTAAGAACTGGACCGTATGATCTATGAAATAAGCCCCGCGAAACAAGACCTGTTCGCTATCCCGTACATCGCGGAGAACTTGGTCTTGTCGATTGATACGGAGACGACAGGCATCGAAGAGACCGACCGTCTTTTCTGCGTCACACTCTCAGGGCCGGAGCATCAGGTCTACGTAGACAAAGACAGCCTTCAACTTTTGGAGAGCTTCTTTGCGGACCCGTTCCGAACCTGGTACTTACAGAACCCCAAGTTTGATATGCGGATGCTTCTCAACGAGGGGTACACTTTGGCGGGAACCATCATCGACGCTGCCGTCTTGGGGCGCTTGGTGCGAAACGACCACCTCAAGTACAACCTCAAATCCCTCGCCGCGCGCGAAGGGCTTCAGAAGCTTGATGTGGTCGAGAAAGAGATCACCAAAAATCAGCTCTACGAAATTCGCAAAACAAAGTTGGGGGAGTCGTACAAGGCCCCCCGCTTTGACTGGGTAGACAGGGAAATCCTTAAGCTCTACGCCTGCGTCGACGCTGACGTAACTTACAAAGTCTGCCATAGGCTCATGCAGAAGCTCCAAGAGCCAGGCGATGAGGGGAACCCCCTTGCTGTACTGAACGTGGAGACCCCCCTTACCAAAGTCTGCTTTAATATGGAGCGCAGGGGGATTCTGCTCAATGTCCCCTACACCGAGGAAGCCATGGGGTTTGAGCTGGAGCGCACCCAGCTCCTTAAAGAGGTGTTCCTGAAAGAAGTGGGGGAAGAGTTCGTGGACTCAGGTAAAGCCCTGAGCCCTGTGTTTAAGAAGTACGGCCTCCCCATCGCAACCACTGCCAAGGGGAACCCGTCGTTTACCGATGAAGTCCTGGAGAAATACCAGCACCCTGTGGCGGAGATCGTGCGCGACATCCGTGAGTCGCAAAAGACCATCAGCACCTACTACGTTAATTTTATCAACATGCGCGATTCCTGTGACGTTATCCACCCTACCATGTGGCAGGCGGGGACACGCACGGGGCGGTTCAGTTATTCCGAGCCCAACCTCCAGCAGCTCACCAAGGACAAGGCGGATTCCCCCAAGAAATACCTGGTGCGGGGATGCTTCATGCCGCGCCCGGGGCGGGCGTTCATCTCCATGGATTACTCCCAGCAGGAGTACCGCATGATGCTCGCCTACGCCAACGAGACGGCCCTTATTCGCAGAGTTATGGATGGGGAGGATGTCCACCAGGCTACCGCCGATCTCCTTGGTATTGACCGCCAGCGCGCAAAGACGCTCAACTTCGCCATCTTGTACGGGGCGGGTGTGGACAAATTGGCGCTCATGTTGAAAGTTTCCCGCCTCGAAGCGAGCCGGTTCAAGGACCACTACTTCATGAAGCTTCCCCGCGTGGAGCGCTTCATCGACGAAGTGATCCGCCGGGGCCGCTCCAGGGGTTTTGTTTACAATTGGGCGGGGCGCAGGCTTTACGCCTCCCGCGAGTTCGCTTACGCTTTACCGAACCACCTCATCCAAGGGGGCGGGGCCGACGTGGTGAAACGCGCCATGGTGGAGATTGGAGAGAATGAGTGCATGCTTCTTCAGGTACATGACCAGTTGATCTTTGAGCCGCACCTTGATGAAGCTGAAGAGGTGGTGCGTAAGTGCCAGCCCATCATGGAGAACGCCTTTCCCGAGATGAACGGGATGCGCTTAAAGGTGGACGTCACCTACTCCACGGAATCCTTAGCAGAAAGGGATATGAAGAAATGGGGAACGTAACCATCCAGCCCAACCAGCGAGTTGTGCGCATCAGCGAGCATGAGATCCTGAGCAACACGGCTTTTTATAAAAACCACCGTGAGTACGTTGCCGCCAAGTTCAAAGAGATTGGCTTTGAGGTGACCCGCTGGACGAGTGTGTACGAGGGTGAGCGCACCAAACACCAGGGGCTCCAGTACTACAAAGCGGACTCCGACATTTACCTCTTGGTGGAAGTCGTTGGAACCATCGGTGTGAACATCCGTCCAATTGAGGCCATTGATGCAAAAGGAAACTAAGTTCAAGCTGCGCGTACAGTCCCGTCTGGCGGGCCTTAAACCCTTGGGGATCTGGGTACTCAAAACCCAGCAGGTCGCTACGCGCGGAATCCCTGACATCATCATCTGCTGCCAGGGACTCTTCTTTGCGTGGGAGTTGAAGGTGGGATCTAACCGGGCGACCGAACTCCAAGAGTTCAACCTGCGACAGATCACCAAAGCGGGGGGCTACGCGCGCGTTGTAACCCCCGAGAATTGGGACGAGGCTTTTGAGGAGCTGGCCTCCGCTGCGGTTGAGCGGAGGAAACTCATCGAAGCGCTCCCTACCGAGTCGATTGATCGGAAGTTTTCCCCGTCGTACAGTTGATGGACTTGGTGACCTTTCCCGGGAAGGGCTCACCTGTTCCATCTTTCTTTGTGGGCCAAAAGATCCGCTTGATGTCGGCGACCTTGTAGGTGGCCTTACTAACTTCATCCCCCTGGTTTCCGCCCGTGCAGTTGAACGTGCAATCCTTGCAGGTCAGATCCCCTGCCGTACAATTTCCAGAGAGAAAGCAGATATGGTTTTGTCCGTTTGTCTGTTTCCAGACCCCCGCCCCGCGAGGCGCGCCGTTGATGCGGTACTCGATGGTCTTCCCTGTGTTCGCTCCCATCTCCGCCGCAAGGCCCGACTTGTAGAAGTCGTAGCCTTTTAGCGAAAGGATAAACCCAAAAAATAGAGCGCACCAAGCACGCCAGTTCCCAACAATCGAATTCCCCATGCCTGTCAGCTTCGTGATCGACAGCCAGTAAGCTCCGAGAAACGCGCTCCACGTCGAGTCGTGCTCAGACTTGCCCAGGTATTTCTCGGCCTCATCCATCCACTCCGGAGTGTACAGCGTGACCACTTCGTTTCCTGAGGCGGGGGGAACCGTCCCTTGCGGAGCCGGAAGAACGTACTTCTTCACTGCCGCTGTGATCTGCTCGATCTTCGAGTGTTTGTTTCCGATCAGCGCCACAGCCCAGTAGCGGTAACTGCTGGAGTTTTGGAGGAAGATGAGACCCGTCTTAATCACCTGGCGCCCCATGATGGACATTGTGAGGTCGATGTTTTTAACCCCGTCCAGAAGCTCGTCATACGTGTACCGGGAGGCGTACTTGGGTTTGCACCAGTCTTGGTCAACCACTGACACCTGCCCCAGGCCCACAGAGTAGGTGTCTTTTTTGCCGCTTGTCCCCACATCCACCGAGGAACTCTTAGGGTTCCACCCCGACTCGTACTTGAAAAGCTGCACGAAAAATTCCGCAAGCGCGTTGATGCGCTGGATTTTGGTGAGCTGGTTCCAATCGCTCCGGAGCATCGTCCCGTCTTGGATCTTGGTGACCCAAACTTCATAGTCTTCTTCAAGGCGGCCAATGATCGCCTTGGTCCACGCCGCGCGCTCCGCGCTCCCGTTCTCCCAGGAGAGTTTGTTGTAGACGATACCCCCCGAAGAAGGCGGGGTTACGACCGGTGCCCCAACTTGAATCCCCAAAAGAGCCATGGTCTTGGGGCCAGGAAGTCCTGTCCCTTCGAGGCCCTTCGCTTTCTGGAATTTGGCGATCTCCGTCCGGGTCGCGTTGTAAAACCAGTTGTCTACGGTGAGAGGACCATACCCCAACTCATTCAGGCGGCTCTGGATGACGCCCACGTCGGCGGAGCGCTCGTCAAACTCAGGAATGCGGCTCACCTTAAGCAGTGCCGCCGGGGCCTCGGGAGGGGCTTCAGGGGCCGGGGGTTGAATTTGGGGAGGGGAGTAGGGGGTGAAAAGTTCCTTGAGCCAGGCGATGAACTTGGTGATCCATTCCATGGACGGGTCTCCTTGAATAGAGGTTGAACACTTACTTGTGTAGAATTTACGATAGCCTATGTTTGCCTGAAACGGCAGGGAGGACCAGTGAAAAAGAAGTTCTACGCATTCTTGGGAGTCGCGCTCTGCGCGTTTTACGCCATGGCGGCAAGCGCCCCGTTCTTACCGGAGGTTGAAGCCCGCTTCAAAGATATCGAAACCACCATCGCCAAGATGCTTCCCGTCGATGAGGACGGTACAAGCGGAATGGGCGTGGTCCGCGCCACGTGGGACTTTGACGATGATGGGGGCGCCACAGGCTCGATTGACCTGGGCCAAGCGTTACCAGCCTCCGCCATTGTTTACGCGGTATCAGTTCTGATCTCGGAGACTCCCGCGTGGTCGGGCGGTGGCGGGACTATTGAGTTCGGGTGTGGTAGCGGCGGGGATCAATTGGCCGCAGATTTGGACTACGCCGCTGAGCAGCCGGGATACTTGAACATCGGCCAGAACAATACCCCTAACCCCGGTTTGGGAGGCTGCGAAATCCACATGGAGGTTGGCACCGATACACTGACTGCCGGGCGCCTCCAGATTTGGGTGCAGTATTTCAAGGGCGATGAGATCGTGAACTAGAACTTAATCAGGCGCCCAGCCAGGGCGTCGAGTTTTTTGATGACCTCGTCGATACTATCCACGGTGACATTACACCGTTCTCCGGCCATCCGGCAGGCTTTGTACCAAGAAGCGCGGATCGCCTTCCAGCCTTCGGGATCAATCATCAGCATGTACGGGCGAACCTTCTCGTACTCCTCAGGTCCGAGGATGGCTTGATTACCCGAGATCGTCTCCACGTAGACGGCCTCTGGTGCGTCGGAAAAGGGGATCTCGCGGTACACTCTTACGTTGGGGATGTCAGTTGTCGCGCAGCCCACGACCAAAGCGCACCACAGGAGCAAGAGTGCGTAGGTACTCTTCACGAATTGCCTGTTTCTCCGCTGGCGTAAGAGCTTTTCTTTGTGCGCGTTTGTACTCTTCGGCGGCGCGCTTTTTGAACTCGTCAATCTTGGCTGCATCTTTCCATCCTTCCAGGGTGATGTCGATGGCGGGGATGATCTTCTTATCCAGCGCGGCCCCTAAAAACCAGGAAAAAAGCTCAGTCAGAATCCCATGGGAAAATCCAGGGGGGATTCCGACTGCGCTTAGGGTAAGCCTCACGACCAGGCGGACGGTGAAGCTATTTTTCACTTAGCCCTCTTTACCGTCGATCTTATCGGCAGCCACCAAGAGGTGTTTTTCAAGCTCTGCCATAAACGGCAGGATGATGTCGTCGATTTTGTTTTCCGAGTTCTGGATGTAGCTCTCCGCGAACGGGCGGATCACTTTCGAGATCAGCGACTTGGCGGTATCTTCCATCACTTCCATGGCCGCAGCCTTTGCGTCAAATTCCATATCCCCTCCTTTGGGTTATTCCTGTTCCTTCAGTTTATCGCGGTAGTCCCGGGGTTCATCCTCCACGGACTTCACCGCCGCCTTGGCCCGCTCAGAGCCTTCTACCGCCACGTACACGTCGAACTTGCGCTCTAGGCGGTGAACGACGGCCATGTTTCTTTCCAGGATTGAGATAGCCTTTTTGGCCTCCCCCATATCGTGGAAAAGAAAAAAGACACCTAATCCGACGGCACCTCCGCCGCCCAGCTTCTTCCAGTCAATCATTGACCACCTCATAGCCTGTGTCCCTCCATCGTCTCAAGGTTCTGCTAAGAAACCAAGCCCCTTTGAGGCGGGGGCCAGTTTCTCCCCAAAGGGGGGATTTGCATGGGGGCTCCTATCGGTTTCCGACACATCTGACTGAGCAAGATGCATCAGTAGCAGTTGTCCCGGAAACAATCGAAAACGCAGAGATTCCTGTCGAAGACGTACCGTGCGACGGGCTGCAAATGAAACGGGTTTCATTTGAGGCACCGACGCAATTGCAGTTACAACTCGGATTTGCCGAATAAGTTCCGGTCGGAAATGTTGAGCTGTATGTTCCACCGGACGAACGCGTGACCGAGGTGATCCCAAAAGCGCCATGAAGCGTACAGGGACTCGAAGTGCAGGCATTCGTGATAAACGCCGCACCACCGAAGTTTGCCCAAACGGTTTTCCGACAGCTATCGCCGAGTCCGATCCAATTGGTCCCGTCGCTCTGAATCGTGATCGCGTCCTCGTTGCCGCTCATTTTTATGGTCGAAGCACCGCAAACAGTCTCGGTCGAATTCGGATCAATGGTCACGCTGTTCGAGTCCGAAGTGACCGCCAGGAAATAC
>Ga0075464_10000881_pt1 | contig 13384 bp, 11 predicted proteins | sample DEB19_08_DNA_5_FD_75068 | JGI IMG/M metagenome (GOLD analysis project Ga0075464, IMG submission 75068) | Aqueous microbial communities from the Delaware River and Bay under freshwater to marine salinity gradient to study organic matter... | ecosystem: Environmental > Aquatic > Marine > Coastal ...
CGACACGGGAATCAGCAGTGTCATCGTGGACAAGAACCACAAGCACGTCACGCAAATCACCGACCGCAATGTGATTCTGGTCAAGGGTCAAGTGGTGTTTGAGGGAACGTCAACTGCGCTGAACGCCCAGCCAGAGTTGTTGCAGCAGTATTTGGGGGTTTGAAGCTTTCTTACAGCAAAGGCCGCAGCTCGCGCGCCGCATCTTGCAGCAGCGGCAGCAAGTCGTGCTGCACCACATCGGGCTGCAAGCGCTCAGGCGTGGTGACCACGTTCAGTGCGGCCACCACTTTGCCCTGCATGTTGCGCAGCGGCACGGCCAGGGCAAACACACCGAGTTCATGTTCCTGGCTGGCCACACACCAGTCTTGTGTTCGTGCGATGTTGACCAATGGTTTGAATGTTTTCGTGTCCAGCACAGTGTGCGCTGTCAGACGCGGCAACTCCCGGCCTTTGAGCCAGGCTGCAAAGTCTGTACGGCTCATGCAGGCCAGCAACATGCGGCCCGTCGACGTGGCATGCGCCGGCAGTCGTGCACCCAGGTGCAAACCATAGGCCAGAACCTTGGCAGCACCCTGCGGACTTTGCGCGCCGTAGCCCACGCTGCGTGCGACGATGACCACCTGATCGCCGTCCAGCACCACGCTTGAGAAGGATTGCTGCGTCTGTGCGGCCAGCCGATTCAACGTGGGTTGCAGCACACGCGGCAGCCGTGCAGAGGCCAGATAGCTGCCTGAAAACCGAAGCACCTTGGGCGACAACCAGTAGTAGCCGTCTTCACTTTCCAGGTAACCGAGGTGCGCCAGCGTCAGCAAATGCCGCCGCGCAGCCGCCCGCGTGATGCCCGCACGCTGCGCGGCCAGCGTGGCATTGAGCCGCTGGCGTTCGGTGTCAAAGCTCTCCAGCACCGCCATGCCTTTGGCCATGCCTTCAATAAAGTCTGCTTTTTCTATTGTCACGGCATCAGCATTTCAAGCTTGTCATGATTTCGTCCGTATTCATTCAACCTGGCATTCCATTTGGCATTACACACAAGCATTTCTGCGTTAAAGCCCAGAAAGAGCTTTGACAACTCATTTTCAGGTTTATTCAAGGTGCATTTTAGGCCTCTAGACCTTTAAATACATACGCAAGCAGCTATATAAAATATAGCGGTCAAACCCACAGGGCATGCATGGCGTTTGAGAAATCATCGGCCAATTCTTGCCAGTTTTCAACACAGCCAGCTTGCACGACCCGCTTGCCCGCTACGTACACCTCGCTCAGCCGCGCGTCTGGGCTGGAGAAAACCAAGGCGTCCAGCAGGTGGTCGCTGGGTACACCCAACAGAGCAGGTGATGTGGTGTCTATGACCGAAAAGTCTGCCCGGTTGCCTGCTGCCAAACCAGCGGTGGCTAGGCCGCAAGCTGCTGAGCCGCCCGCCAGCGCAGCATTGAACAAGGCTGCCGCTGTGCCTGATTGACCCGCCGATGCTGCCATCACATTGCGTTGTCGCAACGCCAAGCGCTGTGAATACTCCAGCAAACGCAGCTCTTCTTGCCAGCATCTGGTGACATGGCTGTCTGAGCCTATGGACCAACGACCCTGCACTTGGGCATAGGCCGGCAAGTCAAACACGCCGTCGCCCAAATTGGCTTCGGTGGTGGGGCACAGCACGATGGATGCGCCGCTGGCTTGAATGCCTTGCAGTTCTGCGGGCGAGGTGTGGGTGGCGTGTACCAGGTTCCAGCTTGGGTCAAGTCCAGCGTGGGTCAGAAGCCACTCGACAGGGCGTTGACCCAACGCGCTCATGCAGTCGGTCACCTCATCGGTTTGTTCGGCCACATGGATGTGGATGGGCATGCGCTTTGTCTTGGCGAAGGCAACGGCTTCTTGCAATGCGCCCTGCCCGACAGCACGCAAAGAATGCAAGGCCAGACCGGTGTTGACCTGGCCGCCGCCTAACTGCCTTTCAATACCCTCGCATAAGTTAAAAATGGAATCTGGGGTGGACGCGAATCGCTGCTGGTCATCACGCAAACCCGTCGCTGAAAAGCCCGAACGCATGTACAGCGTGGGCAACAGCGTGATGCCTATGCCGACACGCTGGGCAGCGCGTACCAGGGCAAAAGACATCTCTAGCGGATTGGCGTAAGGCTTGCCTTGCAGGTCGTTGTGCAAATAATGAAACTCGCACACCTGCGTGTAACCGACTCTCAAGAGCTCGGCATACAGCAGCGCGGCGGTGGCTTCAAGCTGCTGGGGCGTGATGCGCTGGGCGGCGCTGTACATGCGGTCGCGCCAGCTCCAGAAGTTGTCTTGACCTCCGCTGGCACGCTCCGTCATGCCTGCGATGGCGCGTTGAAAAGCGTGGCTGTGGGCGTTGACGAGGCCGGGGATGACTGCACCACTCAGCCGGGTTGCACCGCGCTGTTGATCGGTACTGGCATGGGCTTGAATGTCTGCCCATGTGCCATCGTTGGCAACACACATCAACGCGTCTTTTTCCCAAGTGCCATTTACCCAAGCCATGGGCGCGAAGTAGCGTCTTAACGCATCAGTCATACAAAGCATTGGCTGCATGCAAACTGGCTTGCACCATGCGCTTGAGTGTGGGCTGCAACTTCAAAGCCAAGGCTTCGTCATAGGCAAAAGGCGGTACCTCTTGCATGTAGAGGCTTTGACATTTTTCAAGCTGAATGGCGTGGACGTGCTGTGCGGGTTGGCCATAGTGGCGGGTGATGTAGCCCCCCTTGAAACGGCCATTGATCACATGCGTGAAACCGCCCACTTCGGCGGCGGCAGCATCAGACACAGCCGTTGCCGCTGCAGCGCCGCTGGCAGTACCCATGTTCAAGTCGGGCAGCTTGCCCTCAAACAACCACGGAATACACGAGCGAATGCTGTGCGCGTCCCACAGCAATGCAAAGCCATGGACAGCCTTGATGCGCGCCAGTTCAAGCGCCAACGCATCGTGGTACGGCTGCCAGTAGGTGCTGCGGCGGCGGTTGATCTCTTGCGATGAAGGCTCAAGCCCCGGTTTGTACAGCGCATCACCATTAAAAAAATGTGTTGGGCACAGTTCGGTGTTCGATGCGCCGGGGTACATGGGCGTGTCGTCCGGCGGGCGATTCAAATCAATCACGTAGCGGGAATAACGCGGCTGCAATACGCTGATGCCCAACGCAGGCAAAAAATCATACAGCCGCGCCAGGTGCCAGTCGGTGTCTTCAACATCCAGGGCGCGCGGCACGTAATCACCTTGCAAATCGAGCGGAATGTCCGTACCCGTGTGCGGCATGCTGACCAGCATGGGGACACTGCCGCGCTGCAATGTAAACGTCATACAACCATCCCCTTAAAAACTGTTTGCAAGCGTGGGCAGCTACCCAAAGCGTAGCTGAGCTCCGCAGGCGACTGCACGTCCCACAGCACAAAATCAGCCCGCATGCCTGCTGCCAGAACGCCGCGATCTTTCAAACCCAGCGCACGTGCTGCGTTGCGGGTGATGCCTGCCAGGGCTTCTTGCGGCGTTAATCTAAACAATGTGCAGGCCATGTTCAGCATCAGCAGCAGCGAAGTGCAAGGCGAACTGCCCGGATTGGAGTCGGTTGAAATCGCCATGGGGACACCTGCCGCTCGCAACTGCGCAATCGGTGGCAATTTGGTTTCACGTAAAAAATAAAACGCACCGGGCAGCAAAACTGCCGTGGTGCCCGCTTGCGCCATTGCCGCTACGCCAGCATCACTGAGCCATTCAAGATGGTCACAACTGAGGGCGTTGTAACGCGCCGCAAGCTGTGCGCCGCCGCTGTCGCTGAGCTGCTCGGCGTGCAATTTGACGGGCAAGCCCAAGCTGTGTGCGGTTTGAAAGACACGCTCGGTTTGCGCGGCGCTAAAACCAATCCGCTCGCAAAACGCATCGACGGCGTCGACCAGCCCTTCGGCGTGTAGCAACGGCAGCATGCTCACCACCGTATCTACATAGTCATCAGATCGGCCTGCAAACTCTGGCGGCACAGCGTGCGCACCTAAAAAAGTGGTTTGTACAGATACAGGGTGTGCAGCACCCAGGCTGCGTGCCACGCGCAGCGTTTTTCGCTCATGCTCAAAAGCCAGACCGTAGCCTGATTTGATCTCTAAGGTGGTCACGCCTTCGGCCAGCAAGGCTTGCAAACGCGGTGTGCTTTGCGCCTCCAGCTCAAGTTCTGTCGCCGCGCGCGTGGCCGTCACCGTCGATACGATACCGCCGCCCCCCCTGGCAATGTCTTCATAGCTTGCCCCGTTCAAGCGCTGCTCAAACTCCCCTGCCCGGTTGCCGCCGTACACCAGGTGCGTGTGGCAATCAATCAGGCCTGGCGTGATGAGCGCGCCTTTTGCGTCATGCACGTCATGCGTTTGCGCGCAGCTCGCCAGCACATCTGCGGGTAAATCGCTGCGCCGGCCAACCCATTGCAGCATGCCGCCATTGACCACCAGTGCGGCATCCTCGATCAATCCGTAGGGCTGTGCAGCACGCGCTTGCAGGGTGGCTGCCTTGCAATTGAGCCAGACGCTTAGGGCCGAATTCATATGTTGATTTCCATCAGCAGTGCATCGCTGGCCAACACATGAATAGCTGTGTTCGCCTCAACATGCACCCAGCCGAATGCATGAGGTGAAAGCTCATGCGTTTCACGGTCTATTTGCACAGTAGCCCTTTCATGATGTGTGTAAACAGCTATTATTTTAGGAGTGTTGGTGATCCCTTGAAAACCACTTTTCATCCGCAGCATACGCGACGATGCACCGCCCTGCACCATCAAATTAAAGTCTTGCGTTGCACCGCCCAGCAGCTCGCAGCTTGTCAGCGCAGCGCCGTTAAATGCAAAGGGCTGGTCGCTTCTGGTCAGCATGGCCAGATGCCCGTCAACCGTGAGGCAAACACCATCACCGGCCAAAACGGCAAACCAGCGCTGCACCCCTGGGTAGCTTGAAAACGAGCCTGACTGCACCACCTCGGCCACTGAGACGCGCCACTGCCAGGCAACAGGGTCAGGCCAGGCCACCAACTCGCGCGTGGTGCCGCCGCCATTGCGCCAAGGTGTGGGGACGGCATCGCTCAGATGAACAACTTGCCACGTCATGGCTGAAACTGTCCTGCAAAACTGTAACGTGTACCGGGGTAGACCAGCCGGGCCACGCTGGCAACGTGCGCACCACTGACGGTGCGGCGCGTGATGGCCAGGCAAGCCTCGGAAGGCTTGATGTGCAGCAGTTTCGCAATATCTTTACCGGGCAGGCAGGCCTCTATCTGGTAACTGGCATCGGTCAGCGGGGCACGCGTCAGCAAGTGGTGCGTGGGGGTAAAGCGTGTGAAGTCAGTCCGCAAATAATCAGGTGCTGCCAGCGGGTTGACGTAACGGTCTTCATGTTGAATGGGGATGCCGTTTTCAAGATGCACCAGCACGGTATGAAAGACTTTGGCCCCCGACCGCACACCCAGCGTTTTCGCCAGAGGCAGCGCGGCTTTTTCTGTTGCTACCAGCAGCACGGTACTGGCGTGGGTGTGACCGCGCTCCTCAACCTCTTCTTTAATGTCACGAATCGTCAAACGCGAAGAAATACGGTGCAGCTCAGCCACCCGCGTACCAGAGCCCTGTTTGCGCGTGACCATGCCTTCTGCGGCCAGTTCGCGCAGGGCGCGGTTGACCGTCATGCGGCTGATGCTGAACTGGGCCATCAGGGCCGTTTCACTCGGCACGGCATCGCCTGGCTTCCACAGGCCAGACGTGATGCGGGTTTTGATGAACGCCTTGACCTGTTCATAGGCAAACAATTTAACTTCCATCACCGTAGATTACCCCAGTTGACACAAGTTGTATAGACAACTACAGTTTGCACAAGCATTTAATTTTCAGGTGGAGCATCAGCATGTCAGACCTATCGCACGCTAAATTTATGGGCAGCAAAGCCAGAACCGTCCGCGCCCCGCGTGGCAGCGCCATCACCTGCGCCAACTGGCAAATTGAAGCGGCGCTGCGCATGCTGCAAAACAACCTTGATCCTGATGTGGCCGAGAACCCGAACGAGCTGGTGGTGTACGGCGGCATTGGCAAAGCAGCGCGCAACTGGCCTGCTTTTGACGCGATTGTTGACAGCCTGCACAAGCTCAAACCGGATGAAACCTTGCTGGTGCAGTCGGGCAAACCGGTGGGTGTTTTTCGTACCCACACGGGCGCACCGCGCGTGCTGATCGCCAATTCAAATCTGGTCCCCAAATGGGCCACGTGGGAGCACTTCAACGAGCTGGACCGCGCGGGCCTGATGATGTACGGCCAGATGACCGCTGGCAGCTGGATTTACATTGGGACTCAGGGCATTGTGCAGGGCACATATGAGACTTTTGTTGAAGCAGGCAGGCAACATTACAACGGTGATTTAAGCGGGCGTTGGGTACTGACAGCCGGACTGGGCGGTATGGGCGGCGCTCAGCCGCTGGCGGCTACGTTTGCAGGTGCTTGCTCGCTCAACGTTGAATGCGACCAGAGCCACATTGATTTCAGGCTGCGCACCCGCTATGTTGACAAGCAGGCCGCCACACTGGATGAAGCCCTAGGACTGATCAAACACCACACCGAGCGCAAAGAGGCCGTGTCGATTGCGCTGTGCGCGAATGCGGCAGATGTCTTTCCAGAATTGGCCAAACGCGCTCAGGCAGGCAGCGTTCGCCCCGACATCGTGACCGACCAAACCTCAGCCCACGACATCATCAACGGCTACCTGCCCGCTGGCTGGACGAATGAGCGCTGGTTGGCAGCCCGCAAAGACCCGGCTCAGCACGCAGCACTGACGCAAGCCGCTGGGCAGTCCTGCGCGACACAGGTCAAGGCCATGCTGGCGTTTCACGCACTCGGCATACCGACGGTGGACTACGGCAACAACCTGCGCCAGGTCGCCAAGGACTTCGGCGTGGCCAACGCGTTTGACTACCCCGGCTTTGTGCCCGCCTATATTCGGCCACTGTTTTGCAGCGGTACCGGGCCTTTCCGATGGGTGGCCTTGAGTGGCGACCCAGAAGACATTGCAAAAACCGACGCGAAGATGAAAGAGCTCTTCCCCAACAACAAGCACCTGCACCGCTGGCTCGATATGGCCGCTGAACGCATCAGCTTTCAAGGCCTGCCAGCACGCATTTGCTGGATCGGCCTGGGCGAACGGCACATCGCTGGCCTGGCGTTTAACGCGATGGTGAAAAGCGGCGAGCTCAAAGCCCCCATCGTGATTGGCCGTGACCATCTGGACAGCGGCTCAGTCGCCTCCCCCAACCGCGAAACCGAAGCCATGCAAGACGGCAGCGATGCGGTGAGCGACTGGCCGCTATTGAACGCACTGCTCAACACCGCCAGCGGTGCCACCTGGGTCAGCTTGCACCACGGCGGCGGCGTGGGCATGGGATATTCGCAGCATTCAGGCGTGGTGATTGTGGCTGACGGCACCGACGAGGCGGCTGAAAAATTAAGCCGTGTACTGTTTAACGACCCAGCCACAGGCGTGATGCGCCATGCCGATGCGGGCTACGACATAGCCAAAGCAAGTGCCAAAGCCAATGGCTTGAATTTGCCCATGATTGGCTAAGCCGACATGACGCATGAGTTGCTGATACCGGGCCAGTTAAGTCTGGCGCAACTGCGCAGGCTATGCAGTGGCAAACCCTTGCCGGTACAGCTGGATGCAGCCTCTCGGGAAGGCATTCGCGCCAGCGCTGAGCTGGTACAAAAAGCAGCCGACGGCGGTGCTGCGGTGTACGGTGTCAACACCGGTTTTGGCAAGCTGGCCAACACGCGCATTGCCAAGCCCGACCTGGCCATCTTGCAGCTCAAGCTGCTGCGCTCGCATGCTGTCGGTGTGGGGGAGCCACTGGCTGAAAACATTGTGCGACTGATTTTGCTGCTGAAGGCCGCGAGCTTGGCGCGCGGCTATTCAGGGGTACGTGAAGAAGTCATTGATGCGCTGCTGGAATTGCACAACCACGGTATTTCCCCAGTGATCCCCTGCCAGGGCTCGGTGGGTGCATCGGGCGACTTGGCCCCGTTGGCGCATTTGTGTTTGCCGCTGGTCGGCGAAGGCGAGGTGGTTTACATGGGGCAACGGCTGCCGGCATTGGAGGCACTCAAACGAGCAGGCATGCAACCCATCTTTCTGTCAGCCAAAGAAGGCTTGGCACTTATCAATGGCACGCAGGTATCGACCGCGATGGCCATTGACGCGCTGTTTGCAACTGAGCGTGTGTTTGAAGCGGCGGTGATTGCAGGCGCGCTGACGCTCGATGCCGCACGCGGGAGTGACGGCCCGTTTGATGCACGCATCCATGCGGTGCGCGGTCAGCCAGGGCAAATCGATTGCGCTGCGGCCTATCGGGCGCTGACCGAAGGGAGCGCTATTCGCAAGTCACACCTGGAAGGCGACGACCGCGTGCAAGACCCATACTGCCTGCGCTGCCAGCCGCAAGTGATGGGTGCGTGCCTGGACCAAATGCGCTACGCTGCGCGCGTGCTGGTGATTGAAGCCAATGCGGTGACCGACAACCCGCTGGTGTTTGCCGATGACAACGCGCTGGTTTCAGGAGGAAATTTCCATGCTGAACCTGTCGCCTTGGTTTGCGATGCGCTGGCCGTAGTAATTGCCGAAATCGGCGCGATTGCCGAGCGGCGCATAGCCATGCTGGTCGATACCAACGTGTCGCGCCTGCCGCCATTTTTGACAGCCGACGCAGGTCTTAATTCTGGCTTCATGATCGTGCACGTCACCGCCGCTGCGCTGGCGTCTGAAAACAAGTCACTCGCCCACCCGGCCAGCGTAGACAGCCTGCCCACATCGGCCAACCAGGAAGATCACGTGTCAATGGCCACCTTCGCCGCACGCCGCCTGCAGCCCATGCTGCACAACACCGCACACATTGTGGGCATTGAGCTGCTGGCCGCAGCGCAAGGTATTGAATTTTTACGGCCCTTGAAAAGCTCTACCCCGCTTGAAAGCCTGCACGCCCAGATTCGCAGCGCCTCGCCCGCGATGATGCAAGACCGCAGTCTGTCGCTCGAGATGCAAGCCTTGCAACTGCAGGTCATGAATGGCGACATATCTGCTGCGCTGGACGCACAACTACCGCAATTACACGCATTGCAACTGGGATGAACAGTGCATACATTTATTGACCCGTTGAATTTCTTAACCTGCCCCTTCAACCACCCGGAGAAAACCATGAAAAAACTGCTTGCTTTGTCCCTCGTTGCCATGGCTTGCGCCACGTCCCAGGCCCAAGAAACAAAAATCACGTTCGCCATGTCAGGCTGGACAGGTTTTGCACCCCTCACGCTGGCCAAAGAGGCGGGTATTTTCAAGAAAAACGGGCTGGACGTGACGATCAAGAAAATTCCGCAAAAAGACCGCCACCTGGCGATTGCCTCGGGCGACGTGCAGTGCGCCGCCACCACGGTAGAGACCTGGATTGCATGGAACGCCAACGGCGTAGCGACCACACAAATTTTCCAGCTCGACAAAAGCTTTGGCGCTGACGGTATGGTCGTCAAAGGCGGCATCAGCAAAATCAGTGACCTGAAAGGCAAGACCATTGCCGCCAGCGCACCGGGCACATCGCCCTACTTTGCACTGGCCTGGTTTTTGAAGAAAAACGGCATGACACCCAAGGACGTAAAAATCGTCAACCTGGAGCCGCAAGCCGCCGCCAACGCCATCATTGCAGGCGTGGCCGACCTGGACGCCGCCATGACCTACGAGCCCTACCTGAGCGCAGTACGCGCCAAACCAGAGGCCGGCAAGATCATTGCCACCACGCTGGACTACCCGATGGTGATGGACACGGTGGGCTGCACACCCAAGTTTTTGACTGACAACCCGAAGGCCGCCAAAGCGCTGGCTGACAGCTACTTTGAAGCGCTGGAGATGATTCAAAAAGATCCGAAAAAGAGTTTTGAAATCATGGGCGCTGATGTCAAGCAAACCGGTGAAGCGTTTGAAGGCAGCCAGAAATTTTTGCGCTGGCAAGACCGCGCCGCCAACCAAAAGTTTTTTGCCGGTGAACACGCAGCCTTCAGCAAAGAAGCCGCTGAGTTGCTGCTGGAAGCAGGCATTATCAAAAGCCTGCCGGACATGAGCAAACTGGCCGACACCCGATTCCTGAAGTGAAACCACTTCAGCCAGTAGCCCCCAGCACACGTATCGTGCTGGGCATCAGCTTTTTCGTTCTGTTCTTTGCGCTCTGGGCCGCTGTGACGTTTGGTGGGCTGGTCTCCAAAACCTTTTTGGCCGACCCGCTAACCATGGTGCGCTCGGGTTACGACCTGCTGGTTAACCAGGGCTTTATCAAAGACATTGGCATGACGGTGTGGCGCGTGTTCGGCGGCTTTGTGCTGGCTGCCTTACTGGCCATCCCGCTGGGCGTGCTGATGGGTGCGTACAAACCGATTGAGGCGTTTTTTGAACCCTTTGTCAGCTTTGCACGCTACCTGCCTGCGTCGGCTTTCATCCCTCTGCTCATTTTGTGGGCGGGCATTGGCGAGGCGCAAAAGCTCTCGGTGATTTTCATTGGTTCGTTTTTTCAGCTGGTGCTGATGATGGCCGTGAGCGTGGGCAACACCCGGCGCGACTTGGTTGAAGCCGCGTACACGCTGGGTGCCAGTGACAAAGGCATTGTGCTGCGCGTGCTGGTGCCAAGCAGTGCGCCTGAAATTTTTGAAACCCTGCGCATGGTGCTGGGCTGGGCCTGGACCTACGTCATCGTGGCCGAGCTGATTGGCGCGTCCAGCGGCATTGGCCACATGATCACCGACAGCCAGGCCCTGCTGGCGACCGACCAGATCATTTTCGGCATCATCGTGATTGGCGTGATTGGGCTGGTGACGGACTTGGCCTTCAAAGCCATGAACCGCAAGCTTTTTCCTTGGGCAAAGTTATGAGGACGCGGTATGAGCATTCTTGAAGTCAAAGGTGTCTCTAAAACCTTCAGTGGCACAGGTGCGGCCAAAAGCACGCTGGCACTACAGGCTACTGACTTGAGCGTGGAAGAAAACGACTTCATCACCATCCTCGGCCCCTCAGGCTGCGGCAAAAGTACGCTTTTGAGGATGGTGGCCGGGCTTGATACGCCGACAACTGGCAGCATCACATTGGACGGCAAGCCCGTCACCGCACCGGGCGCTGACCGGGGTATGGTGTTCCAAAGCTACACATTGTTCCCTTGGCTGACAGTATTGGAGAACGTGTGTTTTGGCCTGCGTGAGAAAGGCTTGGCTTTGGCTGAACAACTCGCAGTTGCACATCCCTTCATCGCCAAGGTTGGCTTGAAAGGTTTTGAAGGCCACTTTCCCAAGCAGCTATCCGGTGGTATGCAGCAACGCACCGCACTGGCCAGAGCGCTGGCGAACAACCCGCGCATGCTGCTGATGGACGAGCCCTTTGGCGCGCTGGACCACCAGACCCGGGAGCTGATGCAGGAGCTGCTACAAGGCATTTGGGAGGCCGAGCGCAAAACCGTGCTGTTTGTCACCCACGACATCGATGAAGCCATCTTCATGGGCAACCGCGTGGTCGTGATGAGCGCCCGGCCAGGCCGCATCAAGTGCGACTTGCCTGTCGCCATCTCACACCCGCGCCACTACTCGGTCAAGACCACGCCGGTGTTTATGGCGCTGAAAGCACAGCTGACTGAAGAAATCCGCGTTGAAGTGCAGCGTGCTGCAGGTTTGATGGCAGCTACAGACTAGTTTTGCACGCTACAAAATCAGGAGCTGCTCACGCAAGTATTGATGGGTCTACAGCCCTAAATGACAGGCAAAAGGTGCTGAAAAACACCCAAAAATGCTTGCGCAGGCGCTTTTTGGCCGCAGCAGCTTCACGCAGCGCCGCGGTCGTTTGACCGGGCCTGTGTCGCCATCAGACCAGCAGCAAAAAAAACCGCTGTTCCTGTCAGCGCATGGGACGCATGATTGACCGTTTGATGGCCCCAAAACCAACAGCGGGCAGTCAGGCAACATAGCTGTCCCCCTCGTTTTGAAGCCCTCTACACTTGTTCCCATGACCTCTGAACGCGCCAAAGCCAAAAGCCCCAAATCATTGTCTGGCCTGTTGCCATTTTTAAGGCCCTACCGGGGCCGCATTGCGCTTGCTGGCTTCTTTCTCGTGATGGCAGCCGTGTCTACCCTGGTGTTCCCGCTGGCGCTGCGCAGCCTGATTGACGGCGGCCTGGTCAATGGCGACACCAGCGCAGCCGGCAAAGGCGGCCAGTTGATGGCGCTGCGCACGCACTTTTTTGAGCTGTTTGGCGTGGCGGCGGCGCTCGGCTTGTTTTCTGCCGGGCGGTTTTACATGGTCAGCTGGCTGGGTGAACGGGTCACGGCAGACTTGCGCAACGCGGTGTACGGCCATGTGCTCAAGCAAAGTCCGCAGTTTTTTGAAACCACGCAAACGGGTGAAGTCCTCTCACGCCTGACGGGCGACACCACGCTGGTGCAGACCGTCGTGGGCTCCAGCCTGAGCATGGGCTTGCGCAACCTGGTGATGGGCGTGGGGGCGATCGGCATGCTGGTCTACACCAACCCGTATTTGATGCTGCAAATTGCAGCTGGTTTGGCCATCGTTGTTGTGCCATCGGTGATTTTCGGCAGGCGCGTGCGCAAGCTCTCGCGTGCCAGCCAAGACCGCGTGGCCGATTCCAGCGCCATTGCCGCAGAGGTCCTGAACGCCATTCCTATTGTGCAAAGCTACACCGCTGAAGGGCGCGAGGCAGAGCGTTTCAACATCTCTTCGACCAATGCTTTTAACGTGGCCATTCGCCGTTCAAAAGCGCGTACCGTGCTGGTGGCCTTCATCATCATTGCCACGTCAGCCGGGCTGCTGTGGGGCTTGTACCAGGGCACTCAAGCGGTGATGAGCGGCGCCATTACCGCCGGACACCTGGGCCAAACGGTGGTGTACGTGATTATTTTGGCGAGTGCCTCCGCTGTGCTGGGCGAAACCTATGGCGACCTGCTGCGTGCTGCAGGTGCCACAGAGCGACTGATGGAGCTGCTGGAAACCACCTCCCCCATCCATTCGCCGCAAAACCCAACCCCAGCCCCCGTCATCCAGGCCGGCAGCGCCATAGAGTTTGAAGCCGTCAATTTCAATTACCCGTCGCGGCCACTGCAATCGGCGTTGAGCAACTTCAGCATGCGTGTGGCACCGGGCGAAACAGTGGCCATCGTTGGCCCCAGCGGTGCCGGAAAAAGCACGGTATTCCAGTTATTGCTGCGCTTTTATGACCCCCAGTCAGGACGCATTGCGCTTGACGGCATCGCCACGCGCGACATGTCGTTAGCAGACCTGCGTCAGCGGGTGGGCATCGTGCCGCAAGACGCGGTGATTTTTTCAA
>Ga0075464_10000882_pt1 | contig 13382 bp, 16 predicted proteins | sample DEB19_08_DNA_5_FD_75068 | JGI IMG/M metagenome (GOLD analysis project Ga0075464, IMG submission 75068) | Aqueous microbial communities from the Delaware River and Bay under freshwater to marine salinity gradient to study organic matter... | ecosystem: Environmental > Aquatic > Marine > Coastal ...
AAAAGCCGTTCAACCTGGAAATCTGATGGTACTGAATACATTACGATTGCTTTCAATGACACGCCCCCAGCTGGCGCTACCAGTCGTAACTTCTACGGTGCTGTAGCGATCAATGGCTCTACCCCTGTTCCTAGCGACATGGTGTTGCTTGGTAAGAACATACCTCTAGCCACCACCTCCTTCTCTGACAATGGTTCTGTACCATTTGATATAACACCTGGTCCAGGCCCAGACACCAACACCACAGCTGGCGTAAAAGCCTCAGCTGGTACGATGGCTGGCAATATACCAGTTCTATATGGTGACCCAGACAACCCATACAACATCTACTTTGCTGGCCTGACCGACACTGGTATTTCATTTAGCCCTGGTGACGGTGCTCAAACGCTGCCGCTCAACAAGGGTACTGACTACTACCCTACCTCTGTTGTAGGCTTCCGTAACAACCAGAACGTTCCAAGCCTGTTCACCCTATCGAGTAGTGTCGATGGTGTCTCTAAGCAAGATACCCTGAGCCAAAAGACGATTACCTATGGTAACGAAGCCAAACAGTACTGGGACTCAGATGGTCTTAACACGGGTGCTAACGCTGTCTACGCTCGCTACGGTGTCGTCAACTACTTAGGTAAGCTGATATTCCCAGGTAGCAACGGCATGAACTCGATTGATACCAAAGCCCAGCTACAGAACGTGCTGATGCCTTCTATTATTAGTAACCCTATCTCAGACACATATAGCAGTATTAAGAGTGCTGCATTTAATAAGATTGTCGGTACGGCATGGAACAACTATGTATTCCACACGGTTCCATCACAAGGGTACAACTACAATAACCAGATAACCGTATACGATTTAACCAATACTGAAGCTCCTAAGTGGGCTGTATGGGACCTTCGAGCTGACTGGATAGGCACGGTTTCACCACCTAACCAAGCCAGCTTTGTGTATATCCGTCAGGGTACGCATATCTACAAACTGATTGAGAATTACGTTGCCGAAGATGAAGATAGCACAGGTACCTCTACCCCATTTGCAGTAGATATAAAAAGCTCATTGATACCATTCAACCAAGGACGCAACAACTATGTTGCAGCCGTCCAAGGAGTATTTTATGTTTCTAACTGGATAGGCACCATTAACTGTGAAGTACGATGGATCGACCAAGACGGTGTAGAGGACTACGTTGTAGAGCAGTTTACGAACGGTGCGGTCACCCGTAACTTGCTGTCTGGCTGGTCTAACCCACGCAACCTGTGGCGCTCCTGGAACAACCGTATAATTAACTGGTCAACTCCTATGCCTACCTCTGGTGAGAGTAATAACTCGCTGAAAGTAACTAGGCGCTTACGAGTTAATATGCCTGGCCCAATCGTGAATGAAGTGAAGGCTAGGGTGTATAGTGACCTAGATGGCACCTCATTTGACTGGGTTAATTTCAACATTGAAAAGGTCGATGTCGGAATAATAGGCGATATAGTATAAAATAAGGATAAACACCATGACAGACATTACAGATTACATAGCAGAATGGAAGAAAGCCAAAGAGTTTGTACACGGTTACACGACTGACTTTCGTGACCTGAATACTATAGCCAACGCGCAGTACCCCCGTGGCAACAGCAAGAAACCAAACGTAGGTGACACTACTATTGCCGGTACTATCCGTCAGATGATGCGTAAAGCAGTCAAGCAAATGCCTGTCATATCTGTGGCCATTAACGGCTCCAAGCAAACCGAACAGGCTCTACTCTGTCGTTACATTGTCAATGACAACATCTTGAACCCTATCACCTTTGGCAAGGGGTTTGTCAGTACCCTACAGCTTGGGGGTCGTGGTGCACTCACCAGAGGGTTTAACGTGTTCCAAGTCAAGGCCGCTAGTCTATACGGCCAGTTCGGTGTCACACCGTCCCTTATTCACTTCAGTGACATTGGGGTTGAACCAGGCATACAAGACATGAACCTGTCGAGCTACTGGTGGGTCACCACGCAGTACACACCGAGCAAACTAAATAATATCTACAAGCGAGAGAAGAATAACAAGAACACTACCTGGAATATCCGTGCCCTCAAAGCCTTGCTCGATGCTGGCCCAGACGGTAATGGTCAGACAGAGTATGCTGAGTGGCTTATCCCCAGCGAACAGGGGAGTGACACGTCAGCTAACACCTACATCCTCGCTACGCGCTACAGCGCTGACCCTAGTGACGACATTATCACAATTAGCCCTAAGCTGAGTAAAGACGTTCGTACTGTGCCGAACCGCAGCAAGTTTGGTTTCCCACGAGTATTGTCACTAGTTATTGACCCAGCCGAACTATCCCCTGCTGGTGACAGCCGTGTACGCCTAGCGTCACCTAACCAGAACCTTGCTATGGCACTACGCCAAAACGTTGCTACTACCTGGCTCTACAACAGTGACCCAACTATCGTTACGACTGGTCTATTCACCGGCTCTACTCAGCTCAAAGCTGGTGGTCGCATTAGCTCTACTGACCCACAGGCCAGTGTGAAGGCTATTACCCTCGACACCTCTACTGCACAGCAATACGACAAGATTAGCCAAGAGATTAACGGCCAGATACTTACCATGCTTGGTTACAACCCAGGCGGTAACCTTGGTGCTATCGGTGAGTCTAAGACTGGTGTTGGTGCTCAGACTCAGAAGTCTGTCATGGACGACTCTAGCCAAGAGATAACCAACCTCGTTCAAGAATTTATCAAGCAGTACATCGTATCAGCCCTCGACCTGTTCCTAAGCGAGCAAGAAGGTCAGGGTGTGATATATGTCGATGATGATACCAAACGTGACATTGAAGCTATTAGCCCTGGACGCTTTGGAGACCCAATGAACCCGAACGCTCTAGGTGTAGACTGGGACCAGCTATACGACTACATTAAGAAGATAGACATTACGGTTGATACCACTATCAGCAAGGACGACTTTACCAACGAGAAGCGTAGCGACCTGCAAGATGCTCTCACGGTAATGAAGCAGACTGCTAACCCTAACGACCCAGCCGCCGCCGCTAAAGCCTCAGTAGTCGAAGATGAGCTCCTTGACGAGACAGTACCAGACCTATCGCAAAAGCTGAGTGCCATGTCAGCACAAGCCCCACAGCCTATGCCACAGCCTACACAAATGATGTAATAGTATCTACAATCTATTTACACGCTACTGCTTACCTCATACTATAAGGGTATGAGTGAAGTAGATTTAGATTACAATTTTAGTAGTAGTGTGACCGATACCGAAAATACCAAAGACCCAGACCACGGCAACGTGTCAATTCTGAGGACCCAACTAAAAGAATGTGATGATGCAATAGCCCTGCATAACACCTTCGATGTGATTGACCTTACCTCTAAGATTAGTGTTGAGAACCAGATGATAGCACATCGGCTATTCGTCACCTATTTGCGTTCGTTTAGGCAAGATTTAGATAACAAAGTAAAGGAGCTAGGTAATGGCTGATAACGAAGTAAATGACGATATAGATAGCCTATTTGAAGAAGATGATAAACCAACCGCCCAAGCAGTTGCAGAAGCACCTGCTGACACCCCAGAACCCGAAGCCCCAGCTGAAGATGCCCCAGCCCCAGAAGCCACCCCAGAAGGTGAAGCACCAGATACCACCCCAGTTGAGGAAGAAGTACCACCAGTCGAAGAACCAGCCAAGCCCCTAAGTGCTGAAGAAGTACGGGCTATCATGGCTGAAGTTCGTGACCAAGAGCGTAACAGCGCTAAGGTACTAGACGAAGCTGAAAAAGAGGTGTTAAACGTCTACTACCCACAAGGGCTCTCAAACACCTTAGTAGACGAAGAAACTGGTAAAGAAATTAAGTCACCACAAGATGTGGTAGACCTGTCGGGTGGCACCATGACAACAGAGGAAGCAACTCAGTGGCTACTGAATGAACAGTACAAGCTCGATAAGCAAGTGGCTGAAATTAAGTCGTCAGCTCGTGAATTAGCTGAGGTAAACCATAACTTTAAGCAAGGTGCGGTACGAGTGCTCGAAACCTATAAAGATGTATTTGACAAGTTCCCAGGCTTACAGACGAAGGTGTACAAGAACTACATGAAAACCGTTAAGATGGACACCGAAAAAGACCTTGTACTAACCGCCTCAGACATTGAAGAATACTACCGTGACTTTATGGAACCCTACGTTATGGCAGCTAGTTTCAAGGGTAGCGCACCAAGTGGAGCACCAGCCCCAGCTGCGACACCACCACCTGAACAAGCCCCATCCCCCAGTAAGATACCAGAAAGCAAGCAGACGGCTAAAGACCGTATGGATGTGACTGGTGATGGTGGTGTGGGTAATGATAATAAACCAGACCCTAATGACCCTAATGCAACATTAAACGAATTATTTGGAGAATAAGACAATGGCTACAGCAATAGATTGGTTCAATATACAAACAGGCGAGAAGGTATACACAGCCCGTTCAGCCCAAATTAAAGCTCTAATTGAGAGTAGTGACCTTGGCGTAAACCGTCAGAGTGACCGAGGTTGGCGCTTGGGTGCTGAGTGGACGAAGAAACTTCGTGCCGCTCGTGCAGACCGCGCACTTCTTGCAGAGCTAGGTAAGCTATCAGGTGGTGATGTAACCGACACACAGCTGATTGTAGCCCTATTTGAGCGTGAAGCTGAGGCTGACAAGCAAGCCGAGACATTAAAGAATGACGCGCCATTTGAGCAGGAATACCTAGATAGTATTCGTCCTAAAAGTAGTAAGTAGTCTCTAGTTCTCGATCACCGAGGTCTAGTGAGGTGACTTCCTGAGAATTATTCTCAAGTAGGAAGTCACCTTTTTGATTAAAGTAGTAGTGTAGTGCACTATACATATAGCGTATATCATCAGCTGCATGGCTCTCGCTCTTGTGGTCAGGCCCGATGTAGTCACCCGTTTGTGGGTTGTATTTACGCTTATAGATAGGTAACTTACGGACTAGCTCAGTAGTAGTACCAGCATTTATGAGTACCTTTGGTAGCCCTTGCATTACTCTGTCGATACCAATGCTGACACCTTCACGGCGCAAAGCACTTGCATTAGTGATGCCATGCTGGTACAGGTAGTTCAGACGGCTTATATTGTCGTTCATACTTCGTACTGCGCTATCGTGCGGTAGGAAGTGCCAACCGTAGTTGTATGGCTTGGTTTTTAGGAATGGTACGACACTGTTAAGGGCAAAGTCTCGTGTCTCTAGGTAGTCAATTATAGTAACTTGCCCGTGTATAACTTGGAAGAATACGATAGCCAGGGCATCTGACATACCAAGGTCCCAGGCTGTATAGACGGGGTGGGCTGGGTCGTATGGGTAGTTACCAATAGCTCCATCGTTACGGAGTTTACTTATAATATGGCCGTAGTAGCTGGTTTCGCTCGCCTGGCCCCAGTCTAGGAGCATTTCCTGACGGTACTTGAAGTCGTTACCGTTACGGAGAATGTACCCTTGGCGTGTCTTTTCCATTTCAGCTGGTGTCATGTAGTGGCTTGCATCTATATAACAGGTGTACTTAGTGCCTGTCGTGTCCTTCTTAAACGCTTCGTGCATACGATGCATAGTCTCACCGTTGATACCGTCTATCTTAGGTGTACCCGTGTAGATACGTTTGCCACCGTTACGTTCGGTAATAGGTGCTACCACGTTGACTGCCTCAATAGGCATGTCAGCAAACTCATCGAACCAGTATATCTTACCGTTGGCACCACGGAGTGCTTCAGCATTACCAGCACCCAGTAGCCTGAATATAGAGCCATTTACGAGTGTCTGGCGCATATCGTCATCTGAGTTACTTTGACCGAGTAGTAAGCCCCTTGGCATGTGGTCGAGAGTACGAAACCCATCATCTTCTATGTTGGTCCAGAAGTTATCAAAGCCCATTTTAGCGGTAGGATAGACAGCTACCCCTGTTTGTACCTGTTTCACAAGGTCAGGCACGATAGCCTCACTGTAGGTGGTGGTCGTTTTGGCACCACGCCTTGCTATAACTAGTAGTAGCTCGTCAATACTAGGGTTATTGAACGCTTCTACAATTTCTTTTTGATAATCTCTGAGAGGTAGACGGTGGTGGGGAACTTGTATGGTGCTATCCTACCAAATCTCATAGTTAATAATTCGGCTAATTAAACTTTGGTCAACACCATATTGCTTACCTATATCTTTTTGGGTCATATGCCCATTAGTATACAGCTTGCGTATTTTGGTCACCATTTTGTAGTCCAGTTTAGCGGCTCGACTGTTGTGAGTTTGCTCTTTTGGCGTAGCCCAACGACAGTTGCTCAGCTCGTAGTCGCCATCGTTGTCTATACGGTCTAGTGTCATGCCTTCTGGTCTGTCACCCATGTCAGCGTAAAAATTACGGACATCACTCCAGCGTTCACATACCTTGATACCTCTACCACCGTAACGAATGTAGTCTTTATTAGTAATGTTATTGCACCTATTTATCATATTTTGCCATAAACCATATATAGGATCATACCGTAAGCCATGCCTGACAATTTTCTTTATCGGCCTACTACTATCAACAGAGTTGTGTTCCCATACACGTTTCCAATGAGCGCTACAGTACCCATTACCATAGCGTGGCCTTTCGCAGGTAAGTACACTACACGTGTTTATGCTTTGCATACTATCAATATAGCATACATCAAACAAAAGCGCCCCTTTGATTGGGGCGTTTGCGAGCGAGTATATTCTCTGTACGGTCCATGTGTATTTTAGTACAAGAGGTGTGTAATTCGGAGTTTAGAAAACTAAGTTGTGGTAGAGGTGCGATACTCATTCTAAATGTAAGCATAATCGTCATAAAAAGCAATAGACTTTATACCGATTATGGTATAAGATTTAGATAACAGAATACATTACAATTTAACTAATTAAAGCAAGGATTATTACATGGCCTCAAACTATGGTATTCGTACTGCTACTTTCCTTGACCGCCGCCTAAAAGCTGGGTCAACCGTAGCTAAGTACTTGGACGCTAACGGTGTAAACACCAACGAAGCGCAAACTGTTCGTATTCTTAACATTGACATTGACAGCTCTAGCTTAGGTGCTTACAACGAAACTGCTACTACGCAGACGTTGACACTTGCTGAGTATGGCAAGCAAGAGTGGACTTTGGACTACAACTACTTTGTATTCTTGCGTATTCAAGATACTCAAGTAGCTGATGTACCAGTTGGCAGTCTTGTTAAAGACACTGCTGAAGCATGGATTGACGAAAAATTCGTTCCTGACTTCGATGAGTACGCACTAGCTAAGATCATAGCTGCTCGCCCAAGTGGTAACATTACTACCTGGGACGGCACTACTCTTACTGGCGTTACTGGCCTCTTGAATAAGGTATACAACACCGTTACTACTGTAGTAAATGGTGGTGGTACTGCTGCTAACTCTATCGCTTTTGTTCCAGCAACTTTTGGTGACAAACTCCGCGCCTTCATCACTACTTTCGATGGTAGCGACAAGGGTTACACCGCTGGTGTAAACGGTGTCATTGGTAACCTAAAGGGTGTCATGTTCGTTGAAACAGTTGATGAGTACTTTGCAAGTTACCCAACCGTTAAAGCTGTTATTTTCGACAAACGAGCTGTTGCAGCTCCTACCCAGAAAATGACTCCTAAGAACGGTGGACGCAAGTTCATCAAGGACGTACCAGGCTTTGGTGGTTCTGAGCTACAGCTCCGAGCCCGTGGTGGTGTGTTCATTCTTGACCGCAAGAAATACGCTATTGCTACCCTACAAACTTCAAGCTCTTAGTACTTCGGTAGAAAAAGCATAAGAAGGGCTGTTATAAGCCCTTCTTTTGTTGTAAGATACTAGTATGCCAAGCCCATCAATTAACCTCATCAAATCATCGGACGGTACTGGCAACGCAGCCATGGCTACCGTACAGAGCACTCGCGCACCAGGCGCATCAACAATAATAGTAGACACAGTAGATAACATTCCAGCAACTTTTTATGGTGCTATGGGTACACCCCATACTTTTGTAGACCCTGTAACAGCTGAAACAATAACCGTAATATCTGAAGCCACCTCAAGAGACTTCGAGGGTCATGTCGATGGCACTAACCTAGAAATAGATGCTATGGCACCAGGCAATACTGACTTAGGTAGCGCTGCTGGTGACGTAATTATAATCAAACCGACAACTCCTTGGGCTAATAACATAGCCACTACTTTTGCTGTAGCGCATGAAGATGATGGTAAACTTAAAGCTGCTGCACCCATCAATAGCCCCCAGGGTACCCTTGCAAATGTTACACCTGTCGGAGCAGTCCTAGACTACGCTGGCACTACAGCTCCTACAGGCTGGCTATTTTGTTACGGACAGGAAATTAGCCGAACTACCTATGCTGCACTGTTTACTGCTATTAGCACTACATACGGTGTAGGTAACGGCACAACCACCTTCAATGTACCTGACCTTCGTGGACGTGTGGTAGCTGGGCAAGACGACATGGGTGGCACAAGTGCCAACCGTCTAACCGGACTTAGCGGTGGTGTCGATGGAGATGTCCTTGGTGGTGCTGGTGGCTCTCAGAGTCATACTCTAACTGTTACTGAAATGCCTTCTCACTCTCACTCAGACTCAGGACACGCTCACGGGACACAAGCATACGATGTTGCGGGTGCAGGTTCATTTGGCTTGCAAGCTGGCGGTGGCGCACAACGTGCTGGCTCATCTGGCACACATACAGGCTGGGCTGTCCTTAGCAATACTGGTGGCGGTGGCGCACACAACAACGTTCAACCAACATTGATACTAAACAAGATAATCAAATACTAGAAAAAAAAGATGTACTTCGCTTCAATGACACTACCAGAACTTACCCCGATACTCGGCATCTTTGCTGGTATGCTCGGTGGGTTCTACGCCATATCCAAGTCAATGATTAAATCAAGCCAAGAAGAGCGTAAGGCTGACCGAGATGAGCGCAAAGAACTGAGTGCTGCTATTGGTGAAATGGCAAAGAGTATGCAGAAAGTAGCTGACTCAAACAAGCGGATAGCTGACGAGTCTAAACAACGCAACGGACACTTGGCAGAGATAGCCGTGGAGAACAAGCAACAGATTATGGACAGGCTAGACGGAATAATCATCAACAAGCAGACGGTACACCAACAAGTAGTCGAGAACGAAACAGTAAAAAAGAAGGGCTAACATGATTACTCAATCAGAAGCAGTCGCCTGGCTCAACTACGCAAATGGCAAATACTGGGACTTCGATGGCTTATACGGCAAGCAGTGTGTAGACCTGTTCAACTTCTACTACCGACAACTAACAGGGGTATCTCCTTACGCGCGTGGGTACGGCGTACCAGGAGCGAAAGACCTCTGGTATGTAGCGACCGACGTCTTTACCAAACTACCCAACACCCCCACTCTTATGCCTCAACCTGGTGACGTGCTAATATACGGACCGAGTTGGGGAGGTGGCTACGGCCACGTTGAAATGGTCCTCTACACGAGCGCTACTGGTGCAACAGTAGTAGGGAACAACATGTCGGGTGACCCATCGAAGGTAGCAACATCAGCCTACCGCACATGGGCCAAGATAAACTCGGGTTTAATAGGAGTAATGCGTCCTAAATGGACAGGAGGAGCAGACGTGATTATAGGAACAGGAGATAACTGGCGCTGGAGGATGAATCGCATACACCGACAGCTAGTAGGCAACTGGGACATGGGTGATGACACCTGGAACGCCATTAAAGGTAAAGATGCCTGGAAGATAGTAGAGGAATGGAGTGACCACCCGAACGCTAATAAGTTACTAGAGTTCCAAGTAGTAGGCGAAATGGCTACGAAAGATAACTGGCAGAACCAGATTTACACCCTGCAAGCTCAGTTAGCAGACGCGAAGAAGAATGTAGAAGCGGTACTCGCTGACTCAACCGCAAGCAAAGCCCAACTTAGGGACGCACTCGCTAGAGTTGTGGAGCTTGAGAATACACCAATTATTAAAGAGGTGCCCGTGTACACCCACGACGAGGAGACGAAGCGCATGGTTAGCTCTATCTACAACTACTTCGCTGGACAATTCAAATCGTTTGCTAAATACATAAAGAAATAAGGGGATAATAATATGGCACTTAACCTACCAGCACAAGTACGACAGGTAATCTACATCGTAGCAACTATAGCTACACCAGTTATGACCTACCTCAACCAAGCAGGCGCAGTTAGTGGCTTCTGGTTCGGACTCTTTGGTGTTGTAATGATGGCAGTAACTAGCCTCGCAGCACTTAACGTAACCCCAGACGAGAACTAATGATATGGAACGGCTTACTGCCCCTATACCAAGGGATGCAGAGCCGACCACGCCCGAACGACTAGCCTTACAAGTCCTCGTAGATAGACTATTTGCTGACAGCGACCAGCAGATAGTCTTTTCTTATAACCAAAATCACGAGGTCGATGATGGCTGACAAACTAATACCAAAATGGATGGTGAATAACACGTTACGAAAAATAACCGAATATACAGGAGTAGAACTTGTGAGAGTAGAACGAGACGACCATCATTTAGCACACTATGGCAATGAATGGCTAGCCAGGAAAGAAGCAAAGTATATCCGCAATCAACTTATTGCAAGACAACTTGCTCGTACCGCCCACAATGAGCTACACCGATATGAGGGGGCTGTGCCAGTACCGCAATACCACACGCTACAGAGAGTCGCTGCTCGTATGCCACAAGGCTTAGACATATACAGCGCTATCGACAGCTATTGCCTACTCGTAGATGAGAGTAGCCGACACCCTAACATTAAGCCCATTGAAATTGACCTGAACAACCTCAGTATTGAGGGCATGAGACGACAAATACCATATTTAAGAGAAGGCTTACCTAACCCACGGAGAATACTATGAGCCCAGAGAAAGACCCGAATAAGAACAAGATAAAACCGATAAAAGATAACTGTAACCACTGCTCGAAGGACTACCAGATAACTGCTATAAACGGCGTGCTCGTAGTATTCGACAAACAGCCCGACTGTAACTTTATGCTCTGTAGCTGTACCCACTGTAAAAAGCCTACCAAGATGTTCATAGATGACTACACGCTTGAACAGGGTAGGGGTAATGGCTTACGAGAAGAACGCAAAGACTACGCTGATGATGATACCTACCGCCAAATGCTTGATGTACGAGAGATTACACTCGTACAAGAACGACCCATAACCGATAGGCATGAGCGAGAGATAGGCAGGTTCTCTATTAACATACACGCTATGCCAGCTAAAGATATACACGAGGAGATGGCGTTACCGCATGACTACAGACCGTACCCCCAACACTGGGCTTGAGCAGCTAGGCGACCACGAGCTAGACAGAGAGATAGCGAGCGTACAGCAAGAGTATGCTGCGCTGAATAGTTACTACAAGACCTTGCAAGACGAGAGGTTTCATCGGTGGTACATGCGTAATGTGATAATTATTGAGGACTAGTATGCCTAAGACGTTTATGCTTAGGCAGTTCTTCGTAGTACAATTTGAATGCAATTTCTTTCATATAGACGAATGGCCACCCAAGAGTTAGTACTTATAAGGAGCGCTAATTATGGTGACCATTCTGTTCTATTTTATCATACAAAAGCTTATGCCGTATGTTGTCGACAATGGTTTTATCATACTCTATATCAAGTATGGTAAGTTGTTGCTCGTATTCTGGGTTAAATGCCAACAGTTTCGCTTCGTTTAACTCACATATGACCATTCCAAAGTAAATCTGAGCTAAATACTCTAGGGGTATATCTCCCTTGATTAAATTCTCATGTCGTATACCGTTAAGACATTTCACCTCAAGTATCATGTCGCCAAATATACCATCGTGCGAAAACATGGCATTAGGGTATTTAGAGTTAGTGACGTAGCCACCTGTCAGCACCCCCTCTGGCGCTTCCATCGCTACCTCAAACTCCCTGATAGCAACAGGCTCTAGGAACTTACCGCGCTGGGTATGCTTGTTTCCAGCAAAGGTGCCCCACTCTGGTAGCGGTTTACCTTGCAGTAGCTTTATGGCCGTAGAACCTGACCACTTATCCTTATGGGCTAGGTGCCATTCCTCCGAACCTTGGGGTATGTCGTGGAAGGTTATCAAAGCAATCGTTCCAACTCATACTTTATTTCTTCCCAGTTAGATGGGTACACTACTTTGGCCCAGCTCCAATCATTCATCTTAGTTATAAACTCTTTTTGTAATGGCTGAAATTTACTTGTTTTACTTTGCTTGCATTCAAGCCAGCCATAGAACCCTTCGTAACAAAAGAACACATCTGCCGTACCAGTGGGGGCTGGTGGTACTTGGCATTTCATAACCCAGAACCCTTTAGATCGTAGCCATTTAATTACTATCGCTTGGAATTGTGACTCACTCATCTTCAAGACTGTCTGCTAACATTTCTAGCCCCTTCTCACTCTTACTGAACCCTCTTATCCACTGGGTAGTGAGCGCTTTATCTTCTGCGAAGTATTTACCATCGTCACCAAGTATAGCATTGGCTGGGGCAGTCAGGGTATTGTAGTCGTCTACATAGACATCTTCACCACCCAATAGAGTAATGGTACGAACCAGCTTACCGTCAATCTGCTCAAACACTAACTCAATAGCGCGGTAGCGACCTTTTCTAACATTCCTAAGCAGGTTAGCTACTATGACATGTTTAACTTGTGGCATCTTCTGTTTACCTGTTAGGTTCACTTCCTTGCCAGCTTGTATAGCCTTCTTAACTTTCAGTATAGCTGGTATGATGCCTTCGGGCATATCACGCATTTTCTGTAGGGTTTCACGCAGTTTAGCGGTTGCAGGGTCATAGTTATCATCTTGCTCTACTTTAGTCGTTTCTGGGGCTCCTATGGCTGTCGTTTCACTCTGCTCGATAGCCGTAGCATTGACGTAGCGTATGTAGAACTTAGGCACCTTTATATGTACGGGTGTCTCAAGCAAGCCCTCGATACGGTCAAATGACATTTTAGCAGCTGCTATGTCGTCCGTATCTGTACAAATGTCTATCAGCGACATGATGGTCCGCTCGTCCACCGTGTTACTTCTGGTCTTTTTCTGCTTATAATACTCATCATATGGTAAGTGTATAAACTCTTGAAATTGCTCTTTTAATGCTGCCATTATATATCCAATTCTAATAGTTGATTTAGGCTATCATCGTCCTCAGATAGCAGTATGTCTTTTTCACTGGTCACCAGTCGGTACAGGCCAAAGTTAAACTGTCCAACGGGCACTAGGTCCTCTGGCTTATGGTCTTTGTACAGGCCAAACTTCTGTGGCTTACCGTCAACTCGTACCGTCTTATAGCTAAACCCTAAGTCCTCAGCGGTACGGCTCAGGTGTCG
>Ga0075464_10000883_pt1 | contig 13374 bp, 36 predicted proteins | sample DEB19_08_DNA_5_FD_75068 | JGI IMG/M metagenome (GOLD analysis project Ga0075464, IMG submission 75068) | Aqueous microbial communities from the Delaware River and Bay under freshwater to marine salinity gradient to study organic matter... | ecosystem: Environmental > Aquatic > Marine > Coastal ...
ATATGGTGTATTGTATTTTTTAATCTTACCAGAAACTCCTTTATCTTGGTAAGCACCATATTCTGCCATTGTAAAACCAATTATGCTAAATCCATTATCAGTTACAATTTCACCTTTAATAGAATTATATAATTCTTTAGAACTATTCTTTCCACTTTTGGTTAAATTACTTCTGGATTGTTGTATAACATAATCCCTGAATTTTTTTAAAGTCTTTTCAACCTCTAACATTTGCTCATTTGATTTTGAATTATCATATCAAAAGTAACTGTAACTCCTGCCATTTTATTTTCAAATCTTTCAGTAAAAAATTCACAAGATGGTGTACCTGCTAATTCATAATCATCTCCAAACTTACCCATTCTTAAAACTTCCAAGAATCTATTAACTACCATTAATTGTGTATTTAAAACATCTTGCTCATTGTCATTACCTAAAAATATATCTGTTGTTAATGATTTACTTTCATCAACTATATCCATACATAATATAGATACATTGTAACTCCAAGTTGAACCTAAATAAGTAGCTGAATTAATTATAATATGACTCAAAGGAAAGATTGTAAGCTTGTTTAAATCAACTTTAAATATGTCTCCAATAGTAACAGTGTTTACAAATAAATCTTCCTTTAATTGGTTTTTAATTGCTTGTGTTATTTCGTAATAATGTGATGTCATCTATTCTGTCTTTTAATTAAATCAGCTTCTATTTTTTGTTTTTCTTTTTCAAATGTTAGGTATGTTAAACATTGATTAATTGGTAATCTTGTAACTTGGTCAAATCTGTTAAGGTCTCCTTGAGCAATAGCATAGATTGAACTATACCATCCCCATTTTTGTCCGAAGTTTGCTGTTGCAGAATATTCTGTACCTCCGTGTCCTTCTCCAAATAAGCTATCGTAGCTTTCAATAATTCGTTGCCTAAACTGTAAAAAAAAACCGTTGCACCTAAACAAACATCTAATGGGGCAAACTTCATTACTTCACCGTATGTTATACTTCCATTATAATCTTCAATCTCATATGTGCCATTTAAGCCTTTCTTTTTAATTGGTCTATACAATACTGCCATTGCTTTATGCATATCATCCCAATCAGTAATATAAGTATCTAAATCAGTATATTCTCCAAATGTCATTTCATCTAAATTAGGAATGAAACCAAATTCAGTTCCACCCATTTTAAACGTAGGTATAAAAGAATGATTCTGGTTAAACATATTTCCTATTGATGTAGTTATATCATTTACATCTTTATATTTAATTGCAGCAACTTCTTTTAAATCTATTCCACAAAATACCTGTACCATCTTTTGATGTAGAAATTCTGTATCTTCATTGTCTTTAGCTATCTTTAAAAAAGCCTGATATTGTGAAAGTTTTATTTCACTTAATTTAGTTGGTATTGTTATTTCTAACTTCATTTGTTTATTTTTTTATAATAATAAAATAAAGTCATAATTGTATTAAACAAAAAAAAGCAACCATTTCTGATTGCTTTATTACTAACCTTGTGTTTTTATTATAGCCATTTCGAATTATCAGTTCCGATGCTTACATAATATCAGGGTTACTGATTAATGATTTGCTTGTACTCCAGATTACTATTAACCCTTTTTCATCCTTTTAACATCATCATTAATTAACAGTTAGCATTAGTAACTTCTTTAATATCTATTGCAAAGAATCTTTGTGTAAACATATCTTTGAATATTGTAATAACCATCTGTTCATTTTCTGCTATTATTTTAGCATACTCATAATCTTTCTGGTTGTCGGCATATCTGTACCAACCTTTAACTTCGTATTGTTTCATAGTGTTTGTTTTATATTATGTACAAATATATTCATTTTGTTTTAAATACAATACATTTAACTTTTATTTAACATTACCTTTGATGTAAAGATAAACCCTAATTTTAAGTGTTATCCTACTGCAAAAGGTAAGAACTTGCAACCTTATACATTTCCTGCATCTTTCTAATTTCACCTATATTACGAGGCAAATTAATAACCACTTGTATATCTTTAACGTGATGTATATAACATTGTATAACTGCAATTATTTCTCCGTAACTCATTAGTATATAAAGTAAGTTCCTTTGTTTGGATTCTCTAAATGTGATGTTGCTGCATAACGCATAGCATCTATTGCGTGATTATAAGCATCTATTGGTTTGTTCATTTTAACTCCTGTTTTATCTACCATCCAGATATAGTTTCTTAATTCGTTTATTAGATTTTTACTTCTTGATGTAATATATATTTTGTTTTGATTGATTAAATTTAAGCCAAATAAGATACTATCTTTACCTTTACTAACAGGTAATACATTATGTCCATAACTATTCAATTCAGCTATTGATTTAGGCTCTGCACTATCAGCATAAACAATATCATTTACTTCATTTGCCTTTAATAGATTTGATATTTCACTATTTAATAATCCTTTCTTGTATATTACCTCATCAAATATATAAGCATCATTGTATTTGTACATAGCAACTAAACTTGTCGGGTCATTTGAATAACCAAAATCCATTCCGTAACACAATATTCTTGCTTCAGTTGGTAAATCTATTTCATTCCAATCAGTAATACATACACCTTCTAAACTACCTGTTTGTCCAAGTCCATATACTTGCCACCAATTTGCCCAATAAGAACTTGTTAATGCTTTTACTTTTGCTGATTCTATTTCTTTTATAATAGTATCACTTAATGCTTCATTGTCTAAATAAGTTAATGTAATAAAGTCTATATTATCTTGAGTTAGTATTTCTTTATCAACCCAAAATGCAGAAGCAGGATTATAATCTAACCATATATCTCCAGATGTTCTAATTGCCATTTGGTAATAGCTTTCAAAGTCTATATTGTTACACTCATTAACGTATAATATGTTTCTTCTTGCTCCTCTTAACTTATCAGGTTGGTCTACAGAAAAGAACTCAATATAACTACCATTGGCAAATGTGTATTTTAAAGTAGATTTATTAAACTGTTCATCATTATACCTACCTAAAGCCATTATAATCTTTAAGAAGTCTTTTAAAGCACCTCTACGTAAATGTGGTATTGATTCAGATACAACACTTATTTCAAGCATTGGTTCTTTTATTGCTTTATCAATTAACAAAGGAAGTATTCCAAAAGTTTTACCTGCTGAAGTACCTCCTCTAATAACTTTAATACGTTGCTTTAAACGTGATAACTTCTTTATTGCAGTAGTTAATACAAACTCCATATAATAGTGTCTTAAATGTCATCAAAATTGATGTTAAAAATAGGTTGCTCATTTGTTACTGTAATGTCTTTTGTTTCTCTTGGTTTACCTGCATAATAGTTATAGAATAATTGAGTGAATTTAAAGTCTCCATTCTCTAATCCTTTTTCTAATGCCATAAATGCTAATGGTTCTAATGCTCCAAGTTTTTCTATTAACTTTATTTCTTCTGCTTTAGTACTTCTACCTGCATTTTCTCTTTTACCTCCCCAATTCTTTTTATTTTCCATCTTGAAATAATTTGTTTATTCAAATTAAAAATAAACATTTTTGTTTATTGTTTATCTTTAAATCCTTTTTTCAATCTCATTAAATTATTTGCTCTTTCTTTTATTTGTTTAAATTCAGAATCAGTTACAATTCTTTCAGATAAACATTTATCGCAATATAAATCTTGAGTAGCACCTGTAGTTATTATTATACTACACAAGTGACATAGTGTAGCACCTAATCCTCCATTAAGTTTATGTATTGGTTTCATCATCATCGGTTTTATATTCCCATAAGTATTCACATTCTAATCCTTCATTAGGAGGTTTAACAAAATATGATTGTCTAAACTTACTTGGTTCTGCTTTATACCTATAACACATAGATGCTAATTCGCAGTAGTTCCCTGAACACATTGTTATATCTGGCATAGTTCTTTTTTTAGTTTAATAAAATCTTTGTTTGCTTCCCACCATTTTTTATTAATGGCTTTTATTTTATCTTTATTGTTTGCTCTATAGTTACGCATATAAGCAGCTTGTTCTTCTTTTGTTTTAGTTGGTATGTATATTCCCATCTTACTTATTTAATTGATTATACCAAAACTCTTTTAAACTATTTGGTATTGTTTTCCAAGTGTATAATGGTATGTCTTTCTCTTGTCCTTCATTCATCTTATCTATTATTTTCTTTTGCATCTTATTTGTTTTTATTATGTTCTATTACTTTCATATTCATATCGTAGATAGCTTGTAAGCGTAGTATCATTACTTCTTGATGTTCTGTTCCTTTTGTTTCATTAAGAAGGTTGGTTAAGTGTTCTATTATTTTGTATTCGTATCTTGCTTTTTCCATTTGTTCTATCTTTAAATTACTTTCCTCTAATTTAATTTGCAGTTCTGATATTTTTAAATTTCTTTTTTTAAGTTCTAATCTTAACTGATTGTTATCTTCTGTATTTAAAACGTTTTCTTCTTCCATTTGATTTATGATTGTGTTTTTTAAATATCTTAATTCATCATTAAACTTTTCGTACATAGAATAGTTGTTTAGTGAATGTATTACAGTAGCGTGATTCTTATTTACTGAATCTGCCATTTCTTGTAATGTCATTTTAGGTTTAAAATGTTTAATTGAATGAAAGTATAAAGCTCTTGCTTCAATTATATTATGTTTCCTACTGCTTTTACAAACATCTATATTTGTTTCTTGCTTTATTATCTGTTTTATTCTTTCTGTTATTTCCATTAAAATAGTTTTTGTTGATTTGTATGGTTTGTTATTCTTTGTATTGTTTTATTGTAATACTCTTTGTCTAATTCACAAGCGGTTAAATCATATTTATAATCGTGACAAGCTATTGCTATTGAACCTGAACCTAAATGTGTATCAAGTATTTTATCGCCTTGCTTTGCGTATTTATCTAAAATCCATTTGTATAATGCTACTGGTTTTTGTGTTGGGTGTATTCTTGTTTCTTTATTTGCCATATCGTGTTGAATCATTCCGTGCCAAGCAATATTCACAAAATCTAATTTATTTAACCAACTAACCCAAGCAAGTTCTCCAGTGCTATAAGTAGGCATAGTTACATTCTTATGCCAATAAATCATTCCTCCAACTAATCCAAAATAATTAGCACCCCAAATAATTTGTTTTTTTGATACTCTTTTTAACTCGTCAAAGTATTCATCTGTTGGAATATCAGAATCCCATAATTGCGAACCATATTTTTTGGATTTTGTTGCAGATTTTTTAGTTTGCATTTTATTAGTACTATTTTTTACATCAGCATCAATCCCGTAAGTAGGGTCAACAATAGCTAAATCAAAATAGTTATCAGGATATCTTGCCATCAATATCATATTATCTTCATTTGTTATTGTTATTTTATCTGTTACATTCATAGCTTATCTATTTCTAGTTTAACTTCTTGCCAATAATTTATTGTTGCAAAGCTTCCTATTAACATATTTAATATCTCATCAACTGCTATTAAAGAACATTCTTTAGCTCTAGCAAATTCATCACATTCCCAACAAGGAAATATAAATTTTTCATACAACTCTATTGCTTTTTCTTTTGGTGTCATAATCTTATTTTTTAAAATGGACAATATTCTTTTTTAGTTTTTGGTATTAAATATTGATATTCTCTTTTAATCTTTTCACTTATTGCATCCCTTATGAATTTTCCAACATCAACATTATAAGACTTCATTTTTTGAAGTGTTTTTAATTGACTTTCTGAAATTCTTATAACCTTTGTTTTAGTGTATAATTTCATAATTGTAATACTTTTATAGGTCCAAGCCATTAGTTATGCGTCAGCTTCGTGGGTATAACTATCATTTCGTTGAAGCCAACAATATGATTATAAAAAATCATCTTCTGGCGCGTCTGGCAAATAAGCCCAATGTGATATTGGAAACTTATTTTCTTTCCCTGTTTCTAAAAACATATAAATTCCGTCACTATGATAATTTACAGTTATTCCAATACCGCCATTATTTTGCGGACTATATGTTAATACATTAATTCCATTTTCAGGGTCTTTTTCATCTTCTGAAATCCAATTTATTATACTTTGATTTTTCATATTTTTTAATTTAAGTGTAAACTTTTATTTTCAACCCACAATCTAATAAAAATTAAATCAATTTTAAATACCCAAAAAACTTCATATCTACCATAAGGAGGATTAAGTTCTAATCCAATTCCTAACCCCATTGGTTTTTTTGAAAAGATAATTCTTCCTTCTAATCTAAAATCTTTACTCATAATATTTTATTGTTTTGAAAAGCCGAACGCATAACAGCAGTCTTGCTCTATAGCCTCGAACCCTTGGGATATTAGTTCGTCTATTCTGTACTCCTGTAGTGGCTTCAGTGTGTCGCCATCCTCCTTGCACTCTATGAATACAGTCTTACCGTCCTTGAGGCAGATTAGGTCTGGATAACCGCTCTCGCTCAACTTGATCGTGTTTAGTACGATCCACCCGTCGGCCTTGAATCTGGCCTTTGTCTTTGTCTGAAATTTAGATGCCATTTATTTCTTGTTTAACTTCTTGGTAATAATCTATATCTATTTGATTGTTATTTAGTAACCATATTATCTCATCAACTGCTATTAAAGAACATTCTTTAGCTTTAGCGAATTCGTCACATTCCCAACAAGGAAATGTAAATTTTTCGTATAACTCTATTGCTTTTTCTTTTGGTGTCATAATACTCCTCTTAATACATATTGATTTAAATCTACATCGCTATCTTCTCCAAAGAAGTATTTATAGTTTGCTATTCCTTGTTCAAGATTACGTTTACCTTTATCATAAAATTCATCTGAACATTCAAATATTCCAATATCTAAACTTCCTTTGTCTATGCATACAAAAACAAACTCATCAACTTTAAACATTTCCCTGTAAAGATATGCTTGTAAATCATAACTGTATTTATCTGCTGAATATCTAAATTCATTTAATCCTGTAGTAGTTTTTAAATCTACTATTTGATTGTCTTTTAATATATCTGCTTTTGCTCTAAAAGGTATTCCATCAATCATTGCTATTTCTGGTATCTCAAATTGTGCTTTAGACATATAGTGTACTGCTTCATCGTTTCTTAATATTGCATCAGCTAAACGTTCTGCTGCTTTAATCTCATTTGTAGTGTAAACTTCTAATCCTTCTGCCTTTGCTTCTTTGTATGCTTTTCCTGCTTTTGTTGCTACATCTACTATTGTAAGTTCATCTATCTTATGTGGCTCTAAAATCATTGTATGGAATAGTTTACCATCTCTTAAAGGTTGTGTTTCACTTTGTCCGTATTTAGTAACGTACTTATAAGTTTTAGGACTTGATAATACCATTTTAAGACTTGATGAAGATAAAGCTTGTTTACCTAAATAACCATAGTAAAATGTATCATCATACATATTATCTATTAGTTCTTGCTTATCCCAAATCTTGTTGTCGAATGTTTTAATTTTTGTTTCCATTGTTTATTATTAGTTTTAGTATGTAATCGTATGTTGCCATTTCTATTTCTGTGCTTTCAATCATTATCTTTAAATGGTCATCAGATGTTAAACTTTGTCCAGACATTAATTCGTTTAAGTATTGGAACAATTCTCTATCTAATATCTGTACTTTAGATTGGATGGTAAAGTATGCAGCTTCATTCATATCCTCAAGTTATCTAAATTGTTATAAGTTTCATCAACATTTAATATTTCTCTAATTTGTTGTACATAAGCATCTGATTCATTCCAATCTTTTACTAAAGCATTAGCAATTAATTCTAATTGTTTACGTACATAAACATTGTCTGTGTTTTCTAAAATAGAAATGCAAGTTTCTAATTTGAATAAAATTTGTAGTTTGTCCATTTTGTTTGTTTTTTAAATTGTTATATTCAAATATAAACATTATTTGTTTATAAAAAACATTTTAACATAAAATTAAGACAAAAAAAAACTACCTCTTTTGAGATAGCTTTTGTTTAAACATTTTATCTATTATTTTAAAATATACTTCGTTAACCCTTTCAGAGTTTAATCCCCTGTTATAATTGAATTTCATTATACGTTGGATTCTTTGTAATGCTGATTGTTTACTCTTTGTCATATTGTTTTAATTTTTCTAAATATAATATCATATCCATTGCTTCTTGTTGTGCGTGATTTAGCCATTCTAAACGTGTTAAATCTGTTCTGTCTAATGTTATACCATATTTTACTTTACCTACTTCAGAACGTTGTTTAAATTGCTCTATAACTGATTCTACTATACTATCTTTCATTTACTAAATCTTTTAGAATGTTGTGTGTATAATTCCATAACCTTTTTAGATGCTTCATATTCTGTAAATTCTATTTTTGTTTTATCTATTTCAAAAGTATATATTTTTAAGTTGTCTGATATTTGAAACTTAATCACGTGATACATTTTTGTGTTCTGTATTGGTTGTATTACATAAGCTAAATCATTATTCCAGCATAATCTCATAGCTTGTATTTCATCTTCTTTTGGAGAATACTTTTCTGATTGCTTTTTAGCCATTTGTAACATCCTTTTTAAATATTGATTTTAATATTACAGGTGACCAAGTTTGTGTTAAACATAAATGATAAAGCATTTGCCCTAATTCATCAATATCAATGTCATCATTTTCTGTTTCTATTGTTGATGTTTTTCCGTAAGATGTATAAGTTAATTTCATTAGTCTAATTTTAAAAATTCTGTTTCTGCATATTCAGTAAACCATTCACTGTTTTCTTTGTATTTGTCTATTACTGCATTTATAAATACTAATTCATCTAAAGAACTTGTTTGCAGTTTAGAAACTATTTCTTCTATACTTCTTAAAATATTAGTTGTTGTTTCTGGGTCTGTATTGTAAATGATTTTAAATTCGTTTCTTACTATTTCTTCCAAGTCTTTATTTAAACTGTTTATCTTGTGTTTAATTTGTTGCTTGTATTGTTGTGTAAAAAATAAATTCTCATTTGATTCTAACAGTAACTGACTTAATATTACTGATTTTAAATACTCTTGTTGTATTGCGTTTACTTCCATTGTTTTGCTTTTGTTAGTTCTAAATATGCTACTTCTTTTTCTATTCTTTGTGTGTTATAAAATTGTGTTGTTGCAGGATTCTTATTATTAGTTTCCCATTCTGGGATAATTAGATTTAAGTTAAAACTGTATATTCCTTTTGGAGTCGAGTTAAAATACATTGGTGTATCTAAATGCTTTTAACAGTCTTGCATCATTGCATCGTACTTTTTCTTTTCAAGTAGTAAAGTATTGTAATGTGTTTTTCTGCATTTAAGTTCTAATCTATGTCCTTTGATGGGACTGTAACAATCCCACCTTGACATTTGATTTTTAGCTTTAACTAAATCAGGATATACATTTTCTTTTAACCAATTAAATAAATCAACTTCTGACCAATTATTCATTTATTTTATATTCGTTATAAACTCGTCTTAATTCATCAAGTTTACCTTTCCAACAACTTGCACAAGAACTTATTTGTAAACGATAGTTAAATACGTTAAAATAGATGTCTGATACTTCTTGTTGTTCTATTGCAGTTAATGTAGTTTGTTGTGCAGATAAATACTTTGTTAGTTTATTATAATCTGATTCGTTTAAACAGTTTATATTTCTGTTGTAAGGAAATAAATTATTTAACTTTTCTTTTCTTTCATCGCACTTACAATCTACTCCTGTAGCTTTTGTAAATATTTCAACTGCTTTTTTAATTCCTGTTACTTCGGTTAGTTTTTCAATTGAGTCTCCTAATCCTGCTGATTTTCTTTTTGCCATAATTTAGTAAATTTGATTATAATCTTTATTAATATAGTCTTGGTAATCCTTCTGTAATTTATTACTTAATATTTCCTTGTAATTTTTAATTGAATGAAAAATAGATATTAAACTTATATTAGTTTCACTTGAAATATCTCTCATACTCATATCTGTATCTCTATAAAGTTTAAATAGTTTGCGGTCATACCAATGCCAATTTTCTAATTCATCATCAATTAACATACATATATCATTATATGCCTTGTGTTCTTCTATGTTTGAATCGTCAAATAATTCCCAACATCCTTCAATAGGTACTTTTGTTATCTTTTTCTTTTTGTTATAATATTGGTAAAATAAAGAACGTAAAGTAAAGTATACATAACCTTTTCTTACATTGCCATTTTCGTCTATTATCTTTTCAGAACAAGCATATTTCCATAAAGCAATATACGTTTCTTGTACCAAATCTTCAGCATAATCGTACTCACCAAATTTATGGATAATTTCAATCCATTCTTTGTGGTGTTTTGCTACTTGTTCCAGCCAGTTGAAGTTGTCCATATAAATGAAAATGATATTATTAATATTAGAACCTGTATAGTGTGTTCTGTTTCGTCATCAAATTCATCATCATTGTACAATGCCCCGAGCATTACACCTTTAATCGGATTTATAATTATTTCACAATCGTAAAACTGTGCTATTATAAATGCAGTAAATAAAATAAAACCTAAAGTTAATGGTATCATATTAAAATAATTTTGCGTTTACTTTTGCTACTTTCTTTTCAGATATTACTTCTTTTAATTGGATTGAAAAATCAATATGTGTTAATTCAGAATCAACTTCTAATAGTTCTTCAATACAATCAGCTATTGGAGTCAAATTATATCTTGCTTCCATATCTGTTAATTCTTGTAAATATACAAGTTTTTCTTTTAAATCTTTAAAAAAACTTATTAACATTTTATTATCTGAATGGTAAAGTAACATTCTTTCGTTTGAAACTTGTAATTCTTCTAAATGGTTTTTAATTGTTGTTTTCATATATCTTCTATTTCTTCTTTAACTTCTTCCCAATACCATTGGTCAGATTTATAAATATCTAATTTCAATATTTCTTCAACTGCTATTAATGCAGATTGTTTAGCTTGGTAATCAGTTACTCCATACATTTTATCAACTAACTCTTTTGCTTTTTCTTTTGGTGTCATAATTAAAATATGTCTTTTAATGGGTCGTAAAATGCTCCTTCAACTTGTGGCAATCCAAAATTATTTACTTTAAAACTAAAGTTTTCAAATGGTGCGTTTCTTGAGCGTTTACAACTTACGGTTACTAATCCTTTATTAACTGTATTTAATTCTAATTGTATTTGTGTTTCTGTTTTCTTTTCTAAAAATGAACCTAAATGTCCTGTTGGTTTATCTGTTCCAAAGTTAGAATGTATTACTGTAACTATGTGGCAATTTAACTCCTTTGACCATTTCATTAACTTCTGGACAACTGCATTACTTTCTTCAATATTATTTACATCACTACATAAATCAGCTATTCCATCAATTATAACTAATCCAATATCTGTTGCTTCAAGTTTATCGTAAAGGTAATATTCTATAAATTCAACTCTTTCTTTAAAACTTAATTGTCTTAATGCTAAAGTATGGTATTTATCTGTTTTTATACCAGTCATATCAATAGGACGTTTAAACACATTTGCAGCGTGAAAATTGCCTTGTTCTGTATCAAAATGTATTAGGTGCTTGTTATCTCTATTTGCTTTTAAATCACCTCCAAATTGCCCTAATTCATCTGCTAAATATATTGCCGATAATAATGATACAAAGAATGTTTTTTTTGATTTAGGAGGAGCTTGTACAAAGCTGAAATTACCATAAGTTCCTATTGGTGTAGGATATTCTATTTTACCATCTTTAGTTTCATAACTTTTAACACCAAATGAAATTGCAGGTTTTGGATGTACTATCTTTTCTAATGGATTAATGAAACATTCAGCTTCAAAAACTTCCATTAATAATCTTTTCTCGTCTTTATTTAATTCCATTTGTTTGTTTGTTTGTTTCTATATTTCGGCACTATGTTTAAATAATGCCGATTTATAGTTAGTATAATTTTAGGTAGACTAATCCCTAAATTAATAATTAATTAGAAAGGTAAATCTGAAGCGATTTCTTCTTTAGTTGCTTCTGCTTTTTTATCAGCAACTGAAATAGTTCCATTTGTCCAGATTACATTTCCATTACCTAAATACGTTTTAGGCTTTTTAGCTTCTCTTTCTTCTTTTGTTTGACTATCAGTTAAAGAAACATTTTGTCCCCATTGGTTAGATTCATCATTTACTCCAACTGTAAAGTTGTAATAAACTGCACCATCTTTTCCAGATACAAATTTTTCTTTTGGTAATTTGTCAACTCTTAAACTTACATTAATTAATGCACTCATAATTTACTTATTTAATTTGTTTACCTTTTTTTACTGTTGTCAACTATTCAGCTTTATTTATTTAACTTTTAATAATTCATTTTTAACTATTGCAGTCATTTTATACTTATTTTCTATTGTTGCAATATTACCACCATTTTTTAAATATTCAATAGCTTTTGTAAATTCAGGTGTATTTTTATTCAACCATTTTTTATCGTCTAATGCTGCACTAATTTCTTTTGATGTTAAAGTTTCTGCTTTATCGTGCTTATTTGATGCATCAGGGTCTTGTGTATCGTCAATCAAAAGTAAATTACCTAAAGCATACTTTTTAGCATAAGAACTTGCTGAACCAAATTTTTGTGGCATTTGCATACCTTTTTGTTCTAAATCAACACCAACTATTGCTGATGCAGTTATTGTGTCTAAATCATCGTTTATTGATGCTACAGAACGTAACATAGGAAATTGTAAAAATTGTGATTCTACCATAGATTCTGTAATTGTAAAATTTACTTTGTATTTTTCATTAAATGGTTTTAATGCTTCTAATATATCTTCAGCACTTCTAAAGTTATATTTACCAAATGAATTGAATTTTGATTTTGATGCTTTAAATTCTTTTTGAATTAAAGACAATTTTTGATTTAATGTTAATTCTGCTGGGAAACTAATAATTGTTCTTTCCATTTTATTTTGTTTTAAGGTTATAAAGTTCTTGTTTAATTATTGTCTTGTATTCTCTTGGACAATTTTCATCTGCTAATTCAAAACAATAAGTTTCTAATTGATTAATGTAAAATTCTAATTTGCAAAGTTTCTCTTGCATTGCTTCTATTCTAAATCTGTTATAATCTAATAAATCTTCCATTTGTTAAAGTGTTAAAATTAATACTGCACTAATAAATAATCCCCATAAAATAAATGCTAATCCAATGTCTTTTAAATTCTGTTTCATTTTGTTTGTGTTTTAAAGTTAAAAAAATAGCTGTCTTTCCAGCTTGTCAACCCTGTACGAATACTGTGGGATTTTTATCTTTAAATTTTAGTTGTTAATTTAAAATTAAAATTACTATCTGCAATTTTATTTCCATTTGTAAAACATAAAACAGAA
>Ga0075464_10000884_pt1 | contig 13365 bp, 13 predicted proteins | sample DEB19_08_DNA_5_FD_75068 | JGI IMG/M metagenome (GOLD analysis project Ga0075464, IMG submission 75068) | Aqueous microbial communities from the Delaware River and Bay under freshwater to marine salinity gradient to study organic matter... | ecosystem: Environmental > Aquatic > Marine > Coastal ...
GAAAAGTCGTTTCATAAAAATCGTCTCAGTTGATTATTGTGCTCGCCAAGGCGGCTTGTCTCCGCGTGGCTGGCGAATGTCCTGCAAACGGTCGAGGCCCCGGCACCGTCTTGCATTCCCAAAAGACACGCGCCGTGCAATGCTTGCAAATTTCAGGATCGAGCTTGTGAAAGATCGTGGCAATCGCCGTTCGCTTGTCGGGGAACTGATGCTCAGGGCCGAGCAAGCGGGTGAAGCCGGTGGTTTTCCACATGCGGATGACTTCCGGGCGCGGTCGGTGAAAGTACAAATCTCCACCCATCGCGCGGCGTGCGTTGAGCTCGGCCTCCCACAACTCGGCACCCGCCAAGTCGATGAAGTTCATGCTTTTTCCCATCACCAGCAAATGCTTTTGCGGATGCGGCACATGGCGCAGCGCGTGCAGCGTGTCGGCGACATGCTGGGTCGCGCCAAAGTAGACCTCGCCCTCCATGCGCAACAGTTTGAGTTGCGGGCACTCGGGCATCACATGCGCCTCTGCTGGCGCGTCATCCACCACCACAAACTGCCGGTCCTGATGGGTGCTGTCAAAGCCCATGGTGCGCATGGCCGGCCGCGAGGTGCGGTACAAAAACGACATCAGCGAGAGCAAAGTACCCAGCAAAATCGCGATCTCAAGGCGAATCGTGACGGTGGCCACCATGGTCGCCAAAGCCACGCCAAATTCGGTGCGGCTCAGCCGCAGCAACTGACGCCAGCGCGACAGATCGAGCAATGAGATCGCCACCACCAACAGCAACGCTGCCAGCGCGGCCATGGGGATTTTTGCCAGCAGCGGCGCGCTGACCGCCACCATGGCCAACAGCAGCAAGGCCGAGAAAACCGACGCCAACGGCGTGCGTGCACCGGCTTGTAAATTAGGCATGGAGCGGTTCATCGAGCCGCAGGACACATAAGACGAGAAAAAACCACCAACGATGTTCGACAAACCCTGACCGCGAAATTCACGGTTGGCGTCAATGCGCTGACCCGATCGTGCGGCCACGGCCTTGGCAATCGAGATCGACTGACCCAACGCGACGATCGTCAGCGCGAAGGCCAAACCGAGCAGCTCTGACACCGACGACAAGCTGATCTGCGGCACTGAAAAGTGCGGCCACGGTACGGCTACCGCACCCACCATCCGCAAGTTTGAAAAAGCGACTCCCGGTGTTTGTCCGCTCGCCACCCAGGCAAACAGCGTGGCGCTGACCAATCCCGCCAACATATAAGGCCACTGCGGTCGCCAGCGCCGCAAAGCCAGCGCTACCGCCATCGTCACAGCGGCAACCGCCAGCGCCGCCGGTTGAAAAGATGCCCCCTGGTGGGCGACATGCCGCAGCAACGCGCTTGCACCGTGCTCAGCAGCAGCACCGATGCCGAGTAAATCAGGCAAGGCGTAGACAGCAATCAGCACCGCCGCACCGGATGTAAAACCGAACAAGGCCGCCGGAGAAATGAAGTTGGCCAGCGTGCCCAGCCGCAACGTGCCAATCAGCCACTGCATGACGCCGACCATCACTGTGACGACCAGCGCCATTTGGATGTATGCCGGGCTGAAGGCCATGGTCAGTGGCGACAACATGGCGAAGAGTGCCAGCGAATTGGCATTCGTCGGGCCCGACATGACGTGCCAGCTCGAACCAAACAAAGCGGCAATGATGCACGGCACGATGGCCGTGTAAAGCCCGTACTCAGGCGGTAACCCAGCCAAGGTAGCAAAAGCAATGCCTTGCGGCAACACCAGCACTGCGCCCAACAAACCCGCCATGCCGTCGGCGCGCAGCGTTCGCGCTGAAACGTCACGCACCCAAGAGCCGAACAGGCGCTCGACTAAATTCAGCATGGCGTCAAGCGCGTTGCACCTTGAAGACCGCTCGGCTGGCGCGTGCATTCGGCCAAAAGCGGATTTCTTCGCCATCTTGCAGGCCAAATTGATCGAGGATTTTCAGCTGGTTGTTCAGGGCCAAAGCCCGAAAATCTTGCAATGTGCCGACCCGAATATTGGGTGTGTCGTACCACTGATAAGGCAAGACCTTGGTCACCGGCATGCGACCACGCAGCACCGCCAAGCGATTTGGCCAATGGCCAAAATTAGGAAACGCCACGATGCCCATGCGACCGACGCGGGCGGTTTCGCGCAGCATGATTTCAGCATTACGCAGGTGTTGCAGCGTGTCAATTTGCAGCACCACATCAAATGAGCGGTCACCGAACAGCGCCAAGCCTTCTTCAAGATTGAGCTGAATCACATTGACGCCGCGCTCGACACAGGCCTGCACATTGGCGTCATCAATCTCGACGCCGTAACCCGAACAGCCACGTTCGCGGATCAAATGCGCCAGCAACTCACCCGTGCCGCAACCGAGGTCCAGCACCCTAGAGCCGTGCGGCACCAAACGGGCAATCGACAGCAAATCTGGCGAGCTTTCTTTCAAAACTTTGGATGGCACATTCATACAGCCACCTTGTTATTGAAGTAGGAGCGGACCACGCCCAAATAACGAGCATCTTCCAGCAAAAAAGCGTCATGTCCGTGCGGCGCATCAATTTCCGCGTAGCTGACGTCGCGCTGGTTGTCCAGCAGCGCCTTGACGATTTCGCGGCTGCGGGCCGGCGAAAAGCGCCAGTCGGTGGTGAAGCTGACCAACAAAAATTTAGCGCTGGCCGTGGCCAAGGCCAGGCTCAGATTGCCACCGTGCGCGCTGGCCGGGTCAAAGTAATCCAGCGCACGGGTGATCAGCAAATAGGTGTTGGCGTCGAAGTATTCGCTGAACTTATCGCCCTGGTAACGCAAATAGCTCTCGATCTGAAACTCAACGTCCTGCGTTGAATATTTGAAAGGTGACGGCGCAGCGACAAGCGTGGGGGCCTGCGACTGCAGCGACGGGCCGCCCCGAGCCAAGTCAGCCCCCTCGGGGGGCAGCGCAGTACGCGCAGCGACAAGCGTGGGGGCTAGTTGCCGTCCAAACTTTTCATTCATCACATCATCACTCAGATACGTGATGTGGCCAATCATGCGGGCAATGCGCAGGCCGCGTTTGGGCAACACGCCGTAGCGGTAAAAATGCCCGCCGTGAAAGTCCGGGTCGGTCGTGATCGCGCGCCGCGCCACTTCATTGAAGGCGATGTTTTCAGCATTCAGATTGGGCGCGCTCGCCACCACCACGGCGTGCCGCACGCGGTCGGGGTAGCGCAGCGTCCAAGCCAGCGCCTGCATGCCGCCCAGACTGCCGCCCATCACGGCAGCCAAGGTCTGAATCCCCAAAGCGTCTAGTAATCTAGCTTGGGCATCGACCCAGTCTTCGACAGTGACCACCGGGAAATCGGCGCCGTAAACAGTCTGTGTGTCGGGGTTGATCTGCATCGGCCCGGTGGAGCCGAAGCAAGAGCCCAGGTTGTTGACGCCGATGACAAAGAAGCGGTCGGTGTCGACCGGCTTGCCGGGCCCGATCATGCTGTCCCACCAGCCTTCAGATTTGGCTTGGACCTGTCCCGACTCGTCAAGATAGACACCCGCCACATGATGCGAGGCATTGAGCGCATGGCAAATCAACACGGCATTCGACTTGTCGGCATTGAGCACGCCATAGGTCTCATAGCTCAAGTCATAAGCACGTATCAACGCGCCGCTTTGCAGCGGCAAGGCGTCTTTGAAATGCATGGTCAGCGGTGTTGCGACTAAGGTCAAATAATCACCTGCAGAAAAAACAAAAACCCGGCGTCGCCAAAGCGAATCCGGGTTCCTGGATGTCGTCTTTAGCTGTACTTTTAAAGCGCCCGCAAGCTGAGTAAATCGGCGCTTGGCTAGTATATAGCCCCGCCCTCGTGAGCCATCATGCCGGTAAGAAAAACGCCAGCACACCCAAAACAGCAAAAATAATCGCGGACACGAGATGCACCACACGCAGCGGCACCCAGCGGGTGACCCGCTCACCCAGCCACACCACTGGCGCATTGGCCAGCATCATGCCCAAGGTGGTGCCCGCCACCACCGCCACATACGCGTCAAAGCGGGCGGCCAGCATGACCGTGGCAATTTGCGTTTTATCGCCCATCTCGGCCAAAAAGAACAGCAGCACCGTGGTCGCAAAAACGCCCCAGCGCGGCGGCTTGCTGTCGCTGTCATCGTCTAGTTTGTCGGGCACCAGCATCCATGCGGCCATGGCCAGAAATGAAACGCCCAAAATCCAGCGCAAGAGATCAGGACTGAGCAAGGTGGTGAGCCAGGCGCCGAGCGCGCCGGCCATGGCGTGGTTGGCCAACGTGGCCACCAAAATGCCCCAGACGATGGGCCATGGTTTTTTGAAACGGGCGGCCAGCAAGAGCGCCAGCAGCTGGGTTTTGTCGCCCATTTCGGCCAGGGCGACGATACCGGTTGATACGAGAAATGCGTCCACGTTGAATCACTCCGGCCGGAGTTAAAAACCAATGACCGCACAGCATCTCCGGCCAAAAGCAGGTAAGCGCTTGAAGGCTGTGCAGTCAAAGGTCTCGCCAAGTCGTTTTCTACCGTTTGCGCCATGTCGGCCTTTCTACAAGGCCCAACAAGTCTGTTGACGCAAACCCTTCTCGCCCTTTGCTTTTAGGCAAATCGGAAGGCGGCTACTCCCCAATGACAAGCTTGATTCTAGCGATGCCTTGAGTGACTTTGGCTGGCTTCAACCTAGAAAGGTCTTGCCGCACCGTTTAGGCTTAAATCTTGCTTACGTTTGGTGCGTTTCTGAAAAACACCCAAAAAATGCACCAATACAAAACAATTTACAAGGAAATTACGCCATGGAAGCACTAAAACAGGGCTCCGATGCACTGTTCATCTTGCTGGGCGGCATCATGGTGCTTGCCATGCATGCCGGTTTTGCTTTTTTAGAGCTCGGAACTGTTCGCAAAAAGAACCAGGTCAATGCTTTGGTCAAGATTCTGGTGGACTTCTCGATCTCGACCGTCGTGTATTTCGTCATTGGCTACAGCGTGGCTTATGGCACGCACTTTTTCGTTGGTGCGGAGCAATTGGCGGCCAAGAATGGCTACGAACTGGTTCGCTTCTTCTTCTTGCTCACCTTTGCTGCAGCCATTCCCGCCATCATTTCTGGTGGGATTGCTGAAAGAGCGCGCTTTTATCCGCAGCTCATTGCCACGACGGTGATCGTGGGTCTGATTTATCCCTTTTTTGAAGGTATTGTCTGGAACAACCATTTCGGTGTTCAGGCTTGGATCAAAAACTTGACGGGCGAAGAATTTCACGACTTTGCCGGCTCTGTGGTGGTCCATGCCATGGGCGGCTGGTTGGCTTTGCCGGCGGTTATTTTGTTAGGCGCGCGCAGCAACCGTTACCGCAAGGACGGTGCGGTCTCTGCGCACCCGCCGTCGAACATTCCCTTTTTAGCCTTGGGCGCCTGGATTTTGACGGTGGGCTGGTTCGGCTTCAACGTCATGAGCGCACAAACCATCGACAAAATTTCGGGCCTGGTGGCCGTGAACTCTTTGATGGCCATGGTCGGCGGCACGCTGGCTGCGCTGGCGCTGGGCAAGAACGATCCGGGCTTTGTCCACAACGGCCCACTCGCTGGCTTGGTGGCCGTTTGTGCTGGCTCAGACTTGATGCATCCACTGGGCGCGCTGGTGGTCGGCGCCGTCGCAGGCAGCGTGTTTGTTGTCATGTTCACGCTGACACAAAACAAATGGAAGATCGATGACGTTCTGGGTGTCTGGCCGCTGCACGGTCTTTGCGGCGCTTGGGGCGGCGTGGCCGCAGGCATATTCGGTCTGAAAGAGCTTGGCGGCCTGGGTGGCATCAGTTTTAGCGCGCAAGTCATTGGCACAACCATGGGCGTCGCTTGGGCACTCGCTGGCGGCTTTGCTGTGTATGGCTTGATCAAGGTTGTTTCGGGGCTGCGCCTGAGTCAGGAAGAAGAGTATGAAGGCGCGGATTTGTCCATTCACCGTATTGGTGCGACACCGGAGCGGGAAGTTAATTGGTGAACTGCCCTGATAACCGACGAGCACACCATCGTCGGTTGTTGTCTGGCAGACAGGGCGGCCGTCAAGCCTAATCAATACCCCGATTACTATCCAAATGACCCGTAAAAAGGCACTGTTGATCAGCCAAAATGAACGCTTTTGTCATCTTGTTAACTCCATCAGTTACTCTAGCCAGTCAGTCAAACTGTGGTGCTTTTAAATACACGAAGACGTGCATTATTAATATTTTTTTTGCCGTCAAACAAACGAGCGCATAATGCGCCAGTGTGGATGGCTTCATCCGCATGAGTTAGGTGATCGGTCAGTTTCGCGCGCTACAGCGATACGTTTAAAGATTTGTTGTGCTTTCGGGACCCCATCGCTTTTGTTAATGTTTTAGAGGAGTCCCTCAATGGGCAACAAACTATACGTCGGCAACCTGCCGTACACAGTGCATGACGAAGATCTGCAACAGTCTTTTGGTCAGTTCGGCTCTGTCACCAGCGCTAAAGTCATGATGGAACGCGACACGGGTCGCTCAAAAGGCTTTGGTTTTGTCGAAATGGGCAGCGATGCTGAAGCTCAAGCAGCGATCAACGGCATGAACGGCCAGCCTTTGGGCGGTCGCAGTGTTGTCGTGAATGAAGCTCGTCCAATGGAAGCCCGCCCACCGCGCACTGGTGGCGGCGGCTTCGGCGGTGGCGATCGTTCAGGCGGTGGCGGTTACGGCGGCGGTGGCGATCGCTCTGGTGGCGGCGGCTATGGCGGTGGTGGTGATCGTTCAGGTGGTGGCGGCTACGGTGGTGGCGGCGGCGGTCGCTCTGGCGGCGGCGGTTACGGCGGTGGCGGCGGCGGTGGACGTGGCGGCTACTAAGCCCTCGTACCCAAGCAGTTGGCTCTCGCCAACACCTTCAGTTTCTAGCTGAAGACCTGCTCAAAAAAGGCTTCAAGACTTCGGTTTTGGAGCCTTTTGAATTTCCGAGATTGAAAGCGCAAGCGTCCCCTTCGGCACTTCCCAAAGAAACTACCGGGAAGGCTTGGCTGGCGCAGAACTGGCGTTGGCTCGCGGCACCAACAGGCCTTTAACGCGGCCCTTGAGGTCTGCCACCTGATCAAGGTTGTCGTAGGCGAATGTGTCGCCACTGAACACGTCAGACCCACGCTTTAAGACCACCGGCAGATGAGATAGAACGCGATCTTCGTTCATAAAAACGTGCAGAAACTCGCCCGTGAACTCGAGTCGTGGCAACCAGATGCCCGCCGGGGTTTGCATCGGCTCTCGAACCACGATGGCGTTACCCATCAGCTGCACTTCCGAGGCGGCGTCATTGCTCAGGGCGCGGTTCGCGGTGGCAGTCGTGAGACGCCCGTCCGGACCGATGGAGCGCATCCGCGCTTGGTCGATTTCCAGCGTTTCGGTGTCCTGAAAGTGACGCGCCTCAGTCCCAAATAGTTCGGTTTTCATGCGCCCGCTGTCATCAAAGGTCTTCACGGTGGCGCGGCGCATGAAGTAGTCAACCTCATGGTTCACAGGTCTTGCGGCCTCGGCCTCGTACGCGGCCGGCGTGTTGCGCACCAGCCAGTAGGTGCCCACCGCCAGCAGACCCATCATCGCCAGCGGCAAATACAGGGACAGCCGCTCCCAGAGGCCCAGCAAACGCTGACCGCAGATTCTCAGAACATGCAGCGTGCGGGTCATGCCGGTCGCGGATGCTGGAGGCATCATGTGCCGTAATCCGCCAGTAAATCGGCATAGCGACCACTGGCGACCAACAACAAGTCGCACAATTCGCGCGCGGCGCCATGACCGCCGGTGGTTTGGGTGACGTGATGCGCCACGGCCTTGACTTCAGCGTGCGCATTGGCTGGCGCGCAGCTAAAAGCCGCCCGACGCAGCACCGGCAAATCGGGCCAATCGTCACCCATGGCGGCAGATTCAGACCAATCACAACCCAGCGTTTTGAGCGTCAGCTCGGCGGCAGGACGTTTGTCTTCCGTGCCAAAGTGCGCATGGGTGATGCCCAGCGCGTGCAACCGTGCCCGCAGCACCACGCTGTCGCGGCCCGTGATGACGACCGGCGTGACGCCCACTTTTTGCAGCAACTTGAGGCCCTGACCATCCAGCGTGCTGAACCGCTTGATGGTTTCGCCGGCAGCATACAGCTGACCTGGCGTTTGCGTGATCTGCTGTTGACCGTACTCACTGAAGTACAAACCGCCGTCGGTGAGGACGCCGTCGACATCAAAAAACACCACTTTGATGCCTTGCGCGCGCAGCAGCAATTCGGGGGCGAAGTTCAGTGCGGGGATCAAGCGTGGCAGGGCGGACACGCCAGTTGTCGATGGATTCATCAAATGACCTTCGCTCGCATCAGGTCGTTGGTATTGAGTGCGCCGCACAAGCGCCCGGTGTCGTCGACCACCAGCACACTGGTGATGCGGTATTGCTCCATCAGCGTAACCGCATCCACAGCCAGCGACGCGGCGTTGAGCGTGCGGGGGTTGGCGTGCATCACGTCGGCCGCAGCCATGGCACGCAGATCGGCGCCTTTTTCAATCAGACGACGCAAGTCGCCGTCCGTGAAAATCCCCAGCACCTGCTGCTGCGCATCCACAATCGCCGAAGCGCCCAAGCCCTTGGCGCTCATCTCACGCATGAGCTCACTCAAAGTGGCGTCGGGGCGCACCGAAGGCACGGCGTCACCGCTGCGCATGACATCGGCCACATGCGTGAGCAGCTTGCGTCCCAACGAACCGCCGGGGTGTGAACGCGCAAAGTCTTCTGGCTTGAAACCGCGCGCATCGAGCAGCGCCACAGCCAGTGCATCGCCCATGGCCAACTGCGCCGTGGTGCTGGCAGTCGGCGCCAAGTTGAGCGGACACGCCTCTTGCGCAACGCTGCTGTCGAGCACCACATCAGCGTGCTGAGCCAAGGCCGACTGCGCTCCACCGGTGAGGGCGATCACCCGGACCTGCAAGCGCCTCAATGTCGGCAAGATAACGGTGAGTTCCTCACTTTCGCCGCTGTTGGAAATCGCCAGCACGACGTCGACGGCAGTGATCATGCCAAGATCGCCATGGCTGGCTTCTCCCGGATGCACAAACATGGCCGGTGTGCCGGTGGAGGCCAGCGTGGCGGCGATCTTGCGCCCAATGTGACCGCTTTTGCCCATGCCCATCACCACCACCCGACCGGTGCAATTCAACACCACTTCAACGGCAGCGGCAAACTCGGGGCCAACACGCGCCGCCATGGTCAAAACGGCAGCAGCCTCAATTTCAAAAGTCTTGCGGGCCAAGGCCACAGCTTGTGCCGGATCAAAGCCGGTGCGGTCAAAGTTCATCCCTGCATTCTATCGAGACACCCCGCTAACGACGCGCGAGATGGCGACAGACCACCGGCCCGAATGCCGATCCTGTTTGCCATAGTTCCATCAGCTACCATTCTTCAATGACCGGGCTCGAACTCACGCTTTTTTACCTGCTGGCAGCTGTGCTCGGCGTGGTGGCGTGTCGCTCGCTCAAACTACCGCCGATGCTGGGCTACTTGACGGCAGGCGTGATCATCGGCCCCCACGCCTTCGGTTTGACGCAAGACGCGGCGGGGGTTCGGCATTTGGGTGAGTTTGGTGTGGTCTTCCTGATGTTCGTGATTGGGCTGGAGTTCAACCTGCCCAAACTACGCTCGATGCGCCGCCATGTGTTTGGTCTGGGTCTGTACCAAGTGGTGTTGACCATGCTGCTGGTGATGGCGGCCTCTTTCCTGTTGTCATTGGCTGCACCTGTTGGGTGGCAACTCAATTGGCAGACCGCGCTGGCCTTGTCTGGGGCGGTGGCCATGAGCAGCACGGCGCTGGTCGTCAAGCTGTTGTCAGAACGGCTGGAGTTGGAGTCTGAGCACGGCCAGCGTGTGATGGGCATCTTGCTGTTCCAAGACTTGGCGGTGGTGCCGCTGTTGGTGTTGATCCCGGCCCTGGGTTCACGCCCCGAACATCTTTTCGGCGCGCTGGGTCTGGCCTTGCTCAAAGCCTCGGTGCTGGTCGGTCTGCTGCTGATGGGTGGCCAGCGCGTCATGCGCTGGTGGCTGACGCTTGTCGCCAGGCGCAAAAGCGAAGAGTTGTTTGTTCTCAACCTGCTGCTGGTCACCTTGAGTCTGGCCTGGCTGACGGAACTGGCAGGCCTCAGCTTGGCGCTGGGTGCCTTCATTGCCGGCATGTTGATTTCGGAAACCGAATACAAGCATCAGGTTGAAACCGATATACGGCCATTTCATGACGTCTTGCTGGGCCTGTTTTTCATCAGCATCGGCATGATGCTCGACTGGCATGAAGTGGTGGCCCATTGGCCGCTGGTTCTTTTTCTACTGGTGCTCCCTGTGCTGTTCAAACTGGCGCTGGTGGCGCTGTTGGCCAAAGCACTGGGCGCAACCAACGGGGTGGCGCTGCGCACCGGTTTGTACATCGCGCAGGCTGGTGAGTTCGGCTTTGTGTTGCTGACGCTGGCCCAAGACAACCGCCTGGTGCCAGCCAATTTACTCAACCCGATCCTCGCCGCGATGGTCTTGTCGATGTTAGCCACACCGTTCATCATCATGAGCAGCAACCGCATCGTCATGCGGCTGGTGAGCAGCGAATGGCTGCAACAGTCGCTGCAGATGACCCAGATTGCGCGGAAAGCCATCAACACCAGCCAGCACATCATCATTTGCGGTTACGGCCGATGCGGCCAAAACTTGGGGCGCATCCTTGACGCTGAAGGCATTCCCTACATCGCTCTTGATCTCGACCCAGACCGCGTCCGCAAGGCTGCGGCCGCCGGCAACTCGGTGGTTTTTGGCGATGCCGTCAGGCTGCCATCGCTGATGGCGGCAGGCTTGGTACGTGCCAGCGCTGTGGTCGTGACGTATCTGAACACCGCCAGCGCACTCAAGGTTTTGGCCAATGCACACGCGCACGCGCCGGCGGTTCCCGTGATCGTCCGCACGGTCGATGATGTTGACATTGAAAAACTGCGCGCTGCGGGCGCCACCGAAGTCGTGCCTGAAGCGATAGAAGGCAGCCTGATGTTGGCGAGTCACGCGCTGGCGCTGGTTGGCGTGCCCATGCGCCGGGTGATCCGCGTGGTGCAAGATCAGCGCGATGCCCGCTACAACTTGTTGCGCGGCTATTTTCATGGCGCCGATGATGACTCCGTCAACGAGCTGGAACAAGAGCGCTTATCAACCGTCATCTTGCCGCCGGCCATCAAAACGGTAGGCGCGACGCTGGGTGACATGGCGCTCGCGATGGTGGGCGTGAAAGTGGTGAGCCTGCGCCGCAGCAATGGCCAAACGCAGCCGGCTGTTGATGACACGCAGCTGAAAAGTGGTGATACGTTGGTCCTGTCTGGTACGCCAGCGGCGCTGGCGCTCGCTGAAGAAAAACTACTGCGAGGAAGAACCACATGAAACGACGGTCGACTCTGGCCCTGCTCGCCAGCGCCCCCTGGTCAATGACACTGGCACATAGCGCGGCATCGATAGCAACTCTGCTGCGATCCGGCGCCTGTGTGTTTTTGATGCGGCATGCCAAAACCGATCCCGGAATTGGCGATCCGCCGAACTTCCAATTGGGTGATTGCAGCACCCAGCGTAATTTGAGCGAAGGCGGCCGCGAACAATCACGGCGTCTGGGTCAATGGTTCAAAAGTCGCCAGCTGCAGCCGCGCGCGGTGCACTCTAGCGCTTGGTGCCGTGGCCGTGAAACGGCTGAACTGGCCTTCGGCCCTCACACGGTTTTACCGGCCCTCAACTCGACGTTCAACAATGAACGTCAGCCCGAGCCACTCACGCAAATTCTGCGGGCACTGCTCAAGGCGGTGCCCGCCGGCGAGTTCGACGTGTGGGTGACCCACCAAGTCAACATCACTGCACTCACTGGGGAATTCACGGCCATGGGTGAAGCTCTGATCGTCCATGCCAGCGGCACAGTTTTGGCGCGCGCCACCTTGGCATGATGTTTTTTTAGTCCGAGAATGCGACCTGTGCCCAATTCAAACCAAAGCCCAAGTCAGCCCGACGGCCTCACGAAACAAAAAGTGAGCCAGCATTTGCGCAACCACATACGCACTGTGCCGGACTGGCCCGCACCCGGCGTGCTGATTGACGACTTGATTGCCTCCGGTCATTGACGCCGCCTTCATCCACGCACAGTTCTAGGAGCCAGTCCATGTCACTTGAACGCCAACCCATTTTTATGAACACCCAAAAATTAAGCGCCCAAGCCAGCGGCGTCTACGTCATTGCCCCAACGCCGTTTGCAGCAGATGGTCAACTTGACTTGCTGTCTATCGACCGGCTGGTTGACTTTTACGCGCAAGCCGGTGTCACCGGTACCACCGTGCTGGGCCAACTCGGTGAGGCCCCTAAGCTGGCGCAAGAAGAAGCACTGCAAGTCGCCAAGCGCTTTATCCAACGTTCAACAACGCCGACCATCGTCGGCGTGTCGGCACCGGGCTTCGCTGCCATGCGTGCCTTGGCACGTGAAGCGATGGACGCTGGGGCGGCAGGTGTCATGATCGCGCCACCCAACACCTTGCGCACCGACGACCAAATCGTTGGCTATTACGAGCAAGCGGTTGCCGCGATTGGCGATGACGTGCCGTTTGTCATCCAGGACTATCCTTTGACGTTCAGCGTCGTCATGGCGCCTAGCGTGATCAAGCGCATCGTCAACAACCACGCCTCCTGCCTGATGCTCAAGCACGAAGACTGGCCCGGTCTTGAAAAGATTTCGACCTTGCGCGCATGGCAAAACAAGGGTGAGATGCGTGAGATTTCTATCCTCTGCGGCAATGGTGGACTGTTTCTTGACTTTGAAGTTGAGCGCGGTGCCAACGGCGCCATGACGGGTTATTGCTTCCCCGACATGCTGGTCGATGTGGTTCAACTGTCGGCCGCCGGTCAACGAGAAAAAGCCCATGATTTGTTTGACGCGCACTTGCCGTTGATGCGTTATGAGCAGCAGCCCGGGGTCGGCTTGGCTGTGCGCAAATACATCTTGATGCGCCGCGGCTTGCTGTCATCTGACGCGCAGCGCAAACCTGCCGCAGCCATGTCGGCCATCGCAACAACCGAAGTCGAGTATTTGCTCGCACGGCTGGCTCGGCATGACCCGCGCGCACATCTGTCTTGAAACTTTGGCCAGAAAACCGATGCTAGGCCGGTTACTTGCCAATACAGAATTTGGAAAAAATTTCGCCCAATAAGTCGTCTGGTGTGAACTCGCCGGTGATTTGACTCAGTGCGCGTTGGGCTTGCCGCAAGTCTTCTGCCAACAAGTCAAGCGCAGGTTGTCTGGCGGACAACTGTTCGTTGGCGCGGGTCAATTGACTGGCCACTTCGTGCAA
>Ga0075464_10000885_pt1 | contig 13358 bp, 14 predicted proteins | sample DEB19_08_DNA_5_FD_75068 | JGI IMG/M metagenome (GOLD analysis project Ga0075464, IMG submission 75068) | Aqueous microbial communities from the Delaware River and Bay under freshwater to marine salinity gradient to study organic matter... | ecosystem: Environmental > Aquatic > Marine > Coastal ...
ACGGCCCTTGCCGTGAAACAGCTTGGTAGTATGCGGCGCAATGACCCGGCTTTCCTGAGCCAGAGGAGACAAGTCAAGCAGCAGCGACAATAGCTGCACCATGACAGAAGACCTGAACCGACAAAATCGTGAAAGCGAACTCAAGAAAATGACCCTGTGCGAGGCATGCCAGGGCATTCAGCGCAACTGGCGGCGCGCGCCGGGCCATGCCGAGCTGGAGCAGGGCGGCAATCGGCAAGAAGACCTGCGGTCAGACCGCTACAGCCAGCACAAGCACAGCCTGGTCACCATCACCAGCTACCGCTGCGCCCGCTGCGGCACCGCGTGGGAATATGAAAACAACAAGGCCAACCAGCACGTGGGTTGGTCGGTGGTCGGGCGTTAGCGCAGCATTTGCTATTTTTTCAATAGCTGCTTGCACTCGTATCTGTTGGGTTAGAGGCCCAAAATACTCGAGAAAATGCGGTTTTTTAACCCGCGTTCGGGTAAATCACGGTATGTGCACGTCGCTTTATGCGTCAAACTCAAGGTTGATTCACCCTTTTGCACAGCCTGAATGACACCCCATCGCCTGCTTGATTTGTACCGGCTCATGAGCCGGATCCGCCAGTTTGAAAATGCCGCCGAAATTGCCAGCCAGGGCGGTGTGGCGGCTTGGGGTTTGGCCGCCTCCGCCAAGCCCGCCTTGGTGCGCGGGCCCTTGCACTTGTCTACCGGGCAAGAGGCCGTGGCCGCAGGCGTGTGCCACAACCTTGAACGCGCCGACATGCTGACATCGACGCACCGGGGCCATGGCCACACCCTGGCCAAGGGGGCTGATTCAACCAAGATGATGTGCGAGCTGTTTGGCCGCGCCACGGGTTACAACAAGGGCAAGGGCGGCTCGATGCACATTGCTGACTTTTCAGTTGGCATGCTGGGCGCCAACGGCGTGGTGGCGGCGGGCATACCGATTGCCACCGGCGCGGCGCATGCCCTCAAAATCCGCAAACAGCCCAATATCGTGGCCTGCTTTTTTGGCGATGGCGCAACCAACCGCGGACCTTTTCTGGAAGGCCTGAACTGGGCGCAGGTGTACCAGTTACCCCTCTTGTTTGTGTGTGAAGACAACCGCATTTCAGCCACCACACCCACCCCCGCCATGACCGCGGGTGCGGGCGCGTTTGCACGTGCCCAGTCCATGGGCATCCCGTCTGAACATGTGGATGGCAATGATGTAGAGGCGGTTGACGCAGCCGCTCAAAAAATGGTGCGAGACATTCGCGCCGGCGGCGGGCCGCGCTTTTTGCATGCGGTGACGTATCGCTTCAAAGGCCATGTGTCGGTAGACCCGGGCACTTACCGTGATGCCAAGGAAGTCGAGGCAGCGCTCTTGAAAGACCCGATGATTGTGGCGCGCGCCAAGCTGGCGGGGCTTGGCGTCACAGCCGCCGATATTGCAGCGATGGATGCCGACGTCAAAGCCGAGATTGATGCCGCACTGCAAACCGCAGAAGCCGCGCCCTGGCCTGTGGTGGCCGATGCGTATGAAGACATCATGACAACCGGCGCAGGAGTATGGCTATGAGCATCACCCCCATGACCTACGCCGAAGCCGCGTGCGCCGCCCTGCGCGAAGCCATGCAGGCTGACCCGACCGTCATCGCACTGGGTGAAGACCTGGGCCGTGGCGGCGTGTTTGGCCAGTACCGGGGCCTGCAGCAAGAGTTTGGCGCTGACCGCATCATCGACACACCGATCTCAGAGTCCAACATCATGGGCAGCGCGGTCGGCATGGCACTGGCGGGCGTTCGGCCGATTGTGGAGATGCGGGTGATTGACTTTGCCCTGTGCGCGATTGACGAGATCGTGAACCAGGCCGCCAAAAACCGTTTTATGTTTGGTGGCCAGGGCCGCGTGCCGCTGGTGGCGCGCATGCCGATTGGCATTTGGTCTGCCTCAGCGGCGCAGCATTCGCAGTCGCTCGAAGCCTGGTTTGCGCACATCCCAGGCCTGGTGGTGGTCACGCCCGCCACGCCGCAAGACAACTATGGTTTGCTCAAATCATCCATGGCATCGGGCGACCCGGTGATTTACATGGAGCACAAAGAGCTGTGGGGGACGCAGGGCGATGTGGACACCCATGAGGCCGTGCCGCTGGGCGTGGGTAAAAAGCTGGCCACGGGCAATGACCTGACCATCGTCACCTGGTCGCGCGGCGTGGGCGTGTGCAAAGAGGCACTTGCGCAGGGCGCGTTTGGCTCCGTCAAACCCGACATCATTGACCTGCGCACCATCTGGCCCTGGGACAGGGAGATGGTGATGGCGTCAAGCGCGCGCACCGGGCGTTTGCTGGTGATGCATGAAGCGGTGCAGGTGGCAGGCTTTGGTGCCGAGATTGCAGCCAGTGCCGCCGAGCAGACCGGCTGCAAAGTCAAACGCCTGGGCTCGCCGCGCATACCGGTGGGCTATGCGCAGGTGCTTGAAAACGAATCCCGCTTGTCGGTTGACAAACTGGTGGCCGCAACGCAGGCACTGCTTCAACAATGATCCAACCATGACAAATCGCAAAGCCATCGTGACCGGAAGTGCCAGTGGTATTGGTGCCGCTACGGTACTGGCCTTAGCCGCGCAAGGCTATGACACGGTGGGTATTGACTGCAATTTGCCGGGCGCTGAAGCGACCGCACTCAAAGCACTGGCCCTGGGCGGCAAACATCATGCGCTGCGGTGCGATGTGGCCGATGAGGCCGCACTGGTGGCCGTGATGGCACAAGCCGCCGCGCTGTTGAAAGGGCTGGACGCACTGGCCACCTGCGCGGGCGTGACCGAGTCCAGCAGCTTCATGGACTTGAGCGCCAAAGAATTTCGAGCCACCTACGACATCAATGTCATTGGCACATTCGTGGCCATCCGCGAAGCCGCCAAGTACATGCAAGCCGATGGACGCACGGGCGGAAGAATTTGCACCATTGCCAGCGTGGCAGGCTTGCGCGGCGGCGGGCTGGTGGGCACAGCGGCTTATGCGGCCAGCAAAGGCGCGGTGCTGGCCTTGACTAAAAATGCAGCACGCTCATTGGCCCCGCTGGGCATCAGTGTGAACTGCGTGGCACCGGGCGCCACCCACACGCCCATGATTGCGGCTGTCTGGGAAAACGAAGACCTGCGCAAAAAAGTGGAAAGCTTGGCGCCGCAAAACCGCACCGCCGAGCCGCACGAGATTGCCGCCAACATTGCGTACCTGCTGTCACCACAGGCGTCGTATGTGACGGGTGCAACGCTGGTCGCTGATGGCGGGCTCACCATGTATTAGTTTTTCGAGGTAGGTTTAGCAAGTTCCATGTAGCAAGTTCACAACAGGAGACAAAAAATGACAGCTTCAACATCCACCATCAGCCGCCGCACCTTTGTGGCCGCCACCAGCGCAGCCGCCAGTGCCACCTTTTTGGGGGCGCCCGCATTCGCGCAAAGCGGCAACATCACCCTGAAGTGGGCCAACAACATTCCGGTCACGCACCCATCGAACATCCGCATCAAAGAAGCTGCCGATGCCATCCGTCTTGAAACAGGTGGCAAGGTGGACATTCAGATCTTCCCGAACAACCAGCTGGGCGGTGACACCGACATGCTGTCGCAGGTCCGCAATGGTGCCATCGATATCTTTCCGTTGTCGGGGTTGATTTTGCAAACGCTGGTGCCGCTGGCTGGCATCAACGGCCTGGCATTTGCGTTTAAAGATTACGCGACCGTATGGGCGGCGATGGACGGTGATTTGGGGGCTTACATTCGTGCGGCGATTGCCAAAGTCAACCTGCACAGCTTTGACAAAATTCTGGACAACGGTTTCAGAAACATCACCACATCCACCAAGCCCATCGTCACGGCGGAAGACTTGAAGGGCTTCAAAATCCGCGTACCCATCAGCCCGCTGTGGACATCGATGTTCAAGGCGTTTGGCTCAGCACCGACCGGCATCAACTTCAGCGAGGTTTACTCGGCCTTGCAAACCAAGGTGGTGGAGGGCCAGGAGAACCCATTGGCCATCATTGACATTGCCAAGCTGTATGAAGTGCAAAAGTTCTGCTCGATGACCGGTCACATGTGGGACGGCCAATGGATTTTGGCCAACGGCCGCCGCTGGGCTGGCCTGCCTGCCGATGTACAAGCGGTCATCAACAAGCATGTGTCCAGCGGCGTGATGAAGCAGCGCGACGACATTCGCCGCCTGAACAACGGCCTGGAGGCGCAACTCAAAGCCAAGGGCATGACGTTCAACACGCCAGACGTGAAGTCGTTTCGCGACACACTGTCAAAAGCCGGGTTCTACAAAGAGTGGCGCGGCAAGTTTGGGGAAGAGGCGATGAGCAAGCTGGAAAAGTACTCCGGCAAATTGGTGTAATTTTTGTTTCGGCTGAGCCTGTCAAAGCGTTTTGACAGGCTCATGGACCTAGAGCACAAATGTTGAAATCGTGGGCACATACGCAATCACCAGCAGCCCCACCACCAGCGCCACGATGTACGGCCAAATCGCACCCATGGCTTCGTCGGGCGACACATCACCTATGCGGCAAGCCACGTAAAAGCCCACACCAATCGGCGGCATCATCAGGCCGATGTTCATGGCCGTGACCACCACCATCGCGTAGTGCACATCGTTGATGCCCAGCTGCCGGGCAATCGGAAACATCAGCGGGGCCAGCAACAAAATGGCGGGCAGGCCTTCGAGCAGGCAACCCAGGATTAAAAACACCACCATGGTCACGGCCATAAAACCCACCCAGCCGCCAGGCAGCGTGGTCATGAATGTGGCCAGTTGCTGCGCCACCCCTGACTGCGCAATCACCCAGGCCATGCTGAGCGCGCAGCCCAGAATGATCAAGATCGCGCCTGTGAGTGCGGCTGTTTCAACCAGCATCTCGTAAAGCTTTTTCAGGCTAAAGCCGCCGTACATAAAAATACCCGCCGCCATGGCGTAGAGCACCGCCAGCGTCGACACCTCAGTGGCCGTGGCAACCCCGCCGCCCACCGCACCGCGAATCAAAAACGGCAGCAGCAGCGCCGGGCCGGCGATGATGAAGGTCCGGCGAATGGTGATAAACGGTGCGCGCTTGACGTTGTCAAGCTTCTCATTGCGCGCTTTCCAGCGGGCCAACGCGGCCAGTGCCACCAGCAACACCATGGCCACCACCACGCCGCTGTTAAAGAGGCCTGCAATCGACACCCCGGCGACAGAACCCAGCACGATCAGCACAATGCTGGGCGGCACCGTGTCGGCCATCGCCGCGCCTGTCGCCAGCAGCGCAATCATCTCGCGCGGCTTGTGGCCGCGTCGCTTCATTTCCGGGAACAGCGCTGGCGCGACCGTGGCCATGTCTGACACCTTGGAGCCTGAAATACCCGACACGATAAACAGCGACCCCAGCAGCACATACGACATGCCCGCCTTGACGTGGCCGACCAGCGACGCCAAAAAATCAATGATGGCCTTGCCCATGCCGGTGGCGTCCAGCACACAGCCCAGCAGCACAAAGATAGGCACCGACACCAGCACTAGGTTGCTCATGCCCTCGTCCATGCGGTTGATCACAACCTCCAGCGGAATGGTCGTGCTGAAGGCCAAAAAGCACAACGTGCCGATGCCAAAACAAAACGCAATCGGCACACCACAGATCAGACAGACGGCCACAAAACCAACCAGAAAAATCGGAATGTTCAGGTTGCCAAGCGTCTGCAATGTGGGGGACAGCAACCAGCATGCGCCGCCAATCAGTGCGATCAAACCTATCGACAGCACCATGTCCAGCTTGCGCGAGCTGGCCCAGACGTGGCGCAGCACCAGCCCCAGCATCAGCGCCATACCCACACCAATGGCTGACACGCGAAAGCCGTTGGGCAGGTTCAAATCAGGCGTGCGAATCATCCACTCCGACTTGACGTACTCAGCCGAGGGCTGCAGCAAAAAGAGTAAAAAACTCGCCATCACCAACAGCGCAAAGGTTTTGACAAAGCCCCGCAAACGGTCAGGCAGCATTTCAACAAACACATTGAGCCGCAGGTGCTCGCTGCGGTCTACCGCCAGCACCGAACCGAGCATGGCGACCCATAAAAACGCAATCGACGCGACCTCGTCAATCCAGCTGACGGGGTAAGCGAACACATAGCGCGCCACCACACCGCTGAACAGCAGCGTGACGATCAACGCGTTCAGTGCAGCGCCTATGACCTCAATGGGTTTGACGATGGCCGAGCCAACGCGGGCTGGGGGTGCTTCGGGGGGTGATGAAGATAAAAGCGGGTTGTCTGCAAGCGTTGTCATGGGCGCACTCGTTGTTCTAGGTGGTGACCCGAGATGGTAACTCTGGCAAATGACACATCTGCCTGCCGACTTGCGTGATTACCCTTGGGCGGCTACCAACAACTCAAGCTGGTGCTGCCAAAAACAGCAAAACCTGTTTTACCGCCTCATCCACATCAGCAACACGGGTCGCGCCGGGCAAGTCAAATTCTGGGTACAAGCAAAAAACGGGCTTGCCCAGCTTCAGGCCAAATGCCATTTCGGACAGTGTGCCCATGCCACCGCCAATGGCCACCAGGCACAGGCTGCATCTGGCAATCAGGGCGTTACGCATTTCGCCCATGCCGGTCGGTATGGCCACTGTCAGGTAGGCGTTGGCCGCTTGGTCATCGCTTTCTGGCAACAGGCCAATGACGATGCCACCCGCCTCATATGCGCCGCGTGATGCGGCCTGCATGACGCCGCCGCGACCACCGCAAACTATTGACAAGCCACAACGCGCCAGGCGCTGGGCAATCGCATACGCCGCATCACACAGCCGCGCATCACCATCTCCTGGGCCTATCAGGGCAATGGCCTGCTTGAAGCGTTGCGGGCTGTTTTGCAGCGCGGCCATGCGCTCTTCAAGATGCATTTCTACGAGATCTGCGGTTACCAAAGACATCGCCTGCTCCTAAAACCAGCGTACATATGAACATCAATACCAGCGACATGGCCGCAGCGCCTGCAAAGTCACTGCCACCATCGCCCACTTTGGCCAGCAACATCAGCGGCAAGATGTTTAGTTGCGTACCCACCAGCGCAAGCGCAGTGCCATAGGTGCCCATTGCCACACTGGACACAAAAAAGGCCGAGGCTAAAACGGCGGGTGCAACTTCAGGCAAGACCGTGTGCAGCCAGGCTTGCCAGGGCGTGGCACCCAGTGTGCGGGACGCCAGAGTAGGGGCGGCATCAAGATTGGCAAACACCGGGTACAGCTGCAAGGCCACACGCGGAATCAGGTAGTAGGCGTAAGCAAATGCCAAGCCGCCCACGCTGTAGATCCAGCTGCCAATGACGGCTGTATCAGCCCCTGCCATGCCCAGCAGTTGTGTCACAAAGCCTGCGCGGCCAAAGGCCAAAATAAACCCGTAGGCAATCACCAGCCCTGAAAACGCCAGCGGCAAGCCCAGCAGCGACAGCATGAGCTGGCGCCTGGCCGGGCTTTGACGCGCCAGCTCAATGGCAATGGCCGTACCAACCAGCGCTGAAAGCACACCCGATACCAGGCCCAGAAGCAGCGTGTTGCGCACCGCCAGCATGAACTGCGGGTCACGCAGCACCCGTATAAATACGGCGCCCCCGCCTTCAAAAGCTTCGGGCAACAGCGCCACCAATGGTGCGCCCAAAAAGAGCGTCATCACCAGCCAGGCAGGCCATGCGCCGAATCGTTTGATCATGTAACGCGCCTCTTTATTTGGCCAGTACCGCCGCAGCCCACAGCTTGTCGATTTCCGGCTTGGCAGCCGATGCCTTAACCACATCGAGCGGGCGCAGTTGCGGTGCTGGAGGCATCTTGGCGGCAACATCTGCACTGAGGTTAATACCCGGCACGGAAGGCCGCACAAAGCCCTGGGCAAACAGCGACTGCCCCGCCTCGCTCATGATGAAGTTCAGCCACAGCTTACCCGCGTTGGGGTTGGGGCCGCCCTTGACCAGACTGATGGCGTACGGTGCTGCGGCGCTGGCTTCTTTCGGAATCACCACTTCCACCGCGTCGCCCATGCCGTCTACATGCTTGGCTTTCAGGCCATCGTTTTCATAGCCAATCCAGATCGGGATTTCGCCTTTTAAAAACTTGGCATAGGGCGTGGTGCCTTCTACCCGCTGCACATTGCCAGCCGCATGCAGCCTGGCCAGGTAATCAATGCCGGGCTTGACGTTGTCAACACTGCCGCCGTTGGCAAAGGTTGCTGCAAAAGCAATGACTTGGCCTACACCTGTGGAGCGCGGGTCCAAATAAACCACAGTATTTTTATATTCGGGTTTGAGCAAATCAGCCCACCCCGTTGGCACGGTTTTGACCAGTTTTTTATTAACGAGAAACGCAATGTTCAAAGTGTGAATGGTGAACCAGCGGCCATCAGCCTCGCGGAAAACTTGAGGTAGCTTGTCAAAGTTGACGGGCTTGAAGGGTGCGACCACGTCTTTTTTAACCGCATCGACGGCTGACGCTGCAAAGTAGTAAGCCGTGTCGGCCTGCGGGCGGCGGCGGGTTTTCTCCAGCGCCACCACGGTGGCGGCTGAACCCAAGTCGTTGTAAGTCAGCTCCACTTCCGGGTAGCGTTTTTTAAAGTCGCGGAACAGCGACTTCCAGTTGGCCCACTCGGGGCCGGTATCGAAGGAGACCACCAAGCCTTCTTTTTCAGCCTCGGCATACAGGGCTTTTTCACCTGCGTACAGCTCTGGGCCATCGAAGGCGAAGGCCGTGGTGAAGAGGGTGGCGACAGGCAAGGCGGCGGCGGCCTGAAGAATGTTTCTACGTTTCATGAAAGCTCCTTGGTAAATCGTAAGAAGGGTGAGGTCAGGTTTACAAATCAACTGTCAAGCAAACAAATATGGTCGGGCGCAACGGCAATCGCGCCTTGGGGCAAGCTGCGCGCCTCGCACAACAACGCCGCGCCCGCACCGGGTATGAAAAAGTCAAAGCGTGACAAAGAGCCTAAATAGCGCTGCGCGCCAACGTGACCCGCCATGCGATTCAGCGCACTTTCAGGCGGATCAACCTGCACATGCTCAGGCCGGACAAGCGCGTGAACGATTTGCCCGACAGCACGGTTTTGCGTAGGCGCTACGAGCTCGGCAAAGCCAAGATCAACCCGGTCTTGCGCCAGCACGACGCCTTTGAAAATCGTGGATAAACCCACAAACTGCGCTACAGCCGTGCTAACCGGGCGCTCGTAAATATCTTTCGGCGTGGCCAGCTGTAGCAGGCAACCGTCTTTGAGCACCGCCACACGGTCGGCCATCGCCAGGGCTTCTTCCTGGTCATGCGTGACGAGCAGTGTGGTGGCATTGAAGCGTTTTTGAATCTCGCGTATCTGGTCACGTAGCTGGCCACGAACGCTGGCGTCCAGCGCGGCCAGTGGCTCGTCCAGCAGCATGGCTTTGGGGTCAATGGCCAGCGCGCGTGCCAGCGCCACACGCTGCTGCTGCCCGCCTGACAGTTGCGCCACAGAACGGTCGGCAAAGGCCGACATGCCCACCGCATCGAGCAGCGTTTTAGCTTTGGCGTCACGCAGGTCTTGCGGGACTTTGCGCAGCTTCAAACCATAAGCAATGTTGTCAAGGACATCCAGGTGCGGGAACAGCGCATAGTTTTGAAACACCATGCCAATGTTGCGCAAATGCACGGGCGTGTTGACCAGGTCTTGCCCATCCAGCCTGATACTGCCGCTGTGCCCTGTGGTCAAGCCCGACACCAGCTTGAGCAGCGTGGACTTGCCCGAACCGCTGGGGCCAATCACGGCGACCAGCTCGCCCGTGTTGACCGACAGTGTCAAATCATTCAAGCCCTGCGTTGTGCCCGGGTAGTGGTAGCTGACGTTTTGAAATTCAAGGCTCATTTTTTGTGCCCAAACTCGATGAAAGCAGCGCTGACATCGCGGCCAGCAGCAGCAAAATAACCGTCGCTGCGCAGGCAAAGCCCGTCGCACCATAAAAAGCCTGCAGCAGCACCACCGGGTAAGTGCGGAACTGAAAACTCGTCAGCAAATTCGACAAGCCAAACTCCCCAACCGACAGCGCCGCCACCATCACCAAACCACTGAGCAGGCTGTGCCGCAAATTGGGCAGCACCACACCTGAGAACTGCGCCCAAGGCGAGGCACCCAGAGTGGCGGCGGCGTCTTCAAGCGCATTGAGCTGCAGGTGCTTGAGATCCGTCAGCAAGGTATTCGTCAAGTAAGGCAGCGTATAAATGGCGTGCGCAGCAATCAGCAGCGGCAGCGAGCCCAGCCACGGCAACCAGTCGGTGTTGAACACGATCAAATAACCAAAGCCCAGCGTGATGGTGGGCACCGCCACTGGCATGGCGCTCACCAGCCGCGCCGCCCAGCTGCCCGCCCGACCCGCGCGGTGATAGAGCGAATAGGCCAGCGGCAAAGCCAGCACGGTGTTGATGGCGCATGCGCTGAGCGCCACCACCAAGCTGGTGACAAAAGCTTTGCGAAAGGATGTGTCAAGCCATACGTCCTGGTACCAACGCGTCGTTAAACCCGTGGGCAACAAGGTGTTGGTCCAGCTGTTGCCGACACTGCCCATCAGCAGCAACGCCATGGGCAGCAGCAGGTAGCCGCCGTAGACCAGACTGATGCCGCGAATCACGCCGTGTCCTGTGATAAAGCCGTCTTCATTTGCTGAAAAGTAATGTGTAGTGGCTGGTTTTTGATAAGCTTCGTCATCGTACGGGGGAGATAGATGGTTTAGTTTGAAAATTTGGCATCAACAGTTGACTATTTGGAAAGTATTTTTAATCAATCCGTCATCAAAACCAGTTAAGAATCACCCATGAAAAGACTATGCCCCACCATCCACGAACTGTTGGCGTTTGACGCGGTGGCACGCTCTGAAAGCCTGACGCAGGCGGCCAGCACCTTGTGCATTACCGTCAGCGCCGTGAGCAAGCAAATCACCAGCCTTGAAGAGTTTGTCGGCCGCCAGTTGCTGCAAAAACATGGCCGGGGTGTGGCGCTGACGGGCCATGGCCGCATGTACTGGCAAAAAATATCGGGCAGTCTGCGTGCGCTTGAAACCGCCACCTTTGAAATGCAGTCAGGCGATGGCGACACGGGCATTTTGACGCTGGCCAGTGTGCCCACGTTTCTCACTAAATGGCTGATACCGCGCTTGCCAGACTTTCGCAAGACGGCGCCCAGCGTGACGCTGAGCTTCAGCCAGCACCTGGGCGCCTTTGAAGACATGCCATCGGGCGTGGACGCGGCCATACGCTACGGCCACGGCGAATGGCCAGGCGTGGTGAGCGACTACATTGCCGGCAAAGAGTTTGTACTGATTGCTTCACCTGGTCTGGTCAATGCAGAAGGTTTGACAGCAGCCCCCCAGGTCAGCAAGTGCACGCTGCTGCATCATGAGGGTGCGCCCACCTCCTGGCGGCAATGGGCAGCCAGCCACGGCATCCCTGAATCAGCCGTGCAGTCTGGGCCACGCTTTGCCCAGTATTCAGCCGTGATTCAAGCCGCCATCAGCGGGCTGGGCGTGGGGCTGGTGCCGCGCATTTTGGTGCTGGAGGAGTTGGCCAATGAATCGGTGGTGACGCCCTGCGGCCACGCCATCACGGTCGACCAGGGGCACTATCTGTGCTTTAAAGCCGAGCGTGCCGATGTGCCGGTGCTGGCAGCGTTTCGCAGCTGGATATTGCGGCAAGCCAGGCAATAGCTTTACTTCTGCGCCCCAAACACCTTCTGCAAAATCGCGCTGCCGGTGCCCGCCGGGTCCTGGCGGATTTTCTTTTCTTCCTCGCCAAAGATGAGGTACAGACCGTCAAGTGACTTGGCCGTGACGTACAGCTGGATGTTGGCGTCTTCTTTTTTGACCAGGCCAAAACCCGCGGCTTTGCCTGCGATGTCGTTGTACATGTTGGCCAGGCCGACTTTTTCAGTGGCGCGTGTCACGATGGGCATGAACGCACCGCTCAAAGGGGTGCGCGTTTTGTCAGCAAAGAAGGCGGTCACTGATGCCTCGCCGCCGGTCAAAATGTTTTTCGCATCCGTCACAGACATGGCCCGCACGCTGCTGACCAACAAGTCTTTGCCCATCGGGACGGCGGCCTCAGCGGCGCGGTTGATCGACAGCAACAACTCGTCAATCCGCTTGCCCTGGCCCAGGCTTTTCAGCAAGCCTGCGGCATCGTTTAAATAGCCTGGCAGCGCAATCCTCACTTTCGGGTTGCCAAAAAAGCCGTCGGTCTTGCCCAGCAGCGCCACGGCGGCCAGAGCGCCCTGTTCCAGCGCCGTTTTCAGACCTGCGCTGGCGTCCTTGTCCGATATTCCCGCCAAATCGCCCAACGACAGTGCATGGGCCTGCTGGTAGGTCGTCAGAATCAGGCCAGCCAAGACGCTGGTGGAGGCAAGGTTGAAGTGTCTGCGCTGCATGGTGAGCTCCTGTGACGGTGTGGGTTGCCCGAAGTATGCCGCAAACGAACAAAAGGCCTGTTTTTGATTCAAAACAGGCCTTTTCGGGAATCAAATCGGCCTTCAGGCCAACAAATACATGCGCGAGCCGCTCCTGAATCAGGAGCAGATCAAAACTGTCGGTGGCTCACAGTTTGGCCTGGTAGTTGTCGTGGCATGCTTTGCATGAGGCGCCGGTGGCACCGAAAGCGGCTTTCAGGGTGTCGGCATTGCCGGTTTTGGCGGCGGCGGCGAGCTTGGTGGTTTCTGCGACCAGTTTGTCGTTCAGCTCTTTGAACTTGGCCTGTTCTGCCCAGATTTCAGGCTTGGCACGGGTTGGAATGCTGCCTTTGTCGGTACCGGGTCCGAAAGCTGCCCAGGGCAGTTTGGACATGTCGGAAACGATCTCGGCGTTTTCGGCGGCAACCTTGGCGTCAAACGGGATGCGGCCGTTGACCATGGCGCCGATGCGGCCAAAGTGTGTGGCCATGACGGTCAGTGCGCCCTGGCGATACTTGATGGCGTCTTCTGGTTTGGCAAATTGGGCAGAAGCCGGGCCGGCAAAAGCGACCAGAGTCGCTGTTGCAGCGATACAGGCAAAAACTTTCATACACATTCCTCGCAGGTTTTATAAAATTAAAATGATAGAGCATGCTGGTCAGGCTTTGGCCTATACCAGACCACTTGAGCTTGGCCAGGATAGATAAGTTCCGTACCTTCAGGTGCGCCAAGGGAAAATCCTCATGCTGGCTTGCCGCTTTTTTTGTGGCGTTCCGCTTGGCGGCCTTGGGCGTCAAGGCCCAAGGCGTGGAACAATCATTGATTCAGGAGATGCTATGGACACCGCTCAAGCAACAAACAATTTATACAGGGTACGCGTCTGGGACCTGCCCACCAGGGTGTTTCACTGGGCG
>Ga0075464_10000886_pt1 | contig 13357 bp, 11 predicted proteins | sample DEB19_08_DNA_5_FD_75068 | JGI IMG/M metagenome (GOLD analysis project Ga0075464, IMG submission 75068) | Aqueous microbial communities from the Delaware River and Bay under freshwater to marine salinity gradient to study organic matter... | ecosystem: Environmental > Aquatic > Marine > Coastal ...
AGGCCCACACGCTCCAGCGCCACCAGCGCGTCTTGCCTGGCCTGCCGCCAGTGCGTGCCGCGCAGCCACAGGCTGAGGGCGATGTTGTTTTGCACCGTGGTGCGCAGCATATAGGGGCGCTGAAACAGCATTGCCTGGCGCGCAGACGCATCTGCTGAAACGCTGCCCGCCGACGGCTTGAGCAGGCCGTGCAGCAGGCGCAGCAGCGTGCTTTTGCCGCTGCCGTTGGAGCCGATCAGCGCCAGGCGCTCACCCGCTGCGATGCGCATGGAGCAGTCGGCCAACGCGCGCACCGGGCCAAACTGCACACTGGCCGATTGCAGACGGAAAAGCGGCGTCATGTGACAGGCACCACGCGCTCTGCCGGGTGGTCGCCCTGTGCCTCACGCCACCGCCGGAGCACGCCAATCACGACATTGAGCAGCAGCACCACGCCCAGCAGCACCACGCCCAAAGCCAGCGCCAGCGGCAAGTCACCCTTGCTGGTCTCCAGCGCGATGGATGTCGTCATGACCCGGGTAAAGCCGTCGATGTTGCCGCCCACCACCATCACCGCACCCACCTCTGAAATGGCGCGACCAAAAGCGGCAATCAACACCGTCAACAGCGCATAGCGCTCATCCCACAGCAAAATCAGGCTGCGCATGAAGCGGCTGGCGCCCAGCGACGCGAACTGCTCACCATGACTGCGGTCAGCGTCTTCAATCGTCTGCCGCACCAGCGCGGTCACCACCGGAAGCACCAGCACGGCTTGCGCCAGCACCATGGCCTTGAATGAAAACAGCCAGCCCAAAAACCCCAACGGCCCGCTGCGCGACAGCAGCAGGTACACCACCAGCCCCACCACCACCGACGGCAACGCCAACGCGGTGTTGAGCAGCGCCAGCACCACGCCCCGGCCTTTGAAGCGCGACACACCCAGCCAGGCCCCCAGCAGCAGGCCCAGGCCAGACGCCAGCACGCAAGCCGTCGCGCTGACCGCCAGAGAGCGGACAACGATACCGGCCAGCGTGCTGTCAAACGAGGTGATGAGGGAAAAAGCCGTTGTCAGGCTGTCGGTGAAGGTGTTCATGCGTGTCAGGTGCTGCAATGTAGCGTAGGCGAGAAGTCCCGTGCACGCATCAGGATTCACGCGTTATGAATGATTTTGCATAGGTCGGCGCTGACCAGATAATCAAGCCTGAACATGCACAAAGTCGAACTCTCTTATCTGTTGACACCCGAGCGCGGCAAAGACGCGCTGATTCGCAACCCGCTGATGGACATGCTGCAGGCGGTGCGTGCACAGGGTTCGATCAGCAAAGCCGCCAAGGCGCTTGATTTTTCATACCGCCATGTGTGGGGCGCACTGAAAGACTGGGAGCAAACGCTGGGCAAGGCGCTCATCGTGTGGGACAAAGGCCAGCGCGCCAAGCTCACCGAATTTGGCGACAAGCTGCTGTGGGCAGAACGCCAGGCCCAGGCCCGGCTGGCCCCGCAAATCGAAGCCCTGCGCGGCGACATTGAACGCGCATTTTCAACCGCCTTTGACGACAGCGCTCATGTGCTGACGCTGTACGCCAGCCACGACACCGCCCTGTCAACCCTGCGCGACCAGGCGGCGCCCAAGGGCCTGCATCTGGACATCCGCTTCATGGGCAGTGTGGACGCGATAGCGGCCCTGAACGCCGGACGCTGCATGATGGCCGGCTTTCACACCACCGACCAACCGCAGGCCCATTCAGTGGCAGCACGCACCTACCGCAGCCTGCTCAAGCCCGGGCTGCACAAGCTGATTGGGTTTGCCACCCGCACGCAAGGGCTGATGGTGGCCAAGGGCAACCCGCTGCGCATTGCTGGACTGCACGACTTGAAACGGCCTGACGTGCGGTATGTCAATCGAGCCGAGGGCACAGGTACCCGCGTGCTGCTGGACGAACTGCTGGCAAACGCCCAGATGACGCCCGCTGATGTTCAGGGCTACAGCAGCCAGGAACCGTCCCACACCGCCGTGGCCCAGGCCGTGGCCAGCGGTATCGCCGATGCAGGCCTGGGCATTGAAGCTGCCGCGATGGAAAAAGGCTTGGGCTTTGTACCGTTGACGCAGGAGCGTTACCACCTGGTGTGCCTGAAGACAGAGTTGGCCTCCCCGCCCGTGACCGCCCTGCTCCACGAACTGCAAAGCAGCCACTGGCACACCACATTGAGCCAGCTGCCCGGCTACGGCGCCGATGCGTTGCAGAGCGGAAAAATCCTGAGCCTGAACACCGTGCTGCCTTGGTGGAGTTACCGCAAGCCTAAAAAGGCCTAAAAAAGGCTGAGAACAGCCGTTTTTAGGTATGTTTTATTGCTGTAGCCCAATAGATACGTGCGTAAAAAGCTACTTATTTGATAGCATTCCCGTAGGTCGGGTTAGCAAAGCGTAACCCGACATCCCCGACTTTTACCGCGCCACGCATCCGTCGGGTTACGCCAAAGGGCTAACCCGACCTACGGGTAAGCGACATTACTCCTGCCCAACACCCTCAAGTGTCATCCCCGTTTGCCCCCAGTCCCCTGGGTAAATGCCTGCTGCAACATGCTTGCGAAAACTCGAATACTGCCAAACCATGGGCGACGCGGCCAATCCGTGCTTGACGGGGTTGTAATGGATGTAGTCGACATGCCGTGCGTAATCATGGTCGTCGCGTATCAGGTGCTCCCAGTAGCGGTGTTGCCACACCGCCTGCTCATGCTTTGCAGCGCGTGCTGCATCTGGCGCAGCGCGCAAGGCTTTAGGGCAATTCTTGGTAAACCAGGTTTTGATCAAACGCCAGCGGGTGGCAAAGTCAGCATCGCTAGGAGGCAGTGTCCAGATGCAATGCAGGTGGTCTGGCAAAACAACCATCGCATCAACATCGAAAGGACGGGTATCACGTACCCGCCGAAAAGCCGTGCGCAAGATGTCAACGGCTTCATCTGACGCAAAAATGGGCCGCCGTCCATGCGTGACTAAAGTGAAAAAGAAAGTGCCACCCGGAGTGAATGCGCGTCGGTATTGCATAGGCTTTGTGTCAGCATATCCGTCGGTTTACCCCCGGAGGGCTAACCCAACCTACAAATTTCATAGCGCGCAAGACCTGAATCCGCAAAACACATCGTCCCGCTCGGGCAGATAAAAGTTGCGGTACTTCGGGCTTTTCATGCGGGCACGGGTGGCAAATGATGCGCCGCGCAGCACTTTGTGGTTGCCAAACCAGGGCTGTGAATACTCCTGGTACGGGTCGGCTTGAAAACCTTCAAAACCCCGGAACGTCGTCCCCGTCCACTCCCACACATTGCCCCAGAAAAACCCGCGCCGGGCGGCCGTGTGCGCAGCAACTTCCCACTCCACTTCAAACGGCAGGCGCCGTCCGGCCCAGCGGCACCAGGCGTCGGCCTCGTACCAGCTCATGTGCATGGCCGGCTGGCTGCCGTGCATGCGGCGGGCGGTGCCAAAACGGGTTTGCATGACGGCACCACTGGCCACCCCGATCTGGTCGACGTAGCGTGGGGCGCGGCGGCCTTCGCCTTGAGCCTGGCTTTGCAGCCATTGCCAGCCCTCGGCGCTCCACAGCTCTTGCCGGTCATAGCCTTCATCGTCGACAAACTCGACGTATTGCGCCCACGTGACCGGCTGGGCGTCGATTTCAAACTCGGGTACGGGGACGCTGTTGCGGGGTCTTTCGTTGTCAAATGAAAAACCTTCCTGGCTGCTGCCCAGCTGCCAGGCGCAGGCCGGAATCAGCAGGGGTTCGCGCACCGTCATGGGCGCGGGGGTGTAGGCCTGCACCATGCCCTTGTCCAAAACAAAACCCAGCGTTTGCGCGGTATGCACCAGCGCTTCGGCATGCATGTCTTCGTGGAACAAACACAAGCGGTAAAAGTACAGCGCGTCATCACTTTCATCGGCTTTTTCCAGCACATCGAGCGTGCTCTCCAAAGTGTCAAGCAGGTAAGTACGAATGGTGTTGGCGCTGGGTAAATCAAGTGCCCAACGCGATGCGTGGGGTACATGGGTGCTGTCCCACCAGCGGTCGGCGTTGGGCTCAATGCTGGCAAGCCGGGTGTGCGCAGGCGCACAGCGCGGGCCCAGCGCGCGCTGCATGTTGCGGGCAATCCACCACTCCTGAAACCAGCCAATGTGGCCGAGTTCCCACAGCGGTGGGTTGACAGTTGCCAGTTGAGGCACAACATAGTTCACCGCTTCCAGCGCTTGTTGGTACTGCGCAAAAAGGTGCAGCGTATGATTGCGCGCATCCATCAGCGCCAGCGACAACATCTGGCTGCTGCCACTGCGGATTGACGGTAAATCAATCTGGCCAGCGGTACTGGTGGCCGTCGCAAAATTGGCATTAAAGGGTGTTTTGCTTGAAGTCAAAAATAGTCCTGATCAGCCCGGCAACCGCACAGGCCAACAATGGTAACTGGCATACCGCACACCGCTGGGCAAAATTTTTATCAAACCATTGTGACATTGCGATCACGCAAGTCTGGACGGCCGGGCATAAAACGCCTGATGCCATGATCGCGCTGCACGCACGGCGCTCTGCGCCATCCGTTCAGGCCTGGTCGGCACAACATCCGGGCAAGCCGCTGATTCTGGTGCTGACGGGCACGGATCTGTACCGCGACATCCACAGCGATGCCAGCGCCCAACAGGCCCTGGCCCTGGCCACCCACCTGGTTGTGCTGCAAGAAGATGGCCTGGCGGCGCTGCCTGCCGAGTTGCGCGCCAAAGCCCGCGTTATTTTTCAGTCTGCCCCGCGTTTGAAGCCCGCCATCAAGTCCACGCAGCGTTTCAAAGCGGTCATGGTGGGCCATTTGCGTGATGAGAAGGACCCGCTGACCTTCATGCAGGCGGCAAAGCTCTGTGCCGGCGCTGCGTCTTTTGAGCAGATCGGTGATGGGCTGGATGGGGCACTGGCGGATGCGGCACGCAGGGCGGCAGCCCAAGTACCCGGCTACCGTTGGCTGGGTGGTTTACCCCGTGCCCAGACCCGCCAGCACATCAAGCGCGCCCATGCGCTGGTGAACTGCTCGCTGATGGAAGGGGGTGCGCATGTGATTCTGGAGGCGGTACAGTCCGGCACGCCGGTACTGGCATCACGCATCAGCGGCAATGTGGGCATGTTGGGGGCTGACTATGCAGGCTACTTTGACGTGGGCGATGCCGCGGGGCTGGCGGCACTCGTCAAGCGCTGCGCCACGGAGCCTGACTTTTTGGCCGATTTGCAAAGCCAGTGCGCGCTGCGGGCTGAATTGTTTGAACCTGCTGTCGAAAAGCGCCTTGTTTTAAAATTGATCACATCTGTCATCAAGGAATCCCCATGAACGCCCCTGAAAAACTCACCTCCCTGGTGGCTCCCCGCCTGACCAGCCTGTCGCACGGGGGCGGCTGTGGCTGCAAGATTGCACCTGGCGTGCTCAGCGAGATTTTGAAAAACTCCAGCAATTTGCCCATCCCGCCCGAACTGCTCGTCGGCATTGAAACCGCTGACGACGCGGCCGTGTATCTACTGAATGAAAACCAGGCGCTGATCGCCACCACCGACTTTTTTATGCCGATCGTGGATGACCCGTATGACTTTGGCCGCATTGCCGCGACCAATGCCATCAGCGATGTGTACGCCATGGGCGGCACACCCATCATGGCGCTGGGCCTGGTCGGCATGCCCATCAACGTGCTGCCGCTTGAAACCATCGGGGCGATCTTGCGCGGCGGCCAGGACGTGTGCCGTGATGCCGGTATCCCCATTGCAGGGGGCCACACGATTGACTCCGTCGAGCCGATTTATGGCCTGGTGGTGCTGGGCTTGGTGCATCCGTCGCGGGTCAAGAAAAATTCAGGCGCCAAAGTGGGCGATGTGCTGGTGATGAGCAAGCCGTTAGGCGTGGGCGTGTTGTCAGCCGCACTGAAAAAAGAAATGCTGCCGCCCGCAGGCTACGCCAAGATGATCGAAGTCACCACGCAACTGAACAAACCCGGCATTGCACTGGCCGCGCTCGATGGCGTGCATGCACTGACCGACATCACGGGTTTTGGGCTGGCTGGTCACACCCTTGAACTGGCGCGTGGCGCCAAAGTACAAATACGCCTGGACTGGTCACGGATGCCCCTGATTGCGGGTGTGCGCGAGCTGGCGGCGCAGGGCTGCGTGACGGGCGCATCAGGCCGCAACTGGGAAAGCTATGGCAATGAAGTGAGCTTGCCGGATGCGTTTTCCGAAGCTGACAAAGCCCTGCTGAGTGACCCACAAACCTCGGGGGGGCTGCTGGTGTCATGCAGTCCGGATCTGGCAAACCAGGTGCTTGAGATCTTCCACACCCAAGGCTTTGCCGATGCGGCAGTGATCGGTGAAGTGGCGCAAGGCAGCGGCGTCAGCGTTTATTGAGCCCCAAGCTAAAATCAGGGTTTTTCCTAGTCTTCATCGTCAGTTTTCGTTAAGTCGCCGCCGCGCCTTCGCAGTTACGATCTGCGTGTTGTGGGCGGCGCTGCGCGTTTGCTTCTCAGCTTCATCACCTTTTGCATATTTTTGGAGATCTTTCCCTTGGCTGCATTACTCAAACTCGCTTTGGCCTACGACTGGCTGGCGGCTCAAATCGGCAAGGCAGCCTCATGGGCCGTGTTGTTCGCCGCCTTGATCTCGTCTGGCAATGCGTTTGTACGTTACGGTTTTGACATCAGCTCCAACGGCTGGCTTGAAATTCAGTGGTATCTGTTTGCCGCCATGGTCATGTTGGGCGCGCCTTATGTGCTCAAGCTCAATGAACATGTTCGGGTCGACATCATTTACGGCAAGCTCAAGGGCAATGGCCCGGTCTATGTTGATATTTTTGGCCTGATTTTTTTCCTGTTGCCCGTCATGGCTTTGCTGGCCTATCTGAGCTGGCCGCTCTTTATGAACATGTACATCTCCAAAGAAATGTCACCGAACGCAGGTGGCCTGATTCGCTGGCCCGCCATGATGCTGTTGCCAGTGGGTTTTGGCATGATGTTTTTGCAGGGAATTTCGGAAATCATCAAACGCGTCAGCTATCTGGCGGGCAAGTTCGAGATGGATACACATTATGAGAAACCCGTTCAGTAATCAGCGGCCGCCTCATCAGACCCTCTCCCCCAAGTAGTTTCAGGACAATAAAAATGCAAATGGAAAATTTCGCCCCGATGATGTTTGCGGGCCTCGTGCTGATCATGCTGATCGGTTTTCCCGTGGCCTTCTCGCTGGCAGCGCTGGGCTTGGGCTCAGGCTTCCTGGCCATTGAGATGGGCTGGTTCCCGGCCAGCTTCATGTCCAACCTGCCGCTGAACATGTTCGGTATTTTGTCCAACGACCTGCTGCTGGCAATTCCATTTTTCACCTTCATGGGAGCCATTCTTGAGAAATGCGGCTTGGCCGAAGACATGCTCGATTCGATGGGCCAATTGTTTGGCCCAGCCCGCGGCGGCTTGGGTTATTCGGTCATCATCGTTGGCTTTATTCTGGGTGCCATCACCGGCACCGTGGCAGGCCAGGTGATTGCCATGGCCATGATCTCGTTGCCTGTGATGATCCGCTACGGCTACAACATGCGTTACGCCACCGGCGTGCTGGCTGCCTCAGGCACCATCACGCAGCTGGTGCCGCCGTCCCTGGTGTTGATCGTGATGGCCGACCAGCTGGGCCAGTCAGTGGGCGACATGTACAAAGGCGCCTGGGGCCCCTCGATTTTGCAAGTGCTGATCTTTGCCGGTTACACCTACTTGCTGGGTGTCTTCAAGCCGCACCATGTGCCTGGCGTACCCAAGGAGGCGCGTACCCTTCACGGCTGGGCACTGTGGGCAAAATGCCTGCGCGGCATCATTCCTTCAGCGATTTTGATTTTTGCCGTGCTCGGCTCCATGGGCGGCTTACCAGGCATCAACACGGCCATCGCCACGCCGACTGAAGCCGGCGCGATGGGTGTGGTGGGTGCGCTGGTGCTGGCGGCCATTCACAGGCGCCTGACGATTGCCCTGATCTGGGAGGCCATGAGCGGCACCATGCGCCTGACGGCCATGGTGGTGTTCATTCTGATTGGCGCGCGCGTGTTCTCGATGGTGTTCCAGGGCGTTGACGGAGCCAAGTGGGTCGAGCACCTGCTGACCGGCTTGCCAGGCGGTCAGACGGGCTTTTTGATCGTCGTCAACATTTTCATTTTCTTCCTGGCCTTCTTCCTGGACTTTTTTGAGATTGCCTTCATTATTTTGCCGATGCTGGGCCCCGTGGCGGTCAAGCTGGGCATCAACCCGATCTGGTTTGGCGTGCTGCTGTGCGTGAACATGCAAACCAGCTTCATGCACCCACCGTTTGGTTTTGCACTGTTTTACTTGCGCGGTATCGCCGACACGCTGTTCAAGGAAAAACGCATTCCCGAAGCCATCAAGTCCAACGACATTTACCTCGGTGCCATTCCCTGGGTCGCCATGCAGATGATTCTGGTGCTGATCGTTATCTTTGTGCCCCAAACTGTCACGATGTTCCTGGACAAGGAAGAAAAGATTGATATCGACAAGGTGAAAATTGAAATTCCTGTGGAAACGCCTGATCCCGTGACGGCACCTGGCGCGGCAGGCAGTGACCCGCTGGCGCCCGCAGCAGCCACCACAAGTCCAGACGACGAGCAAAAGAAGATGGACGAATTGTTCAAGGGCAAATAAGCCCCGTATTCGGACCGATGTATTTAAAAATGCCCCTCAGTCGAGGGGCATTTTTTTGCCAATCTCAACCAGTAAAGTAATACGCCATGTTCAACAACACCCTGCCCGCGATGGGCCCACCGCCATTCAAGTTTGTGCCCAGCGTTGCGGGTGCCAGCAGTCCTGCTTATTCCGTCACCTTCAAGCTGCTGGCCACCGTGATCGTGTTCGCCTGCTCGGCAGCCTTTTTGCAGAACTGGTGGTCCGGCAGAGCTGCGGGTGGTGTCGCTGGTGGTGGCTGGTTTTTGGGGGCAGTGATGTTGTTGCTCTACACCTGGGTGAATATTTTGCGCAGCACCACGCGCATTGACGAGCAGGGCTTGTACCAAAGCTGGGTCTGGAACAAACACATGGAACTGCGCGAGCTGGCCTATGGCAAATTGATTCGTGTACGCGGGCTGGAATGGCTGATTGCGCCGCGCCTGTATGTGCGCACGCTGATGGGCAAGTTTGCCGTTTTTTATGCCACCTCGCCCGAGATGATTGCCGAGTTCGAACGCCTGGTCAAAGAGCTCAAGGCGTTCAGGGACATGCGCTAGAGCAAGCGCCGGGAAGCATTGCAGGCATAAAAAAGCCGCACCTGGGTGCGGCTTTTTGACGTCAGCAAGAAAACCCTTAGGACAGCTTTTGCTCTTGCATGAACCTGTCGAACGTCGCTTCTGTGAAGCGGAACCACAGGTTTTGATCCGCACGGAACTTGGAGTAGTCTGCGTAGATTTTCTTCCAGCTTTCGTTCTTTGCGTTCAGCTCTTCGTACAGGCCCATCGAGGCCTTGAAGGCGGCATTCATCACGTCTTTCGGGAAAGGGCGCAGTTTGGTTTTGGCGCCAACCAATTGCTTCAGCGCATTAGGATTAAGTGCGTCGTACTTGGCCTGCATGACCACGTGCGCTTGCGATGCCGCAGCTTCAACAATCGCTTTGTACTCAGGGCTGAGGGCTTCAAAGGCCTTGTTGTTGATAAAGAAGTCCAGCTGAGGGCCACCCTCCCACCAGCCAGGGTAGTAGTAAAACGGAGCGACTTTGTTAAAGCCCAGTTTCTGGTCATCGTACGGGCCAATCCACTCAGCGGCGTCAATCGTGCCTTTTTCAAGCGCCTGATAAATCTCGCCGCCGGGAATGTTTTGCGGCACAGAACCCAGACGCTCCAGCACCTTGCCACCGAAGCCGCCGATGCGCATTTTCAGGCCCTTCATGTCGGCCAGTGACTTGATCTCTTTGCGATACCAGCCACCCATTTGCGCGCCGGTATTGCCGCCTGGGAAGTTGACAATGTTGTACTTGGCGTAGAACTCACGCATCAGCTTCATGCCGTTGCCTTCGTACATCCAGGCGGTCATCTGGCGGCTGTTCAGGCCAAATGGAATGGCGCAACCCAGTGCAAAGGTTTCGTCTTTGCCAAAGAAGTAGTACGGTGCGGTGTGTGCACATTCGATAGAGCCTTGCTGCACGCCATCGACCACGCCAAACGCGGGCATCAACTCGCCGGCAGCATGAACCGAAATTTCGAACTTGCCGCCCGACATGGCCTTGACCTGCTTGGCAAAAACGTCGGCAGCACCAAAGATGGTGTCCAGTGACTTGGGAAAGCTTGACGCAAGGCGCCAGCGCACGGTGGCCTGTGCATGCACAGCTGGAGCAACGCCCGCAGCCAGCACACCGGCAATGCCTGCATTTTTAATGAGGGAACGACGATCCATAGATATCTCCTGAGAGTTTTGAAATTTTGAAATTGACACTGCATTGATCCGCCGTATGGCCAGTCAAGTTCACTGCAGAACTGACTGACTGTCCGACTGAGATGCACATTTTGTCAGTGTTCACCCGGCCCTTGACCCGGTTTTTACCCGTAGTGGGTTGATGGGGCCAACGCGCTGGGGACAGCTGAAATTATAAAATGACCGGGGGTGCGATCGGCGGGGTTTACCCTCAAACCCCATACAGAAAGCTGCACCACTCAAGTGCTCCCGCGTTGTTCAGGCGACTGACTTGAGCGCGACCTTCACGGGTTGGTTGGCCTGCATCAGATCACCAAAACGGGCGATGACAGACGCTTCAATGCCAGCAGCATCCAGCCCTTGCATGGCCATCAGTTGGGCCGGGTCGCCGTGTTCAATGAACTCGTCGGCCAGGCCCAGGTGCAGCACCGGCTTGACTACACCGGCAGCATGCAGCGCTTCGCTGACGGCACTGCCCGCGCCGCCCATGATGGCACCGTCTTCCGCGGTCACCAGCGCATCATGGCTTGACGCGACCTGAAGCAGCAGTTCAACATCCAGCGGCTTGGCCCAACGCATGTTGACCACGGTCGCACCCAGTTTTTCAGCCGCTTGCAGCGCGGGGTACAGCAGCGTGCCAAAGGCCAAAATAGCAATGCCTTTGCCTTCGCGCCGCACTTGGGCTTTGCCAAACGGCAGCGCCTCCAAACCCGCCTCGGTGGCCACGCCAGCACCTGCACCGCGTGGGTAGCGCACGGCCACCGGGTGATTTTGCTCGTAGGCACTGGAAAGCAGCATGCGGCACTCGCGCTCATCGGCGGGGCAGGCAATGCTCATGTTGGGGATGCAGCGCAAAAACGCAATGTCGTAGGCACCGGCATGGGTGGCACCATCCGCGCCCACCAGGCCGGCACGGTCAAGCGCAAACACCACCGGCAGGTTTTGCAGCGCCACGTCATGCACCAGCTGGTCATAGCCGCGCTGCAAAAACGTCGAGTAAATCGCCACCACGGGTTTGAGGCCTTCGCAGGCCATACCTGCTGCGAAGGTCACCGCATGCTGCTCGGCAATGCCCACATCATGGTAGCGACCCGGAAAGCGCTGGTGAAACTCGACCATGCCCGAGCCTTCCCGCATGGCGGGGGTGATGCCGACCAGCCGCGCGTCGTGTGCCGCCATGTCGCACAGCCAGGTACCAAAGACTTGCGTGAAGGTTTGTTTGGGCGGCACCGTGGCTTTTTGCAGGCCCATGGCCGGGTCAAACTTACCGGGGCCGTGGTAGGCAATCGGATCCGCCTCGGCCTGCTTGTAACCCTGACCCTTTTTGGTGACCACGTGCAAAAACTGCGGCCCCGAGCCGTTTTTCATCAACTGCTTGATGTTCTCCAGCGTAGGCACCAGGGATTCGAGGTCATGCCCGTCAATCGGGCCGATGTAATTGAAGCCAAAATTCTCAAACAGCGTGGCCGGTACCACCATGCCTTTGGCATGCGTCTCCAGCCGCTTGGCCAGCTCCAGCAGCGGCGGGGCCACGCTGAGCACTTGCCGCCCGACATTGCGGGCCGATGCATAAAACCGCCCGCTCATCAGTTGTGCCAAATAGCGGTTCAGCGCACCCACGGGTGGGCTGATGCTCATGTCGTTGTCGTTCAGCACCACCAGCATCTTGCAGTTGTCCTGAATGCCTGCGTTGTTCAGCGCCTCAAACGCCATGCCTGCGCTCATGGCGCCGTCACCAATGATGGCGACCGAGTAACGGTCCTCGCCCTTTTGCTTGGCGGCCAGCGCCATGCCCAGAGCGGCCGAAATGGAGGTGGATGAATGCGCTGTGCCAAAGGTGTCGTAGACACTTTCATCCCGGCGCGGAAAGCCCGACAGGCCGCCCAGCTGGCGCAGGCTGCCCATGCGCTCGCGCCGACCCGTCAAAATTTTGTGCGGATAGGTCTGGTGGCCCACGTCCCACACCAGACGGTCTTCAGGTGTGTTGAAGACGTAATGCAAGGCGACCGTCAGCTCGACCGTGCCGAGGTTGGAGCTTAAATGCCCGCCGGTTTTGGACACGCTGTCGAGCAAACAGGCACGCAGTTCATCACTCAGTGGTTTGAGCTGGCCGCGGGGCAGTTTGCGCAGATCGGCTGGGCTGTGGATGGTGTCAAGCAAAGGAGTCATCGTGAAAGGGTCGTTTTTTCAGTTTGTCAGTTTGTTGTTCAATACTGCCGATTGACCAGCATATCAGCTAGCGCGCGCAAGGCCGCTGTGCCCTGCGGGTTGGCAGCGTCTACCGCTTGCAGACTTTCCAGAGCCCGCTCCAGCAGTTGCCTGGCGTAGTCTTTGGAAGCGTCCAGCCCCATGAGTGACACAAAGGTAGGTTTGTCTTGCGCTGCGTCCTTGCCTGCGGTTTTGCCCAGCGTGGCTGAATCGGCCGTCACATCCAGGATGTCGTCCACCACCTGAAACGCCAGACCGATGGCCGTGCCGTACTCGCCCAGGCCAGCAAGCGTGGCGGCGCTGGGGTGGCCGCAGTGCGCGACCATCAACACGCTGGCTTTGAGCAGCGCGCCGGTTTTCAGGCGATGCATTTCATGCAACTGGTTTGAATCTAACGGCAGCCCCACGCTGGCCAGATCAATGGCCTGGCCGCCCGCCATACCCTGGCCACCTGCCGCCTGAGCCAGCATCCGGCACAGCTGGGCTTGCGTCGCAGCCTCCATGGAGCCGTCGCCAGGGGTCAGCAACTCAAACGCCAAAGCCTGTAGCGCGTCGCCTGCCAGCAGCGCCTGGGCCTGCCCAAACTGGACATGCACCGTGGGTTTGCCTCGGCGCAGCACATCGTTGTCCATGCAGGGCATGTCGTCGTGCACCAAGGAATAGGCATGGATCAGCTCCACCGCACAGGCAGCGCGCAAGGCCGCTTGCGGGTTGCCA
>Ga0075464_10000887_pt1 | contig 13356 bp, 13 predicted proteins | sample DEB19_08_DNA_5_FD_75068 | JGI IMG/M metagenome (GOLD analysis project Ga0075464, IMG submission 75068) | Aqueous microbial communities from the Delaware River and Bay under freshwater to marine salinity gradient to study organic matter... | ecosystem: Environmental > Aquatic > Marine > Coastal ...
CGAAGATCTTCTCAGCGACCCAGCCGAACTCGATCGTTTGCTGGCCAAGGGTGCGGCAAAAGCCAATGAGCAGGCTGAGAAGACTCCGGGAATGGTTTATGACCGGATTGGGTTTATCAAGAGGTAGCGATAGCCTTATAACTGCTACACAGTTGCCTTTTGGCAGCACAGCTTTAAAGCAATAAACGTTCTTCGGGGTCAGTGAAAATCTGAGCCGGCGGTTAAAGTCCGCGACCCGACTAGCTGCTCGAGAGAGCAACGGCAATCAAGGCAACTTGAGAACCGGGTTAGGCGGTTGAGCTGGTGAAATTCCAGCACCGACGGTTAAAGTCCGGATGGGAGAAGAACGAGGGTTTGGCGTTTCGCTTTTTTCGCGTTGTCGCTAGACCCTAGGCTTTGCGCTTTGCGCGGGCCTTCTCTCGCCAACCCCGAAGACGAATAAGTACTTCGAGAGGTTTGGCCAAATGAGTCACGAGACAAACGAGAACGCGATGCGTCGCGCGCTCGAGCTTGCCCTAAACGGCCCTGCCTTCGGAACCAACCCTCAGGTTGGCGCAGTAATCCTTGGTAGCGACGGCGAGATACTTGCCGAAGGTTGGCACCACGGGTCCGGAACCCCACACGCCGAAGTGGTGGCGCTTCAGAATTTGGCCGCCAAAGGCATCGACTCCGCAGGATTAACTGCGGTCGTTTCGCTCGAACCTTGCAACCACACCGGCAAGACCGGCCCATGTTCAGAGGCGCTCATCCGTGCCGGTATTAGCACCGTGGTTTTTGCAGCCGAAGACCCGGGCGAGAACTCGGGTGGCGGCTCAGCGACGTTGGTTGAAGCCGGAGTTCGAGTGGTGTCTGGAGTTCTAGAGGCAGAAGCCGAAGAACAGGGCCGCGTTTGGCTCACCGCCGCAAGACTTGGCCGCCCTTTTGTGACCCTCAAGTGGGCATCGAGCCTCGATGGTCGCGCTGCCGCCAATGACGGCACCTCAAAGTGGATAAGTGGCCCAGAATCGCGAGCCGATTCACACCGCAGACGTGCAGAAGTGGACGCCATTTTGGTTGGCACCCAGACTGTAATTTTTGATGACCCAGAGTTGACCGCGAGAAAGACCGACGGAACCCTCTATGAGCACCAACCACTGCGTGTGGTTCTGGGTGAAACTGAGATTTCTGCGGATAAGCGGGTTTTCAACAACTCTGCCGAGACAATTCACCTGCGCACTCGTTCAATTCACGGTGCTCTCGCCGAACTATTTGAGCGAGGCGTGAAGCATGTCTGGATCGAAGGTGGAGCCAAGGTTGCCAGCAACTTCGTCAAGCTGGGTTTGGTCGATGAGTACCTCACCTACCTAGCGCCAATGATCATCGGTGGCGATCGAACAGCGATAAACAACATCGATGTGGAATCAATCGCCGATGCACGCCAGCTGGTCTTCAAAGAGGTCAAGACACTTGGCGCCGACATTTTTATCCGTGCGGTTGAAAAGCCGATTAGAACAAATAAGGGCGCCTGATGTTTACCGGAATCGTTGAAGAACTTGGCGTGGTCAAGTCGATTGAAAAACAAACCGATGCTCTGCGCATCACTGTCGAGGGGCCGCTAATTGTCTCCGACATCAAGCGCGGCGACTCGATCGCGGTCAGCGGCACTTGCCTCACCGCCGTTGAGCACGACGAAGCTTCATTCACCGCCGATGTAATGCTCGAGACTCTCAAGCGCACCTCACTAGACGGAATCAAAGTTGGCGACCAGGTCAACCTGGAGCGCGCGATGACTGCCGCCACGAGATTTGGTGGGCACGTAGTTCAAGGTCACGTCGATGGCGTTGGCGAAATCATTAGCCGCGAGCCAAGCGATAACTGGGAGTGGTTGCGAGTGCGCATCCCGGCCGAACTGATGAAATATGTTGTTCTCAAGGGCTCAATCACCATCGATGGCGTCTCTCTGACCGTCAACGAAATGGGCGATGACTTCGTTGGCCTCAGCCTGATTCCTGAGACCCTAGAGAAAACTACTCTCGGCAGCAAGGCAATCGGCGCCAAAGTAAACATCGAAGCCGACGTTATGGCAAAGCACATCGAAAGACTTCTCGAAGCAAGGAACATCTAATGGCACTATCAACGATTCAAAAGGCCCTAGATGCGCTGCGCGCTGGAAAGCCGATATTGGTTTCTGACGCTGCCGATCGTGAGAACGAGGGCGACGCCATCATCGCTGCAGAATTTGCCACGGCCGAATGGATTGCCTGGATGGTGAAGCACACCACCGGTTTTCTTTGCGTGCCTATGGAAGAATCTCGAGCAAACGAACTTGAATTGCCGCTGATGACCATGGAAAACAAAGACCCTCACGGCACCAACTACACAATCACCGTGGATGCCACCAACCGTTTCAGCACCGGCATTAGTGCGGCAGACCGTGCCAACACAGCACGCGTTCTGGCAAGTGCCGAATCGACACCCGAGTCACTCATTCGCCCAGGCCACATGGTTCCACTTCGAGCAAACCCGGGTGGAGTCTTAGCCCGCGCTGGGCACACCGAAGCAACTGTTGACCTCTTGAAACTTGCCGGACTCACCCCGGTGGGTGTTATCGGTGAAATGGTTTCTGGCGACGGCAGCATGATGTTGATGCCTGAGCTTTTGAGCGTGGGTGCCGAGCACGACCTTGAGGTAGTTACCATCGCCCAACTCATCGACTACCTAAAGACCAATGAAATCAATCACGAAGCCAACCCGGATAATCGAATTCGTTTCGAGGCTGAGGCGAATTTGCCGACCATCCATGGCGATTTCAAGGTTCGTGGGTACTACGACATCAAAACCACCGCAGATCACGTGGCAATCATTGCGGGCAACCCAACTGGCGAGAATGTCTTGATTCGCATGCACTCTGAGTGCATCACCGGTGAGGCTTTTGGCTCGCTGAAGTGCGAGTGCGGCCCGCAGCTTGATTTTGCCCTCGATGCGATTGCAAAGAACCCTGAGGGTGGCATTGTGGTCTACCTTCGCGGCCAAGAAGGTCGCGGCATCGGGCTTCTAAACAAGCTCAAGGCCTACTCGCTTCAAGACAAGGGCTATGACACCGTGGATGCAAACCTAGCGCTCGGTCTTCCGAGTGAGGCGCGCGAGTATGGTGCCGCGGTTTCGATTCTTCGCGACCTCGGGGTAAAAAGCGTGCGCTTGATGACCAACAACCCAGCCAAGAGCAGCTTCTTGAACGAAGCCGGAATTGAAGTGACCGAGTTTGTGCCGGTTATCGTTGGCGCCGCCGACCAAAACAAAGAATATCTAGAGACCAAACGTGCCCGCATGGGTCACATCATTCCGGAGGTAAATTCATGAGCGGTGCTGGAGCCCCAAAACTAGAAATCGATGCGAGTGGCCTTCAGGTTGCGGTGATTGTCACTAGTTGGCACACCGAAATTACCGATGGCTTGCTGGCTGGTGCCGAGCGTGCTCTAAAAGCTGCCGGCAACACCGAATACGAAGTCTGGCGCGTTCCAGGCGCCTATGAGCTGCCATTAGCCGCCCAGTATGCAATCGATGCCGGTGCCGAGGTTGTCGTGGCTCTGGGCGTTGTGATTCAGGGTGACACCCCGCACTTTGACTACGTTTGCAGTGCAGCCACCGATGGCCTGATGCGAGTTGGGCTCGACGCCGGTGTGCCGATTGGTTTTGGCCTGCTAACCGTCAACACCGAACAGCAGGCACTTGACCGTGCTGGCCTTGCCGGTTCAAAAGAAGACAAGGGCGCCGAAGCCGTTGAGGCCGCAGTGCTCATGGCGCGACTAGGAGGCTAACCTCGAGATTTCTCAGCATTCGTACGCTTGCAAACAAATAGACTGCAAGAAGCGCTTACTGCGCCCACGAAAGGTCTGAAATGCTTGAAACAGTCGGATTACTAAAAGACGCAACCCTTGTTCTTCACTTCATCGGCATGGCTTCATTGCTCGGTGGGTTCCTAGTTCAGATCAAGGCTCTCAAAACTCGCACCGCAAAAATCATCCCTGCCATGGTTCATGGCTCTTGGACGATGCTGATCACAGGCTTGTTGCTGGTTGGCCTTCGTGAGTGGATGTTGGCACTTGATCCGGATGGACGCGAACTCGACAACCTGAAGATTGCTGTCAAATCAATCGTGGTTGCCATCATCGTGGTCTTTGTCATGATCAACCGCAAGAAAGACCCTGTGAAGGGTTCAACGATTGCATTGATTGGCGGGCTAACCGTGCTCAATATCGTTCTTGCGGTTTTCTGGTAAACCCAAACCCCAACGCAATAAAAAGTCCCGAGCCTCAATACGAAGGCTCGGGACTTTTTTATTGGCTCTGTTAGTAGCCGATTGACTTCAGGTATTCACGAGAGTCTTTGATGCAATCGAACGGGTCACGGCCATAGGTCATGTCCTGCTCGATGAAGAAATACTCTGCGCCAGCTTCTTCTGATGCCGGCATCAGTTTCGGCCAGTTCATGTTTCCCTGACCAACTTCGGCAAACTGAATAATGTTCACGAACTTGTCGTAGCCCTCAGCAAACTTGCCAGCCTCAAAAAGCTCAATGGCTTCAATCGGTAGGGCTGCAACACGGTAGTCCTTAACGTGAATCAGTTTGCAGACGCCTTGATACTCCTCGAGCATGTCTAGTGGAGCCATGCCGCCGCGCTGCACCCAGTGAAGGTCAACCTCAAAAAACACGTCTGGCGCGACTCTTCTTACGATGTCAAAGATTCTCTCGCCGTCAAACTTAATCAGGTCAGCGTGGTGATTGTGATAGCAAAGGGTGATGCCCTCGGCCTTGAGCTTCAACGCATACGGGTTGATTTCGGCAGACCATGCTTCGGTCGCCTCCTTTGAGACCATCGCTTCAAAGGGCATCATGCCGATGCGAACAAATCTGACATCGAGCAATTTGCAGTCGGCCACAATCTTGTCGAAGTGCGATGACAGTGAGTCGATTATGGCTCCGGGCTTATCGTGAAGCGCCACCGAGAGTGCGCCAACATCAAGCCCAAGCTCCTTAGTGCCGCGAAGAAGATCGGCTACATTCTGCTCGTTCATCTGAATCTGAGAAACCTCGACCGAGTGAATGTCGAGGGCCGAAAGCTTCTCGAGCACCGCCCACATGCCCTGTTCGGCAACAGCCTCCTTGAGCATCATCATTTGCACGCCTAGAACAGCCATGATTAGCTCCTCTCCGCAAACTTGCCTTCAGCACGGATGCGCTGGTTTAGCCCATCCAGGTAAGCGGCTTCGTCAAAGTTTTCGATTGATACTTCTTGACCCGTCCAGCTTGATAGGTGGATCGCATTGGCCAGGCGAACGCCGTGAATGCCATCGCTTCCCGGTGCCAAAAGAGTCTCTTCGCCATGAATTGCCGCTGCAAAGTTGCGCATCACTTCGGAGTGCTGCTCGCCCCAGACCGAGGTGTACTGCTTGGTCTCCATGGTCATGAACTTTGAGGTGTCTAGTTCGCCCTTGAAGAGCTTGCCCACTTCCTCCATCGACATGTTCTTCGAGAAATCCTGCTCTGGCTCACTCATGCGCCAAATGGTCACATCCTTTGAGTTCTCAACGACGATCTTGCCCTGGTCGCAGAGAATTTCGAGGCGGTCGGTGCCCACTAGGTCGTGAGTCGCGGTGATGAAAGTTCCGGTTGCGCCATCGTCAAATGACACTAGGGCGTTTACTTCGTCTTCAACTGCGATGTCGCGGCGGAAGCCGTATTGGCACTTTGCGAAGACCGACTTTGGAACTCCACAGATCCACTGCCAAAGATCGAGTTGGTGAGGTGCCTGGTTTACCAAAACAGCGCCACCCTCTCCACCCCAGGTGGCTCGCCACTCTGACTGGTTGTAGTAGCCCTGAGGTCGCCACCAGGTGGTGATCAACCAAGAGGTGTGGCGAAGTTTGCCTAGCTCACCCGACATCAGCAGGTCGCGCAGGTCTTTGTAAAGCGGGTTGGTGCGCTGGTTGAAGAAGACACCGAACTGCAGTTCTGGCTTCGAGGCGGCATAGTCAATGAGCTCTCGTGCCTGCTTGGTATAAACGCCAACCGGCTTTTCAACAAGTGCGTGGACATTGTTCTGCAGGGCGAAAATGCCCATCTCTGGGTGCAGGTAGTGCGGAACAGTAGTGACGACTGCGTCGACAGCTCCCGAGGTAATCATTTCTTTGTAATCAGCGAAGAACGGGACGCCCAATTCATCCGCACGTGATTTCTTTGATTCATCGATGTCTGAGATGGCGCCAATCTCCATGTTTGGCACGCGGCCGTCAGAGAGAAACTGCACATAGGCCGCGCCCTCCACACCTAGCCCGATGATTCCGAGTCTTACCTTTTGAGTCATGATTTCGCCTTCTATCTTGTGATTACGGATTTGCTGTTGGAAGATTCATAAGTTTGCTTAGCCATCTTCAGAGACTTCATTGCCTCTGCAGGAGAAATCCAGAATGGCTCTGGGTTATCAAGGTTGGAGTAGAAATCTTGGATCAGGAGTTCGTGGCTAACTCCCCAGTAGCTTCGACCAGATGTTGATGCGGAGCGCTCCTCGAAGCGTTCGACTCGGCCGTCTTTCCAGTGCACTTCTAGGCCGTCGATTAGTTGCACGTAGGCGTTTTCGCAGTCCAATTCAATTTCTACTGGTCGATTTTTGGAGAGCGTAAGGGTGCCATAAAAGGAAGTTGTTGCTGATGATTCATGCGTGAAAAGGGCGTGCGCCGTGTCTTCGCAGTCAGAGACATCGCCATACTTATCGGTTGAAACTGAGCCGATAACATCGATAACTTCGCCGACCAGCCATTGGATTAGGTCAAGAGTGTGAATGGCTTGGTTCATCAGCAACCCACCACCGGAGCGCTGCAGCTGCCCGCGCCAAGGTTTTTCGGTGTAGTAGTCCCTGGTTCTTGCCCAAGCCACGGTTGAATATGCTCCGATAACTTTGCCAAGGGCGCCGGATTCCAACAATCGCTTGAGTACCCCCGATGAAACGTTGTACCGATTCTGGTAGCAGACGCCGATTTTCGGGGAAATCGAGTTGGCAGCTGCTGCGGTCGCCTGCAGTTCGGCAGCGAAGTCAACTAGTCGTTGCCCCGCAGCAATCTCATTGCCAACCGGTTTTTCGACCAACACGGATACCCCGGCAGCTAATGCCTCAATCGCGTAATCGACGTGGGCATCGTGGGGTGTAGTTATGTGCAGTACATCCGGTTTGGCAACTTGCAGCATCTCTGCCACGGTTGAAAACCCTTGAACCCCAAGTTGTTTGCTTACCGATTCGAGAACATCCGGGTCGGTATCGCAGATAGCAACCAGCTCAACACCGGCGAGTAGCCCAAGCGCCTCAAAGTGCACGGCAGAAACATCGCCGCAGCCAACCAGAGCCGCCCGTTTCATGAAACTAAGCCCACTCAGCGTTCGCCTCGTTGAGCAACTTCACCAGGGCAGTGTGAGCCGTGGTCCAAAGCTCTGGTCCGCACAGGCCACCAAAGGCATCAAAGTCGCCTAGGTGAGGCTCGATAGACAAGAATCCGTTGAAACCCGACTCTTTCAGCGCCTGCAACAATTCAGGAAATTGGCCGTCGCCTTCGCCCGAGGGCACGACCTCCCCTAGCTCCTGGCCCGGAGTTGGATAGCGGGCATCCTTGCAGTGGATGTAATCGGTGAATTCTTTCACTAGAGGGTAGGCCTCGGTAGCCGGCTTGATGCCGCACTGAACATAGTTGGCCGGATCAAAAATTGCCCGGTAGTTTGGCGAATCGATGGTGGTCATCAAATCGACAACGCGCTCTGGGGTGTCACCGAAGATGTCTTTTTCATTTTCGTGAAGCAGCACGATGCCGCCAGCCTCAGCCAGCTCGACCATCGCGCGAGTTCTGCGCATAACCTCATCACGATAGACACCTGGGTCTTGCCCCTCAGGCATAAAGAAGCTGAACATGCGGATGTACTTGGCGCCAAAGAAGTTCGCCACCTCAACACCGTGCCGGGCACGCTCCAGGTGTGACTCAAATGGGTCAGTAATCTGAATTTTTCCGAGGTCGGAGCCAACTGATGAAAGTTGGATGCCGGCCTGATCTAGTTGCTGTTTAGCCGTGGCAAGCTGCTCATCGGTGAGATCCAGAACTTTGGTACCCCAGGCACTTCGAAATTCGACGAACTTAATCTTCAGCTCGGTCAAGAGGGCAATTTGCTCGCCCAAATCTTTAGAAATTTCGTCTGCAAAACCGGTCACTGTCCACATAAAAAAGATGAGCCCTTCCGAAGCCGTATCAAATGAAATTCGTGGCCGCTGACAGGAAAAACCGAGCTAATCAGCGACAAAATTCGACCTGTCAGCCGAATAGTTTCATTCTATGGCAATCGGTTGCCAATAATTCCTTGCTGGTATTCAAACGTTATAAAGAGTGGGTTTCGAGGGGCGCGCTACCTTTCGTTTTCTAAGAGTTTGCGCAAGCGACTCACGTGCCCGACACCACCCACGTCATAAAAGGCGTGTTCCAGACGACCGCTTTCGTTGACCACGAAGGTGTTTCGCTTTCGCCTGCCACTAAGAATTCCAAATGGCGACTTTGGCGGCTGAATTCCAAATATTTTCCTGACGCCCTTAGAGGGGTCGAGCAGCATTCGATGCCCCAGATGTTGCTTGGCCACGAGAGCCTTCACGCTCTTTGGCTTGTCGCTCGAAACGCCGATTACTTCGTAACCCAGCTTGCTGAAACCTTCTGAATGTTTTTCAAAATCTCTGGCTTCTTTCTTGGCCACCCGGGATTTTGCATACGGGTAAAAATTAAGGATTGTTTTTCGACCCTTCAAAGCTCTCGAGTCAAACACCTCCCCATGAAGATCGTGTGTTTCAAAGGGTGGCATTCGGTGCCCAGGCACCAATCTTCGAGCGAGGTTTCCCATGTTGATTCCTTTCATTCGCCTCCGGCATCTTCGCCAGTTGCTAGCCTTGGGTTCATGCCCATCACCCAACCTCGCCCAGCAAAATTGGGCAACCGCAGAGTGACCGGCAAGGAGCAGTTTTACACTCCCCAAGATTTGGCAGACAGACTAATGGCCGAGGTTAGCCGGCTAATACCAGACTTGAATTCACGAACCCTAATAGAGCCGGCCGGCGGCACTGGCGCCTTCATTGAGGCAGCCAAACGGGCCGGCTTGCTTGAGGTGCTCTCTTACGACATAGAGCCAAAGCACCCGGCAGTAAAGAAGGGGGATTTTCTCAACGCCGTGTTGGTCGCAAGCGATGCAATCACCATTTCAAACCCACCCTTTGGTCGCAACAACTCGCTGTCAATTCCATTTTTCAACAAGGCCGCCGATCACAGCGAATACATCTGCTTCATAGTTCCTAGGTCCTGGCGAAAGTGGTCAGTCACCAATCGCTTAGACCGAAGGTTTCACCTTTTGGCCGATCAAGACATTCAAATTGACTATGTCGACGACAGCGGTGACAAAATTTCGGCGAAAAACAACCTAGCCACCTGCTTTCAAATCTGGCAGCGCCAAGAAGTTCGTCGACCAAAGTTGTCAGTTCGCGACATGGGACTTATCTCAAAGACCGATCCAGAAAACGCCGATGTGGCTCTGACAGTTTTTGGTTTCGGCTGCGGAAAAGTACTCACCGATTTTGAACGTAAGCCAAATTCGACCCGGATGTTTCTCAAACTCCGCCACGAAAGCGCCCTTGAGGCCCTTCAAACCGTTGATTTTTCAAGGTTTCACAAGAACACCGCATACACGGCTGCCCTAGCCCTGCCCGAAATAAACTATCTTCTCAACGAAGCTATTCTCGGGAATCCCTATCTAGAAGAACGGGTTTAACAAAGCATGAGCATGATGGGTGGCCGCGGTCGCGGCCCAAGAAGTTTCGAACCAAAAGACAAAGGCCCGAAGGCCAAGTTCAGTCAGCTGTTTCCTTATCTGACCGAGCACAAAGGTGCCCTGTGGGTTGCGGTAGCGCTCTCCATTTTGGGTGCAGCAGTGAGCCTCGCTCAGCCTTTGGTGGTTGGCCAAGTCATTACGGCCGTTCAAAAGGGTCAAGACATGGGCACCTTGGTTCTAGTTCTCATCGTGGTGATTATTGCCAGCGCGGTTAGCAGCGGTTTCTTGTATTACGTGTTGGCTAAGGCTGGTGAGGGTGTTGTGCTCTCGGCCCGTGGCCGACTAGCCACTCGCCTACTGCGTTTGCCAATAGCCGAATATGACCTTCGCCGCACTGGAGACCTAGTTTCTAGAGTTGGTTCAGACACCACGCTGCTTCGTGCGGTGCTAACCCAAGGCTTAGTGGACGCCGCCGGTGGCGTCTTGATTTTCGTCGGCTCGATTATTGCGATGGCAATCATCGACCCAGTTTTGCTTGGGCTAACCCTGCTGATGATTTCAGTTGCGGTGGCCTCAATCGGTTTCAGCGCCCGTCAGATTAGATCTGCAACCACCAAAGCTCAGGCCCGAGTTGGCGACATGGCAGCATCGGTTGAACGAGCCCTCAGCGCAGTGCGCACCATCCGTGCGGCCGGGGCCGAAACTCGCGAAAGCGAACAGATCACCCGCGATGCAAAGGATGCCTACACTCAGGGCGTCAAGATTGCGCGAATCAACGGCGCCATCACACCAATCGGTGGCTTGGCTGCCAACGGCGCATTCATCGTAGTTCTCGGCGTTGGTGGCTATCGTGTTGCCTCCGGCGAGACACCGGTGGCCAGCCTCGTGACCTTCATCTTGCTGATGTTCTTGATGATTCGACCAGTTGGTCAAGCTTTCGGTGCTTACAGTTCGGTGCAGACCGCACTGGGCGCACTCGCCCGAATTCAAGAAATCTTGGATGTTCCCCTCGAAGACACCGATGAAGAGCGCAGCTCTGGAGCAAAACGAGTTGCCAAAAACGATATTGCAATCGAATTCAAAAATGTTTCGTTTGGCTATGCGCCTGCTCCGGCAGCCGAGGGTGAAACCCAACAAAAGGTTCGTGAGGTTCTAGAGAAGGTCAACTTCACGATTAAGCGTGGCAGTCGAGTGGCAATCGTGGGCCCCTCGGGTTCGGGCAAGTCAACCAGCTTTTCGCTAATCGAAAGATTCTACGAACCAACCGGCGGCGAAATCTTGCTAGACGGTCAGCCGGTGCACGCCATGAGCCGCGGCGCCCTCAGGGCACAGATTGGCTATGTCGAACAAGACGCCCCAGTCCTAGCCGGCAGCATCCGTGAGAATCTTTTGATCGGCGCACCAGACGCCACCGATAAACAACTCATCGAAGTATTGCGAGAAGTAAACCTGGCCCAAATAGTGAAGCGCGATAAGCGGGGCCTCGATGCCGAAGTTGGCGAACAGGGCATCATGCTTTCTGGAGGCGAACGCCAACGTTTGGCAATTGCTCGAACTCTTCTCGCTGCACCACCGATTTTGCTGCTCGACGAATCAACCTCATCACTAGATGGCATCAACGAACAGATGATGCGCGACGCCATTGATTCGGTTGCAAAAAACCGCACCCTCATCGTTATCGCCCACCGACTTTCAACGGTTGTCGACAGCGATCAAATCATTGTTCTCGACAAGGGCAAGGTTGTTGGAGTGGGAACTCACAAGCAACTTCTCAAGTCAACACCGCTCTACAAAGAGCTCGCCAAGAGTCAGATGCTCGACTAACCCTAAATATTTTGAATCTATTTTTGGTTTGGTGCTAGAGAAGACCTCTCGCTTTGAAATAGATTGGGCGAATGAACTCGATGCTGGCCAATTTTGGCGACCCGACCCACCGCACCACCGCCGAAAACCTAGACTCAAAAGACCCACTGGCTAAGTACAAATCTCAGTTTCACATCAGCGACCCAAACCTTTGCTACCTAGACGGCAACTCCCTCGGCCGCATGCCACTGGCAGCGATTTCCTCGATCAACAGCTTTCTCACCGAGGAGTGGGGCACTGAGTTGGTCGACGGTTGGGCTCACTGGATAGATGAGGCTCAAGCAGCAGGCAACCTCCTTGGCCGAGCAACCCTTGGCGCAGCCGAAGGCCAAACCCTAGTTCAAGACACAACTTCGGTGAACTTTTATCAGCTCTGCACCGCCGCAATCAAAGCACGACCAGGTCGCAAAACCGTCATCATCGACGCCTCAAACTTTCCAACCGACCGCTACATCCTTGCCGGCATCGCCGAAGACCTCGGACTAAAGCTGATCACTCTCAACAACGACGGCCTCGGTGGCCCTGGCCAGGTTGAAGTTGACGCCGATTGCGAGCGCATCACCCCCGAAATTCTTGCGCCATTTTTGAACGATGACATCGCTTTGGTCACCCTGCAGGTCATTCACTATCGTTCGGGTTCACGACCAGATGTGAAAGCAATCACTGATTTGGTGCGCTCCCACGGCGGCCTGGTGGTTTGGGATGCCTCCCACGCTGGCGGCGCAATCGACCTTCAGTTTGACGAGTGGGGTGTTGACCTAGCCGTTGGCTGCACCTATAAATACGGCAATTCAGGCCCTGGCTCACCGGCTTGGCTCTACGTTCGCAAAGAAATGCAGTCGCAGGTTCTCGGCCCGATTCAGGGTTGGTTTGCCAACGATAAGCAGTTCGAAATGGGTCCATTCTTCGAACCCGCTGAGGGCATCCGTCGTTTTCAAATCGCTAGCCCTTCCATCATTGGCATTCGCGGTGTGCAGGCCAGCTATTCAATGATCGAAGAAGCAGGAATGAAGGCCATCAGCGAGAAGGCAGCCCTCGGCACCGAGCTAATCCTGGCTCTATTTGATGCTTGGTTGGCGCCGCTCGGTTTCACTCTGATGACCCCTCGCGATTACAACCAGCGCGGCGGTCACATCAGCGTTGGTCACCCTGAGGCAAAGCGAATAGCAGCGGCCATGCGCAAGTTTGCCAATGTCATTCCCGACTACCGGGTGCCCGACTCGATTCGATTGGCAATGGCACCACTACCAACTAGCTATGTCGAAATCTGGGATGGCATGTCTCGAATGCGCGACCTAGTCGCCGAGAAGCGCTACCTCGAAATCGAAGACAACGGAAGCCGCGTCACCTAATGAGCCCACAAAACGAAAAAGCAATTACCTACATTTCATATTTGAAGGTGGATGAGCTTCTCGAATTGCAACAGCCTGAGTCTGATGGCGAACACGACGAGATGCTTTTCATTGTGATTCACCAGACCTACGAACTCTGGTTCAAGCAGATGCTTCATGAAATCGCCGAACTACAAAAGACTCTCGAGGCGGGCAAGTCACACCGTTCCCTGGCCATTCTTGGGCGAGTTCGAACCATCATGAAAACCTGCGTTGGTCAGCTCGACATCCTCGAAACCATGACTCCCCTGCAGTTCAACACCTTTAGAGGTCGGCTTCAGTC
>Ga0075464_10000889_pt1 | contig 13346 bp, 12 predicted proteins | sample DEB19_08_DNA_5_FD_75068 | JGI IMG/M metagenome (GOLD analysis project Ga0075464, IMG submission 75068) | Aqueous microbial communities from the Delaware River and Bay under freshwater to marine salinity gradient to study organic matter... | ecosystem: Environmental > Aquatic > Marine > Coastal ...
CACGCTATAATTTGAGGCTTGTCTACTTTCATCGGTAGTACAAATACGGGACCTTAGCTCAGTTGGTAGAGCAGCGGACTTTTAATCCGTTTGTCGTGGGTTCGACCCCCGCAGGTCCCACCAAATTTAAAAGCCGCCTGATGTTGACATCAGGCGGCTTTTTGGTTTTTGGCGCGCCGTTTTTATTTAAGCCGAGTAGCCCAACTTCGGCACGTCCAGTCCGGCCTTTTGTGCCACCCGAATGCAGTCTTTCATGTGCTCTTCGCCCAGGTAGCGAATGGCTGCGTAGCCGACAGTGGCGGCGACGATCTGGCCTGCAAAGGGGACGTACTTGGCGAGTTGTTTGGTGGTCAGGCGCATGCCAATTTTGGTGGCTACGGCAACCACCAGGTCTTTGCTGATCAATTTGCCGATCAGGACCGAGCCCACCATGGCGACGGCTTTTTGCACCTGCTCGCGTTTTTTCGGGTTCAGGCTGTCCAGTTGCTGGGACGACAGGCCAAATTCCTTGTTGATCTCGGGAATCAATCTCGACAACATCGCTGCATCGACCGCCCAGTCCAGGCCGGGTAGGGGTACAGCGCTGACAGCTCCGGCCAGCAGAGCCCTTTTGTGCAGCAGCTTGCGGCTGCGTTTGACGGCATTTTGCATGGCGGTGTCATCGAGAGCCATGTTCAGGGCTGAGGGCATGCGAGCTTTCTCCTGTGCGTTAACGCTACACCGCGGCGGTTTCAATCTGTTCGGTCAGCTCCAGCCAGCGCTCTTCCAATTGGCCTATTTCCAGATCAATGGCTTTGACGCGCTTGCCAATGTGCGCCAGCTCTGCGGGCGCTTTGATGGCAACCAGTTGGGCTTGCAGGGTGTCTTTTTCAAGGTTCAGGGCCTGCAATTGGGCATCCATCTTGTCCAGTTCTTTACGCTGGCTCTTGAAGGCATCATTTTTTCCTGTTTTAGGGCTTTTTTGGGTATCTAAAGTGGCTGTAGCGCCCTGTTTATGTGCGCGAGCAGCTTCTTTTTCGATAGCAACTTTGACGGCTGGCGCCGCGCTGGCCTTTTTGGCTTCTTCGCGCATTTTCTTGGCGTGGTCCAGCAAATACTTCTGGTAGTCGTCCAGGTCGCCGTCAAACGGTGCCACGCCCCCCTGGCTGACCATCCAGAATTCGTCGCACACAGCGCGCAGCAGGGCACGGTCGTGGCTGACCAGCATCACGGTGCCTTCAAACTCATTGAGCGCCATGCTCAGTGCTTCGCGTGTGGCTAAATCCAGATGGTTGGTCGGTTCGTCCAGCAGCAGCAGGTTGGGGCGCTGCCAGACGATCATGCACAGCACCAGCCGCGCCTTTTCACCACCGCTCATGCTGCCCACAGCCTGCTTGACCATGTCGCCGCCAAAGTTGAAGTTGCCCAAAAAGCTTCGCAGGTCCTGCTCGCGCGTGGGCTGGTTGCCCATCTTGCCGGCAGCCGTCACTTCTTTGACCAGCCGGATCATGTGCTCCAGCGGGTTGTCTGCGGGGCGCAGCACGTCCAGTTCTTGCTGGGCAAAGTAGCCAATGTTCAGGCCCTTGCCTTCGGTCATGTCGCCACTGATGGGGGTCAGGGCGCGTGCGACGGTTTTGACCAGCGTTGACTTGCCCTGGCCATTGGCCCCCAGAATACCAATACGCTGGCCTGCCAGCACGGACTTGCTGACGTTTTGCACGATCACGGTAGGCGGTGTGCCCTCGGGTGCGTCCTCAGGCGCCGGGTAGCCGAAGTAGGCGTTTTGCATGGCCAGCATCGGGTTGGGCAGGTTGGCGGGTTCTTTGAACTCAAAGGTAAAGTCCGCCTCGGCCAGCAGCGGCGCAATTTTCTCCATGCGGTCCAGCGCCTTGACACGGCTTTGCGCCTGCTTGGCCTTGCTGGCCTTGGCTTTGAAGCGGGCAATAAACTTTTGCAGGTGGGCAATTTTGTCTTGTTGCTTGGAATAAGCACCTTGCTGCAGCGCCATCTGCTCAGACCGCAAGTCTTCAAACTTGCTGTAGTTGCCGCCGTAGCGGGTCAGCTTGGCGCTTTCAATGTGGACCGTCACGTCGGTCACCGCATCTAAAAATTCCCGGTCATGGCTGATGACCAGCATCGTGCCCTGATAACGTTTGAGCCAGGCTTCCAGCCAGACCAGTGCGTCCAGGTCCAGGTGGTTGGTCGGCTCGTCCAGCAGCAGCAGGTCAGACGGGCACATCAGCGCCCGAGCCAGTTGCAGGCGCATGCGCCATCCGCCTGAAAAGCTGTTGACGGGGTTGTCGAGTTCGGACACCTTGAAGCCCAGGCCCAGGATGAGTGCTTGCGCCCTTGCCTTGGCGTCGTGCTCGCCCGCGTCGTACAGCTCCATGTAGGCGTGCGCCATGCGGTCACCGTCGCCGCTGTCTTCGCTGGCAGCGACTTCAGCCTGCGCAGCCAACAGCACGATGTCGCCTTCAATCACGTAGTCGGTGGCGCTTTGCTCGGTTTCGGGCATGTCCTGCGCCACCTGCGCCATGCGCCATTGGTTGGGGATGAAAAATTCACCGCCGTCTTCATGCAGCGTGCCGTTCAGCATGGCAAACAGTGACGACTTGCCCGCGCCATTGCGCCCCACCAGGCCAATGTTTTCGCCGGGGTTCAGGGTGACAGAGGCGCTGTCAAGAATCACTTTGGCACCGCGACGCAGCACCACGTTTTTAAGGGTAATCATGTCTCAAACAGTCTAGAAAATGGACGCAAACAGCAGACGCCTTCAGGCATCCAGAAAACGCGAATCAGAAGTTATTGCAGTTGCTGTCTTGTCAGCAGCAACACCTGGTCTGGACCACCGCTTGTCTCGAACCACAAGGGTTCTAGCGTGGGGAAGGCGCATTCAAAGTTTTCGCGCTCGTTGCCTATTTCCAGTACCAACACTGCATTTTCGCTCATATGGCGTGCAGCGGTTAGAAAAAGACTTCGAATAAAGTCCATGCCGTCCGAACCGCTGGCCAGCGCCAAGGCTGGCTCGGCCTTGAATTCAGCCGGCAACGCGGCCATGGTCGCGGCATTGACATAGGGGGGGTTACACAAAATCAGGTCATACAGGCCGGTACAGGCGGCCAAACCGTCAGACTCCACCAGCGTGATGCGGTCTGCCAAACCATGCTTGTCGACGTTGATGCGCGCCACAGCCAGTGCATCGGCACTGATGTCCGCCGCATCTATCACCACGTCCGGGTAAGCCATGGCCGCCAGGATGGCCAGGCTGGCGTTGCCGGTACACAAATCAAGCACCTGGTGTGTGCTTTCGCTCAGCCACGGGTCTATGCTTTCATCCACGATCAGTTCGGCAATAAACGAGCGCGGAATGATGACCCGTTCATCCACATAAAACGGCACGCCTTGCAGCCATGCCTCGTTGGTCAGGTAAGCCAGCGGTTTGCGGCTGCTGATGCGCGCTCCTAAAAGCGTAGCTACTCGCGCTTGATTTTGTTGGTCTACAGGCTGATTTGCCACCCCATCGAGGTCATCCAGCGGTAAACCCAGCCGCCACAGCACCAGCCAGGCGGCCTCGTCAAAGGCATTGAGCGTACCTTGACCAAAACCGTTGGCCAGACTCAGACCTGCGGCTTCAAGCTGGGCCGCAGTGTCTTCAATCAGTTGCAGAACTGTCAGTGGGGTGGTCAATGCTTCACGTCCAGCGTGATTTCGGTGAATGAGGGTTCGTCGTCCGGGTCTTCCTCCGGCTCGGCGGCGGCTTTGGCCGCAGCATGAAAGTCGTTTTCCAGCCGCCACATCAGGTTGGTGGGTGAGTCGGCATGCAAGATGCCTTCCTTGCGCGTGACCACACCATCGGCAATCATTTTGGCAATGTCCAGTTCGAACGTCTGTGAACCCTCGGCGATGGACTTTTCCATGGCTTCTTTCACGCCTGAAAAATCGCCTCTTTCAATCAGCTCTGCAATCAGCTTGGTGTTGAGCATCACCTCGACAGCGGGTGCGCGGCTGCCTTCAACGGTACGCAGCAGCCGCTGTGAAACGATGGCTTTGAGCGCCGCCGCCAGGTCCCCGAGCATGGTGTTGCGCACTTCAACCGGGTAAAAGCTCAAAATCCGGTTGAGCGCCTGGTAACTGTTGTTGGCGTGCATGGTGGCCAGGCACAGGTGGCCCGACTGGGCATAAGCCATCGCCGCAGACATGGTTTCCTGATCGCGGATTTCACCAATCAAAATCACGTCAGGTGCCTGGCGCAAGGCGTTTTTAAGCGCGATTTGCAGCGACTGGGTGTCGATGCCCACCTCGCGCTGGTTCACGATGGATTTCTTGTTGGTGAAGATGAATTCCACCGGGTCTTCAATCGTCAAAATGTGGCCCAGGGACGTGGCGTTGCGGTGGTCCATCATGGCGGCCAGCGTGGTACTTTTGCCAGCGCCGGTTGCGCCCACCATCAGCAACAGGCCGCGCTTTTCCATGATCAGCTCGGCCAGGATGGGCGGCACTTTGAGACTTTCAAGCGGTGGAATTTCTGCCGGTACGTAGCGGATCACCGCCGCATAGCTGCCGCGCTGGCGAAACCCACTGATGCGAAAGTTCCCTGCACCTGCCATTGGCAGCGCCATGTTCAGCTCGCCGAGTTCCTTCAACTCTTCAATCCGCTCGGGCGGCAGGACTTCGGCCAGGAGATTGAGGGGGGCCTCGGCCGGCAACACCTGGCTGTTGATGGGCAACGCCTGGCCATTGATTTTGATCAGCGCAGGCGAATGCGCTGACAGGTAGACGTCAGACGCTTTTTTGTCCGCCATCAGCAGCAAAATTCTTTCCATCGTGCCCATCAGTACACCCCTGTTGTTGACCCCCACGGTCGCTCGCTTCGCGTAGCTTCCTGCCCCCCGAGGGGGCCGCTGCGCCTGCAGCCCGGCAAAGCCGGTTCTGCGGCCCCTGCTTGAAAAATCAAATAAAGTCAGTCGCGCAAAAGATCGTTCAGGCTTGTTGTCGCCCTTGTCTTGGCATCGACCTTTTTCACAATCACCGCACAGTACAGCGAATATTTGCCGCCCGCCTTGGGCAGGTTGCCCGAGACAACCACGGAGCCCGCCGGAATGCGGCCATAGCTTACGGTGTCGGTTTCACGGTCATAAATCGGGGTGCTCTGGCCGATGTACACACCCATCGAGATGACCGAGTTTTCTTCCACAATCACGCCCTCAACGATTTCCGAGCGTGCACCGATAAAGCAGTTGTCTTCAATGATGGTCGGGTTGGCCTGCATCGGCTCGAGCACACCGCCCAGGCCCACGCCGCCCGACAAATGCACGTTTTTGCCGACTTGCGCGCACGAACCCACAGCCGCCCAGGTGTCGACCATCGTGCCTTCGTCAACATAGGCGCCAATGTTTACGTAGCTGGGCATCAAAATCGCGCCCTTGGCAATGTAGCTGCCGCGCCGTGCCACAGCAGGCGGCACCACGCGGATGCCGGTTTCGCGCATTTCAGCTTCGCTCAGGTGGCTGAATTTGGTTTTGACCTTGTCAAAAAAACCCAACTCGCCCGCGCGCATGAGTTCGTTGTCATTGAGCTTGAAGCTCAGCAGCACCGCTTTTTTGATCCACTGGTGCACGGTCCACTGGCCAACGCCCTGGCGGGTGGCCACGCGAATGCTGCCGTTGTTGAGCTGGGTGATGGTGTTGTCTACCGCGTCCCGAATGTCCTGGGGGGCCGATTTGGTGCTCAGGCTGGCGCGATCTTCCCAAGCGGCGTTGATGATGGCTTCGAGGGTGGTGTTGTCTGTTGTCATGAGATTTTTAAGATGTCAGTGTTGAGATTGGATAAATTGAACAATTCTTTGTGCTGCTTCAACGCATTCGCTGGTTTGCGCCACCAGTGCCATACGGATACGGCCAGCGCCCGGGTTGCTTCCCTGAAAGTCACGCGCCAGATAGCTGCCGGGTAAAACCACCACATTGTAGGCAGCCAGCAAGTCACGTGAAAAGGCAGCGTCATCGCCCTGAAAGGCTTTTGGCACGCTGGCCCACAGGTAAAACCCGGCATCGGGCAAGGCCACGTCCATCACCGCTGCAAGCAGGGGCGTGACCTGAGCAAATTTGACGCGGTACTGGGCGCGGTTGTCCACCACATACGCTTCATCGGCCCAGGCCGCCACGCTGGCTGCCTGCACGATGGGGCTCATGGCGCTGCCGTGGTAGGTGCGGTACAGCAAAAACGGCTTGATGAGTGCCGCATCCCCCGCCACAAAACCGCTGCGCAGGCCCGGCACATTGCTGCGTTTGGACAGGCTGGTCATTGCCATCAGGTTTTTGAAGTCGTGCCTGCCCAGTCGGACCGCAGCCTCAAGGCCCCCCAGAGGCGGCTCGTCCCGAAAGTAAATCTCGCTGTAGCACTCGTCCGACGCAATCACAAAACCGTAGCGATCAGACAGTTCAAACAGCAGCTTCCATTCAGCCAACGTCATCACCGCGCCTGCGGGGTTGCCCGGTGAGCAGACAAACAGCAGTTGCGTTTTGGCCCACACCGCCTCAGGCACGCCCGAATAGTCGATGGCAAAGTTGCGGGCGGGGTCGCTGGGAACGTAATGAACGGCGGCACCTGACAGCAGTGCTGCACCTTCATAAATTTGATAAAACGGGTTGGGTGAAATAACGGTTGGGCTGGCCCGGGTTGGGTCTATCACCGTTTGTGCCAAGGCAAACAGCGCTTCACGCGACCCATTGACCGGCAGGATTTGCGTCGCTGCATCGACCGTCACGTCGTAGCGGCGCTTGAGCCAGGCTTGAATGGTTTGACGCAGCAGGGGTTCGCCCAGCGTGCCGGGGTAGCTGGCCAGGCCAGACAGACTGGCGGTCAGTGCGTCTTTGATGAGTTGCGGCGTGGCGTGACGCGGCTCGCCGATGCCCAGACTGATGGGTTTGTAGGCCGCGTTGGGCGTGACACCTGCATGCAGCAGGCGCAGCCTTTCAAACGGGTAGGGCTGAAGTTTGGAAAGCAGGGGGTTCATCCCCCTGATTATCCAGCTTGTGGCCCACCCCGAATGGGCTTAGAAGTTGTAACGCAGACCCAGGCTGGTGGTGTTGATCTTGTCGTTGCCCGACCCAGCAAACTTCAGACGGTATTCGTCATACTGCAATACGGCTGACAGATTGCTGCTGAAAGCGTACTCAGCACCTATACCGTAGGACGCACCCCATCCAGTTGCTTTGCCCGAGGCGAAGCCTGAAGCCGGGTTAGCCGACACATCGGTGCGTCCGTAGGTGGTGCCCAGCTTGCCGAGCAGGTTGAACGATGAGCTGAGGGGCAATTTGCCAACCAGGCTGGCGCTGAAGCCATCGGCCTTGGTGCTGCCGCCAGCGCGGTTGATGCGATCAAAGTCGGTGTAACCCAGCTCTAGGCCAAAGTTGTTGCTGAAATAACCACCGCCGTACAGGCTGTACGAGCTTTTTCGCTGGTCAGCCGGGAAACCGCCCGTGCCGTTGTTCAAACGGTAGTTTGACTGGCCAGCATTCAGGCCAATATAAGTTGCGCCTGGTGCGTACATCGAATAACCGCCGCTTGCCGACGTGCTTTGGGCTTGCGCGCCGCCAGTCATGGCCAGAGCGGCTGCCGCTAAGGCGAGGGACAATTTGAATGATTTTTTCATGTGAAATCCTTGATGATGGATCAGTGTTAAAGAGACAATTCAATGTAAACAGCCCGTCGCCTTTTTCCTGTAGTCAGCTTTGCGATGTGTCTGTAGGACATCGGGCAAAACGGGCCGGACTGAGTCCCGATGCTCAGCGGCCCGTGGCGTCCACCGGGCGGCTGGCTTCAAACAAAAACCAGGTACGACGTTCTGATTCGTCGATGTAGTTTTCAATCAGGCTGGCGGTGGCAATGTCTTTGTTGTCGTCGCACACGCCGTGCGCTTGACGCAGGCGGGCGGTCACACTTTTGTTGTCGTCGCACAGCTCGGCCAGCATGTCTGAGGGCTCGACGTAGTCTGCGTCGTTGTCCAGAATGCGCTGCGTGCGGCTGATGTCGCCAATCGAACGCAAGGTGTTGCCACCCAGCTTGCGGATACGCTCGGCTATCGGGTCGGCCATGGCGTAAATCTGGTCAGCCTGCTCGTCCAGCATCACGTGGTAGTCCCGAAAGTGCGGGCCTGACATGTGCCAGTGAAAGTTTTTGGTTTTCAGGTAAAGCGCAAACACATCGGCCAGGATGCCGTTCATCGCGGCTGTGACGTCTTTGGTGGCGGCAGCCTTCAGGTCGGTGGGGGTGCGCAGGGGTGCGGCTTGCAATGTTGGGGCAGCAAATGTTGTCATGCAGGAACTTTCAGAGTATGTTGAGTCAAGCCTTGATTAGCGCAGTATGGCCAGCGCTGCGCTGTAGGTTGTTGCGCTCTTTTGCCCACGGGCAACTGCCTGAATTGCTCAATACCTTGTTATGCGCGCTGGCGTACATACAGAGGCGGTGCAAATATTTACACTTTCAAGCGAATGAAATTCGACCCTAAAAAGAATCACCTCCTTGCTGCGCTGACAGGCGAGGCTTGGCAGCGCTGGCAACCCCTGCTGGAGCATGTGGAGCTGCCCCTGGGTCACGTTTTGTATGAGTCAGGTAAAACCATGACCCATATGTACTTTCCCACCACCGCCATTATTTCGTTGTTGTATGTGATGCAAGACGGGGCGTCTGCCGAAATTGCCGTCGTAGGCAACGATGGTCTGGTGGCCGTGTCGATGTTCATGGGCGGGGGCTCCACACCCAGCCGTGCCGTTGTGCAAAGCGCAGGGCACGGTTTTCGCTTGAACGCCCAAGACATTAAGACAGAGTTTGACCGGGGCGGTGAGGTGATGCACCTGCTGCTTCGGTACACACAGGCGCTGATCACCCAAATGGCACAAACTGCCGTTTGCAATCGCCACCACACACTTGACCAACAGTTGTGCCGCTGGCTGCTGCTCAGCCTGGACCGGCTGGAAGGCAACGAGCTGTACATGACCCAGGAACTGATCGCCAACATGCTGGGCGTACGCCGTGAGAGCGTGACCGAAAGCGCCAGCAAGCTGCAAAAAGCGGGGCTGGTCCGTTACAGCCGGGGCCACATTAGGGTGCTGGACAGACCGGGCCTTGAAAAGCGCAGCTGTGAGTGCTATGCCGTGGTGAAAAAAGAATACGACCGCTTGCTGCCTGCAACTGCGGCCGCCTAGCGCGCCCGAGTTGTGCATCGCCACTTCATGGGCGATTCATAGGTGCCTGAGGGGGTGTTTTTTGGCACTATGTGCGGTAGCCGTCGGTAATTCGGCCTGGTTTCCTGTATTGTGTTCTATCGTTCAAGACTGTCATCACTCATCAGTATCTTTGACAGCAGGGCCGTGTCTCACCCCTTCAACCTGAAGGGCAGCAGCACACTGAGAAATTCCCCCATGACTTGTGTGACTTCACTGTCAAACCCAGCCGGCAACCACCTCATCGATTCGCTCCCCCAAAAAGACAGGCTGCGCATTGTGGCCGCCTGTGACCTGGTGGATTTACATCTGGCCGAGGTGCTCAGTGACCCCGGCAAGCCCACCCAGTACGCGTACTTCCCCACGCAAGGCTTCATCTCGCTGATTGCCGTCGTCAAAGGCAGCCCGGGTGTTGAAGTGGGCATGGTGGGCCGTGAAGGCATGCTGGGCGTGCAACTGGCCTTGGGTGTGGCCACTGCACCGCTGCATGCCTTGGTGCAGGGCGCTGGCACGGCCCTGCGCATGGCGACCCATGCCTTCAAGGCTGAACTGTCGGCCAGCTTGGCACTGCAGGGCGAACTGCACCGCTACCTCTACGTGCTGATGGCGCAACTGGCCCAGTCAACGGCCTGCGTGCGCTTTCACCTGATAGGCCCACGCCTGGCACGCTGGCTGCTGATGAGCCAGGACCGGTCGCAGGCCAGCAGCTTTGACGTCACACAAGAATTTTTGGCCTACATGCTGGGCGTACGGCGAGCAGGCATCACGACAGCGGCTGGCGTGTTGCAAAAAAGTGGCCTGATCAGCTACAGCCGGGGCAGATTGACCGTTTTAAACCGCAAGGGGCTGGAGCGGGCGGCCTGCGGCTGCTACGCGGCTGACCAGAAGATCTACGCGGCACTGCAGTAAATGTGCTGCTCAAGCCATCCGGCGTGACGACTTTTTGCTGTGTACGATATCGCACATAAGGCGCTGCGAACAGTTCAATACAGTTCCGCTGCGATTTTTTGAGGCCAGCTGCTCTGGCGATGACGGATGCGTTGCTGCATCGATATCGCGGAGCATGTCTAGCAAAACGCCACTGCCAAGGACTGCACATGCCCATGACTGCTGTTGATCCATCATCCCTTTGTTCTTTGTTTTACACGTCAACGGCCAGCCGGCCCCTGTCGAAAAGTGACCTTGAAAACATTCTCATGAATGCGAGGAAGACAAACCTGCAAGAGCAAGTCACGGGCCTCTTGCTTTTTACAGAAGGCAAGTTCCTGCAGTACCTTGAAGGTCCGCATAGCGGTGTCCTCAAGGTGTTTGACATCATCAAAAAATCAAAGTTGCACCAAGAGATTACCGAAGTCAGCCAAAAGCCTCTGGGTCGCCGCGAGTACGGGGATTGGTCTATGGCGTTTCTGGCAGACGTGGATGCGGATTGTTCGCAGCGTGCTGTTGAAGATGGGGATGTGCCGCTGACAGGCGGGCTGGCGGCTGACATCATAAACACGTCATCCCGAAAACCGTAACAACTGGTACGGTGTGCGGTGGCGCCCAGACCGCCGGGCAGACTGTATTTTGAACAGGCAATCTTCAGTTGGGGCACACATGACAAATGGGGCTCATGACATCAGAGCTTTGCCGCACTCATTTCGTCTGTTCGCTGGTTGGTGGCGTATTCCAGCAGCTTGCTGTAGTTTTCAAGCTTTTGGTACAGCATGCGCACTTCCAGCATGTTGTAGATGCGCGTTTTGACTTCCAACAGGTCAAACGGCTTGCTGATGAAGTCCTTGGCACCGGCCTGTAGCGCGCGCAGTTTGTGGCCCGGCTCGGCGGTCAGCACAATGACCGGCAGGTAAGCGTCGTGGGGGTTTTTTTTCAAGCCTTCCATCACAGCAAAACCGTCCATCACAGGCATTTTCAGGTCCAGCAAAATCAGGTCGTACGGGTTGGCTTCGTGCAGGGCACAAACAGTTTGCGGCTCCATGGTGCTGCTGACCTGACGGTAGCCGGTCAGCCCCAGCAGTTGCTCAAGCAGCATGACATTGGCGGCTTTGTCGTCAACCACCAGGATGCGGGCGCCATAAATGTCAAATTCGTACTTCATGAAGTTTCAGCCTTGGGTTCGGAAAACTGCAGGACTTCGTCCAGTGTTTCCATAAATTCGTTGATCTTCAGAGGTTTGGTGAGGTATTTGAAAAATCCGGCGTCCAGGCCCTTTTCAATGTCGCGCGGCATGGCATTGGCGCTCAGGGCAATGACCGGAATATGGGCGGTGGCCGGGTCCTCGCTCAATATTCTCAACGCCTGGATGCCGTTGATACCTGGCAAGTTGATGTCCATCAAAATGACATCGGGCAGGGACGCGCGTGCCATCTCGATGCCGCTGTAACCGTCGATGGCCGTCAGCAGGCGCAAATCAAAGCGTCTGTCAATCAGCGACTCAACCAGCATCAGGTTGGCCGGGTTGTCTTCCACGTAGAGCAGGGTGCGCAACTTGCTGCCGAGCGGCAATGGCAAAGCGGCAGCAGATAAAAACTCAGCGATGTCGGCGCGGGTTTGCCGTTCATCGGTCAGGTTCATTTCAACCCAAAAAATGCTGCCTTCACCCACCGCGCTTTGAACGCCAATGATGCCGCCCATCAGCTCTACCAGCCGTTTGGTCATGACCAGGCCAATACCTGTGCCTTCTTCTGCATGGGCTTCCTGCCCGAGGCGATTGAAGGGCTGAAACAACTGGGCGATTTGTTCAGGGCTCAAGCCCTGGCCGGTATCTGCAACACAAAGACGTATGCGCCCCTCAGACACCTCCTGGCACTGAACCAGAACTTTGCCGCCGTGCCGGTTGTACTTGATGGCGTTTGACAGCAGGTTGATCAAAATCTGCTTGATGCGCGTGCGGTCTGCCTTGATGAAGTACGGCAGGTCCCGGTCAGGAAAGACCAGGGTGATGCCGCGCTTTTGGGCCTGCGGCTCCATCATGTCCTCACACTCGTGCATCACGGCAGCCAATGCCACGGGTTCTGGCGACAGCGACAGCTTGCCAGACTCAATCAGCGCCAAGTCCAGGATTTCGTTGATCAGGTTCAGCAGATGCCAGCCCGCCAGAAGAATCTGGTCAACGCTGCGTTTTTGCGCGGGTGAGGGTGCTGGCGAGCCGGACTCTATCAATTGCGCAAAGCCGAGGATGGCACTGAGCGGGGTTCGCAGCTCGTGGCTCATGCTGGACAAAAAATCTGACTTGGCTAGGTTGGCTTTTTCAGCGGCCGACATGGCATTTTGCAGCTCGACGTTGTTGTCTTGCAGCACCTGGTCGAGCAGCTTGCGCTCGGTGATGTCACGCGCCGCCGCAAAAACGCCCTGCAGGTTTCTTTCCCTGTCGTGAAAGGTGGTGGCGTTGTAAGACACCACGGTTTCCTTGCCATCTCTTGCGCGGGCCGTCAGCTCATAGTTGGTGACCTTGTGCTCATTGAGCACGCGCCGGATAGCGGTTTCAGCGCGGTCGGGATCGGTGAAATAGTTTTTGAAGGGTGCGCCTATCAGCTCGTCCCGCGTGCAGCCGGTCAGCGCTTCCATCTGCTTGTTGACGTCTGAAATAATGCCCGCCGGGTCGGTGGTCATCAGGGCGTCGATGTTGGACTCAATCAGCGAGCGGGTGTAGAACTGCTGGTCGCGCAGCCGCTGGTCGAGTTTTTTGCGTTCTTCTTCGACCTGGTTGCGCACCGTGTTGTCAGTGCCGATCAGCAAATAACCAATGATCACGTCTTGCGCATCACGCAAGGCCGTCACCGACACCATGGCCGGGAAGCGGCTGCCGTCCTTGCGGATGTAGGTCAGCTCGTAAATGTCTTCAATGCCGCGCGATGCTTTGAACACCAGCGCCTCGAAACCGGGCTCAATTTGCGTACCCAATTCAATGCTGAGGGCTTTGGCCCGGGCAATCACTTCCAGTGGATCAGAAATATTGGCAGGTGTGATCTGGTTCATCACTTCTGCGGCGGTGTAGCCCAGCATGCGCTCGGCTCCCACATTGAAAATCTGGATCACGCCTTTGGCATCGGTGGCGATGCTTGAGAAATTGGCACTGTTGAAAATGGCGCTTTGCAGCGCACCAGCCTTGACCAAGGCTTCTGCGGCCTGTTTGCGGGCGGTGTTGTC
>Ga0075464_10000891_pt1 | contig 13341 bp, 30 predicted proteins | sample DEB19_08_DNA_5_FD_75068 | JGI IMG/M metagenome (GOLD analysis project Ga0075464, IMG submission 75068) | Aqueous microbial communities from the Delaware River and Bay under freshwater to marine salinity gradient to study organic matter... | ecosystem: Environmental > Aquatic > Marine > Coastal ...
CCCTTGGTGTCCTGCATCGCGCTCGGTGTCGGCCATTGCGTCGATTGAGCTGGCAGAGGTTGACCGCCCGCCCCGAAACTCTGGTTCGGCCCGCCCTTCTCCGCGTCCGATGCCCGCGGCGTGCCCCAATTCTCTGCGGCCCCCGGCAGGCTCGTTCCGCCAGTCTGGCCCGGCGTGGGGTTGTCCGCTGTTTGCGCGCCGGTCTTTACTGTTGGTGTTGGCCACTGACCCTCCGCCACATCGTTCAGGTTCTGTGACCATCCCGTTGCGGCCTTGCGCTGCTGTCTCGGCCCGCCAGGTTGATCCCCACTGCGCACGTCCCGCGCCTGCACAGTGGGCCACGATGAAAACCCGCTCACGCTCATGCGGCGCGCCAGTTTCAGCCGCTGTGAAGAGGCCAGCCGCAGGCGTGAAGCCCATGTCCCAAAGCTCTCGCAGCACGGTTTCAAGGCCGAGGGTGACGTGCCCGGCGACGTTCTCAAGGAAGATCCATTCGATGCCGGGTCCGAGTTCGCGCGCGACCCTGGCGACATCTGGCCAGAGGTGCCGCTCGTCGTCGGCGCCTCGGCGCTGTCCAGCATGGCTGAACGGCTGGCATGGGTATCCTGCAAGCAGGGTGTCGAATGCCCCGGCAAATGGCTTGGCATCGAATGTGGTAATGTCATCCCAGATTGGTGCCGGGGCAAAATATCCGGCGCGCTGCCCAGCGATGAGGGCTGACCGTGGGTATTCCTCCCACTCGACAAAGCATCGGGTGTGAAATCCCGGCTCGGCCAGCATGAGGCCAAGATCAAGGCCCCCGCCGCCTGCGCAGAGGGACAATCCGTTTCTGGGACGTAGCACCATGTCATTCCTGCACCCAGAAAGTGCCGAGCCGCTGATACTCCATCGCCAGCCCCATGACAGCGATAGCCAGATCAAGCGGCAGAGGGTCGATCAGTTCGCGGCCAATGCGGCGGCCTATCGTCTGGCGGGAGAGATACACCGCCAGGGCGCTGACGCGGGGGGAGCGGGTGCGGAACCTCATGGGCGGCACTCCTTCGTCACCGGAACCGCCGCCTCACAGGCCCGTTCCGCTGCTTCCATGCTCACACCCTTGCGCAGGATCACCACATAGCCGCAGCCGCATTGCATGACGCCCGTGGGTTCGCCCTCGTGCGATTGGCGGGATTCCGGCTTAGACGGGGGATTGCCGCCGCCCAGGTCTTCGCCGTTCGGCCCGGTCCACGATCCGTCAGGGTTTTGCGTGCTGCCGGGGATGGCCAGCGCAGGCAGCGCCAAAAGCGCAATCACCAATGCCAGCGCGATACGCGGCAAAACGGACGGGCGCGGGCGGGGCGTCAGGTCGATCTGCGCCAGATCGAGGCTGCACTGGTCCTTGTATTTGTTGCCGTAAAACGTGTTCATTTTGCCCTCCATGGGGTGTTAAACTGTCCCGCCAGCATGTCTGCGACGATGGGCAGGTAATCGGTGTCGGGGCCGTATAGGGATTCCCAAGCGGCCTTGTTGGTGTGGATGCCTTCCGGGCCGCGATGGTGCAGGAAGCACAGCGGGATCGTCTGATCGTCCGGGGCCTTGCGCTGGCCGAACCTGCCGGAAATGCAATGATGCACTTCGACGGGCCAGTAACCGCAGCAGACGCACCGCAGGGCTGCGACACGGGCCATATGCGCGCGCCCAGCTTCTGTGCCCTTCGCCAGCTTTGGCGCTTTCAGCCCCAGTGGCCCGCGACCGGAGAGATTGCCGGAGTGGATCATCACATGCCCAAGGCTTGGCGATACAGTTCAAGCACGGCTTCTTCTTCGGCAATGTCATCCGGCTTCCGCTTGCGCAGAGAGATGATCTTGCGCATGATCTTGGTGTCGTAGCCCCGGCCCTTAGCCTCTGCGAACAGATCCTTTTCCTGCTCGGAAATGTCGTCCTTTTCAGCCGCAAGCTGCTCGGCGCGTTCGATGAATTGGCGCAGTTCATCCGCCGTCACATTCATGATGGTCATGCTGCAATCCTCTTGAGTTGTTCTGGCTCGACGCCGAGTTTCTCGGCAATCCAGTCCATGATTGCCGTCTTGCTTTCCTGAAACCGCTTGCCGCCCATGGCGCGAACCGACTGGCTTTCAGGAGTCCAGATCGTCAGCACAGGGCCGCGAACCTGCCCGATAGCGTAGCCCTCGGCCTTAGCCTCGGACCGCACCAGTTCGGCCTTGATCCGCTGCGCCGTAGCGTTGGCCCCGCAATCCAGCGTGTATGTGCGGTGAAACCCGCAGGCGATCAGCGCGTGCTTGCGCAGCGTCTCCGGCGTCTCTGCCCACGGCATGTTCTGCATGGCTTCGGGCAGGCTGCGCCATGCTTCCGTGACCCATGCGAATTGATGCTTGTGAGATGTGGCGCTGCGCTGGTGATCAATCTCCACCAGCACGATTTCGCCATCCTGCATCAGTTCTTTGGCCGCAGATGCGCCGTAAAAACCTACGGGATGCAGGGCGCCGTTTTGAAACTTGCAGCGCAGCATCAGTTCGCCCCCGCGATGTGAAACCAGCGCATGAATGCGGTTTCGACGGCTTGCGATGCGGCCTGTTCATCCGCGCCCCGTGCATTCAGGGCGCGTCGGGCGTGGGCCTTTGCGGCTTCATCCGTGGTTTGGACGGCGTATGCTTCGCGCAGGGCATTGCGGGCGAGTGTGGTGAGGTCGCGGGCCATCACCGCCACTCCATGACGAATGGAATATCATCATCAAGATCGGGGCGACCGCCCGCACCGTAGCCGCTGGTGCGCTGCGCCTGATCAGCCGCGCTGGACTGCCCGCTGCCGTAGTCGTCATAGCCGCCCTGATCAGCAGGCTTTCCGCCCAGCAGGGTCAGGGTGCCGTTGAACGGGCGCAGCACGATTTCGGTCGTGTAGCGATCCGCGCCGGATTGGTCCTGCCATTTGCGGGTTTCCAACTGGCCCTCGATGTAGACGGTCGAGCCTTTCCGCAGATACTGCTCGGCGATCTTCGCCAGCGGCTCGTTCATGATCGAAACCGCGTGCCATTCGGTGCGCTCTTTCCGCTCACCGCTGGCCTTATCCTTCCAGGTTTCGGACGTGGCGATGCGCAGGTTGACGATCTTGCCGCCGTTCTGGAAGGTGCGCGCTTCTGGGTCGCGGCCCAAATTTCCGATGAGGATGACCTTATTGACGCTGCCTGCCATTATGTGGCTTCCTTGTTTTGCTGGGTGAATTTGGCTTTGTGCGCCTTGGCGGCGGAAACGATCCGGTCGTAGTCCGCCGCGCTGGCGTCCTTCACATCGCCAATCGTGTCTTTTTCTTCACGCCATGCGGCATTAGCTTTTTCGCTGGTGTCGGTGGACGTGATTTTCTTGATGACGCGATCAGCCGCCGCAGATGGGTTGAAGGGCGGCGTGTCCACCCCAACATTTTCGCGGGATTTGTCGTAAAGCGCCAAGCCAAACGGATTGCCAAAGCTGCGCAGCGCGCGCTTGAGGGCGTCTGTCACGGCTTCCTTGATTGCGCTTTCGTGGGCCAGACCGCAGTCAACATCATATCCATGCCCTGCGCCGAAATCCTCGCGGGTCACGTCGCCAATGGTGACGCACACCTTGGCGGTGTAGGTCACGCCGAAGCCGGGCTTTTTGGCTTGACCGATTTCGCGTGGGCCTTGGAATACGCATGTGCATTCCGGCACAACGTAAGACCATGCGCCGAAACCAAAGATGCGGTTGGCCTCTGCCATGGCGTGCCAGCCTTCGATGTAGTCGCCCTTGGGGCCTAAGGATTTGGCGGGCTTGACGTGCACAGGGTTCAGCTTGGCTTCAAGCTGCGTCGTTATTTCGCTCCAGGTTGTCATCACACGGCCCTCTTTTCGGACTTCTCTACAACGCCAGGCATGTCGCTTGGGATGCACGGCAACTTGGAAACATAGGCATCCATGAATGCCAGAAGGGCTGGCTTGTCGTTCAGCCACAGCCACCGAGCCAATGCGGTGCCGTCGGTAATCTCGCGCCAAGTATAGGTGCGCATGCCCTTCACGGTGTCCTTGCTGGCAGCGGAAAGCGCCCGATGTGCCTCGTCGGCTTCCTTCTGCTTTTGGGCAGCAGCGCGCTGTGCCTCAATATCCGTAGCCGATGCGGCACGGGCGGCTTCTTCGGCGGAACGGCGGGCCTTGTCAGCTTCTTCGCGGGCCTTGCGTTCGGCCTCCGCCTTTTCAGCGGCCAGCTTGCGCTTGAACGCGTCAACTGCGGAGACGAGGCCTTTGACCTGCATGTCCAGATCATCAAGGGTCGGCTTGAACCTAGCCTTTTCTGCCTTCCACTGGTCATAGATTGGCTTCGCGGCACTTTCCTCCGCCGCCTCCACAGCCTTTTTGGCTGACTTGATGGACTTGATCAGGGTATCCACGGCCTTCATCTGACCTTCGGTCTCAACAACCGTGCCATCCAGCCAGTTCTGCGCCTCATCTATTGCGTCGGAGAACGGGGCCAGCGCCTCATCAATAGGATCGGGCGGGTTGTTATGGATGCGAGTGATCTCGTTCATGCGACCACCTGCGCCTCAATGGCCGGTGCGATGGAAACGGCGATGGCATCACGCACGAAGTCCGAAATCTGTACCTGCGCTGCCGCTGCAATCTCATCACCGCAGAGTGCGAGAATGCGCCCGCAGGTTTCCGGCGCGAGTTTCACGGTCATGCGGTTGTCGTTGTAGGACACCTTCAATTTCGCTTCGTATGGGTTGTTCGGGCCGGGCTTGCCATAGGGCTGGCGCAGTGCGATGGTGAGGCTTTCAAGCTGCATGATTGTCTCCTGTCTGGGATGAAATTCGGTTTTCAAGCCGCGCCACATCGGCGCGATACATTTCGGTGGAGAAGGGCAGGCCCTTGGCGATGGCATCGGCCAATCCGGCGCGGGCCTGTTGCAGCGACCACAGATCAACGCGGCGCTGTTCGGCGCGCAGGTCAATGGCTGGGGTGAATGCGCCGTCCATCAGTTCACCCACGCGGCTGCGACTTCGGGGGCGATGGCGATGACGCACATCAGCGAGAACACACCGATTGCGACGGCGATCAGCAGAACCGAGGCGATGGCGTCTGCGATGATTTCGGCTTTGCGGGCTTTGAGGGGTTCGGGCATCATGTCAGCCTCCATGTGGTTCATGGGATGCCTGCCCGCGTTGGGCAGGACACCGATGGATCACGACGAGAAGTTCTTGCAGGGCCAGGTTTCAGCGTCGGGCGATGGCGCAACGCTGGTCGGCACGCTGCACAGGTCTGCCGATCCGGCGGCGGACGCCGTGTCAGCCGGGCCATTGGGCGTGGTGGGGTGTTCGCCGCAGCCGTTGGCATAGGCGGTGGTCGCGGCCAGCATGGCAATCATGGTAAGGGTGGTCAGGCGTTTCATTGGCGTCTCCTTGTGGGGGTTATCGAGGCTTCTGGCACTCGGGATGCTGCCCGGCGCGCGGGCAGTCACCGGAGGGTCAGTTGCGGGGCGGCAGAAGGGTAATGCGGATCGGCTTGGGCTGGCCGTTCAGGGGGAATGCTTCGGCGCAGTCTGGGCACAGCCCATCACGGTCCAGATCGGCGGCGTTGGTGCGCACATCGCAGAGGCGGCAGGGGCGGTGTGTCATCACCGATCCTCCCGCAGGCCGCGCAGGTAGTCGGCGCGGTCGCATTCGTAGTCGCCCGCCGCCTCGTTCAGCAGGTCATTGAGTTTGTCCGGCGACATATCGCGGCCCCAATGCCCGGTCTGGCGGGGGGCAAATTTCTGCAGCATCGCCTCGACCTCATGCACGGCGAAGTCGACGCCGTTGATCTGGACGGACACCAGTTCGCCCGTGTCGGAGTCGTAGTCGCCCATTGCGTCGATGGTGATTTCGCCCGCCTCGATGCAGAGGGGCGTGGTGAGCGTGTCCGGCAGATAGCCGGGCTTGGCGCTGTATTCGCTGGGCGGCGTGGTGCGCCATGCGTCGTAATTGGCGGGGAGATTGTGCAGGCCCATCACTGCACCCACAGCTTGACGGGCTGCACGGGCAGCGGCTCGTGGTCGAGGATGATGGGCAGGCGGATCGGCTTATCCATGCCGTAGCGGTGGGCCAGCAGATCGGCGACGCGGACAGCGCCTACGGTGGGCGAAACGATGAAATCTGGAACAAGCATTCGGCGTCTCCATCGGGTTTCCAGAGGCTCGTGTATCGCTCTGGGTATGGATGGAATATACCTACGCAAACTGCGTAGTGTCAATGGCAAAACTGCGCATGCTGCGAAGTTATTTTTTGCCCCGTCATTATACCTACGTAAAATGCGGAGGCAACTTGCCGATTTGCGGATTGACTAATGCTGCGCAATTTGCGTAGTATTGCGCCATGCAGCACATCAGACACATATGGCCGACCATCAAGGACGTTGCTGACGACCTTGCCCTTCCATACACCACCGTCCACTCGTGGAGTGTCAGGGGGCGCATACCGTCTGACCATGATTTCGCGCTGATTGAGGCGGCCAAGGCTCGCGGGTTCAAACTTACCCTTGAGGAGTTGGCGGCCGCCCGCCGCCTTGTGTCTGAGGAGGTTGGTGCGCATCCCACCTCACATGCGAACGCCCCCGCCCCAAATCAAGGGGACGCCGCATGAACGCACTGGCCCCAATTTCAGCGGCACAACTACCGCGCACATATGAAGCCGCGCGCATCGCCTTAGCCGAGTGCAGCGAAGTCGATGAATGCAAGGAATGGGCCGACAAGGCCGCAGCCCTTGCCAGCTATGCCCGTCAGGCCGAAGACGATCAGCTTGAGCGCATGGCGCAGCGTATTCGCGCCCGCGCCACCCGCCGCGCCGGGGAATTGCTCAAGCAGATCGAGCCGGGGAAAACCGGACCAAAGACAGAATTAGGTGTGGGCGACCATACCCAATTCAACCGCGAAGACGCTGCCCGTGACGCTGGAATGTCAAAGCACCAACAGGTGCAGGCCGTCCGCATCGCCAGCATCCCCGAAGACGATTTCGAGGCGCAGGTTGAAAGCCAGAAGCCTCCGACCCTGACGCAGCTTGCCAGCCAAGGCATCCAGCGCCGCGAAGCGCCGAAGCCGGAACAATGGCTGCAAGGCCGTGACCCGAAGATGTTCAGCCGCGCGCTGCACTTCACCGCGATGGTCACCGAATACGCCGCCGACCTCGCCAAGTCAGGCGCGGTCGAAACCCTGCCGCATCTGGACGAAGGCCAGCGCCTCAAGCTGCGCAATGCGCTGCGCCAAATCGACGGCATCCACGACCAAATTGCCACGAGGATTTGAGAAATGTCCGACAGTCTCCAGACCGAAGTGCGTGAATACATTCAAGACCAACTGGACGCCGGGATTATCATCCGGGCCGAGTGGGTAACGGCGGGCATCCTGCATTCCAAGGCCGAGCCGGAATGTGAAGACGCCGACTTTTACCTGCTCTGCGCCCGCGCGCATCTGGCCGAAATCGTCAAGCGGTGCATCGGGAAATACAAGTCCGCGCCTGTAACTGACGAGCAACTTGTGCTGCCCGGTTTCAACCACTTGCAACGCGGCTATCAGGTTGATCGTGAGGGCGTCCGGTTCTTGGTCCCGACCGATCTACTGACGGATGCTGAAATAGACGCGCGGGCTGCGGAGTATGAGGCAATGGCCGCAGGATGCCGCGCCCATTCCCGCGAACTGCGTGATTTCAAGGAGCGCCGGTATCTGGCAGGTGCCGCATGAGCCTCGCGTGGTTTCTGTTTGGCTTCTCTATCGGCATAGCCGCTGTCATCGTCCTCGCCCCGTTTCTCACAAAGCGGGGGCGGTGACATGGCACCACCCAGAACAAAATCCCCGGTGAGAAAGGGATCGAAGCCGTGTCCCGCCTGCGGTGAAAATGCATGTGGCGTTCTCGATAGTCGCCCAAGCACATTGAAGAATGTGCTGTGGCGTCGCCTTCTGTCATGCAGCGCCTGCGGGCATCGCTTCTCCACACAAGAGGTGATTGTTCGAGAGGATGGGAGAGACGCGGTTGTAACGCCATCCCTTCGCGCGGCGCTCTTTGAGGAGGAAATCCGCGAGAATATTGACCGAATTATCAGGCGACATTTCGGTGAAAACATCCGCTCGCACTCCGGCATGATGCGCTCCATGGATGGTGGCGCATGACCCATACCCCATTCACGCGCAGCGCAGCGACGGGTTTTCTCCTTATCCATCGCTCTGCATTGCTTCACCTAGCCGGGAAGGTGGCGCGTGCTGCCCGGCGCTTGCCTCCCTCGGCGGCTTTCTCCTCCTCTTGGGCCGCCCAACTCCCCCGGCTGGCATCGCTGGCCGGGGGCTTTTCAAAGGGTGACGCATGACGATCATTCGTAAAGAGGTAATCGGAAATCAAACGCTCCTGTTGGGCGATTGCCTACAGGTGATGCCCGAATTGGGGCGGTTCGATGCCTGCCTGTGTGACCCGCCGTTCGGGATAGGTCGCGACGGACAAGTCAAGACGACAGGCGGCAACGGCGGGCGGAAATTCTACGAACACAAGGGATGGGACGCAGAACGGCCAGCGCCAGAGGTGTTTGCCTTGATACGGGGCATCACAGACGAGCAGATCATCTGGGGCGGCAACTATTTCGCCGACCTTCTGCCGCCGTCAATGCGCTGGCTTGTCTGGGACAAGGGGCAGCGGATCAACCAGTCTGACGGCGAACTGGCGTGGACTTCGCAACAGAAGGCGTTGCGCATCACCGAGCGCAACCGCGTGGCATTGATGACCGATGGCGCGGTCCACCCCACCCAGAAGCCCGTCGCCTTGATGGAATGGTGCCTCGGCTTCCTGCCCGACGCCAAGACCATCCTCGATCCTTTCATGGGCAGCGGCACCACCCTTGTCGCCTGCCAGCGCATGGGCCGCCACGGCACGGGGATTGAACTGGACCCGGACTATTTCGCCATTGCCTGCAAGCGCGTTGATGAAGCCGCCCGCCAGCCTGACCTGTTCGTGACGGAAAAGGCAGCCTCCCCGGTGCAGGAGACCTTCCTATGAGCGCGCTGGAGGCCCTCTGCAACGCCGTCATCGGCCTTCTGGTGTCGTGGGCCGCGACGACCTTTGTCCTTGGCTACACGCCGGGGCAGAGCGCGGCAATCACCGGCATGTTTTTTGTCCTGTCGTTCACCCGCTCTTGGGCCATCCGCGAGATTTTCAGGAGGTTGGCATGAATGACCCCACAGGAACAATCGGCCAAATTGGCCACAATCTCGACGCTGACCCATCAGGAACTGGTTGGCTGGCATCGGCTCGTGACTGGCTCTGCACCATTCTGCCGCCCCGCGTTTCCGGGCGAAATGGCGGCGCTACAATCGAGGGCACAGAGGCTGGGCGTGACCATATCAACACGCGCGCAATCCGCGTCTGCAACAGAGACCGGAAGTTGATCCCCGTCTACGTGCGCATCCATGAAATCCTGAAAGCAGGCCGGGAATGCACGAAAGAATAATTCAGTCCGCGATCATAACCTACCTGCGCCGCGTTCTGCCTGATGCGCTGGTACATCACAGCCCTAACGAGGGTGTCAGAGGCGGCAAGAGCGGCCTGATTGACGGTCAGCGCAAGAAGGCCGCGGGTCAGGTCGCGGGATGGCCGGATATTGAGGTTTTCCTACCTTCTGACGCCGGGCCAGTGTTTTTTGAAGTCAAGACGGCGACCGGCAAAACAAGCCCGGCGCAGGATGCGACGTTGGCCCGCCTGCAATCCTTGGGATACCGCGTTTCGGTTGTGCAATCGGTCGATGATTGCCGCCGCTGCCTGTACGAGTGGGGCATTCCGACAAGGGAAAGCGGCTCTTTGGTGAGGATCGAATTGCGCGGGGTGGTGTCGTGAAGCACTGGTCCGAAGAAACCAACTGGGAGCGCCTTGGGGACGCCGTGCAGCGCCTGAAGCGTCTGGGCTATCGCTTCGCCATCGTCCGCAGCATCGAGGACACCCGCGCTGCGCTGGCCGCGTGGGGCATCCCGACGCGCGAAACTGATCCGCAGGGGGAGGTGATCCCGTGAGCCTACATCGCCCGCCTGGTATCGCTGTTCCGCAAGGTCGGCGTCCTGCTGCATCCGATCTGATCCCAGTCGCGTTCGGGCCAAAACAGCCCGGCAACGAGTGGTTTTTGTCTCGCGCCATTTTGGAGCTATCCGACGAAAACCGCGCCATGCGCCGCGAAATTGAACTCCTGACGCAGCGCCTGGACGCGCTGGAAAAGGCGGGTGCGCGGTGAGCCTTCCTTATTTCAATCTGTATCCCCGCGATTTCGAGGCTGACACGTCACACCTCAGCCTAGAGGAAGACGGGGCCTATAACCGCCTCCTGCGCCTCTGCTGGATGACGCCAGGATGCAGCCTGCCAGATGATGACGCATGGATAATGCGCCGTATGCGCGTTGATCAGGACACTTATGACCGGGTTGTCAGGGTGGTGCTGGCGGAGTTTTTCACGCGCAAATCCGGGCGGGTTCGCAATGCTAGAATTGCTAGAGAATACGAGCAATCCAGTGCGGCCCATGAAAAGAGAGTTTTGGCTGGAAAATCAGGTGGAAAAGCTAAGGCACTGAAAACAAACAATTCAGACACTAGCAAAGCTAAAGCAATTCCCAAGCAACCAGAACCAGAACCAGAACCAGAACCAGAAGAAAGTAATTCAGTAGCTGACGCTACTGACGGCGAGGCCGTCGATCCGGCAAAGGCCGTTTGGGATGCCGGGGTGAGAGTCCTCGGGGCAAGCGGCGTGTCAGATCGGCAGGCCAGATCGCTCGTCGGCAAGCTGCGGAAAGATCATCCGGGGCAGGACAGCCAAATCCTCTCGGCAATCATGGACTGCGGCAGGGCAGGGGCCGTCGATCCTATCCCGTGGATCACCGCCAGATTGCGCCCAGCCACGCAGCCAGACCTCGCAGCCATTTTCGCCAAACTCGACGCAGAAAGCCGCCAGAAATGAACCTCCACGACGCCGACATTCGCGCCCGCCTCCTGCGCTTCCTTGACCGCAAGCAGATGCCCAAGCGCCTCGACGGCAAGGGCGGCGCGCTGGAGGATGAAATTCGCGCCCTCGTCTCGGCAATCCTGCGGAATGCCCCACGCTCGACGGATCGTCTGGCCGACTGGTGGCCGCTGTTCGAGGCCAGCATCGGGGAAATCTGCGGCGGCATGTGGCCGACAGAGCGAGAGGTGCGCGACGCGGCGCAGCGTGCCAATGCCGACGCGCCGAAGGTTGCGGCTGAGCCGTGGTCGCTCGATCCGGCAGAAATGGCTGCCAAGCGGATGCAAGCCGGGGAGCCAGTTGGCGAGGAATGGCTCTACGGCATAGGTGCCTGCGAACTGGCCGCAAAGCGCCTCGTCACCGAGGATCAGATGAGGGCCTATCGGTCTGGCGCATTCCTATCTCGCCGCGAGTCATATGGCGAGGAAAGCGCGCTGGCATGGGAAGCCGAAGCCAAGGACAAGCACGAAAAGGCCAAGGATATGTGGCGGCATCGGCAGGACATGCCTCAGCGCCGCGATATTCGCCTCCCCAGCAAGCGCGAAACTCCGGGCTGGGGTGACGCAGCATGATCGAGGCAGCAAAGGGCCTGCGCGGCCAGGAAATGGCGCTGTGCAAGTGCGACCATTGCGCAGCAGAGGTTTCGGTCGCGGCCGCCCATGGTGACACCAACGGCGGAATTCGCGGCTGGAAAATGCACCTGCGAAACGAGGGGCAGGTCATCACCAAATTGCAATCTATGGGCTGGTCATTGGTCAAGCGCCGCCTGCTCTGCCCAAAGTGCGCCCAAGAGAAAAAACAACACCACACCAATCCGCAGGAGATGAAATTGACCGTCACGGATATTCGCAAGCCGACCGCCGATCAGGAGCTAGATATAATCGGGATGCTACTGGCCAGCTATGACCGAAAGTCAAAGCGATACATCGGGGACGAAACCGACAAAACCGTTGCGGAGGCAATCGGTGGCGGGTGTATGCCTGGATGGGTCGCAGCCATCCGGGAGGAGAAATTCGGCCCGGCAGGAAATGAGGAAATCGAGGCTATCCGGCGCGCAATTGCAGATCTGAAGCGCGACTCGGACGCCAGCATCGCAGCACTGGTCAAGGGTAGTGATGAAAAGGTGCTGGCGCTCAACAAGCGCATTGATGCGGTCTGCGCCGCCATCGGTCCCAGGGCAGCACGGGCATAGGCGCAGCATGAGCCGCATCGCCCAGATCGCCGACATGATCCGCGCCGGAAAATCGCGCCGCCAGATCATAGCCAGCCTGCCGCACCTGTCCAAGTCAGCCGTCAAAACCTACATCGCCAACGCCGAAAACCTCGTGACCGGCGCAATCCGCCGTGAGCGTCAGCACCGGCCCGGCACGCGGCAGGTAACGATCCGTTCCGTAGCGCCCGGATGTTCCACTGATGGCGACGGCGCGCGCACCATGTCCATAACCATGCCAGCACCGCCGTGGGAGGCCCAGCCATGACCGCACAAATCCCAGGCAACCAATACTCCAAGGGCGCGAAGAAACGCGCGCGCAAGCTGCGGGCCATCACCCTGCCCGGCGGGGAAAGCGCAAAGTCTAGACAGGCAGAAATGGCAAGAGGGGGATCATCGGTGGCAACGCAAGTAGAGGCTACCTCATGGGATCGTGGCGCGAGTGGTGCCGCAAACCAAATAGGCTTGGTGGATGAGCCCGCCACGGAAATCGACCCGGAAACCGGGAAGGAAACGCCGAACCCAAATAGAGTGCGACGACGCCGCAGGGAGGACTGGGTTGTCAGATACACGTTGGCGGGCCACATCACTGACATACAGGCTGCGAATGCAGTAAAACTTCGCATGGCGTCAGAAGGGTTGAGAGAGCGCAATCCGCTGGCGGCTTTGGGAGAGGTGCGGGGCGGGGTTTCTGATAGGGAAGCTATCCGTATAGATGCCCGCCGATACTTTCGGCAGCTTTGGGGCGCTATCCCGACTGCTAGCAGACCAGTGGTCGAGCGAGTTGTCATCAACGATGAGCCAATTTGGCGCGGCAACCAAGCATCTCGAGAAAGACACTTCAAACGTCTCGCCGCAGGACTTGACGCTATTTCCGAAGGTGCGCGCAAATGAAAAAAACGCGCTTCTTCGCGTTAGGCGATCATATCCCGCTGGTATATGTCATCGCGTCTTCCTGGGATGGGCCGTGCAAAATTGGCTACAGCACGAACATTCAAACTAGATTGATGGGATTGCAAACGGGGAACTGGGAGCCGCTTTCTATCTACGCCTTTCGTGTTGCTGTATGGATTGAAGGCATCAAGGCATACGGAAGCACGCATTCTGCATTGCGCAGCTCAAATAGGGCGCTTGAAC
>Ga0075464_10000894_pt1 | contig 13338 bp, 12 predicted proteins | sample DEB19_08_DNA_5_FD_75068 | JGI IMG/M metagenome (GOLD analysis project Ga0075464, IMG submission 75068) | Aqueous microbial communities from the Delaware River and Bay under freshwater to marine salinity gradient to study organic matter... | ecosystem: Environmental > Aquatic > Marine > Coastal ...
ATATATATATTTTAATGTATATATAAAAATAATTATTCTCCAAATGGTTAAAAATAATGAATGTAAGGTTGAAATAACTACAAGAAATAAAAAGTATTATAATGATAAGAATTATAATTGTGAAGTTGGTGATATTATATCAATAGATATATCAACAATGGCTAAAAAATCACATAATATAGTAACGGTAATTTGTGAGATATGTGAAAATGAAAGTGAATTATCATTTGTAAAATACAATATCAATTTTGATAGAGCTGGTTTCTATTCTTGTAAAAAATGTTCAGGTGTTAAAAGGAAGAAAACAACACTTGAAAAATATGGTGTTGAGTATGCAACTCAACGTTTAGACCAAAAAGAAAAACAGAGTGAATGGATGTCATCTAAAGAATTTAGAGATAAGTCTAATAAAACACAAATAGATAAATATGGTAGTTTATTTGTACAAACTGATAATTTTAAGAAAAATAATTCAATTAAAATAAAAGAAAATATTAAAAAGAAAAAAGAAAATGGTGAATATTTCAATTCATTATCATCAAGTGATAATAATGAATTGAAAAAGAAAGGTATGTTTAATAAATATGGTGCATCATATTCATTCCATATTCCTGAAATTAAAAAGAAAATACAAGAAAGTAATTTAGAGAAGTATGGTCATATATCACCATTTGGCAATAAAGAAATACAAGTTAGTATAAAGAATAATATAGTTTATAAAAGTTTAGAAAGAGAATGGACTTTTAATGGTGATAAATACAAATTAGATTTATTTAGGATATATAGAAGAAAAGTTAGATATGAAACAGATCTATTAAGACAGAAGTTATTTGAAGATTGGGATGGATATGATTATTATGATAATGAATATATTAAAGAAAATTTCACCCTAAATAAAAATCATAATAATTATCCATCAATAGATCATAAAATGTCATGTTTTTATGGATTTATAAATGGTTTAGATACTAGTGTTATTTCAGATATATCCAATCTATGTGTAACTAAAAGAATTATAAATAGTAAGAAGAGTCAATTAAATGAAGATGAATTTATAAACAAGAGTTAAAAACATCAATAGTTTGAGTGTAAGATAATCCGGATAAATCGTCATGAAATTTTTTAACAAATTCATCTCTCATAGTATTTATATCACTATATGGATTATCATCACTCATGTGTGTAAATTTTGATGATAATTTAACTGATGAATTATTATACTTATATTCTTCGACCCAATCTAACATTTCTTGATTAGGTAAGTCTCCTTCATAATTGAATGATGCATATCCTTCTAAATATCTCATATTATTTATTTATCATTTTAACAACTTCCATAAAAGCTCGTTCTGTTCCTTTTATAACATATTCATATAAACCAAACGCATTTACTTCTGTCGGTGATTCATCATAGAATTTTATATTATTTAGAATCTCATCGACATCATTTCTAAACTTTAAGTAAAAGTCATATATATCAGAATCATTTATAAATCCTTCAACTTTAACATCTTCCGGATTTTTCTCAAAAGATTCAATAAATGATTTTAATTCACCACCACTTTTTTGTATAGTGTTTTCGATCATCTTTTGAACTTCTTCCATAACCTCAGGGTATTTAGAATTGTCTAATGTTTTAATTCCCTCTGGTGCTTCTGTTTGCTCAGTTGGTTGTGCTTGTACTGGTTGTTCAGTCTCGTCAGCTTCGTTTATAAATTGTGAATATCTTTTTAACATAATCTATATATTTTAATTCCATTTTGCTTTTTCTCCAAAAATACCATTATACCAAATACCACCTTTCCAAAGTCCAGTTTCAAAGATACCATTTGTCCATATACCTGATTCCCAAGTAGCATTTTTAAATCTACTAACAACTCTTAAATTTGTTTCAACGTCAATGGCATAAATACCTTGTGGATTATAATAATAAGGAGAATCTAAATTGATATAAACTTTGGTTGTTTTATTATTTAGATCTACGTCGGCGTATAATACTTTGTATCTATCTGAAGTAAAGTAACTAATATATGGTATTCCATTAGTTGATAAGGTTGATGGTTTATTACTTAATATACTAATCTCATCTCCTGTTTTAAATCTAAATACACCATTTAATTTAATATAACTTTCACCGTTTGTAGTATTATTGATAAAATTGATAACTTGAATATCTTCTAATATACCACCGTGCCAAGTACCAGCTTTAAAATTAATATCATAAACTATACCACCGTATAAGTCACCAGTATACCAATTACCAGTATGCCATATTGAATATTTGTGTGATTCTGAAACTTCCGTTACACCATTATTATCAGAAATTAATCTAGAGTAGAAACTACCACTTAACCATTCACCTGAATGCCAATTTGCAGTTCTACTATTATAAGCCTTTGTTCCAAACCTTGCAGTATTATTCTTTTCTTCAAAAATACCTTTATACCACATACCATTTTCAAAATCACCACCATTCCATTTACCATCAATCCAAAAAGTAGCCTCATTATTACAATTAAGAATACCATTATTCCAAGTACCTGTTACCCAAATACCACCAGAAAATTCTCCACTATTCCAAGTACCATCATTCCAAATACCCTTATACCAGTCACCTGCATTCCAAGTACCACCATACCATCTCCCGTCAACCCAAGTACCGTCATTCCAAGTACCATCATACCATCTACCAGTAAACCAAGTAGATAATGATTTATCAGATGTATTATTAGCAATGTCAACTGAAATTAGATTATCTGTAGTTTTTTTAGAATTCCAAGTACCACTATACCAGTCGCCAGATTTCCAAATACCTGATATCCAAGTACCACCAAACCATCTTCCACATTCCCAAATACCTTTATACCAAATTATATTTGTACCATCTGTTCCAATAATAGCATTTCTTATTTCTGCTTCCAATACCCAAGGAAATCTTAATGATAATGTTTCAACCGTTAATCCATCAACTAATCTAAATCTAAATTTATTAAAGTCAACATTTATTAAACTATGTATATCACCACTTAATTTTAAGTTGTCAATACTCAATTCAACTGCATTTTTACCTCGTTTATCAATACCAACATCAATAATATCAACAGGTTGATAGTTTAAGAAAGGATCACTTTTAACATATTTTACAAATCCACTATCATGTGCAACTACTGTACCAAGTGGAACATCTATATAGAAACTATTATTAGTAACGACTGTAACATTATGATAGCCAAAGTATTGTTGATTTAAAAATTGTGATGATTGTGTACCACCGTTAAACTCTAAAACAACTGCATCTCCAGTTTTCAATTCATGATCTTTTTTACATATCACATAAAATTGATATTGAGAAGAACCATCTGGTAAATAACTTGATGTATCTTGTATTTCAAGATTAAACTCTTTTGACAGTCTAGTCATATTCATTGCTAACTCATTCTTATCATCAATATAAATTAAAGCTGATAATTCTTTAATGGTATCTACATCAGATAATAGTATTTTAGCATATGAATCTGTTGATATTTTAAAATTCATCTCTCTTTCATAGGTATAGAACTGAGAACCATTTATAATTGATTCTTTTCTTAATCTAGCTCTTTGGATATTGTTTAACTCTTGTAAATCTTGACTTATCTGTACTAACTTTCTTCTTGAGATTATATCAATATGTGTATGTATATCTTGAATATTATAGTTAATACTTTTATGAAATTCTATAACATAGAAATCAAATGGTGCTTCAACTCTAGTAGTGTCCATATATTTATTCATTACTAATAATCTCTCAGTATTATAAGTTCCACCATCAGTATAAACATTTACGTCAACAAAAGTATTAATAAATATACTTTCCCATTCTATTCTTAGATTAGGTCCGAATTGTATTCTATTACTATTTAAACCTGAACTTAATCCATTTGTATCAATTCTTGTATTTGATAACGTTAACTCATTTGGTGATATACTTGGAATACCTCTATAATCAGGCATTGCTAGATATTCTTTATCTGCATAGAACTTAGGATTACTAACTGTTTTATCACTTATTTGTTCTAAATAATCTAATAGATTATATGTTGGTGTGTAACCAAATTTTAGGAATCCATCAGTATAAGACATTGTTGCTATAACTGATGATAAAGTATCATTAGCAAAAACATTTGTTGCTAAATTATAATAAGCAGTTAAGTTATTAAACTTGGCATTTATATCAATACTAGGAATTTGATTAGAGAAGTTATTATAAACTAATTCATATCCATTTGAGATAGGATGTAGGTTAAAATTATGTTCTAATTCAATAACTGTATTATACTTATTCAAGTTTGTTATAGTAATAGGATTTGTAGTTTTTGTTAAGTTTGTTGTTATATTATCATTAAAATTAGTAAACATATAAATATACTGAAAATTCGCTTTATATATATCCGCAACATAAGTGAGCATTGTTTTAATTTTATTTACTACAAAATTACCATCAACAACATCACTTTCTAACCTAATAACATCACCGATATTAACTTTATATGTAGGATCTACTTTTAAAACCATTATATAATCATAAACATAAAGTCCTTTTAAACTAGTTGCGTGTGTAATGGTAGTAATACCTTGTCCATTAAATTTACTCTGTTCATTATCTAATATTGAAGGTGCTAATCTTGATAGCTCAAACTCTGTATTATCCACACTATCACCATTTACCAATTGATATGATGAACTAATTGGACTATATGAAAATGTTGTAGAAATCTCAACTTTTGTACTTTCATCAAGTGGTATAGTTGTATCCACATAATACTCAAATGTTTTTGAAGTATCTTTCCAATAAGTTAGCCAGTTTGTTTCAGATTGTGTCATAAAACTTGGTGCAGTTGCACCGTGTACTAATGGATTAAACCAAAGATTTGACAATGTTTCTGTTAAATTAATATTTGATGAATTTGTATAAACAAAAGTTAAATCCCAACTTGTAAGTGAACCGGTAATTACTGGAGTTGGTTTAGTTATAAATGAAATTTGTTCAAATCCAAAGGGATCAAATGTTTCAGTATTAGTAACAAGTGGTGTTACTACATATAAAGATAATGTCCAGTTACCTACAGTATTACCAATTAAGTCTGATAGTAGTGTAGTGTTTGATAAATATCCATTCGCACCTTTATTTAGAATTTTATCCATCTGATATGTATTATTATCATATGATGTATCAGAAGTATCAATAAAATTAGTATATAATCCACTAGTAGTAAATTTAGTATTTACAAAATCGGTTCCTGTACCAGTATTATCTCTTTTAAGATTTATAATTTTCCCATTAGGTGCTTTCAGGTTAACATTCAAATTAGTTAGTTCACTACTTGTTAAGTTTAAATTAACAACAATATCTAATGGTTGTGGTAGTGTTTGAGTTACCTGAATAGTATTTAGACTATTTGTATATGTTTTTATTTGAGAACTCGTAGTAGAGATAATTGTATAATCAGATTGTGTTCCTAATAAGATATTTACTGAGTTTGGTAATCTATATTCTCCAGTATCGGTAAAGAAGTTTAATTTACTTGCAATATCATAATCAAGGAATAGCATTTTAGATTTTAATCTTGATTCAAATTTATCATCAAGTAAATGAAATGATAGTTGACTAACAGTTCCACCAGTAACACTATATGTTGATGATTGTAGTAATGAGTTATTTCCACATATTAAAAGTTCATTATTATAATTGTATATTTTATTAACATATAAAGAACTTTCTGATCTAGAAACTTGTTTTCCAACTACTGTATTTGAATATTGACTATCTACACCAATATATTGATAAGTAGATAAATCAAAGGTTGATATACCCTGAAATGTACCCTGATCTGTAGTATTATCCCAACTAAAGTAGAATTTTGATGTTCCATTTACATTGGTAATATTTGTAATTCTACCGTGATCTTGTGATAAACCTAAATAGATAAAGTCAAAGTGAGGTATAGAATCATTAATATCATAGACAATAACTTTATTATTATCGGTTGTAAGTAATAATAACTCTTTATTTGGTAAACAAGAAGATTGTGTAAAGTATGAGAAACTTAATCCCCAATTACTTTCTTTGTGTACATAAATATCATTGATATTATCAACTAGTAAATATTCTTCATAGTCGTCAATAAATCTAGATACTCTTCTTTTATAAACATCCCATCCAGTAATATCCTCGTGTAGTTCTAAAAATACTCCGGAATTACCTACAATATAAATTATATTAGAAGCATAAAAGATTACTTTATTATAATAATAAGCAGAGAAATCATCTACTATGATTTTATCCCAAGTGTTACCACCATCTTTTGTAATTAAGATAGTATTTAGTTCTCCTACAATAACACCCTTTAGATTATTATAAAAAGATATGGATTTTAAATTTGTTTCAAATCCACTATCAATTTTACTAATAGACAAGTCGGATTTACTAACTCTTAGTATAACACCTTCATCACCACAAATCCAATAGTATTTTTCAGTTTTTGTAATACTCCTTAAATTTACTTTATATTTATTTGTAACAATTGTTGATGTACCATATTGTGTGTTTAAAATTACTCCAAACTCTCCTATTGCAATTGTTCTTTCTGGAATGCTATAAGTTACTCCATCTAAATTAAGTGATTCATTACCATATTTAACAATATCATAGTAGTTTATTTCAAATAGATTATTATAATCAACTCTATTTCTTAATAGCCAGTTATGTTTTTCGATAAATTCGATTGGTTCATTTAATGAAGTAGTAGGATAATATCCATTTAATAATCTACTTAAATGAAATTGTTTTTGTGTATTAGTAGTTCCTAACTTAACAGAAACACTATATCTAATACAATCATCATATAGTGATAAATCGTCTGTTTTGGTCAATCTATTATTATTAAATAAATAAATTCCATTTTCAGAGTTATAAAACTTATATTCTATTGTAGTCCCATAATCTTGTACTACATAGTAGGGTCCTTTAAAATAAGTATTAGGATCTGTATCAAATGGTAATACTGTTATACTCATTTGATCTTTAACCAATAATCTATGTCCATTTATTAGTCTAATACCATCAATGGTTAAATTAGTAAAAACCTCATTTAAGTTTACTATTTGACCAATAGTTGCAACATCTACATAAATATAGTTTTTAATAGAGTCTTTTATCAATCTATCCGGTGTGAATAGATTTTTTAAAGTTAAACCATATTCAGAGACATATTTTTGATAATAATCATATTCCGATACTTGATTTATAGGACTGGCATTCAAAGCAGGAATTACTGCATTACTATATTGTGATCCTGCTAAACTAATAAACCAGTTTCTAGGTTCATATTCACCTAAGATGTCATAGATGTTATCTAGATTATTTACTGGTAAGTAAGTAGCACCACTAAGACATTTAGAATAGAATCTAGTAGAGTCTAACTCTTGTTTTAGATAATCAAAATTACTTTTTGATAATAAATCGTTGGTAGTAACCCACTTGTTATAATCAGTATTAAATGTCCACATAAATTATTTCTTTACTTTTATTTCCCAAATAACTGTTTTGCTGTCTAATTTAACATCACTTTTAATGATTTTAACTTTTGACTTCTTTAGAACTTCTCTTATATCTGATATGAAAGTATCGTATTGATAAATATCTTTTATATAGTCAGAAATGTCTATTGAGTAATTAGTTTCATTTGAGAATATTAAATCATAAATTAAATCGTCAGTTTTATTCACAACAAAAAAATTTTTTTCATTGTATATATTAAAATCTAATGACCTTTAAAGAAATAATTGAGATTATTATTGTTGTTTATAACGTTTCATGATTTCAATCAAGAATGGATCTCTTACAATATCATCTTCTGTAAATTCAATAAATCCAATTCCTGGAACTCCTTGAAGTCTATCCCAAGCGTCATCCAATCCACATTTCTCTCCTTTATTCAATTTTAAGTCAATTTGGTCAGAATCCCCCATTATCACTAACTTAGATTCCTCTCCCATTCTGGAAATAAATGTTTTCATTTCTACTGGTGAACAGTTTTGTGATTCGTCAAAAATACAAAAAGAACCAACTGGTTTACCGTTGGCATCCCATTTTCCAAATGTAGAACCTCTTAGAAAGTTTAAAACAGTATCTTTAATAATACCTCTTTCTTTTAGTAATTTTGTTGGTTCAGTTCCGATTAGTTTTGTTAAACTATCATAAAAGTGTGTGTAGTAACTTAGTGTTTTTTCGTTTATATCTCCAGGTAAAGCACCTAAGCCTCTAGTGGATGTTATTTCAACAATTGGTTTTGTTAAAACTATTTGATCAATATTTATTGAAGAGTCTTTAATACATTCTAATGCAGTTAGTAAAGAAATTAAAGTTTTTCCTGTTCCTGCCGCACCTCTGACAAATGTTATTCTGTTTTCCAGAATAGTGTCGTGCATTTCTTTTTGTTTTTTGTTTTTAAATTTACAATTTACTTTAAATTGTGGAGTGCCTTGTGGTACAATTTCTTGTTTTGGTAATCTTTTTTTAGGTTCAACCTTTTCGTTTGTTTCGTCTGCAATTGGTTTCTTTGTGGTTCTTCTGCGTACACTCATAAATTTAAAGTCTTATTTTTTAATATATATTATATTACTTCTTCTCTATAAAAGGATTATAAGTTTTAATATATACATTATGAGATTTTTTAATAAATGTAAAGTGTGTTATGTGGAGTGAAAGTGATTTAAAATATTTAATAGATAATTATTCAAAATCATCTAACCAAGAAATTGGTGAGAAATTAGGTAAAACTAAGAAGTCAATTGACTCAAGGGCTTTAAGACTAGGACTGAAAAAAGATAGTAACTATGTGTCTAATATAAATAAAGATAGAGTTATTAGTAGATGGGGATCTAACATTTGGACTAAAGAAGATTTGGATTTTTTAACACTAAATATTGATAAAATGTCTAACTCTGAACTATCAGATAAATTAAATAAAACTACTAACTCTATAGTTTCTAAATGTGTTTCATTAGGATTAAAAAGAATACCGGTTTATACTAGAGAATATATAGAAAAAGAATGTCTAAAATACTCTACTAAACAAGAACTCAATATGATTAATCCTAATCTATGTGCTTGGTTATATAAAAAGGGTCTTATGTCTGAATATACTAAACATATGTTGCGTGTGTCATATAGTACACCTCAACTAATTCTAAGTTTTATATTGAAAAAACTAATAGGTAATAATTTTATCTACAATGATAGAACGGTTATAAAACCATTTGAAATAGATATATACTTTCCAGAATATAAACTAGGATTTGAATATGATGGAAGTAATGGTTGGAATATACTAAATACTCAAAAGGCAGGTAATACCGGTGGTATCCGAAAAATAACAGAGGATAAATGTAGAATGATCGTTGAAAAATATACATCATTATACACATTTAGAAAAGAACAGCCAATTATTTATAAAAATATTATTCGATATAGTTGGAAACATTTACTCGAAAATCTTAGTAGAGATATTAAAGAGAGTGGTTTTTGTACAAAAGAGAAGTGTCAAGAAGTTGCATTAAAATACTCACGTAGAATTGATTTCTTTAAAAAAGATGTTAGTGCTTATAATAAATCACAGATGAGTGGTTGGTTAGATGAAGTTTGTTTACATATGATTAAAAAAGATAAAAAACCTAAAGGTCATTGGACAAAAGAAAGTGTTATTGAGGAATCAACTAAGTACAAAACTAAACAAGAATTTAAAAAAGGTTGTTCAAGTGCTTATAACTACTATATTAAAAATAAACTATCTAACATTATTATTTTAGAAGGAAGAAAAAAATGGACTAAAGAAGAATGTTTAGAAGTAATAAAACAATGTTCAAATAAAAAAGAAGTTCGTAATATAAGTGAAAAATTATACAGAATCTATATTGAAAATAGATGGAATATACAAAATGATGTTTCATTACTTTAATATATAAGTTATTAAAAAATAGTATAAATAATGGATAAGTTTTCAACATTAAAACCAAAAGAAGAATTTAAAAAAGGTAAAGAAGAACCAGTTTATCAAGATAAACATATGTCAGTCATTAAATTTGAAGACTGGTCAGTAGTAAAACATAAAGATTATGTTGTTTGTATTCCATACTTAATAGAGTCAAATCAAGTCATTTTAAGATACGAATATATTCCAACATTCAAATATACGGATGGAACAGAATATCATCTTACATTAGTCGGTGGTGGCGTTGAAGAAGGAGAGGCACATAACTTAGCAATCACAAGAGAGCTTGAAGAAGAAGCTGGAATTGTTTTAAGAGAAGACTATGAATTAGAGCCGTTGAGACCTTTATTCTTAACAAAGATGAATGCTAATAAGGTTTATCCTTATATTATTGCATTACATGAGAAAGATTTTCATGAGGTAATTGCGAAGGGAGACGGCACGAAACACGAAGCAATGTCTAAATCTGTTAAAATTGATATAAAAAGACTAAAAGATATTCAACCTTCCGATCTTATAACTGATTATATTTTATTGAAGTTAAAAGAATATATGAATTTACAAAAATAAAAAAAGACCTACAATTTGTAGGTCTTTTTTATTAAAAATCTTTACTGACATCTTTACCTCTTTTTTCAAGGTCTTCTCTTATCAATTTCTCGATATATCTCGAACGATTAGTATTGCCTATATCTTCAAGTAATTCATCCATTAGATCAACTACATCACTATTTATCGTGACCCCAGTTTTAATTTTTTTCTTGTCGTCTGCTATTTTTTTCCTTGCCATAAAAATAATATGATTTTTTTTGAAAAAAGTTTAATAATTCTACCAAAATACCACTTTTTCGCTTTTAAAACTTAATATATATAATAAAAGAAAATTAAAAATATGGAAAGCAATAAAACGAAAGTAAAAGTATCAATCTCAATAGATAGAAAGTTAGACGAAATAATAAATGAAGAGTTTGTAAATAAATCAAAATATATCGAATGGTTGATATATCAAGATTTAATGAAGAATAGTAAAAACGAAAAATTAAAAAGAATTATACTATGATTTTAATTAAAGAAATTGAGATAGTTGGAAATGGTAAGACCATAAACTACTATAAAGATAAAGGATATGACATTACTTGTAATAAAAAAATAACGAAATGATATGATAGTAAATGAATTTGTAGATAATTCCGACTTTTTAATGGCAGTGAGATCTGCTTTTTATTATTATGACGATAGATGGAACTTTCCTTATGGTGATGATATAGGTTTTCATATCATTGAAAGCACCACTAATAAGAAGTTAGATGATAAAATAAAAGATAAAATAATGAAAATGGAAACATACTTAAATGATAATCATATAAGTTTTGAAGATATTGATACATTATTCAATAAAATATGGACAGAAATATGATGATAAATGAATTACAAATAACAAACATACATGGTGCTACCTTTTCCAGTGCTTCTTGTAATGTAGATGATATATACAGAAGAACAGGGAATAAGAATATTTACGAATTGGTTATAGATAATCTTATGTTGGTTAAATATTCTGATGATGAAGAACTAATAAATTATATTAAATCACTACCTCTTTCTAAAAAGAGGTTAGCGATTTTATCACTAATGGATGACGACCAATATTCTTGGGATAAACTACGTGAAAAAATAACTGGAAATAAAGTATCTAAAATAGATCACTTAAAAGATCTTGTTAAAATGTTTAGAGAGTTCATTAAGGTGGCCGAGGTTGAACGAAAAACTCATGGTGAGATTATGACACCTATGGATGAATTGGCTCGTCCTATGGTTGATTTAGTTGAAAAATATGACGAGGATTTCTGGAAGAATCCAAATCATAAGGTTTTAGATAGTTCTGCGGGCATTGGAACTTTTTTAATTATATGTGCGGCTAAATTCATGAATGGTTTAAAAGACGTAGAAGGATTTGAGGACCCAGAGGTTAGATTTAAACACATTGTTGAAAAGTGTTTATACTATGGAGAACTACAAAGTCGTAATGCTTTTTTATGGTTATGTGCGATCGATCCTTATGATGAATATAAAACTAATACTTATTTTGGTAGTTTTTTAGATGGTACTTCTTTAAGTAAAGATTTTGATACACATATGAAAGACGTATGGAAGGTTGATAAATTTGATCTTATTATTCAAAATCCACCATATCAAGTCCTTAAAGAAACTGATAAAAATAAAAACTCTAAAAATCCAAAGACACAACCAATATGGCAATTATTCGTTAAGAACTGCATCTCTATATTAAGAGAAGATAAATACATGGTTATGGTACATCCTGGTGGATGGAGAGATTTAGATGGTCCTTTTAAAGAAGTTCAAAACCTTTTAAAAGAGAGACAAATGTTATATCTAAATACACACACTTTTAAGGATGGATTAAACTTATTTAAGGCAAAAACCAATTATGATTACTATCTACTAAAAAATAGTAAAAACAACAATACTATTACTAGTGTAATATGTGAGGATAATTCCGAAGAGGAAATAAATATAAAGGATTTAGAACTAATTCCAGGCGAAAATATATCATTCATTTATAATCTTATTGCAAAAGATGGTGAAGATAAAGTAAATATTTTATCAAATAGTTTATACCATACACAATCCGGTGAGAAAAGCGGACTTTTATCAAAAAATAAAACTGATACCCACAAATATCCTTGTGTATATATGGTGTCATATAAAAATGAACCTACATTTTGGTACTCAAATACGAATAAAGGACACTTTGGATCTGCAAAAGTTATATGGGCAAACGGTTCAAGTGGAGTCATAACCGATAAAGAAGGTAAATATGGATTGACACAATTTTCAAGAGCAATTATTGATGATGTAGAAAATCTTGAATATATCGAAAAGGCATTAAAGAACCAAGATTTTATTGATAAAGTTATGTTATATAAACATGGTCTAGGACACAAATATAATAATAAAATAATCTCTATGTTAAGAAAAGATTTTTGGAAAGAATTTATATAAAAACAAAAAGAGAGAATTTTTTCAATAATATATAAAAATAAAAAATAATATGGAAGCATATAAAATAGTAAAAGAATATTCTTTTAGTTTTGAAAATTTAGAACATCCTGTACATGTGAGAATATCAAAAAGTATAAATATTGATAATTTTTTAGTGGAGGATGATAGTGAGGATTTATACATACTTGAGTTTTCACATTTCTATAAACCAAGTGAAACTGCTGGATTTTATCATAAATCAAAAAGAGGGAATACAATAGACAAATTACAACAAGAAATGATA
>Ga0075464_10000895_pt1 | contig 13337 bp, 12 predicted proteins | sample DEB19_08_DNA_5_FD_75068 | JGI IMG/M metagenome (GOLD analysis project Ga0075464, IMG submission 75068) | Aqueous microbial communities from the Delaware River and Bay under freshwater to marine salinity gradient to study organic matter... | ecosystem: Environmental > Aquatic > Marine > Coastal ...
ATTTTTCATGAATTGCAAACATTTGTGAATACGCCCAATGGCGTATATCAGATGCGGTTTTTCCCGTTTTTTGGCTCCGATTGCCGCTACCATTTCCGTATGCTTCAGTACGAAACCGTCCCCGTCACCCCGTTCCAACAAAACTGTTCCATCGTCTGGTGCGATGAAACCAAAAAGGCCGCCATCATCGACCCCGGTGGGGATCTGCCGTTGCTGGAAAACGCCTGTCGCAAATTGGGCGTGACGCTGGAGCAAATCTGGATCACCCACGCTCACATTGACCATGCCGGTGGTACCGCCGACTTGGCGGAGAAGCTCAACTTGCCCATCATCGGCCCGCATGAGGATGACCAGTTCTGGATTGACGGCTTGGCGCAAGCCGCTGCCAGCTACAACTTTCCACCCTCGCGCGCGTTCGAACCCACCCGCTGGCTGCGTGATGGCGACACGGTCACATTGGGCGCGCACACGCTGCAGGTGCGCCACTGCCCTGGCCACACCCCGGGCCATGTGGTGTTTTATTCGCCCGAAATTAAGCGCGCCTTTGTGGGCGATGTGCTGTTTGCCGGCAGCATTGGCCGCACCGATTTCCCGCGCGGCAACCACGAAGATTTGATCAACAGCATCACGCAGCGCTTATGGCCGATGGGGGATGACACGGTGTTCATTCCCGGCCACGGCCCTGAGAGCACCTTTGGACGTGAGCGGGTAAGCAACCCCTACGTCGGCGGGACCTGAGCGGCGCAAAGTAGCTGATGCACTTAGATACGCAGACCACGATCTTCATGATCTGTTTCGTGTACTTGATGCTGCACGGGGCCATTTGGTTGGCGCTGCAGGAGTACCGGAGTTTTCAGGTCAAGCTGTGGTGTGTCTCCGGCATCATCAGCGGTGTGGCCGTAGTCTTGCTGGCGATGCGCGGCAACATTCCTGATGGGGTGTTTTTCTATGGCGCGCAACTCTTGATGTTGCTTGGGACCTTGGGCCGCACGGTGGCTTTGCGCCTGTACCTTTTGCCAGCACCGCAAGGCCGCGTATTTCGTGCCTATTACGTCATTAATGCCGCGTACTTTGCAGCCTTTTGCTATTTGATTTACTTCCATCAAAACGAATGGGCGGCGTTGGTGCTATTCAACGGGTTTTATTCCGTGTTTTGCTTTGAGTACTTCAGGATTGGTCAAAAGCTCAACCAGCAGCATGTGTCGCTGGGTGCCCGACTTCTCATGTGGAGCGGATTGACCTTCACGCTGTCGCTCGGTATCCGCTCCTTGGCTGTTGCCGCTCACGCTGACATCGAAAGTTTTTACGCCCCGAGCTGGGACCAGGCGATCATGATCTTCGGCCAGTTCCTCGCCATCACCCTGAGCAACATCGCGTTCTTGCGTATCTTTTTAGAGATTGCGGAACGTCAAAAAATCGCAGCCACGCATCAGCTGGCTGTCACCAGCGAACGTGCTGAAGCCTTTCGACAAAACAGTGTGGTGTTGGCACAGTTACTTCAAGAGCGTGAAGAAATCATCCGCCAGCTCGCGATGTTCAACAAGACCGCAGGCATGGGCGCCTTGGTGGCAAGCTTGGCGCATGAGCTCAACCAGCCACTCACCGCGATTCAACTCAATGCCGAACTGATTGACTCAGCCCTGACGAGCAACAACGCAGAGGCACTCACAGACGACACCATCAAAGGCGCGCTGAATGACTTGCTGCAAGACAACCAACGTGCTGCCACCATCATCAAAACCCTGCGTAATATGTTTGGCAATGGTCGTAAATTGACCTCGACCTTTGACATGAACACCCTGGTGAATGAGGTGCTGTTGATTTGCAAACCTAAGCTCGCAAACAACGACATCACGTTGGTGCTGTCGTTGCATTCGGATGAGGTCACCATCACGGGGGACAAGTCTCAATTGCAGCAGGTCTTGCTTAACCTGGTCACCAATGCGATCGAGGCCTTTTCGCCCGATACCGCTCAGCCAAAAAGCATCGCGGTGCGCACCCAGCTCCTGGGTGGCCAGATGGTGCTGAGCGTGACCGACAACGGTTCAGGCATTGCGCCGGACGTTGCCATGGTGATATTTGAATTGCTACGCACCAACAAAGCCGAAGGCATGGGCATCGGCTTGTGGCTGAGCCGCACCATTGTGGAGGCGCATCACGGCACGATTGATTTCGAAAGCCATGCCGAGACAGGTACAACCTTTACCGTGAAGCTGCCCGCTGGCAGAGAGGCGATGGTTTATTAGCCCCTTATTTGGCCCGCTCGTACAGCGGCATGACCTTAGGTAAATTGGCCTGAATTTCTTCAATGCGTGTGTTGCCAGATGGGTGGGTGCTGAGCCATTGCGGCGGTGCACCTTTGTTAGCAGCACTCATTTTTTGCCACAACGTCACGCCGGCGCGTGGGTCGTAGCCCGCACGCGCGGCGATTTCCATGCCGACGAGGTCGGCTTCGGTTTCATCATCACGGCTGAACTTGAGGTTGATCAAGTTAGCGCCTTGCTTGGCCACCAAGTCGGTGAGTTGCGGACTCACACCAAAAAATACCGAAGCCACCGTGCTGCCGATGGTGGCAATCCCGTTGGTGGCCGTGGCTTTACCCATGCGCTCACGGGCGTGCTCGCGCAAGGCGTGGGCGATTTCATGGCCCATCACCATGGCCACCTCGTCGTCCGTGAGTTGCAACTGGTTCAAGATGCCGCTGTAAAAAGCGATCTTGCCGCCGGGCATGCAATAGGCGTTGATTTGGTTAGAGCCCACGAGGTTGACCTCCCACTTCCACTCTTTGGCGCGCGGGTTCCAGTCAAAGCTGTGTGGAATGATGTCTTTCGCAATACGACGCAGGCGAATGACTTGCGGGTGGTTGTCTGGGCCCAGCGCATTTTTGCCGGCGGCCTCTTTCATCATGTCACTGTACTGCTGGCGGGCGGATTGCTCCACGTCGGCGGCTGGCACCAAATTGGCAAATACTGAGGCTTCTTTGTTCACATCGACGCCGTCGCGCGCCAGCAACGCGCCGCTGCCCAAGCCGCAAGCGCAGCCGGCACAACCGTAAAGAAAAGCACGTTTGGTGAGCATGAAATAAGTCTCTTTGTGAAAGCCTGAAAATAGAGGGATGAACGATACAACAAGTCCAGCATCCACGTCGGCAACAGCGTCTAAGAAACTCGGCTGGTTAGCCGCGCTGCATGTGTACCTTGAACCTGCGTCTTGGCGCATGTTGTGCCTCGGCTTTTCAGCAGGTTTGCCCCTGTTGCTGGTGTTGGGGACGCTGAGTTTTCGCTTGCGCGAAGCGGGTATTGACCGCAGCACGATTGGCTTTTTGAGCTGGGTGGGTTTGGCCTACGGTTTCAAATGGGTGTGGTCGCCACTGGTGGACCGCTTGCCGCTGCCCCTGCTCACACGATGGCTGGGCCGTCGTCGCAGCTGGCTGCTGCTGGCACAAGCCACGGTGCTGGTTGGCTTGGTGGGCATGGCCTTGCTCGACCCACAAGTGGCACTGGAGCCCGTGGTGTGGTGCGCCTTGGTGGTGGCGTTTGGCTCAGCCACGCAAGACATTGCGCTGGACGCGTTCCGCATCGAATCTGCCGACGCACAGCACCAAGCCGCCTTAGCCGCGACCTACCAAACCGGCTACCGCCTCGCCATGATTTGGGCCGGTGCAGGCGTGTTGTGGATTGCCGCACGCGCAGCGGGAACGGATGACGCCACCTACCTACACGCAGCCTGGCAAACGGCGTACCTCGTCATGGCCGCCTCGATGAGCTTGGGCGTGTTGACGGTGCTGCTCTCGCCCGAGCCCGCCCAACGCGCGATGCCCCCTGCACGCAACGCGCGGGAATGGCTGCAAAGCGCACTCATTGAGCCCTTCGCTGAATTCATCCGCCGCTACCACTGGCAAGCTGCGATCATCCTTGGGCTGATTGCGGTTTACCGCATCAGCGATGTGGTGATGGGCATCATGGCCAACCCGTTTTATGTGGACATGGGCTACACCAAGGACGAAGTGGCCGCGGTCACCAAAGTGTTTGGCGTGATCATGACGCTGCTGGGTGCGTTCATCGGCGGCGTGTTGTCCATGCGCTTAGGTGTGATGCGCATCCTCATGCTCGGCGCAGTGCTGAGCGCCATCACCAATTTGTTGTTTGCTTGGTTGGCCACGCGCGGGCATGACTTGACCGCGTTGATTTGGGTCATTTCGGCTGACAACTTGGCCAGCGGCATTGCATCGGCAGCCTTCATTGCCTATTTGTCTAGCCTGACGAATGTGAATTATTCGGCCACGCAGTACGCGCTGTTTAGCTCGATGATGTTGCTCGCGCCCAAGTGGTTGGCGGGCTTCTCGGGTGTGTATGTGGACGCGCACGGCTATGAAGCCTTCTTCAACAGCACCGCTGTTTTGGGCGCACCCGTCTTGGTACTGGTGTGGCTGGCCTCGCGGGTCTTGCCCGTGGCGCATGGCGACAGTCATGCGGATACCCCGCGCTGATTTACCCAGTCTTTACGTTTTCGACAGACAAGCACGCACATCGCAAGGCATGATGAAGCCACCATGAACACTTTGCTCTTGATAGAAGACGATCACCGCCTCGCCAATATGGTGAGCGAGTACCTCCAGCAATCTGGCTTCACCGTGCAACACGCAGCCAATGGTTTGAGCGGCCTGAAAATGCTGCAAGACACCATGCCTGCAATGGTGCTGCTCGATTTGATGTTGCCCGACATCGATGGCCTCGAGGTGTGCAAACGCATTCGCGCGCTACCGGGCGCTCTCGCACAAACCCCCATCCTCATGCTCACCGCCAAAGGCGACCCGATGGACCGCATCGTCGGCTTAGAGCTGGGCGCTGACGACTATCTGCCCAAGCCCTTCGAGCCGCGCGAGTTACTGGCCCGCATTCGGGCTGTGCTGCGTCGCCATGCGCCCAATGATCCCGCGGAGGCCGCACACCAAACGTTCAAGTTTGGTTCGTTAGATCTGGACCGCGATGCCCGTACCGTCAGTGTGCACGGCAACGTGTGTGACCTCACCGCCTACCAATTTGATTTGCTGTGGGTGTTGGCCGAACGCGCTGGCCGCGTGCTGTCGCGTGACCAAATCATGGAGGCGGTGCGTGGTCGCGAACTAGAAGCATTCGATCGCTCGATTGACGTCCACATGGGTCGCATCCGCGCCGCCATCGAAGACGATGCCAAAGTCCCCAAACGCATCTTGACCGTACGCGGCGTGGGCTACGTGTTTGCCAAACAACAAGACTGACGCCATGCCGACAACCCCTTCTTCCCCCAGTCGCTCTTTGCACCTGCCTTTGTCTGCACGTATCTGGCTGGCCGTGGTGTTGGCCATGACGGTATTGACGTTGCTCAGTGGCTGGGTCATTCGCATGACGGCCGAACCGCCGCTGCGCGAAGTGATGGTGCGCAACGCAGCTGGCGAATTGGTGGGGCAAGGCAAAGCGCGCTTGCGCCCGCACGATGGTTTGCCCGTCGAGGCCCCCCCTCTGCAAGGGCCAGACATGTCTCACCCACCCGGACACTTTGGTTCAGGTCCGGAGTTCATGGTGCGTATGCAAAACGGTGAACTGATGCACGTGCATTTGCCTCGCCCGCCGCACAGTTTTTGGTCACGTCCCCCTTACGGTTTTTTCTGGATGCTGGGCTTGGTCGGATTCGCCGTGGCGCTGGGCACCTACCCCATCGTGCGACGCCTCACGCGCCGTCTTGAACAATTGCAAAAAGGGGTGGAGCAATGGGGCACCGGCAACTTGTCGGCCCGTGTGGCCGAGCAAGGCAATGATGAAGTCACGTACTTGGCGCAACGCTTTAACCACGCGGCTGAACACGTCGAGCAGTTGGTGACGTCGCACAAATCGTTGCTGGCCAACGCCTCGCACGAGCTGCGCTCACCGCTCACACGGATTCGCATGGGGCTGGAGCTAATGGGCAGCTCGCCCTCGCCGGCCATGAAGGCAGAAATCTCTCGCAGCGTGGGCGAGCTGGACCAGCTGATCGATGAGATTTTGTTAGCCAGCCGCCTAGATGCCAAAGAATCAGATCTCGGCACCGTCGAGCCGGTGGACATGACCGGCCTCGCCAGCGAAGAATGCGCGCGTGTCGATGCACACCTAGAGCTGGGCCCACACCCACACAGCATCGTCGCGACCGGCATTGCCAAGCTACTGCGCCGCATGCTGCGTAACTTGCTAGAAAATGCGCACCGCTACGGCACATCGGAAGTTGAGGTGCAACTCACCTCTGTGACACAAGATGGACACGAATGGGTCCGACTGTGCGTGTGTGACCGTGGCCCAGGCGTCCCGCCCGCTTTGCGTGAGCGCATCTTTGAGCCGTTCTACCGCTTGCCTGGTGCAAGTGAACGCGAAGGTGGCGTGGGCTTGGGGCTGTCACTGGTGCGCTCGATCGTGCAACGCCACGGCGGTAGCGTGGTCTGCGAAGACCGCGAGGGCGGTGGCGCGCAGTTTGTGGTGCTCATCCCAGCACACTGAGGTCGTTGCACAATATTGGGCATGACACACCCAGCCCTGCAGACCCGCTTTACCCAGCGTTTTCAACTCACCACCCCAATCGCGTTAGCGCCCATGGCACTCGCCACCGGTGGCGCTTTGGCCGCGGCCTGTGCGCAAGCCGGTGCACTGGCTTTGGTCGGAGGGGGTTATGGTGACCTCGCTTGGACGCAACGCGAATACGCGTTGGCCACTGAACTGTTGAAAAACGATGCCGCCAGCCACGCACGTTTGGGATGCGGCTTCATCACCTGGAAGCTGGATGAAAACGCCACGGCCCTCGACTGGGTGCTCACGCAAAAACCCTGCGCCATCATGCTGTCTTTTGGCGACCCGCGCCCTTACGCGCAACGCATCAAGGCTGCGGGGGCACAACTGATTTGCCAAGTGCAGCGCTTAGACCAAGTGCCGCACGCCATTGAAGCAGGCGCGAGCGTCATCGTCGCCCAAGGCGGCGAAGCCGGTGGCCACGGCGCCAACGCGCTAGAGGGCCGTAGCACCTTCACCCTTGTGCCAGAGATTGCAGACCACTTAGCAGCACACGCGCCCCACACATTGCTGCTCGCTGCGGGCGGGGTGGCAGATGGCCGTGGCTTAGCCGCCGCAATGATGCTAGGCGCAGATGGCGTGTTGATTGGCTCACGCCTGTGGGCCACGCAAGAGAGCTTGGCGGCCACAGGTGCGAAAACACAAGCGACGCAAACCCATGGCGACGGCACGGCGCGCAGTGAGGTGTTTGACATCTTGCGGCGCAAAAACTGGCCGGCCCCTTATGACTTCCGTGCCATTCGCAACGACTTACACCGTCAACTGGAAAGCAAGCTCGCTGATCTCAAAACCCACCCCGACGCAGCGCGTGCCGACTATGACGCTGGCGTGCAAGCGGGTGACTTCACCCGCGCGCATGCGACTGTGGGCGAGTGCGTGGGCTTGATTGCAGACATCCCGACCGCCCGTGAGTTGATGGAGCGCATCACACAACAAGCGCAACGCTTGCTGGCTTAATAATGCGACGTATGAATCAACGCATCCTCATCTTGTCGCATGACAACAAAATTGGCGATGCCATCGTCGTCACAGGTTTATTCAAACCCCTGCATGCGCTCTGGCCCGATTGCGAAATTGGTGTGTTGTGCGGCGCAAGCAACGCGGCCCTGTACCGCCACCACCCCGATGTGAAGTTTGTGCATGTGTCGTCCAGTCGCAATGTGTTCGCGCGCATGTGGGCCAGCCTGAAAGCCAGGCTGGTGGGCTACGACATGGTGGTCCACTTTGGCCTAGACCTGGCCAACCCTTCCGTGCAAATTATTTTGAACATGGTGCATGCCAAACAACGCTTTTTATTTTTGAAGCACCCCACCCAACCCTTGCCCAACGATGTGGTGATGGAAGGCAATTGGGGATACAGCGCAGATGCCTCGGCCTGCCATTACACGGCGCGCCACCTGCGGTTTCTGCAAACGCTGGGTGCGCCCCTCACCCCTTACCACTACGACATTCGCTTGGGGCCTGAAACACAAGCTGCTCAAGCAAAGGGAGATGGCTTGCGGATGGTCATCAACAGCCAAAGCAGTGCCGCCAATAAATCGTTTTCGTTGCCTTGGTTGCAAGCGTTCGTTCACGCCGTTTACTTGCAGCACCCGAGCCTGCACATGCAGTTGCTCAGTGCCAGCCCGGCGCTGGAAGCCGCCATGCGTGAGATGTTCAGCGCGCAAAGCGACCGCGTCGTCGTGGCGCCCTTTGCCCCGACTGTGTCGCCCTCGTTGGCGATGATTCAAAACGCTGACGTGGTGGTGTCGCCCGACACTTACGCGGTGCATGCGGCGAGTGCATGGAACAAGCCCGTGATTGCCCTGTATGAGCCCAGCGTGCTATCGGTCGATTCGTGGGAGCCTCTGTCCGACACCTACGCCCAAATCATCGCGCCTAACGGCAAAGCTGTGAGCGACATTGGCGTGCCTGAGGTGATGAAAGCGTTGGCCCATCTGCTAGCCCATCCGACGTCACGCGAGCGCGTGTTCTTTACCTAAGCTCAGTTTTCGACGAGCAACGCGCGTTGCTCTGCCGTCCACTTTTGGTCCAATGGAATCAACTTGTCTTTGTCCACAAACGGGGGGTAGCCGCCCTTCATGGTCAGTCGGATGTAGTGGTGGTTGAAGCAGTCCAGCGCAATGTGCATGGGGCGAATGTCCCCCACTTCGCGTGCGCGCAAGGCGGTGCGCAAGAACAAATCAAAGTCCGCGGCTTGTTGGGTTTCATCCCACGGACCCAAGATCGTCAATGCGCGGCGCGAGAACATCACGGTGTTGCCCACAAAACCTTCGATGGCTTGGTGCTTGAAGTTGTCTTGGCGTTGTTTGCAAAACGCGGCCCAGTTGCCGTACATCCACTTGTGCATGAGCAACAGGCTGTGGCGACCGATGCCAAACAAACCTACCAAACCGCGAATGCGGCTCCAGCGACGACGCAGCTTTTTGGTGGCGCTCTTGCTTTCAATGCGCTCGATGCCGCAGGAGGTGATGACGTCGAGCTGGTTGTGCTCGGCGTTGGCGATGAGCGTTTCGTCCCAGTCTTTGCTAACGATGATGTCGTTGTTCAAGAACGCCAGCCACTCGCCTTGTGCCAAGGCAATGCCTTGGTTCTGCGACACGGGGTAAGAGTAGTTGCCGGGGTTGCGAATGACGCGTGCGCCAACGGATTCAAAGAAGTCGGCACTGGCGTCGGTGGATGCGTTGTCGATGACGATAAGTTCAAACGCATGCTTGGTGTTTTTGACCAAGTTCTCCCAGTAAATCTGGTTCATCGGCAACTGGTTGTAGACCGCCGTGATGATGCTGAGTTTTGGCTTGGATTCGGACATGGTCAGTTTCTCAAAGAGTCGCTCAAAGTAAGCGGTACACGCGCTCCGCCGACACATCCTCTAAGCAACGTGTGTGACCCAACGGGCAACTGCGTTCATAGCAAGGTGAGCAGGCCAACGGAGGTTGGTAGTGGGTGTCCACACGCAGCCACACGACGCGCGCGCGCTCGTTCAAAGGCGGCGTGTGCTCAGGGCTGGAGGAACCAAACACAGCCACTTGCGGCACGCCGAAGGCAGCAGCAACGTGCATGAGCCCCGAGTCGTTGCTGACCACGCGGTGCGCATCAGCAATCAGCGCGAAGGCTTGCATCAAGTTGGTTTGACCTGCTAAGTTAAAGCAATGGCCGGGCTTGGCAGCATTCGCGGTGGTGGCGATTTCTTGGCAGATGTCGAACTCTTTGTTCGAGCCCAACAAGAACACAGGTCGGTCAATCTTGCTCGCCAGTTCAGCAAAGCGTTTGGAAGGCCAGCGTTTGGCGGGGCCATATTCGGCGCCCGGCGCAAACACCACGTAGCTATTTTTGGCCAAGGTCGGTAGCGTGGGCATTTGGGTCGCCAGCACTTCAAGCGCATCGTCCATCACGCCCACACCCGCTTTGAGCACGGGGCGCAAATCGCCGACCAGCTTCATGGGCTGGCCGGGGTTTTGGCCGACCAAGCTGAGTGCGGCGTACCACTCCACCATCGGTGGACGCTCTTCGGTTTGGGGGTTGCCTAAGCGATCCGTCAGCAGACCTAAACGCATTTCGCCGGTGTAGCCCACGCGTTTGGCAATGCCCGCCATCCAAGGCAACAAAGCACTCTTGAGGGAGTTGGGGCAGACATAGGCCACCTCGAACTTGCCGCGCAGTTGGCGCGCGAGTTTCAAGCGGCCCATCAGTTGCAAGCCGCCGTGTTTGAACGGCATTTCAATCACCTCGGCCACGCCGGGCATCACGCGGTATACCGGTGCAATCCAGGGCAACGCAGCGACAGTGAGTCGCTCGCCACGCGCAGCCAAGCGACGCAGCAAGGGTTCGGTCATCACCGCATCCCCAATCCATTGGGGCGCGATGACGAGCGCGTTTTTAGTGATGGCCGCCAACGTGCTCGCCGGCTTTCAATTTGTACACGGTGCTGCAGTAAGGGCACTTGGCCTCACCGGTTTTGGCCACATCCAAGTAGACCTTGGGGTGGCTGTTCCAGAGGACCATGTCTGCTTTGGGGCTAGGACAAAACACGCCGCCATGACCGTTCAGGTCTTTGGCCAAGAGTTCAACTGTGTTGCTCATTTTGTTTTCCTGCGAAGGGTTAGACCAAGGTCAACCAATGTGCGTACTTGGGGTTGCGGCCATTCACAATTTCAAAGAACGCCGATTGGATTTTCTCAGTGATGGGGCCGCGGCTGCCAGCGCCGAGTTCGATGCGGTCGAGTTCACGAATCGGTGTCACTTCAGCCGCTGTGCCTGTGAAGAAAGCTTCGTCAGCGATGTACACCTCGTCGCGTGTGATGCGCTTTTGCACAATCTCAAGGCCCAAATCTTTGGCGATGTGGAACACGGTGTTGCGGGTGATGCCGTTCAAAGCGCCAGCCGACAAGTCGGGCGTGTAGATGACGCCGTCTTTGACCACAAAAATGTTTTCACCAGCGCCTTCAGACACAAAACCGGAGGTGTCGAGCAACAGGGCTTCGTCGTAACCTTCGTCGGTCACTTCCATGTTGGCCAAGATGGAGTTGGTGTAGTTGCTCACCGCCTTGGCTTGCGTCATGGTGATGTTGACGTGGTGGCGTGTGTAGCTCGAGGTCTTCACGCGGATGCCGCGCTTCATACCTTCTTCGCCGAGGTACGCACCCCAAGTCCAAGCGGCGACCATCAAATGGATGGTGTTGCCTTTGGGGCTGACGCCCAGTTTTTTGTCGCCAATCCAAGTCAGGGGACGGATGTAGCCGGACTCCAGCTTGTTCTCACGCACCACGGTGCGTTGGGCTTCGTTGACTTGGTCTTTGGTGAACGGGATCGCCATGCGCAAGATCTTGGCGCTGTTAAACAGGCGGTCGGTGTGGTCTTGCAAACGGAAGATGGCTGTGCCTTGCTCGGTTTTGTAGGCGCGCACGCCTTCGAACGCGCCGCAACCGTAATGCAGGGTGTGGCTCAACACATGGATCTTGGCATCGCGCCAATCGACCAACTGGCCGTCCATCCAGATTTTGCCGTCACGGTCTGACATGGATGATGGGATCACGACGCTCATGGAATTTCCTTTGGACTTGTGTAATAGGTTCGCCAAGTGGCGTAAATCGTCATTTTAGCGAGCATGGCCGGTGGCCTAGCTGACGCGGCGCTGATGTCGCTCAGTCATTGGCCGCATGGGTGACAGGCTCAACGTCCGTGGCTTGGAAAGGGCGGTCCAGCGTCCAGCTTTGCAGCTTGCCTTGTGTGAACACGCAACGCACCACCGACTGGCTGCCATCGCGCCAACTGAAGACCTCGGGCTGAACGCCCTTCTCGGTCTCAATCTGGCCCAGCGCGCGGGTCATGGCGATGACGTGCATCAGGCTGACGCCCGCTTTGAGCTTGGCATTGAGCATGACGGCGCTGTCAACAAAGCCAATCGGGCGGTTCGTCGCGCGCTTCATGATTTTCATCAAACGGGTGAAGTGCAGCAGCATCCACATGACGCCGCCAGTCACGACCATGGCGACCCCCATCCAACCCCAGCTCTGCCAAGCCCAAGCGGTCAGGCCAACGGTGCCAATCGGCAATAAATATCTTTGAAAGTTCATGCGGCGTATTGTCTCAGGCTGGCGTGGCTCGAAACGCCGGCTTTTACTTAGAGCCGCGCCGATTTAGGTCAGCGAGCGCACCAAGCTGATCGCCTCATCCACCCGTTCCACCGCATGCACCGTCATGCCGGGGATGGGTTTCTTGGGCGCGTTGGCTTTGGGGATGACGGCCACGGTAAAGCCCAGCTTGGCGGCTTCTTTCAGGCGCTCTTGCCCACGCGGTGCGGGCCGCACTTCGCCAGCCAAGCCCACTTCGCCAAAGGCAATAAAGCCTTGGGGCAATGGCTTGCCACGCAAGCTGCTTTGAATCGACAACAACACAGCCAAGTCTGCCGCCGGTTCGCTGATGCGCACGCCGCCCACGGCGTTGACAAACACGTCTTGGTCCATGCAAGCGACACCTGCATGGCGGTGCAACACCGCCAGCAACATAGCCAAACGATCACGGTCCAAACCCACGCTCAAACGCCGTGGTGACGGGCCGCCGCTGTCGACCAAAGCTTGAATCTCCACCAACATGGGGCGCGTGCCTTCAAGCGTGACCAGCACACAACTGCCGGGCACAGGCTCGGCGTGCTGGCTCAGGAAGATGGCGCTGGGGTTGCTCACCCCCTTCAAGCCTTTTTCGGTCATGGCGAACACGCCGATTTCATTGACCGCCCCAAAGCGGTTTTTGATGGCGCGCACGAGTCGGTAGGTCGAGTGTGTATCGCCTTCAAAATACAGCACGGTGTCCACCATGTGCTCCAACACACGCGGGCCAGCCAGTGCGCCTTCTTTGGTGACGTGGCCCACCAACACCACCGCCGTGCCGGTGGACTTGGCCATGCGTGTGAGGTGTGCCGCACACTCGCGCACTTGTGCCACCGAGCCTGGGGCGCTGGTGAGCTGGTCGGAATACACGGTTTGAATCGAGTCCATCACCACCACATCAGGCTGAAGTTTGTCGATGGTAGCCAGCACTTTTTCGAGCTGTGTTTCGGCCAGCACTTTGACTTGGCTGTGGTCTAGGTCTAAGCGGCGTGAACGCAATGCAACTTGCGCTGCTGACTCTTCGCCCGTCACATACAAGGTGCTCATGCCCGTGCGTTGCAAACCATCCATCGCTTGCAAAATCAAGGTGGATTTGCCAATGCCAGGGTCGCCGCCAATCAGCACCACACCGCCCTGAACCATACCGCCGCCCAAC
>Ga0075464_10000896_pt1 | contig 13335 bp, 13 predicted proteins | sample DEB19_08_DNA_5_FD_75068 | JGI IMG/M metagenome (GOLD analysis project Ga0075464, IMG submission 75068) | Aqueous microbial communities from the Delaware River and Bay under freshwater to marine salinity gradient to study organic matter... | ecosystem: Environmental > Aquatic > Marine > Coastal ...
GTGCTTGACGACCCGCAACACGCTTACACCCAACTTCTCGTTTCTTCGGTACTCCAACCATGACCCACCCTTTGCTTCACATTCAAGGGGTGGCCAAGCGCTTTACCCTGCACCATCAAAACGGCGTCGAGCTGGCGGTTCTTGGCGAGGCCAACCTCAGCGTTCACCCCGGCGAGTGCATCGTGCTGGACGGACCTTCCGGCATGGGCAAGAGCACCTTGCTGAAAATGATTTATGCCAACTACCGGACCAGCGCCGGCAGCATCAGCATTCATTTGCCAGGCCAGCTGCCGGTTGAGGTGACCACCGCCTCGCCGCATGAACTGGTGCGCTTGCGCAAAGACTCGATCGGTTATGTCAGCCAGTTCTTGCGGGTCATCCCACGGGTGCCAGCGCTGGACGTGGTGGCCGAACCTTTGCTTGAAGATGCCGGCGACGATCCAGATACGCTGGCTGCTGCACGGGCCGAGGCCAGTCGCTGGCTGACGCGCCTGCGAATTCCTGAGCGTATGTGGCATTTGCCGCCCGCGACGTTTTCAGGTGGTGAGCAGCAGCGCATCAACATCGCTCGCAACATGATCAAGCCGCGGCCGCTGTTGTTGCTGGACGAACCAACCGCTTCTTTGGATGCTGAGAATGCACAGACCGTCATCGAATTGATCCGCGAAGCCAGTGCGCGCGGCGCCGCCATTGTTGGTATTTTTCACGACGCCCATGTCGGTGACGCGGTTGCGACACGCCGCGTCAATGTGGCTGATTTCAGGACTGTTGGGACTGTGAAGGCAATCGCATGAACGCTTCCCTGATCTTTAAAAACGCCAGGATGGTGTTGCCGGGTGAAGTTGTGCACGGCAGTTTGCAGGCTGAAAATGGTCGCATCAGCGCTGTTGCTGGCGCCACCTCGGCCTTGGCTGCGGTGGACCTGGGTGGTGATTATTTGTTGCCGGGTCTGGTGGAAATGCACACCGACAACTTTGAGCGCCACCTGATGCCACGGCCCAAGGTTCATTGGGCTGAGTTACCCGCCTTGCTGGCGCATGACGCTGAGATTGCCGCAGCTGGTATCACGACGGTTTTTGACGCGCTGGGCGTGGGCGACGCCGACCCTGAAAGCCTGCGCGGCAAGGCTTGGAACGACGTGCTGGCCACCATTGACAACTGCACTCAACAAGACTTGCTGCGCGCCGACCACCACCTGCATGTGCGTTGTGAATTGCCGGCCCCCAACACCATCGACTTGTTTGAACCTTTCAAAGGCCACCCCCGGCTGTCGCTGATCTCGCTGATGGACCACACACCGGGTCAGCGGCAATGGGAAAACATCGAGCAGGCGCGGATTTATTACACCGGAAAGAAGGGCTGGAGCCAGCAGAAGTTTGAGCAACAAGTGGTGCTGGCGAGTCAACTGCAGGCTGAATATTCGGAGCCGCACCGGCAGTATTTTGTCGACTACAGCCGCACCCATGGCATTGCGCTGGCCAGTCACGACGACACCACGGCCGCGCATGTGCAGCAAGCCCATGCCGAAGGCGCCAGCATGTCGGAGTTTCCGACCACCGTGGCGGCGGCTAGAGAGGCTCACAAACACGGCTTGCGCAATGTCATGGGTGGACCGAACGTGGTGCGCGGTGGCTCGCATTCTGGCAATGTCGCGGCGGTTGAACTGGCCCGGCTGGGGCTGCTCGACATCTTGTCTTCGGACTACGTGCCAGGCAGCCTGCTGTCGGCGGTGATGTGCTTGGTCGAGCAGGGCGTGATGACTTGGCCCGAGGCGGTGGCGACCGTCACCTCAACACCTGCGCGGGCCACTGGCTTGACTGACCGCGGTGCCATCGAAGCCGGACTGCGGGCGGACTTGATTCAGGTCCACATCGCTGAGCTGCCGAACGGCCATCGTCATGCGGTGGTTCGTGCTGTCTGGCGGGAAGGTCGCCGTGTGCTTTAAGGGGGTGAACAGGCCCCTGTCACACAAGCTTCTTTTAACTTTCATGAAACCGTCACGGCCAGCGATCAAACTTGAGCTGTCTAGACAACTTACAAGGAGTCCCTGATGGACATTGCACTTCGAATTCACAAACTCAACAAATATTTCGCTAACAAGCAAGCGTTGTGTGACATCAATATATCCGTGAAAAAAGGCGAGATGGTGGCTTTGATCGGTGCCTCTGGCTCCGGCAAGTCCACCTTGCTGCGGCACATGTCCGGCTTGATCACGGCTGATGGCCGGACTGACTCGTTGATCGAAATTGATGGGTGCCGTGTTCAGCAGGGTGGCCGTATTCATCACGACATTCGTCGGGTGCGCTCGCAAGTGGGGTTTGTGTTTCAGCAGTTCAATTTGGTGGACCGTCTGCCGGTGTTGGTGAACGTGCTGGTCGGTCTGTTGCACCGCATGCCTTGGTGGCGCAGCCTGTTTCGTATTTTCAATGCGCAAGAGCGGGCGCAGGCCCTGAACGCGTTGGCCCGTGTCGGTATTGCCGATTGCCACGCTCAGCGTGCTTCGACTTTGTCGGGTGGCCAGCAGCAGCGCGCGGCAATTGCCCGCGCACTCGTTCAGGGTGCCAAGGTGGTATTGGCTGACGAGCCGATTGCCTCGCTAGACCCGGAGTCCTCGCGCAACGTGATGGAGATTTTGGCCCGCATCAACCGCGAGGACGGCTGCACCGTGATCGTGTCTTTGCATCAGGTCGACATGGCCCTTAAATATTGCCCGCGGGTGGTCGCTTTGCACCAAGGCCGCGTGGTCTTTGATGGGCCTTCAAAGCTGCTAACGCCCCAACTTTTGCGCGAACTGTACGGCGTGCATGTGGATGAGATTTTGGCTGACTCCACACGCCTTCATGCTGCTCCGGTATCTCTGGTGCCGTCGGCTACCGCTCCGGCATGGCGGGCTGGATTGGCTCAGGCCGCCTAATTTTGAGACTGAATTTTTAAAGGAATGATTCGATGATTAAGAAAATTTTGGCCATCACGGCCACGACGTTTGCGCTGGGCTTATCGCTGGGCGCGAAGGCTCAGGAAATCAACTTTGGCATTATTTCGACGGAGGCGACGCAAAACCTGAAGCAGGATTGGGAGCCCTTGATCAAAGACATGGAGAAGCAGACTGGCATGAAAGTCACGGCCTTCTTCGCACCCGACTACGCCGGCATCATTGAAGGCATGCGTTTCAATAAAGTACATGTGGCTTGGCTGGGTAACAAGTCAGCGATGGAAGCTGTAGACCGCGCCAGCGGAGAAGTCTTCGCGCAGATGGTCAATGCCGATGGCTCGCAAGGTTACTACTCGCATTTGATCGTGCACAAAGACAGCCCGCACACCACGCTGGATGACATTCTCAAGAACGGCAAAAGCCTGAGCTTTGGCAACGGTGATCCCAACTCGACGTCTGGCTTTTTGGTGCCTGGTTTCTATGTTTTTGCAAAGAACCAAATTGACCCGAGGACTCACTTCAGAGTGAGCCGCAGCGCCAACCACGAAGCCAATGCGTTGGCTGTCGCCAACAAGCAGGTGGACGTCGCCACCAACAACAGCGAAAACTTGGAGAAGGTCCAGAACCGCTACCCAGAAAAGTTCAACGACATCAAAATTGTCTGGACTTCGCCGCTGATTGCACTTGACCCGCTGGTGATGCGCAAAGACATGCCAGCAGCCACCAAGGCCAAGCTCAAGCAGTTCTTTTACAGCTACGGTAAAACGGACGCTCGTGAGAAAGAAGTTTTGATGAAGATATCAAAACTCTCAGGTTTCAAAGAGTCAAGCAACAGTCAACTGCTGCCGATTCGTCAGCTCGATCTGTTCAGTAAACGCACCAAGCTTGAGTCAGACTCTGTCATCTCTGCCGCTGCCAAAAAAGAGCAACTGGCCGCGATTGACAAACAGTTGGCTGCGTTGAACTGATGGCTTCAACCGCGACCCTTTCGCCGAGGGAGATGCTTGAGGCGGCTGCGCCCAAGCGCAGCCTGACTTGGTATTTTCTCTGGGCATTCGTATTCATCGCGTTGGCGGGCTCCTGGCAGGGGGCCGATATGCGGCCGCTCGATTTGGTGCGAGACTCCGGCAACATGGCGACTTATGCCGCTGAGTTTTTTCCGCCCAACTTCAGCCAGTGGCGCATGTATGTGGGTGAGATGGTCATCACGCTGCAAATTGCGTTGTGGGGAACCGCGTTGGCTGTTGTCACAGCCGTGCCATTGGCCTTGATGGCGTCCGCCAATTTGGTGCCTTGGTGGATCTACCAACCCACGCGCCGGCTCATGGACGCCACGCGGGCCATCAATGAGATGGTCTTCGCCATGTTGTTTGTGGTCGCTGTTGGTTTGGGTCCGTTTGCCGGCGTGCTGGCACTCTGGATACACACCACGGGTGTGCTGGCCAAGCTGTTCTCTGAAGCGGTTGAGGCGATCGACCCTCAGCCGGTTGAAGGTATTCGTTCGACCGGCGCGAGTGCGCTGCACGAAATTGTCTACGGCGTCATTCCGCAGGTTATGCCTTTGTGGATCTCTTTCACGCTGTACCGATTGGAGAGCAATGTGCGCTCGGCCTCGGTGGTGGGCATGGTCGGCGCGGGCGGCATTGGTGTGGTGTTGTGGGAGATCATTCGCGGATTTCAGTACGCTGAAACTTGTGCTGTGATGATCATCATCATTGTGTCGGTGACGGCGATTGATTTGGTTTCTGCTCGCATCCGGAAAATTCTGATTTAAAGGACGTGTCCATGACTTTATCAACGACTGAAATCATCCATCTTTTTGAGACCCGAGCGACCAGCCAGTATGGCCGCGAGGCGGTGAGTCAACTGGAGCACGCGCTCCAGTGCGCGCAATTGGCGGAGCAGGCAGGGGAGACCGATGCCACCGTGGTGGCGGCCTTGCTGCATGATCTGGGACACCTCATTGCGGCAAAAAAAGAGGCGCGCACAGACGTCACGCAGCAGCGTGACGACTTGCACCAGTACATCGCCATTCCATTCTTACGGGGCTTGTTGCCTGATTCAGTGCTTGAGCCGATTCGACTGCATGTGGATGCCAAGCGCTACCTGTGTGGAGCTGAACCGACTTACTGGGCCAGTTTGTCGCCAGCGTCCAAACGCAGTCTTGAGCTGCAAGGTGGCGCGTACTCAGAAGCCGAACTGGCCAACTTTCTTGCTCAGCCCTATGCCGAAGAAGCAGTTCGTTTGCGTCGCTACGATGACTTGGCCAAGGTGCCGAACGCGGCAACACCGGGCCTTATGCACTTCCAGAAAAAGCTGGAAGCGCTCGTTACTGCGGGCTGATTTGCTGCACGCGCGACGGCGGCAGGGAGATCGAAAAGGTCGATCCCTTGCCCACGGTGCTTTTTACTTCAAGCTGCCCGCCATGCCGTTGTGCCACGTGTTTGACAATCGCCAAGCCCAAGCCGGTACCGCCAGTCTCACGCGAACGGCTGCGGTCTACCCGGTAAAAGCGCTCAGTCAAGCGTGGCAGATGTTCGGCGGCAATGCCCGGACCACTGTCTTCGACAAAAAACTCGGCCCCGCCATCGGCACGCAAGCGCCAGCCGGAATGGATGGAGCCGCCGGCAGGTGTGTAGCGAACGGCATTGCTCAGCAGGTTGGACATGGCGCTGTGAAGTTCTGACTTGTTGCCTGAGACTGAGAAAGCCGCCTCGTTGACTTGCGTGATCTCGTGCGGTGGTTGCGCGATGACGGCGGAAAGCGCACGGGTTTCTTGCAACACCGGCAACATCAACTCGTTGGCGTTGATCCAGTCCCCTTGACCTGGCGCGGGGCTGCCTTCAAGTCGTGACAGTGTGAGCAGGTCGCTCACCAGCATTTGCATGCGCTGAGCTTGTTGGCTCATGAGGCCCAAGTAAGTCGCCCGTTCAGTATCGGAAACAGGAATGTTCTGCATCGTCTCCACAAAACCACTGAGTACCGTCAAAGGGGTGCGGATTTCGTGCGAGACATTGGCCACAAAATCGCGGCGCATGGTGTCGGCGAGTTCGACAGCGGTCACGTCCCGCGTCAACATCAGCTTGCGCTTTTTACCGTAGGGATGAATTTTGACTGATATTTTTGACGGCTGCGAAGGCCGAACCCCGATGCCACCGATCAGGATTTCCCCGTTGAAATCGGTGCCCAATAGATAGGTTTTGAACAACGGTGAGCGCACCAGATTTTGGATATATTGGCCGACGTCTTTTTGCGGGTCAAAGCCTAGCTGATGGGCGGCGGTGAGGTTGACCCACTCAATGCGACCCGCGCCATCAAGAAGAATCACACCATTGGGTGACTCCTGAAAAGCGGCCAGAAAGTTATCCAAGCGGGCATTGCTGCTTTGTGTTTTACGTTCCAGCTTCTTGATGATTTTTTTGCTGCGATCAAAAATTTCTGCCCACATGCCTGAGAGTTTGGGTGCTTGCGACGTGTCTGCCGTATTGAGCCAGTTCAACAAGCGACGAGCTCGCACGCCATCCAGCAGACTCCACAGAACTGCGCCCAGCAAAGCGCCGGCAACAGCCCAGCCAGCTGACTCATTCACCAAGCCCCAAGCCGAGCTCAGCGCGACGAGCAGCAGCAGTTCAATCAGGCGTTGCGTCATGTGGCGGAAACGGGCTGGCCTTGTCCTGCGTTGCCGGTGCTGCTTTGAACCGTCAGGCGGTAGCCAGCGCCGCGCACGGTTTCGATCATGCTGGCGGCTTCACCTAAGGATTCACGCAAGCGTTTGACGTGGACATCAACCGTTCGTTCTTCAATGAAGACGTGATCGCCCCAGACCTTGTCGAGCAAGGTGCTGCGGGTGTGCACCCGTTCTGCATGTTTCATCAGGTAGTGCAGCAGCTTGAACTCGGTCGGCCCGATCTTGAGTTCTTTGCCGCGAAAAGTGACGCGGTAAGTCCCCGCGTCCAGCGCCAGCTCACCCAGTTGCACAGAGTCCTTGACGATTTCTGGACTGCGACGGCGCAGCAGAGCACGTATGCGCGCCAGCAACTCTTGCGTCGAAAACGGCTTGGTGATGTAGTCGTCGGCACCGGCGTCCAAGCCTTGCACCTTGTCGGTCTCGTCACTGCGTGCTGTCAGCATGATGATCGGCACGGTTTTCGTGCGATCGTTCTTGCGCCATTGCCGAGCCAAGGTGGCACCGCTCTCGCCAGGCAGCATCCAGTCGAGCAAGATCAGGTCTGGCAATACTGCATCGACCTCCCGCTGAGCTGCGGCACCGTCAAACACCACGATGGGTGAAAAGCCGTTGTGCCGCAGATTGACGGCAATCAACTCGGCTATTGAAGGCTCGTCTTCCACCACCAAGACCCGGGGTAGTTTTCTCATTTGATGACCGATTCAACCTTGTCCAATGGTGTGTGACGGATGTCTTCGCCTTTGACGATAAAGATGATTTGTTCTGCGATGTTTTTGGCGTGGTCACCGACGCGTTCGATCGATTTCGCCAAAAACAGCAAGTCCAGACTCGGGGAAATGGTGCGCGGATCTTCCATCATGTAAGTGATGAGCTTACGCAGAAAGCCGTTGTACTCGTCGTCGATTTCGTCATCTTCTTTGATGATCGTCACCGCCATCGCTGTGTCGAGGCGGGCAAACGAGTCGAGTGTTTTGCGCAGCAGGGCTGCCGCGAGGTCAGCGGCGACACGCAGCTCAGACGTCGGCAGGTTGCGCGGTGAACCGCCTTTGATGATGGACTTGACCATGCGCGCCATGCGCTCAATTTCATCGCCTGCACGTTCCAAGTTTTGCGTGGTGCGGGAAATAGCCATCAAGAAGCGCAGGTCTCGCGCCGTGGGTTGGCGGCGGCCGATGGTGGAAATGATCTCGTGATCGATCCGCAATTCCATCTGGTTGATCTTTTTCTCGTTGTCCATCACCTGATCGGCTGCGGCTTGGTCCATGTGAACCAGCGCATAGATCGCTTGGTGCAGCTGGGCTTCAACCAGCCCGCCCATTTCGAGCACGTTGGTGGAGATGGAGTTCAGCTCGGTGTCGAACTGGCTGGAGATGTGCTTTTCACTCATGATTAACCAAACCTTCCTGTGATGTAGTCTTCTGTTTCGGTGCGCTTGGGCTTGAAGAAAATCTGCTCAGTCGAGCCGAATTCGACCAGTTCACCCAAGTACATGTAAGCGGTGAAGTCACTGCAACGCGCTGCTTGCTGCATGTTATGCGTGACGATGGCAATGGTGTAGTCCTTCTTCAACTCGTGCACCAGCTCTTCGACCTTGCCGGTGGAAATCGGGTCGAGTGCTGAGGTTGGCTCGTCGAGCAGCAGCACCGATGGCTTGACCGCGACGCTGCGGGCGATGCACAGCCGCTGCTGTTGTCCACCGGACAGTGATAGACCGTTTTGGCCCAGCTTGTCTTTGACTTCATCCCACAGCGCAGACTTGGTCAGCGCCCATTCGACGCGTTCATCCATGTCGCTCTTGTTCAGGTTGTCATAGAGACGCACGCCGAAGGCAATGTTGTCATAGATCGTCATAGGGAAGGGGGTCGGCTTTTGAAAAACCATGCCGATGCGGGCGCGCAGCAGGTTCAAATCCTGGCTTTTGTCCAGAATGTTCTTGCCGTAGAAGTTGATCTCGCCTTCGGCCCGCTGGCCGGGGTACAGGCTGTACATCCGGTTCAGTGTGCGCAACAGTGTCGACTTGCCGCAACCTGATGGGCCGATAAAGGCGGTGACCTTGCGCTCAGCAATGTTCATGGTCACGTCTTTGAGGCCGCGAAAGTTACCGTAGTAAAAATTGAGGTTGCGCACCTCAAGGGCGTTTTTCAGTTCTGTGGTGGTTTCAGCCATTGACAGGTCCATTGTTCAAAATTGGTTGTGGGAAGCGAATGTTGGCGAGTGAAGTTGTGGTTCGCGTTTCATCGCGAATTAGCTGCGAATCTTGTCGCGGAAGAAGACTCGGGCCAGAATGTTGAGGAGCAGCACGGCCATCGTGACGATCAGTGCACCGCCCCAAGCCAGACGAATCCAGTTGTCGTAAGGACTCATGGCGAATTGATAGATCACGACTGGCAGGTTGGCCAATGGCGCGCCCATGTCGGTGCTGTAGAACTGGTTGTTCAAAGCGGTGAACAACAGCGGGGCTGTCTCACCGCTGATGCGGGCAACAGCCAGCAGCAAGCCAGTGATCACACCGCTTTTAGCGGCTCGCAACGTCACCATGGTGGAGACTTTCCAGCGCGGTGCACCCAGTGCAAATGCGGCTTCGCGCAGGCTGCCCGGCACAAGTCGCAACATGTTTTCGGTGGTTCGCATGACCACCGGCACCGCGATCAGTGACAAAGCCAAGCTGCCTGCGTAACCCGAAAAGTTACCTACGGTGGCCACGGCGATGGAGTACACAAACAAACCCAGCACGATCGATGGCGCTGACAGCATGATGTCGGTCACAAAGCGAGTGACTTCAGCCGTCTTGCTATGGTCGCCGTATTCGGTCAGGTAAATACCGGCCAGAATGCCCACCGGCGTTGACACCACGACCGCCAGCCCGACCATCATCAAGCTGCCGATGATGGCGTTGCGCAAGCCGCCGCCTTCTGAGCCAGGCGCTGGCGTGTCTTGAGTGAACATGTTCCAGTCGATGGCAGCCAGTCCGTTAGAAAAAAGCACGAACAAAATCCACAGCAACACCGCCAGACCCAAGGCCATGGCGCTCATGGACAGCACCAACCCTTGGGCGTTGGCCCAGCGACGTTGGCGGTAAAGTTTTTTATTCAGGTTGGTCATCATCTCAAACTCCTTTGGCTTTGTCGGCCCGGATGACCAAAATTTTGGCCATTGCCAGCACCACGAAGGTGATCACAAACAGCACAAAGGCGAGGGCAAACAAGGCTGCGATGTGAAATTCATCGGCTTCGCCAAATTCATTGGCCAAGGTCGACGCGATGGACGTGCCCGGAGAAAACAAGGATGTTGGCATGCGGTTGGCGTTGCCGATAACAAAGGTCACCGCCATGGTCTCGCCCAAGGCGCGCCCCAAGCCGAGCATGATGCCGCCAATCACGCCTTTTTGCGTGTACGGCAAAACAACTTTGCGAACCACTTCCCAAGTTGTGCAACCCAGGCCATAAGCGGATTCGCGCAGGATGGGCGGGGTGACTTCAAAGACGTCACGCATCACGGCTGCGATGAAGGGCAGCACCATAAAGGCCAGCACAATGCCGGCGGCCAAAATGCCCATACCGTTGGTGGCGCCACCAAACAAAAAACCCACCAGCGGCATGCCGCCCAGGACTTGTTGCAGAGGGACTTGAAGGTAGTCGGCGAACAAGGGCGCGAACACAAACAAACCAAACATGCCGTAAATGATGGAGGGCACAGCGGCCAGCAATTCAATGGCGGTGCCCAGCGGGCGACGCAGCCAGACCGGGCAGGTTTCGGTCAAAAAGACCGCGATCCCAAAGGCCAGCGGCACGGCGATCAACATCGCAATACCGGCACTGGCCAAGGTGCCAACGATCGCAATCGCAGCACCAAATTCTTCGTTGACGATGTCCCACTCAACATACCAAAGGAAATGCACGCCAAACTTGTGCAGTGCCGGCCAAGCATTGATGAACAAGGAGGCAATAATGCCTGTCAGGGCAATCAGCACCAGCAGCGAAAAGCCCTGTGTGATGCGGTGAAAAAAGAAATCTTGGATGCGCTGGCGCTTGGCCATGGCGATCATGCTTTGGCTGCCTGTTTCGCTGCTTGAATTCAGGGGGCTGGATGGCAAAGTCATAGTGGCTTCCACACTCATTTGAATACCTTGGAGTTGTTCAGATATTGAATAAAAATCGCCGGCCTGTTGTTGACGGGCCGGCGGTTTTATCTGTTAACTCAGAATTACTTCTGAATTTGTGACCAGACTTTGGCGCGAATTTGTGCTGTCAGGGTGTCTGGCAGTGGAACGTAGTCAAGTTCGGCGGCCATTTTCTTGCCATTTTTGAATGACCAGTCAAAGAACTTCAAGGCTTCTGCGGCTGCAGCTTTGTCGGCGGGTTGCTTGTACATCAAGATGAACGAGGCCGTGCTGATGGGCCAGCTGGTAGCGCCCTTGGCATTCACCATTGAGACACCCATGCCTGGCACGCTGAACCAGTCCGCGCCTGCCGCAGCAGCTGCAAACGACTCGTCGTCCGGGCTGACGTATTTGCCATCAGCGTTTTGCAGTTGCATGAAGTTCATGCCGTTTTTCTTGACGTAAGCGTATTCCACGTAACCAACGGCACCTTTGATGCGGTTGACGTTGGCTGCAACACCTTCGTTGCCTTTGCCACCGACTGAAGAGATGGCTGGCCACTTGACCGCAGCACCTTTGCCAACTTTGTCGGACCAGTCTTTGCTGATGGATGTCAAGTAGTCGGTGAAGTTGAAGGTTGTGCCGGAACCGTCAGCACGGTGCACCACGGTGATGTTTTGGTCGGGCAGTTTTTTGCCAGGGTTCAAGGCCGCCAGCTTGGCGTCGTTCCATTTGACGATGGTGCCCAGATAGATATCAGCCAGCACAGGGCCAGTGATGCGCAACTCGCCTGGCTTGAAGCCGTCCAGGTTCAGGACGGGCACGGTGCCGCCAATGATGGCTGGGAATTGAACCATACCGTCGCGGTCCAGATCAGCGCCGCTGACAGGTGCGTCTGTTGCGCCGAAGGTCACGGTCTTGGCGCGGATTTGTTTCAGGCCACCGGAGGAGCCGATCGACTGGTAGTTCATGCCGATGCCGGTCACGGCTTTGTAGCCTTCAGCCCATTTGGCATAAATCGGGTAGGGGAATGTTGCGCCTGCGCCGGTCAGGTCAGCGGCCATGGCGGAGCTCATAGCGAAGCTGGCGAAAGCAGCTGCGGCCACTGTTTTGAGTAAGGTGCGTTTAGTGTTCATATAAGTCCCTTGGGTTGATGCGTGAAGAACAAGCTGAACTTTATGGCGTTAATGTGACAGAGGTGTGACAGCAGTATGTTGTCACACAATCTTGTTGCCGCTGTGAATTTTTGTGATTCAGTGTTTTATGGCTTGGAAAATGACGCACCTGCAGATGAGCTCGACGTTTGTCGTGTCGCCCGCCACAGCAACGCCAAAAAGCAGCACGCCACTGCCGCCAGCGCCAGCGTGGCGGCAGTCCAGAAGCTGACTGGGAGCTGGGATGCGGGCATGCCAGCGGTTCCGACATAAGCCAAGAAGTAGCCCCCCGTCAGGCCAAAGCCCCACAGCAACACGCCGTAAATTAACAGTGGCATGAGGGTGATGCGGTAGCAGCGCAGCAAAAAGGCGCAGACCGCTTGCAGCGAATCGGCCAGATGGTAAAGCGCTACCCAAGCCAACAGCGACGAGGCGGTGAGAACGACTTCTGGATTGAGCGAATACCAAGCTGGAATCTGCTGGCTCAGCAGCCACAGCAGCAAAGCCAGCGCCGAGGCACTCAGCGCGGACAGGCTCAACGCCAAGCCGACCACCCGCCGGGCCTTGTCTGGATCGCCCGCGCCAATCCAGAAAGACACGCGGGCGCTGCAGGCGATCGCCAGCGACAGCGGCACCATGTACAGCACCGCAGCCATGCTGGCGGCAATCTGGTGACTGGCTGCCGCCACGGTGCCCAGCCGGGCAATGAACAGCGCCATCAGGGTGAAGGAGGTGACTTCCACCATGTAAGCCAGACCGGCCGGCAGGCCAAGTCGCGCAAAACTCCTGATCTGTCGCCAATCGGGCTTTTCCATGCGCGCCCAGATGCTGTACGGCAGATAAAGCGCGTTGGTGCGCAGTAGGATCAGGGCCAGCAGCAGCAACAGGTAATTGACGACCAGCGTGGCCCAAGCGCAGCCAACCGCGCCCATAGCGTCTAGACCGCCGCCGCCAGCGACGAACCAGATCGAGAGCGGAATTTTCACGACCAGTGCGCCGATTTGCAGCCAAGTGATCAGCACCGGTTTGCCAAGCGCCTGATTCAGCGTACTGAACAATCGGAACAGCAACGCCGGCAAAAAGGCGAAGGCCAGCACCGCCAGATACGCTTGAACCTCGCCCTGCATGGACGTCGGAATCTTGGCCCAGTGCAGCAGCGGCCCCGGAAACAACAGCGCGCCAATGCCAGCTAGGCTGATGAGGCCGCACAAATACAGGCTTTGCCGAATTGACTGGCCGACTGCGAGGTGACGTTTAGCGCCGCGCATTTCAGCCCAAATCGGCAGCAGCGCTTGAATAATGCCAATCAGGCCGACATAAACGCTGATGTAAATGGCCGAGCCGACCGACAAGGCGGCCAGTGCGGTGTCGCTGTAGCGGCCGGCGATCACGGTGTCCGCAACACCAAAAGCCATGATGGCGAGCTGCCCCACCAGCACGGTGCTGGCGTGCTTGCCAATGA
>Ga0075464_10000897_pt1 | contig 13333 bp, 25 predicted proteins | sample DEB19_08_DNA_5_FD_75068 | JGI IMG/M metagenome (GOLD analysis project Ga0075464, IMG submission 75068) | Aqueous microbial communities from the Delaware River and Bay under freshwater to marine salinity gradient to study organic matter... | ecosystem: Environmental > Aquatic > Marine > Coastal ...
CTCGAAAACGACCCCAGTGACGCGAGTTGGACCCCCGAAATTCCGTCTTCGGCTCTGACTGCCGACAGCACGATGAGTTTCGGCAAGCGCGACTTTTCGCCGAGCCTGTTGGCGAAACTCATCAAGATGTCGCAGAAGTTGATGCGGTCGGCGGACATGAACGTCGAGTCGCTGGTACAGGACCGGCTGGCGTACAAGTTCGCGGTGGTGGAGGAGAACGCTTACCTGAACGGCACTGGCGCGAGCCAGCCGCTCGGTATGTTCGTCGCCTCGAATGACGGCATTTCGACCGCCCGCGACACGACCGCATCTTCAACGACCGCCTTCGCCGCTGACGACCTCATCGACATGGTCTATTCGGTCAAGGCCGCCTACCGGGCCAACGCCGTCTGGATCATGCACCGCGACGCCGTGAAGCGCGTCCGCAAGTTGAAGGACGGCAACGGTCAATATCTGTGGCAGCCGGGCCTCGCGGCCGGGCAGCCCGCCACGATCCTGAACTCGCCGGTGTACGAAAGCGAGTACGCGCCCAACACGTTCACGACCGGTCTTTATGTCGCGCTCTACGGCAACCTCGCCGCCGGTTACTGGATCGGCGATGGCCTGGGCCTGTCGTTCCAGATGCTCAACGAACTGTTCGCCGCGACCAATCAGGTCGGCATCATCGCCCGGAAGGAAACCGACGGCGCGCCGGTGCTGGCGGAGGCGTTCGCGCGGTTGAAGTTGGCCTAATCGGCCATGTTCCGATTGTGTGTTTTCATGGGAGTAAGCCATGTTGATTGACCTTTTCGACAACATCATTCAGGCCGCTGCCTTCGCCCCGAAGGCGGCGGTCACAGACAACACCGCGCAGGTGTCCGCAATCTTCGATTGCGCGAACAAGACCAGCGTGATGCTGTCGGGCATCGTCGGGACCAACGCCGACGCGGACATGACCTACACCGTGCTCATCGAGGAGGGCGACAACTCCGCTCTTTCCGATGCGGCGGCGGTTGCCGACTCCGACCTGTTGGGTGTGGAGGCGATGGGTCTTGATTATGCGTCGGACGGCAAGACGTTCAAGATCGGATACATCGGCACCAAGCGGTACATCCGCGCCACGATCACGCCGGTCAACAACACCGGCAACGTGTTCCTTGCCGGAAACTGGCTGGCGGTTCCGAAGAAACTGCCCGCGACGACTCAGGTTGTGTAATTGAAGCATCACGCGGACCGTGCCGCCCATAAAGCGGCGCGGTCCGCCTTGCCTTGAAATCGAGGTTTGTATATGAGCGCGTCAACCAGTGGGTATGCTGCGAGCCGATCGTTCACCGACCAGGACGGCGAGTTTCACCAAAACGGCGCGTCGTTGCACCGCGACGGTGGCTATTACGTCGCGGCCGGTGCAACGCTGACCCTGACGGTCGCGTCACACGACGGCAAGTGCATCAAACTCGACACCCTGGCGGGTTCGGTCGTGACGCTTCCGGCTGCCACTGGATCGGGCGCACGATTCCGATTCGTCGTGACGGTGCTGGCCACAAGCAACAGCCACAAGATTCAAGTCGCCAACGCCAGCGACACCATGCAGGGCATCATCTTTTCGCGTGATGACACGTCAGCCGCCGTGGTGGCCTTTGACGCGGACGCGACCGCCGGGGCCGACACCATCACGCTGAACCGCACAACGACCGGCAGTGTGGTCAAAGGCGAAGTCATCGAGATCGAGGATATTGCGATCAACGTCTGGCAGGTGACGGGTCTGATTGCCAATACAGGCTCGCCCGCTACTCCGTTCAGCGCGGCGGTTTCCTAATCGAGTGAGTCATGGCCTATTTCGAGAAGCGAACAATTACACTGGCCGTATCGTCCGGCGGCGCGTTGACGACCTATACGCCGGTCGTGAACGGCGTCGTAACGAATCTGCGCTACGAGCCGGGCACGCTGGGCGGGTCAACCGCGATTGTGGTTTCGACGGAGACCACGGGCAGGACGCTGTTTAGCAAAACCGTCGGCAACACCGCCGCCAACTTCCCGAACCTGACGCAAGACACGACGGACGCCACCGGCACGGCAGACACCAGCACGCGCGCCGAAAACAAAATCGCCTCCGAGCGAATCAAGATCGTGGTGTCAAACGGCGGCACCAGCACGACCGGCTCGCTGATCGTTGAAATCGAAGGCACCTTTTCGGGGGCCTGACGATGGACACCTGTATCGACCGGGTTCCCCGAAATTCCAGCGTGCGGGTCGGCGCGCCGATGGTCGCGCCGGTGGTGGTGTCCGAACTCCGCGAATACCTCAAAGCCTACGAGGAAGACGACGCGCTGATTACCCGGCTGGCCCGACGCGCGACGGCGTTTTGCCAGCGATGGCAGGGCCGGGCGTATCTGGCGCAGCAATTCGCCGACCGATTCGACCGGTTTCCGGGCGGCGACGGCAAGATCGAACTCCGCTGGGGGCCGGGCTATTACGGCCCGAACAACGATTGCACGGTCGCGTATCTCGCAACCGATTCGACGCTGGTCACACTGTCGCTGACGAACAGCGATTTTGGGTACGACTTCGAGGCGGTGCGGCCGGTCATTTTCCCGTCATACGGCGAGTCGTGGCCCGCCACGTTGACCTATCCGAGCGCCGTCCGGGTGCAGTATTGGGCGGGCGTCGGGTCGGCGGAGTCCGTCGATGAGGAAGTCAAGCAGGCAATCGAGATGCTGGTCTGTCACTGGTTTCGCAACCGCGAGGCGGTGTTGACGGGGAGTATTTCCAAGGAAGTCGAGATCGGGCTGAAGGACTTGCTCGGTCCGCGCAGGATCGTACCGGTGGGTTGATATGGCAATCGCGGCGGGAGAATTGACGAAGGTCGTGAAGTTCCTGGAACCGCAGCGGACACGCAGTGCGGGCGGGGCGAATGCGGTCCCCGGTGACGTGGTGCGATTCTGGACCTGGGGTCGGTTGACGGCGTTGTCCGCCGGCGAGCGGGTGGTCGGCGATTCGGTGCAGTGGACGGCGACCTATGAATTGACCATCCGCTATCGGCCGGACGTGTCGCCGGACATGCGGGTGTTGATTGACGGTGTGACGTATGAGATCGACGGCCCGGCGGTGGACCGGGACGGGATGCGTCGGGATTTGACGATTGTGTTGCACCCGGCGACGAGGGCGTGACGTGGCGATGTTCACGGCAATCAATGATGGATCAGAGATCATCGCGCAGTGCAACCTGTTGGAGCGGCGGGTTGCACGAACAGTGGTTCGACGCGCACTGCGGGAAGTGATGCGACCCTTGCTGGTCGCCGCAAAGGAACTCGCTCCGAAGGATACCGGCTCTCTCGCGGCCAGCCTCCGCTTGGGCGCGTTCAATCCGAAGCGCAGCACGCTTGGCGTTAGTGTGTTTACAAAGGGCGAATTGGCAAAAAGCAAGGTGGCTCGGGGACTTAATCCATTTTGGGGCCTGCACTTCTATGGGTCTTTTGTTCACTGGGGGCACTACTTCGGCAAGCGCGGGCGCAATGTCAACATCGGCTGGAAATTCGGGAAGCGGGCGAAGAAATCGCAGTTGGCAGTCAAGCGGGCGGCGATTGCGAAATACAACGCATCGCGTCGCCGGTTTCCGGGCATCCCCTTCTTGAAAGAGGCCGGGGATCAGGTGCGGGCACAGATGGATGCTGATTTTCGCAAGCGTATCGAGGAAGGCGTGCAACAGGCATTGGCTGACGGCAAGGGAAAGTAATGGCGAAAGCCCGAGTCGAAAACGCAATCTGCGGCCTGCTGCTGGTGGACCCGGCGGTGCGGGCCTTACTGGCCGACGAAGGTCAACAGCCGCGCATCTACTGGGGTTACGCCCCGGCGAGCGTGGCGAACGAAGCGGCCCGGTATGTGGTGTTTCGGCGCATCGCCGACGACCCGGACACGACCGGCAGCGGGCACAGCGGCATGACGACCAGCCAGTATGCGTTCGCGTGCTGGAGCAAAATCAGCATGGAGGACGCGGCCGCGACGGCCGACGCGCTCGAGGAAGTGCTCGATGATGCCTGCGCGTCTGGGACGTTTGTGGCCAGCGGGGTGACGATTCAACGGCTGGCGTCGGACGGGCAGACGGATGACTTTGAAGCGCCGTGGGACGGCGGCGAAACGGGTTTGTCGTGCCGCGTGTTGCGGGCGACCGTGACGTATGAGACGGCGGGATAAATGGACCAGCGGCCACAAGCCGCGATGACATAAGACGACGGCAACGAAATGGGTTTCGGGCGGCGTTGCAACCGCCGAAATTCCTTGTGTTCCCGAAGCGCCAACAAGGGGCGCGGCGGGGTCTTCGGACCTCTCCGCGCCCCTTTTCGTTGCCGCGTCGGGAGTAAGACACATGCCTGCAAGCGGAATGATCGGACACGGAACGACGTTGACCAAAGACCCGTCGGGCACGCCGCTGGTCATCACCAACCTGCTGAGTTTCAACGCGACCAGCATGGCGACGGATGTGATTGAGATCACGTCCGGCGACTCGGCGAACAACACCAAGGAATTCGTCCCCGGCCTGATTGACTACGGCACATGGGAAGCCGAGGTCAACTACGGCGAGACGCTCTACAACAGCATCCGCGCGCTGTTCGCGGCGCAGACTTCCGACTCATGGAAGGTTGTGCGCAAGGACGGCACGCATGACGTTTGCACCGGGTTTGTGTCGGCGGTGTCTGAGACGCATCCCGACGCGGCGAAGGCGACGTTCTCATTCACCATCAAAGTCACCGGCAAGCCGACGCTGACCGTGGCGTAACTGGAGGATTCATGCGACTGGATCAGGAGATTTTCGCGGCGGCGGATTCGCTGGCGGCAGAGGTGGAGGTTTGCCCCTGCCCCGAGATTCCGGCGCTGGACGGCAAGGTGTACGCGCGACGGATGGATACGAATACCTACGTCGCGTTCGCCAAGGATATTCCCGAGGGCGACGACCCCTACCCGGTGACTCGGCTGCTGCTGTTCGCGTTGTGCGATGGCAAGGGCCAGCCGATTTTCGAGCGCGACGCAATGGGCATGGCCCGGCTGAACAAACTGCCCGCCGTCGTGACGCTGCGATGGAAGCGGATTGTCGAACGTCTCAATTACATGGGGCAGTTCGCGGCGGACCTGGAGGGAAAATCCGTGGCGGCGGGGAGTACGACCTCCTCCTAGAGATCGCGGCGCACTTTCGGGAGGCGGACCCCGCCGCGTGGCTGGCCCGCATCGGACTGGAGCAATACGCGGTGTGGCGGGCGAAGTGGCGGGCCAGGCCGCCGGGCGAGACGTGGCACGACGTGCGACACGCTGAGGCGATGGCGACGTATCTGGCGAGCCAGGGCGTCAAGGGCGTCAAGCCGGGCGAGTACCAGCGGTTCAAGGTGAGCGATGGCCGGTAATTCATCCATGCGAGCGGGCGGCATCCACTGGGCGGCGACGCTGGACGCCAAGGGGTTTGAGACCGGCGCGCGCAAGGTGCGGGCGGAGGCGGCGGCAATTGGTGACGGCCTGAAAAACACACTCGGCAGGCGGTCTTTTTTGAAGGAGTTTTCGGAGGTATTGGGCGGCGGCGGGTCGATCGTCGGTGTTGCCGCGTTCTCCAGTGTGCTCGCCGATGTAGCAAAGAACGCCGCCGAATTGCGCCGGCAATTCTCCGACAATGAGATCACGGCGACGCAGTTCAAGTCTCGCCTTGTCGAATTAGTGCCGGTGCTCGGAAACATCGCCAAGGCGGGCCGCGAAATCGGCGAGTCGCTTGCGGTGGCGTTCGACCCGAACGTCCTGAAGTACGAAAACCTTGCCAAGAAAATCGAGGAACAAGGTAAAGCCAGGGCCGACGCATTCAAGCGGCTGGACGCATTCCGAAACGAAACCAAGCAAATCGGGATGACTCCAGACCAGATCAAGCACCTCACCGGAAACGCGGAACTGTTTGCAATCAATGAAGCACTCCAAAAGAACGCCGGGGGAATGAATCCAGACGTATTATCTGGGATGGTGTTTGACGCTTGGCAGGATCGCGTCACCAAGGAATTGCAGCAAATAGACGAGCAGAACAAGAAACTCGAAAAGGAATTCAACGCTGCGGCGGAGAGGGTTGACGCGGAGATCAGGAAGCAGGTCGTCATCGGCGTCAACGACCCCCTGACGCAAAACATACTCGATTACACCAAGCAGCAAAAGCGTATTGCCGAAGCCCGACGTGATTCGCTCATCGGCCGCGCGCAGGGCCTTTCGGCGCGGAGCAAAACGCGGCGGGCCGCACGTTCGGCGCGGTCACGCGCGGCAGCCAGGCGGCGCTGTCGCTGATGGCCAACCGCAACACCGACCCGGCGACGCTGACCGCCGAGCGAATGAAGGAACTGCTGGAGGTCGCCAAGCGGCAATTGAAGATCGAAGAGGACGCGCGGCTGGCGTGGCAGCAAGCCTACGGAGCGAATTGAGTGGCCTGGACCGTTGCACTGGACCGAACCGGACCGAACGCGGACAGCACGCGGGATAACACCTCGCGCGCCGAGACGTTGGTCTATGTCGTCACGGCCGACAACGACAACGAGACGGAGTTCTCGGCGCGGTCCGCGACCGGGCTTCCGGCGTGGAACTCGGTTCATCCGGGCAATTCAGCGGTGCGGGCGCGGCGGTTCAACGCGGTACGTCGCGGGACATCGAAGCGGCATTTCACGGTGTCGGTCGGCTACATCGAAGTGGCGACCAACCAAGACCCCGATGACCCGCTCAGCGATGACGTGATTGTCGATTACGAGCGGTCCATTGAGATTCGGCCGTACAACCGGGCGCTGTTCGTCGGGACCGCCTACCTGAATTTGAAGACCGATGGTTCGTCGATCATGGCGACGGCGGCGGGCGGGACGAGTCCGTTTGTTCCGCCGGACACCAACACCGGACTCCGTGAGGACGCGGTTTCCAATTCGGCAAAGGACGAATTTGACCCGGCACCTGAAAAGGAAATCAACCGCGTCGCCGCTGTCATTACCAAGAACTACGCCGAGTCGGTCATTGACTACAGCATCGTGAATGACTGGCAGAATGCGGTCAACACACAGGCGTTCCTGAGTGCGCTGCCCGGCACGTTGAAACTCGGCATCAGCATCAGCGGCCCGATGAGTCGGACAGGTGTGGCGTACCGGGCGGTCACGTTCCGCATGGATCACCGCGTCGAGGGCTGGGACGATTACCTGCTGGACGCTGGATACAACCGCATTTATCGGGAGACACCGGCCGACCCGACGACCTGGACCCGTCGGCCCATCGTCGATGAGGCGGGGAATCCCAAGTCTCGCCCCGAACTACTGGACGGAAACGGAAACGTGTTGACGCCCGTCCTGTCGGCCGGGGCATCGACTAAGACCGTGGCGGTGTTCCGGGTCTATCGGCCTTACGAAAACCGGCGTCCGTTTGCGGCGCTTGGATTGGGAATCTGACGCGCCGGACGGCGCAGGAGTATTGACATGGTGTTGCTAATCGGCAGCGACGGCTATTTCACGGTTGACAATCTACGCATCCTGACGGCGATTGTGCCGCCGGACAATTCCATCAATGGGACGAAGATCAACCCATCTTCGCCCATCACCGACAACCGAATGCGGGCGCATCACTTCAGCCGGTTCGTCGAGAAATCGGGCACGACGGCATCGAGCCAGACGTACAACCTCGTCGCCAAGGTCAAGGGCGCGACCGGGACGCTGCTGTCCTTCGATTGCAAACTGACCGGGGCCTGCGTCGGCGCGGCGACGGTGACGTTTGACTTGCAAAAGAACGGCGTCTCGGTGCTGGGCGCGGTGGTGAGTTTCAGCAGCAGCGATAGCGCGAATACCGTAAAGAGCGGCACGATCTCCAGCGCGTCCGTCGTGGTCGGCGACCGGCTCGACCTTGTGATTGTCGCCACGGCCGGCGGCGGCACCATCGGCACCGGGGCGAGCGCGGAGTTGCGGCACGGCGAAGACCCGCAATAAGACATGGCGACCTATCCGCCTATTCTGACGACACAGGACCGCCGCGCCCTGCGGACCCTCATGCAGCAGGCCGGGGCAATCCGCCCCGCCCTGCGCCGGGGGTTCTCCGGGTTCGCGGCGGGCCGACGGTCGTGGCCGGGCGAGGTCCAGACGGCCGGGCCGAACGCGGAAGCCGATTACACGAATCACCGCTACTGGGTCAAGTTGCACCGCCTGAGCAACACGTCGGCGACGCTGACCGACGCGGCGACCACGGCCGCCGTCGATGATGACGATCCGGGCTTTTTCTGGACCACCGTCACAAACTTCGCGGAAAAAGCGCTTGGGACGCACCTTTTGCAATCGGGCGACATCATTGAGGTGTTCGTCGATTTCGACCTTGGGCACACCGTTGACGGGGCTGTTCAACGCGAGCCGCGATACTGGACGGACACGACGCCAGCAATCCGCCCGACGCTGAAAATCACCGGGCATTCGTCGATATCTGGACATCCGTATCAATGGCTCTATTCCGGCATCGAGCAAACCGAGGATTGGATCAGCGGGCTGCCGGTTTCGGCCAACAAGACGGGGGCCAGCGAATGGACGAATCTTGTCTATAATCAGTGCGAAATCGGCAATCCGACAAGCGCCGGAGTGATCCTGTCCAGCGGCGGCATCGACATATCAAGCACGGGGATTCCGGCGACGGTATCGGTTTTGCCCCTTCCGAATGGGCTCGTTGTGCCTTTCGAGCCGGTGTTTCGAGACGGCGCGATGCGTTATCGCGTCTGCTTCCCGAATGCGGTCATTGCGAGTTGTTGACACATGGCTAATACCATCCTCGCCGCCGCCTCGTGCGCCACGTCGTGCTGTGGGTCCACCACGCCGACCGCGCCGTGTTGTCTGCCGGACGGGACGTGCGAGATTCGCACCGAAGCCGCGTGCGACGCAGACGGCGGCGACTGGTATCCGGACTCGAAATCGTGTGATGACGAAAACGTCGATTGCGAACCGTATGAACCGCCGGAGGCCGGGCAGTGCATTTGTGACGAGGTGACGGACGAGACGGAAGTCGATAACGTCATCGTGCAAATCACGTTCGACACCTGCGACGCCATCACATGCAGCAGTTGCAGTACGACGCCATGCCCGAACGCATGGGTCACGCATGGATCGTATGGGCGGTCGAAAGGGCTGTGGATTCTGCACCCCATCGCGCCGACGACGCCGAACGTCTGCACCTACTGCGACCAGCGCGGGCCGGACGATGACACAACGAACGGCGTCGTTGACATGGGTCCGCCTTGGAACTGCCCGCATGTTGACCTGGTGGACGGCGCGCAGGATTGCGTGTCCGGCGGGAGATCGACAACGGTCTCTGTGCAAGTGACGGTCGATGAAACGAATCGCCAGTTGTCGATCGCGGTGACGGATGGCTATTTCAATTACGGGGACATCTGCTGCCAGAAGTTGTCCGGCGTCGTCATCATTGACGGATACACTACATATGTCAACGAAAAAGGCAGGCCGCTGGTATCGAGTACCACGATAAGCATGACCAACGAGGAATGGGCCGACTGGTGCGCGGGCGAGCCCTACACGATGAGCATCGACTATGGCGCGTGTCCGACCACGGACGCGCCGGACCATTGCTGCGCGGACGCGGACACGCACACCAGCCCGGCCGATTTCGTTGACGGCGAGATGTTGATTTCGATCCAGCGGGGATTTTGAGGTGAGTTGCACCCATGCGGTCATCGAGGCGTTGCAAGCGGTATGCGAGGATTGCCCGCACTCGGTCGATATTGACGGCCGGGTCGGTTGCCGGTTCGTCGGGAAGGAACATGAGAGCGGCGGCGTCAAGCGGTTTGTTCCGTCGGCGTGCGCCCTGGCCCGGCGGATGCGCGACCCGGCGCTGGGCTGCCCCGACCCTGACGGCGACCGCTGGGCGGGAATCGACCGGCCGACGATTCCGCTGCCGGTCTATCGACCCCGGCCGGCGCGGTCGGCGATGGAAGTGCGGGCGCGAATCTGCCACGGGCACAAGACCGACGGGCCTGACGCGGTGCCGACCTGCGAATGGTGCGACCGGGGCAAGTGTGCGGCGAGCGGCACGCGGCAGCGAATCCGCCTGAGCGACCCGGCGTTTTGTGTGAAAGGGAAGTGGCCCCATGACGGACGAACAGGTCTTGGCGTGGAAGCAGCACAGTGACGCGGTGGCGCTGGCCCGCGAATCCCGCGATGCGTCGCACGCCGCGCAGGTGACGCACGCGGCGCTGCGCATTGTCGAAATGGCGCAGCAGCGGTGCGTTCACACCGAAGAGGAATCGGCCATCCGCTTTTTCTTCGAGGAGGAGCGGGACTGCTACAAGGCGGCGTTGGTCTATCTGGCGAAACTGTTGGGAGTCACCGAACCGGGGACAAGGCATGAAGGCGAAATCGAAGGTGGCTGAATCGGCGTGGAAGGAAATCAGTCTGAACGATCGAGCCGCGAACCGTGCGGCGTTTCGGTCGTGGATTCACCGCGAGACACTGGCGTCCATTTTCCTGTTGTGGGAATGCGGGATTGGCTGGTGGTTTGAACTGCGGCATCGGGGCAAGGTTGAAACCCTCGCGGCTGCTGGACGGCCGGAAGACCCCCAGCCGCGCGCGTGGGCGGGCCTGTTCGCGGATGCCGAGCGGAGGCTTGAATCATGGCTGGACGGAAAAAGAACGCCGAAGTGATGCTAGACGGCTACATCGTCCGCGACGCCGCCAAGTCACCGACGGCGGCGCGCGACCTTGCCGAGCATATCGCGGTGGAACTCCGCAACCGGCACTGCGGCTATCCAGACGTGCCGGCACGGACGGCCACGGCGGAAGAGCGGGCCGCGATGGAAGCGATGGGCAAGCCGCGACGGCGGAAGTCGGAGATCGCGGCCGCGTTGGACGGCACGCCGTAAAAATGAAAACCCCGCGCCGATGATGGCGCGGGGTTGTATTCAAGGCCCCGCCGCACCGGCCCAACGGCGACCGGCGCGACGGGAGAAGATGTCAGTCGCGGGCCTCGTCGAGATACGCCTCAACCTCTTCGGTTTCGATTTTCCGATTGACCCGAACCGCCTCAATCAGACAACTGCGGATGCGATAGAGGTCGGCGACGCGGCCCCAAGTCTGGCCGCTCAATTCGCCCGATTTGCGAAGGTCATCGGCGAGGAGGTCAATCAATTTGTGGATATCACCGCGATGCGATTCGCACTCAATGCCAGCACGATTCAATTGCATGGTCGCCATTTGTTCATCTCCTGCGGCCTTCGCCGCGCCTCCAACCTGCTCACCGGTCGGCCGTGCGTAGTCATCAGTGACTACCCCTACAGTATGGCACCGATTGGGACGGGTGCCAATTACAACTCGGGGCCGCGTTTATAGGCGGGAGGTGTCGGCGGGATAAGGGGTTACGTTCGGCCCGTAAGAAATCGGGGCTGGTTTTTCTTACACATCATCGCCACGAATTGCGGGCAATGTCGCGCAGTGCCGAAAGCCCCTCGCCGACCGCCAGCATCAGCACGCCGAAACAGAAAATGGCCGTGGGTCCGCCGGGTCCGAGTTCCGGCCGGCGGCTGGCCATTGTTGCGAACACGTCGCCGAACGACGCGATGATCGCCCCGATGCCCGACAGCCGGGACAAGATTCCGATGACCTGGATGGCGAGATAGTCTGGAGCGGCCTTCGGCGATTCGACCGTCGGCGACACCATCGCCTGTTCGCGGCGGTGCTTCTCTTCGGCCTCGCGTCGAATCGCGTCCGCCGCCTCTTTCGCCTCGCGGGCGGCGCGCTCGCGTTCGAGGCGTTCCCGCTCCGCGGCGTTGCGTTCTTCGGTTTCGCGTCGCTCTTGCTCGGCGCGGCGGCGCTTCAGATCCGCCAGAATGTCATCGCCGAAGACGAACGACCCCGCGCAGGCCCCGCACCTGAGCGACTTGCCGAGGTCGGCCGTTTTCAGGTTGTTGACGACTTTGCAGGACGGACAGGGCACGCGGTAGGTCATGGGCATCGCTCCGATTCAATACCGCTCAAGGCAAAGGTAAAACCCCACCCAGCAAAGAACGAATCCGCCGATTCCGCAGAGGACGAACAGGATCGCGTCTTTCGTGCGGTCTGTCATTTTTTCCTCCGTCGGAACATCAGACAAGGTGAACTTTTAGTAAAATTTCCGGTATCATAGCGGGGCCGCAAAAAGGAGGAATCAGGCAATGAGCAATCGGATTGACGTGGTGAACTCCAAACAGCAAGCCATCGGACGAATCATTCTTTCGCTGCCCGCTTTCGACGCTGCTTCGTTGCATCGTCTTGCGGATCAACTTGAAGCAGTGCTTCGTCGGCAATCCGGTCCAACTCTGCGCCTTTCAAAAACCCAAGCGGAGCAATTCTCGCCCGCCCAATCCATGCGCGACGCCCGTCCGGCGTAAGCGACAGGAACATCGACACGCCAGCGAGTAGCGCCTCGCGTTCGCCAGCCTTGCCGGGCAAACCGATGTCTGCCACGGCCGACTGAATCGCCGCGCGCTGTTCGTTCGTCAACCGAAGATTTTTTTGTCGTCCTGTTGGCATAGTCAACTCATTGTCACACAAAGACTTAGATACCATCAACGCGCGTTTCATTGCACCGGGCTGGTGGAAAATTATTTGACACGTGGTATTTCTGCGGTATCTTTTCGGCATGGCAACCGACACACAACAAGCCGAGCCTGTTCAAACGAATTTCAAGATTGACCCGGCCGTCCGCGAACTTCTGGACCTGCTGGCCCAGAAAGATCGCCGCTCGATGACGGGCGAGATTCACTGGCTCATCGAACAGGAAGCCGCCCGGCGCGGCATCACGTCTGACGCAGACGCCGCCTGACCCAAGTCACGTTGTTCCTCAACGCCTAGTGCCTAATCGTAGCCAATCACACGGATGTTAAGGCCATGAATTCGACGGAACGATTCACGACGGTTACGGGGGATTCACGGCGGTCGAAAAAGACTCACGACCGTAGTGAATTTAGACATGCGAGACGGCTGGTCATTGAAAGACGCGGCGAAGGTGCTGGACATCCACGAGCGGCGGGTGACGCAGGCGCTGGACCCGGCATTGGACAAGATTGCCGATCTGTGGATCGAAGATGCTACCAAGACAATGGAAGCGATCTTGTCGCGGGTGCAAGCGAGGCTGGCGATCTCGGCAATGGGCGACCGGGAAATTCTCCTGCGAGGGGATATCCACGCAGGCCGCGCCGACCGAGACCGCTTATTCCGCAAGAGGATGGATCGTTCTTAGTGCCTTTGAGTCAAGGCAAGCACGCAGTCATTGATGCCTGTGACGCCGATGCCGTCAGCCGATTCACTTGGTGTCTTTTGGACAAAAAAACGAAGGGCTTTTATGCCCA
>Ga0075464_10000898_pt1 | contig 13315 bp, 9 predicted proteins | sample DEB19_08_DNA_5_FD_75068 | JGI IMG/M metagenome (GOLD analysis project Ga0075464, IMG submission 75068) | Aqueous microbial communities from the Delaware River and Bay under freshwater to marine salinity gradient to study organic matter... | ecosystem: Environmental > Aquatic > Marine > Coastal ...
CATTTTTCTTAAACAAAGCATAGTAAAAACCATCATTGAGCTCGGCAGGCAAAATTTGCCCAGGAGCGCTTAATCGTAATGCATCGGCATGCTCTGCAGCAAACCAAATTGCCTGCTCTTCACCTTCATCAGGAAACACAGAACAAGTCACATATAAAAGTGTTCCTCCGGGCTTTAACATCTTCCAGGCCTGCTCCACTATCGCGCGCTGCCTTAGCTGCAAGGCCCTAATGTCCGCCTCGCGACGTAAAAATGGAATATCAGGATGCCTTGCAACAATGCCTGAAGCTGAGCAAGGCGCATCCAACAAGATTTTGTCAAATGGTTTGCCATCCCACCAAGCCGCCTTCGAGGCATCCCCGCGTACTACCTGAACAGCATCCGACTGCAGACGCAGGCGATCTAGGTTGCCGCCAATTTTTCCAAGCCGCTCTCCATCTAGCTCCAAGGCAATCATTTCACATTCGGCAAGCTCTAATAAGTGGGCAGTTTTCCCTCCAGGTGCGGCACAGGCATCTAATATCCGTTCTCCCGGCTTTGGATCAAGCAATACCGCAGCAATCTGTGCACCAGCATCTTGAACAGAAACTGCACCACTATAAAAACCCGGCAAATCCGAGACTGGTACTGCCTCACGTAAAAGTAAGGCTGAATTTAGAGCAATGCCAGCAATCTCACCAATAGGCTCTGACGCAATACCAGCCTGTTGTAGCAAATCTTGATATTCCTGACGCGTATGCTGCTTGGCATTCACTCGCAAAATCAGGGGTGCACGTTGCGCCTGCTGAATCAGCATTGCCTGCCAAACCTTCGAATAGTTACGCTTGAGGCTAGCTCGCCACCAGGGCGGGAAAAACATCGGGATGGGGTCTGGTGGATAAGGCTTTTCATTCTCAGCTTGGACCGCCAGACTTACCTTGCGTAAGACAGCATTCACCAAGCCCTTGGCATACATCGTTGGCTCATATTCGCTACAGGCTTTTACGGCCTGATCGACAATCGTATGTGCCGCATAGCCTTTACCCTCTGCCCCATTTTGTAAAAACAAGGCAATCGCGACGCTTAGTAAATACTCCACCTCTAATGGCGGCGTCTTCGGAATAAATTGCTGAATGAATTCGTGAGACCTTACCCACTTACGCAAAGCATCAAAAGTTAGACTTTGAACAATGGGGCGTTCATGCGCATCCAGCTGGTCTAGCACCTCCGTGAGCGATCTGCCGGCCATCACCTCGCCAATTGCTTGCGCAGAAATCGTAATAGCCTCAGATAGAGGAAGGCTGTGCGGTGTTTTTTGATCGGTCAAATTAATCTTTCTTGAACTGCATTATTTTTTCTTGCGTGCGATAAGTCTGCAGGCAAGCACTTGCACCGGTCTTTTTTCCGCCGGGCTTTTGCATCTCTAAGATTTCAATTACACCCACTCCACACTGAACATACACACCATCTTCGCTGAACCCCAAAACTTGTCCAGGGTTTGGAGATTGCCCTGCCGGCCCCTTGTTAGGCAAACAAGAGTCCCAAAACTTCAGTAAATCACCATTAAGGCTGCTAGTGGACCCAGGGAACGGATTAAAAGCACGAATGCGTCGATCGATTTCAACAGCACTTAAATGCCAATCAATCTCCGCTTCATTTTTTAGAATTTTTTCTGCATAAGTAATGCCGTCACTAGGCTGTGGAGTTCTGGTAATCACCGCGCCCCGCTCCAAAGCATTGAGGGTCTTCACCATTAACTCAGCGCCTAACGCTGCTAGACGGTCATGTAGAGATGCGCTTGTTTCTTGTGGAGCAATTTTCAGATCTCCCACTAAGACGGTATCACCAGTATCTAGGCCGGCATCCATCTGCATAATGCTAACGCCAGTGCTGGCGTCACCGCTTTCGATAGCGCGCTGAATCGGTGCGGCACCTCGCCACCTCGGCAGCAAAGAGGCGTGAATATTAAAACAGCCATGTCGCCCATTTTTAGATGCTAGGTCTAAGATGTCTTGAGGAAGAATTAAGCCGTAGGCAACCACCACCATTGCATCAAATTCAATGCCAGATAAATATTGATAAGCCTCTTGGGCTACAGTTCTTTTTTGTAAATCTGCATGGTCTTGCTTTAATGTTGCTGGTTGCAATACAGGAATGTTGTGCTCTTGTGCAAATACTTTTACAGGACTTGCATGCAGATGCATCCCACGGCCCGCACGACGATCTGGTTGCGTTAGCGCCAAGACAATTTCATGGCCGGCCTGATCTATTGCGCGCATTGCTTGTGCGGCGAAATCCGGGGTGCCTGCAAAAACAATTTTCATTGGGCGCTTAGCGCTCGCCAACTAATTCTTTAGCGCGCTTCTTCATCCTGAGAGAGATGCGATTGCGCTTCAACATGGAGAGATATTCAACAAACACTTTGCCTTGCAAATGATCCATCTCGTGTTGCAGGCAGACTGATAACAATCCATCTGCCTCCACCTCAAATTCTTTACCATTGATATCGAGCGCCCTCACTCGAACAACAGCGGGACGATCCACCTCATCGTAATACTCCGGCACAGAGAGACAACCCTCGCGCCATGATTTTTTTTCTGCACTTGCCCACATCAGCTCTGGATTAATAAATACCATCAACTCATTCTGGTTTTCTGATACATCAATCACCACAATCCGCTCGTGAATATCTACCTGGGTTGCAGCCAAGCCAACCCCAGGGGCCTCGTACATCGTGTCGGCCATATCGGCCACAATTTTTTTGATGCGCGCATCCACCAGCGCAACAGGTTTAGCAACCTTGTGTAGGCGTGGATCTGGATAACAAAGGACGGTTAATAAAGCCATATAGGAATTATCCAACAACGCAATCAAGCTGTCCTGATAGTTCTGGCTGGGCCCATACTGAAAATTGCTTTATGTCCTCTCCAAAAATCTCAAACATCACCCTAATACAGCGAAATGATCCTGGCTACCTAGCCCGCCCACTGGATTTGTACGACCCACCCAATTCACTCTATATATATGGCGATATTCAGCTATTAAATTTACCCATGTTCGCCATCGCTAGGCGCGAGCTATTGATCTCTGAACTAGCGCAAGGCCTAGGACCATTTTCCGCGTAGAAACCGCATCATTACAGCCCCTTCCCCAAGAATTCCAGTGATCAAGGCTGCAGAGCGATCTGGTTCGCCCATTACGGCAAGGCTAGGCTGCGAGCTCGGACGTGAAATATTTGCAATTCCTGGCTCGATACATCACCCTCTCCCTAGGGGCGCCATCAACCATTTCAACAAGGCGCCAAACTGATTCAATCTCCTCGAGATATTCTTGAAGAGTTGCCAAAATGGCGAAAAACACCTTTTAAAGACCCCTAAACCCTAGTTTTTGATGCAAAGGAGTTGCTGAATAGACTTCAAATAAACCAAAAAAGGGGGTTTTTGGACTTTTGACAATTTATCGGTTAATAATAAAAAAGGGATGTAAGAAGCGTCAGGCTGGGATTAGGTTTAAATTGACCCTCTGTTTTCCCTGTTAAAACATCATTTCAAGCTCAAATTTAGGCAAAACGCGTGGCAACTAAAGCATCTACCAAAAAAAGCAGCCCAAAGACTTCAGCCGGGGATCACCCCAAGGCACTGATCATTGCAGAGAAACCTTCCGTTGCTAATGACATTGCCAAGGCTTTAGGTGGCTTTACTAAATATGAAGACTATTTCGAAAGCGATGACTTTGTTATCTCTTCTGCGGTTGGCCATCTATTAGAAATAGCCGCCCCTGAAGAGTTTGAAGTCAAACGCGGTAAATGGTCCTTTGCCAACCTCCCGGTTGTGCCGCCTTATTTTGATTTGCGCCCCATTGCCAAAACTGAAGCGCGACTGAAGGTATTGCAAAAACTCATTAAGCGTAAAGATATTCATGAGCTCATTAACGCATGCGATGCGGGTCGCGAAGGGGAGCTAATCTTCCGCCTGATTGCGCAGCATGCAAAAGCGCCACAGGCCATCAAGCGACTGTGGCTGCAATCGATGACGCCCGCAGCTATTCGCGATGGCTTTGCTTCTCTACGCAGTGATATAGACATGCAACCCTTGGCTGATGCTGCACGTTGCCGATCCGAGGCAGACTGGCTAGTAGGCATCAATGGCACTCGTGCCATGACAGCCTTCAATAGCAAAAGCGGTGGATTCTTTCTGACGACTGTGGGTCGAGTGCAAACTCCAACCCTCTCGATTGTGGTTGAGCGTGAAGAGCTGATCCGTAAATTCATATCCAAAGACTATTGGGAAGTAAAGGCTGAGTTTATTGCTGCAGCTGGTGTTTATGAGGGTCGCTGGTTTGACCCCAAGTTTAAGAAGGATGTCGTAGCCCCAGATGCTCGCGAAAATCGCCTTTGGAGCGAAGCTGCTGCACAAAGCATTGTTGCTGCCTGTCGCGATAAAAAAGCGAGCGTGAAAGAAGAAGCAAAGCCAGCCACTCAACTAGCCCCTCAGCTGTTTGATTTAACCAGCCTACAGCGCGAGGCAAACGCACGCTTTGGCTTCTCCGCTAAAAATACTTTGGGGTTAGCACAGGCGCTGTACGAGCGTCACAAAGTGCTTACTTATCCGCGTACTGATGCCAAAGCTTTGCCAGAAGATTATTTGGATACTGTTAAGCAGACCATGGAAAATCTGGCGGAGAACTCACAAGAATATCGACAGTTTGCTAAACAAATTTTGCAAGGTGACCCCAAAGATCCAAAAGCCAAAGAAGGCTATGGCTGGGTCAAGCCAAACAAACGTATTTTTGATAACTCAAAAATATCTGACCACTTTGCGATTATCCCCACCTTAGAGTCTCCTAAAACTCTCAGCGAGCCAGAACAAAAATTGTATGACTTGGTTGTACGTCGCTTCTTGGCTGTGTTTTATCCTGCGGCCGAGTTCCGTGTCACTACTCGTATTACGGAAGCATCAGGGCATCACTTTAAAACTGAAGGTCGTGTATTGGTTACCCCAGGTTGGTTAACGGTATATGGCCGATCCAATCAAGCGGACGATGAATTGGTGGCGGTACAAGAAGGTGAAACCGTACAAACCGAATCCATTGACGCCGTTCCACTAAAAACCAAACCGCCCGCTCGCTATACCGAAGCAACATTGTTATCGGCCATGGAGAGCGCTGGCAAAAGGGTTGATGACGATGACATGCGAGAAGCCATGGCTGAAAAAGGCCTGGGGACACCTGCAACTCGTGCAGCCATTATTGAAGGCCTGCTAGCAGAAAGGTATATGGTTCGCGAAGCGCGTGAACTCATTCCAACAGCTAAAGCATTCCAGCTAATGACACTCTTGCGTGGACTAGATGTTGAAGAGCTCACCAGACCCGATCTCACAGGTAATTGGGAAAACAAGCTCTCACTAATTGAGCGCGGTGAAATGAACCGCGACACCTTCATGCAAGAAATTGCACAGATGACGCAACGCATCGTGAAGCGCGCAAAGGAATATGACAGTGATACTATTCCAGGTGATTACGCAACCATGTCCACGCCGTGTCCACACTGCAAAGGTGCGGTTAAAGAGAACTACCGTCGATTTGCTTGTGAGAAATGTGGCTTTACGATTAGCAAAACTCCGGGTGGGCGTGCCTTTGAATATCCAGAAGTAGAAGAGCTACTTCGTGAAAAAACCATTGGGCCGCTACAGGGATTTCGCAGCAAAATCGGTAGACCGTTTGCAGCAATTATTAAACTCAGTGAAATTCCTGAAGATGATGCCGATTATCCAAATGCAGGCTTTAAATTGGAGTTTGATTTTGGTAACTCTCAAGAGGATGAGTCAGAGGCAATCGACTTTACTGGTCGCCAGTCCTTGGGTGCATGCCCTAAATGCTCTGGCGCCGTATATGAAGATGGTATGCGCTACTTGTGTGAAAAAAATACTGGCCCTGAAAAGACCTGTGACTTTAAAACTGGTAAGGTTGTTTTGCAGCAAGAAATTTCTACAGAGCAAGTACAAAAACTGCTTACAGAAGGCAAAACAGATTTGTTAACCAATTTCAAATCTAACCGAACTGGTAGAGGATTTAAAGCTTACTTAGCTCTAGGTGCTGACGGTAAGATTGGTTTTGAATTTGAAGCCAAAGCGCCAAAGGCAGGAGCTGCAGTTAAAGCTCCAGCAAAGAAACGTGCGGGGGCAAGCGCAGCGACTAAGTCTGCTGCAAAGCCCAAGCGTGCCAGCAAAGCGAAGTCGTCCTCTAGCACTTGAGCGGTGATGAGTTTGGCTGCCAAGGCTGACCAAAGTACGCCCCTCGACCCCAGGGCTGTAGCTAGAAAAATTCCTGGGCGTTGAGTCAGTGCGCCGATGATCGGCAGGCGATCACCCGCCACGCAACGTATACCCACAAAACTTCCCGCCTTTTGAAGGTCGCTTGTATCGCCTTCCGGATAATTCAACAAACCCTTTGCTTGTTCGCGATTAAAGTCATCGCTTGAAGCCCAGTCTTGAAGATCGGATTCGCCCTCATCAAAACTCGAGCCCACTATCCAGCGATAACTACCGTCTGACAGTTGCTCGGCAGGCAAGCAATAGCCATCGCACGATATTGCAGTCTTTGGTAATTTTCCAGCCCAAGCATCGTGCTCATGTATAGAAAAAATGCTCAGCTGCCCACGCACCGGCCTTAGTGGCAGGCGAACACCTATGCTTGCCACTAAATTTTTAGTCTCCAACGCTGCTGTAATAATGACTTTGCTAGCAGTCATGATGGGCTCATCTTGATGATTAAATAATTGCCAGCTCGCGCCTAATTTTTCTAATCGACTCACAGGGGTATTCCAGCAACAAGTCAGATGCGGGTGTAGCTTCAAGGCCTCGCGTGTTGCTGACGATAAATTCAGTGATGCGCCACGTGAAAGCCAAATACCACTTTGGTCAATACCGCAAACTTGCATCGCTTGATTGGAATCAAGTGCTTGCGCTATATCCTCACCAAGCTCCAAACTCTTTAAATAATCGACTGCTTCTGCGAGCTTAAAAACTTTATCTTTTTTTGTCGGCTGAAAGATGCCATGCTGATTCCAGCTCTTGCCCCAGCGCGCTTCGGCCATCAGAAAAGCAATGCGAGTTAATCGCAATAAGCGAGGCGCGCCACGGCCAACATGTGGGTGAGCAATAGCATATGCATGACTAGAGCATGCGGAGGCAGGGAGGGATGCGGAGTCAACAACACAAACAGTTTGACCACGCTCTAGCAACTCATTCGCAATGGTTGCGCCTGCAATGCCTGCCCCAATCACCACAATGTCATGGTGTTGGGGTGCGGTCATTAAATAAAGATTGTTTTGAAAAGGCCTCTTAAGTTTCTAGGGAATACCTAGGCGTTTAAGCGCTTCTCAATTTTGCTGCGGGCTTCGATCAGCTCTTTGGGTAAGCGCTCACCCAAATGTTCAAATAGTTCGGAGTGCAGTTTGAGCTCATTTTTCCAGTCGTCAACAGCAACGGTAATGGCTTTCTCGAATTTTTCTACAGAGTAGTCAAGGCCGTCCCAATGCATATCAGCATGCTCTGGACAAATACCAAACACTGTTTCTATGCCCTTAGCCTTGCCTTCGGCACGACCTAAAATCCAAGACAAAACACGCATGTTTTCACCGAAACCAGGCCAAACAAACTTGCCGTTTTCATCTTTACGGAACCAGTTCACACAATAGATTTTTGGCAATACTGCGCCCTCATCGGCAAGCTTGCTGCCGATGTTGAGCCAGTGTTGGAAGTAATCACTCATGTTGTAGCCAGCAAATGCAATCATCGCAAATGGATCGCGACGAACAACGCCAACCTGACCAGTAATCGCAGCGGTAGTTTCGGAGCCCATCGTGGCGGCCATATAAACGCCCTCTACCCAATCGCGCGCCTCACTTACCAAAGGCACTGTATTTGAGCGGCGACCCCCGAACAAGAACGCATCAATTGGCACGCCTTCTGGATCATCCCAATTAGGATCAACCGCAGGGTTGTTTGTAGCAGCCACAGTAAAGCGTGAATTTGGATGTGCAGCCTTACGACCAGCGGCGCCATCAGCAGGAGTCCAATCCTTGCCTTGCCAATCAATTAAGTGTGCCGGGGGTGTATCCGTCAAACCTTCCCACCAAACATCACCATCATCCGTTAAACCAACGTTGGTAAAAATCACATCTTGGTTTAATGAGTCGAGACAGTTCGGGTTGGTTTGACGGTTTGTGCCTGGTGCAACGCCGAAGTAACCAGACTCAGGGTTAATCGCAAACAAGCGGGTTTTGCCGGTAACGACGTCTTTGCGAGGTTTGATCCATGCAATGTCATCACCAACTGTCGTTACTTTCCAGCCCTCAAATCCCTTTGGAGGAATCATCATGGAGAAGTTGGTTTTTCCGCACGCAGATGGGAATGCAGCAGCAATATGATATTTCTTGCCCTCAGGTGAAGTCACACCCAAGATCAACATGTGTTCAGCCAACCAACCTTGATCACGTCCCATATTCGATGCAATGCGCAAAGCAAAGCATTTTTTACCCAATAAGGCGTTGCCGCCATAACCGGAGCCGAAAGACCAAATCTCGCGCGTCTCTGGATAATGAACAATATATTTGTTTTTATTATTTGGCCAAGCAACGTCAATTTCGCCAGCCGCAAGCGGCTTACCAACAGTGTGAATACAGGGCACGAATTCGCCAGCAGCACCTAGCTGATCAATCACTGCTTTGCCCATGCGGGTCATAAGGCGCATATTGATAGCTACGTAAGGACTGTCAGACAGCTCAACGCCAATGTGGGCAATTGGAGATCCAATCGGACCCATGGAGAACGGCACAACATACATTGTTCTGCCTTGCATACAACCATCAAACAATGGTTTGAGCGTAGCGCGCATTTCACTTGGCTCTACCCAATTATTGGTTGGGCCCGCATCTTCTTTTTTGCAGAACAAATAAAGGTACGGTCTTCTACACGTGCTACATCATCTGGGTCAGACAGCGCCAAGAAAGCGTTTTGGCGCTTTGCCGGGTTGAGGCGCTTAAATACTCCTGCGTTAACTAAGAGCTCGCAAAATTGGTCATATTCAGACTGGGAGCCATCGCACCAGTGGATCTTGTCTGGCTTGGTTAGGGCCGCTACTTCTGCAACCCACTGAATTAACTTCTGATTTTTTACATAATCAGGCGCATTTGCTGTTGTGGTCATGAGATTCCCGTGGAAAGTAATAATTTTGATCGCACGATTTTAACATTTTTGACATAATTCTTGGTGTTGCCCAACCAAGAGCAAACCCTCTATTTGCCGATACAAAACTGGCTAAATATCTTGCCCAAAAGGTCATCAGGAAGTAACTTTCCAGTAATTTGCCCTAACTGATCTTGCGCTAAACGTAGCTCTTCTGCAAATAACTCTAGGGATATGTTGCCATCTGCAGCGAAATTCTGGGATTTCTCCAAATGGGTTGCAGCTCTATCCAGACAGTCTAAATGTCGTCGACGTGCCACAATGGCCCCCTCTTGAGAGCCTCCCCAACCAACCGACTCCAGGATTTTTAGCTTTAGCGCATCAATCCCATCACCTGTTTTGGCTGAAATGAGCAAAGCCTGGTTATTGCTGTGATTGGCCTTTGAGCCGCCCAATAAGTCAGATTTATTGCTAACCTCTAAAACAGGGCATTTTGGCGGTAGCGCTTTTAGTATTTGAGCCTTAAGCTCCAGCGTGCTGGCAATTTCAGCCTCATCTGGAGACCTGGGGTCTTGAAGAAACACCACTAGGTCTGCCGCGCGAATCGCTTCCCAGGATCTTTCAATACCCTTTGCCTCGACCAGATCGCTGGTGTCACGCAATCCAGCGGTATCGATGATGTGCATTGGAACACCATTGATGGTGATGCTCTCCTTAACTCGGTCTCGTGTGGTCCCAGCGATCGGGGTCACAATTGCCACATCTTCCCCAGCAAGGCGATTTAGCAAGGAACTTTTACCAACGTTGGGGGCACCTGCCAAAACCAATTGAATGCCGTCTCGCAAAATCTTTCCTTGTTTTGCGCCCTCCCTCAGTGCATGCAACTTACTCATGACTGTTGCTAGGCGCTCACGAGCTTGGGCATTCTCCAGAAACTCAATCTCCTCCTCAGGAAAATCCAAAGTGGACTCCACCAAAATTCGAAGTTGTGTAATTTCTTCAATCAAGCTATTGATATCGTTTGAGAAGGCCCCTTGCAGTGAGCGTGCCGCCCCGCGTACTGCGGCTTCGCTTTGAGCATCTATTAGATCTGCGATTGCCTCTGCTTGAGCTAGATCAATTTTGTTATTGAGATAGGCGCGCAAAGAAAATTCGCCTGGCTCGGCAATGACTAAGCCTTGATCTTTACCCAACTCCAAACATCGTTTCATTACCAATTCAAGGAGTTGTGGTCCGCCATGGCATTGCAATTCCAATACATCTTCACCAGTAAAAGAGGCTGGGGCAGAAAAGTAAATCGCAATAACTTGGTCAATTACTGCGCCGGCGCCCTCGCGCAAAGTTAATAGGTTAGCCTGTCGAGGCTCTAATGCCCTCTGAAATAGGGCTTTGGCAATCTGCAAAAGATTGGGGCCGCTAATGCGAATTACCCCAATACCGGCTCTACCAGGTGCAGTGGCAACCGCAATGATGGGTAGCTTTCTAGTCATCATTGCGGGCACTCCCTATTCGTCTCTAACCAGCTAAAACTTTATTTAGCTGGTTTTTTTCCAAACATTTGATTGATTTGCCACTGTTGAGCAATGGATAACAAGTTATTCACAACCCAATACAAAACCAAGCCAGCAGGGAAGAAGAAGAACATGATGGAGAACACGAGCGGCATGTACATCATCACCTTAGCTTGAATTGGATCTGGCGGCGTTGGGTTTAGTTTGGTTTGTACAAACATGGAGATGGCCATAACGATTGGCAAAATTCCAACGGGGAAGAATTGTGTAAAGCCCAATAAGTCGCTAATTGAGGTGTCGGGTAAAGATAAGTCATGTACCCACAAGATCCATGGCGCGCCACGAAGTTCAACCGATGACAGCAATACCCAATACAAAGAAATAAACACGGGGATCTGAATCACAACAGGTAAACATCCACCTAAAGGATTAATTTTTTCCTTGCGATACATCTCCATCATTGCTTGATTTAGCTTTTGTGGCTCACCCTTATATTGCTCTTTCATGGCAAGCAGTCGCGGCTGCACCTCTTTCATGCGCGCCATAGATTTGTAGCTTGCAGCCGAGAGGGGGAAAAACACCAGCTTAATCAAAATGGTTAGGAGGATGATTGACCAGCCCCAGTTGCCCACGTAGACATGAATATTTTCCAGGAACCAAAAAATGGGTTTAGCCAGAATGGTGAGGTAGCCATAGTCTTTCAATAAAGCAAATCCTGGGGCAATCGTCTCTAAAACACTTTCTTCTTGTGGACCAACAAATAGTTTTGCTTTTTCAACAACAGTAGTGCCTGGAGCAACTACACCCAAGGGTGTTTGTATACCAATGCGATACAAGTTGTTGTCAATTCTTCCCGCATAGATGTCGCGCGTAGCTTTATCCCCAGGAATCCAGGCGCTTGCAAAGTAATGTTGCACCATTGCAATCCATGCAGGATCACCGGCGGCTACCTGCGTAGGAATGGTTATTTTGTTTTTATCAATTGCGGTGAACTCAAGCTTGTTGAATTTTTCTTTTTCTGTGTAGACCGCAGGCCCGGTAAAAGTACTTGCAGAGAATGCGCCGTCAAAGGGTCCAATTTTCTTCTCTTGGGATGCATCGCGAACAATCTCTGTATACAAAACCAATGGTGTTGCATTAGCGCCGCTCTGTGTAACACGGTGGCCAACATCTACAACATAACTACCTGGATTCAAGATGAATGTCTTTTCCAACTTTACGCCGTTGCGCTCGCTCGCCAAAACAAGGAATGGTTTGCCGGACGCATCTTTGCCAGACTGAACCAATTTAAAGTTGCTTGTGTGATTTGGTAGATCCGCATTTCCCAGCGCGATTAAGCCGGAGCGTGCAAAGTATTTATGATTAGGTGTGTACTGGAAAAGTTCAACCGGTTTTTTTTCTGCGGTGAGCTCTTTAAGCAACTTCGCATCAATTACATTGGCACCGTTGGCGCTAATTTCTAAAACCAATACGTCATTCTTTAAAACAAATTTTTCTGATGTCTCTATTGCACTCGGGATTGCTATGGGTGCTTGTTGGGGCGCTGGAGTCCCTGGGGTTTGGATGGGCGCCGGAATGTCCGCTTTACCTGTTGGCGCCTTATCGGCTACTACAAGATTGCTGACAGGGCTTCCACCAAACATCGATGGCCTGCCTTCATGGACTTGCCAGCTGTTGTACAACATTAAGCCCGACATGGAGAAGACTGCCCAAAGAATTGTTTTTTTAAAGTCCATTTGCGTTCACTTAATAATGATGAGATCTTGGTTTTACAGCGGGGTCGTGACCGCCTTGTGACCATGGGTTGCAGCGAAGAATGCGCCACACCATCAGCCCAAAGCTTTTAAAAAATCCATAGCTCGCAAAACAGTCGCAGGCATATTGAGAGCAGGAGGGCTCAAACTTACAGTGCATGCCGACAAAAGGGCTAAGCGCTATTTGATAGAGCCTCACAACTTTTATGGCTATTTTATTCAAAAGATGCACGTTAAATTAGCCCTGCAATCTGAGTTCGCAGAACTTCTTTTTCTTTTCTTCTAAGTCTGCCGCGGGTTTCGCGACCAATTGGTTTTTTTAGCTTAACCACAACATCACTGTTGAGGTTTGTGGCTTGGGCGCCCCTGACCATTTCACGGATCATGCGCTTTAATTGGTTGCGATCAACCGCACGTTTAGCTAATTTTTTAGCTACTGCAATGCCTAAATCTGGTTTCGCGCCTTGATCCGAAGATGCCAAATACAGACCCCAGTACAAGCTTGTCTTGGGACGTGTTTTTAGTAACTCAGAAATCCTGGCGCTATTCAACTGCTAAATTAAACAGCCAGACGTTTACGGCCTTTAGCGCGACGTGCGTTTAATACTGCGCGTCCACTCTTAGTTTTCATACGAATACGAAATCCGTGAGTGCGTTTGCGACGTGTTACTGAGGGTTGGTACGTTCTTTTCATGATTCATCCTGCAAAACCCAGTATTTTCCTTGTTGGACGGCAAAAGGTCAACCGCTATAAAGGAATATATAGGTATTTTTCTCTATTTTATGAGTAAGTATTTAGTAAGTTGTTAATTTAAATGGATTTTTTGGTTTTGTGCACAAGTTATCCACAGGTTTTCCACGATTTTCTAGCTTGTGGATAACTTTA
>Ga0075464_10000899_pt1 | contig 13300 bp, 15 predicted proteins | sample DEB19_08_DNA_5_FD_75068 | JGI IMG/M metagenome (GOLD analysis project Ga0075464, IMG submission 75068) | Aqueous microbial communities from the Delaware River and Bay under freshwater to marine salinity gradient to study organic matter... | ecosystem: Environmental > Aquatic > Marine > Coastal ...
AATCTCAACAAGATGATATTAAATCACAAATTGATACTTATCTTCAAAATGGTATCGAAGAAAAAGAACCAGAGGTTTTAGTATCAACTGAAATCAATGAATCTGCAGAAATTACAATTGCAGGTAAATCAATCTTTAATTCATTTTTAAAATCACTGACCGCACTAGGTCAAAAAGAGAAAGGTTCAAATGTTGAAAAATGTCCTTCTCACTTCTTATTATTTTATTATTATCCAGATCTATCTTCAACAGATGTTAAATCTGTTTTTAGTAGATTCAAATCATTGACAAGATATTTAGATATGATTGATTATGGTAAAAATGAATGTGGTCTTTATTTTGGTATTAAATGTGATGGTACATTTGAATATGGTGTTACTTATGATAAATTAAATCCAATTGGACAATTTAAACTAACTCCTTCAGTAGTAAGATGGTTAGTAACTATTGAATCTAAATCAGCGGCTTCTTTGAAGAAAGAGATTGTAAATATATCACATACTGATATGTTACTTTTAGGTAAGATTAAAACAGATATGAAAGATTTTAAACCTGGGTATTTTGAGAAAGAGTCTAAACCAACAATTTCTGATAAAGTAATTTCATTTGGATACTATGGTATTGGTAAATGGGATAATGGTAAATTAGATGAAGGAGAATTATCAAACATTAAGATAAACTTTAATAATTGGATCATTACTAAGAAATGGGGTCAAAAAGTTCTTATAAGTGTTAAACCACACTCATTTTGGTTATACATACAGATTAAATTGAAATAATGAAATACTTAAAAAGATATAACGAGAGTAATACAGATATACATCACGCAGTTGTAAAGATTAAAGAGCACTTTACAGAAGAAATTGTATCTGAAATGTTAGCTGACGAGATTAAAGAATGGACTGACGAGGGTAACTATAAAACAGTTAGTAATGGTGAAGCTGAAGAAATGGTTCTTCATCAACTAATTTCGTGGTATGAAAAAGAGTTTAAACAATTAAACGAAGAAGATAAAAATGAGTTGGAAAAAGAACTCAAACAAATATACAAAACTTTTCTATAATAAGAAAAGTTTTTTTTATGAATAAAAGAAAAGAAACCGAAGATAAATGGAATAGAATATCGGTAATATAGGACTAACTGGTTCTCAAGCAACTTGGATGTCTCAATATAATGGACTACAATCACAATCAACAACTCAATCAAGTTTTCCTAGTATGTTTCCAATCGCTATGAAAGTAGCTGCACAAACGGTAGGGTTAGATTTAGTTTCAGTTAAACCAATGTCTGCACCTAAAAACAATTTATTTTATGTAGATTATCAATATGGTGATCCAAAACGTACAATAAGAAAGAAAAAAATCAATAATATATTTAAAGTCAATGAATAGAATGAATCGATACACTCCACCTGGTATAAATGTTTATGAAAGGGATAAAAGAGATAGTAGGCTTAGAAGACACAGACGTTTAAAAAAATTGAGAAGATTACTAGGTCTCCCGGAAAAGAATATGTACATTAGCCCTGGAGTTTATGTATAAGAACATGACTTTACACTATTGAAATCTTCTAAATATGAAAATAATTAAAATACTATTCTTATTTATAACCTCTTTTGTTTATTCACAACAAAAGATAGAATACTATAACTATAATGGTTGTTTATTCTAATTACAAGTCAAGACCTCTTATAAGAAGAGAGGTATGTGACACTATTTTAAAGAATTATAAAAAACTTAAAAATGGTCCTTATATAGTAAACATAAAAGGTGCTAAAGTATTTGGTAGGTTAGAAATAGATAGAAAACATAATTTTGTATCTGTTAAATACTACTATGAAAAAGTCAATTATGGCGATACCTTAATTGAGATCTATAAAAAACCAGTTGTTAAAACAAGTAAAAAAGTAAAAAAGAGAGCCAAGAAGAAGTAATATATACTTCTATGACGAACATTTACTTAATTTGTGCTGATATAGATGGTGAAAAACTACATAAGATAGGTTTCACTAAAAGAGCCATCGAGAAAAGACTAAAAGAGTTTAAGACTGGAAATGCAGCAGAACTTTATTTAGTAGATTCATTTACATCAAAATGGGGAACTAAGATAGAATCTAGTTTACATCGAATATTTAAAACGAAAAAAGTTAGAGGCGAGTGGTTTAAACTAAACGAAGAAGATGTACACGCTTTTAAAGGTTATTGTAAAACTTTACACGATAACTTCGAGTTCATTACAGAACATAATACTTATTACTTAGATAATCCAAACTTTTAAGGCTAAATAAGATATAAAATAAAAAAGAATATATGAGTTCACTTAAAGAATTTTCAATTAGAGAATATATTTCAAAGATTGATTTCGTGAATGATGATTGGAAAATCTCACAAATTAAAGAAGATATGCGTAGATTTTTAGGTGAAGAGCCTGGAATTGATGTTATCTATAAAAAAGATGTAATGGTAAACGAATTTTCTGGAGAAGCAAAAGAATTTGTTGATGTAGAAAAAATACAAATCGTTTTCACCGATACTGACGATAAGTTCAAAAAACTTGAATTTGTTGTTGGACAAAAAATATAATAAAATTATGAACATAGAAGATTACTATTTAGACCTTAAAAAAGTATCATTTTTAATGAATGAAGATGAAAGACAAAACATACATAAATATTACAGAGATCTTGTTACTGCTGTTTCGTTGAATAATAATAAAGAAGCACAATCACTTATGAATACTTTAATTAAAGGTGGTTATTTAAAACATTTCTCTCAAGAAGAAAGAGATGAAAAACTTGAAGTTATATTAGGATAATGACCTTTGATATAATTGAATATTTAGGAAAATTTGAAGATGGTGTCTTAGCACTCATTTCATTGAATTATGAAGATGAGTACTATGATGCCACTTTTTTCTATAAAGAAAACTTTGTTACTTTAACTATTGATGAAAAACTTGAAGAAATCATTGGAGAAGTAGAAGAGTGGTCTGGATATAACAATTTAGTCTTAGAACTAATGAAAAAGGTTGTACCTTATGATGAAATTATTACCAGATTAGATCCAGTTGATGTAACTGGTTTATTTGAAGAATAATCAACTTATATCACTATTTTCACTATAATTTAAAAATTATTATAAATTAAATGTTAATTAGTGAAATAGGAATTAGAGGTTATAAATCTTTTGGAAACAATGAACAAGTATTAAAATTAAACACAGAAAAAGGAGAATTAGTTCTTCTTGTAGGAAACAATGGTAATGGTAAATCTTCATTACTTGAATCTTTTGAATATGCTATCTATGGAAAAGTAAAATCCGGAAAAGCAAAAAAATGGCACAAACTATCTTCGTTGCCAAACCGTATCAACGGTGAATTATTAAATCGTATAAAATTTATTTCAAATGGAACAGATGTAGAAATCAAAAGAGGGATTTCTCCTGCCGTATTAGAACTAGTTGAAAACGGTATTCCAAATGAAAGAGCTGGAAAAGCTAATATAGATGATAAAATTGAAAAGTATATCGGTTTAGATATAGAAACATTCAAATCATTTATCTCAATGTCTATCAACGACTTTAAAAACTTTATTTCCTTAACAAATGAAGAAAAACAATTACTATTAGATAAACTATTTAACTTAGAAGTAATCAATATCTTAAATGGTATTCTTAAAGATATAAATAAGAATAACAAACTAAGAATGACTTCTTTAGATTCTGAAATTAGAACCTTAGAAGATTCTATTAGTTCAATTCAAAAATCTATTGAGAAAGCTATTGAGAAAGAAAAAGAAAACATTCAACAAGAAATTGATGCACTTACTGATGAAATGAATTCTAAGAAAGAAGATTATAAACTTCTTAAAGAAAAAGTAGATAAGATTAAAGAAAAAGAGAAGATACTTACTGATGAACTTGATGTTGAAAAAAGACAATTAAGTAGTACACAAAACGAAGTATCAAATGTTCAAAAAGAAATTAGATTATATGACTCTGGTAAATGTCCTACTTGTAGTACAGACTTTAATTCAGATCACTTTGTTTCTTTAAGAGCTAGTTTAGTTGAAAAGAAAGAAGGATTTCAAGCCGTTCAAACTGAAATAGAGAATAACATTAAATCTATTAAAGAGAAACAAACTAAGTTAAAAACTATTGCTGAAAGTACAACTACTTCTTTCAATGATTTAAACTATTTACTTAGAAGTTATAAAACACAAATTGATAATCTTAATACTAAAAAATCAAAAGATACTGGAGAATCAGTAAATATTCAAGAATTTCAAAAAACTATTGATGATTTAAGTTCTAAAAAAGGAGTAAGTCACGATAACGTAACTATTTGTAAAGAAAAAGAACTTTATTATAAAGAACTTACAAGAGTATTTAGTGAAGACGGTGCTAAGAAATCTATCATTGCTGGTATTATTAAACCAATCAATCACTTTATTGCCGAGAATATTAAGAAAATGGGATTACCATTTGAAGTTAAGTTAGATGAGACATTTAGTTCAGAGATTAAAAATCTTGGATCAGTTGTAGAACATGATTCATTAAGTACCGGTGAGACCAAACTAATAAATATTTCCATACTTGTAGCCTACCTCAAGTTGATAAGAACAAAGAAACATATTAATATATTATTTTTAGATGAGGTTTTTTCAAGCATTGATTTAGAAAATATATCAAAAATATTGGCACTACTAAAATCATTTTCAAATGATTATAATATAAATATTTTTGTAGTACATCATGCAGTATTAAATGAAGAAATGTTTGATAGAATAATAAGAATTGAGAAAAATGTATTCTCAACTATTGAAGAGGTTTTCATTAAGGATTAGTTCAATATTACTAAAATCAGTATATTTTATTCTCAAAAGTTTAATTTGATTCTCTAAACAATATTTATTTTTTAGAGAATCATTTTTTATTTGTAAATTAAATGCATCTATTCCACCAAAATAGTTAACAGGTTTGAAATGTTGTAATCCATCATACTCTATACATAAGTTGTAATCTGGTAAATAAAAGTCAAATATTAAATTAAATCCTTTTATTCTATATTGTGAAATATAATCTATTTTATTACTATCTAAATAAATCATTATTGAATGTTCTCCCTTTGATAATTTACAGGTGGGACAACCATTTCCTGATAAATGTTTTGTTGGTGATTGTGAGAATAAACCATGTTTTTTGCATAGTATATCAACATTTTTTTTAGCACCCTTGTATATAACATTATCATAATTATATAAATTACCATGTTTATTTATTGATTTTATAATAAACTCTTCCTTGTTAGACAAATATACATTTGCACACTTTATACATCCTTGTTTAAGATTTATGTGATTTGATAATATTTGTTCAAAAATACCATGTTCAGTACATATTATTTTTACTTTATTTAACATACCAGTGAATAATACCAATGAATAATCATATTTATTATTATGAATCATATTCATCTTTTTTAATAATTCATCATCTGATAATGACTTACCAATACATTTTGGACATCCTTGTCCAGACATATGATTATTAGGAAGTTGTTCAAAATATCCATGTTCCTTACACCCAATACCAACCATTGTATATGAATCAACATAAAATGATTTTTCATAATTATACTTATAATTATGAACACTATTTGACTTTTTCATAAAATCCTCTAAATTATATTTAACACCACCCTTACATTTTGAACAACCTTGACCTCTCATATGTGCATTAGGTAATTGTTCAAATAAACCATGTTCTTTACATTCTATTATTACTTTTGTTGAATTATTCACATAAATAACCTTATCATAAATATACTTATTTTTATGTATTTTACATGACTTTTCTATAAATTCTTCTATTGTTAACTTTCTCATAATGTATATATTATCTTTTGAAACTGAAAAAGTTGATTTATGTGTTTTTATTGAAACTTTTTATAAAAAAGTTATAAAATACAAATGAAAGTAGTATGTATAGACAATAGTGTTGATATAATACCTGATGATGAAGAACGTAGTAGATTAAAATACTACTATTCAGAAAGATTAACTATTGGTAAAATATATCTTGTAATAAAAAATATTGATCCATCAGGATATAAATTAGTAGATGATTTAGGTAATAGTAAGTATTACTTAAAGGATAGATTTATCACAATAGATGACCACAGAGAACAACAATTGAATAAAATAATACCAGACTATAGATTCTATATTATTGCTTCTTAAATCATTTGCAAATGACTATAACATCAATATATTTGTTGTTCACCATGCAATTTTGAATCAAGAAATGTTTGATAGAATTATAAAGATAAACAAAGAAGTATTTTCTTCTATTGAAGAAGTACAATATGAACACTAAACTTTTTTAAAAATATGAATAATAGTATAACATTTGGACCAACTGGATCGATAGGTCCAATTGGTTTAACTGGACCAGGTGGAATGAATGGTCCAATTGGAACTACCGGAATGAATGCAATAGAATATAGAAAGTTTTTAAGAATTAAAAAAATAAAAAAATTAGAAAAAATATGGGAGATAATAAGCGTACTTTAAGTAAGGAAAAAATTTTAAATGTTTATCGTAAGGGTTTACCAAGCTTAGTTCAATTTATTGAGAATACTGATTGTTTAATATTTGAAGATGAATTTTCGGAAGAAATTTCAGATATAGTTCTAAATTATGATTTTCCAATATTACAAGAAAAAATAAATGAATTACTAGATGAATCTAAATAAAAAGGAAGAAATGTTTATTTTATATATATAGTAAAATAATTGATTTATAATATGAAATGGTCAGAAAATGAATTGAAGTTTTTGTATCATAATTATAAAAATAAAACATCTAAAGAAATCAGTATATCCTTAAATAGAAGTAAAAATTCCATAGATGCAAAAATAATAAGATTAGGACTTGATAGATCAAATATTTGGTCAAAAGAAGAAATTGAATATTTAGAGAAGAATTATAATATTTTAGATATAAATATAATTTCAGATAAATTAAATAAAACCAAACAAAGTATTATTAATAAAGCATCTATTTTATCACTTAAAAGTAAAAAAACTTGGGAAGATTATGAAATTGAAATATTAAAAAATAACTATGGTATTAAAGAGATAAATGAATATAAAAGTCTATTAAAAAATAGAAGTATTAATTCTATTAGTCATAAGGCAAAAACATTATCATTAACATCAAATAAACGATTTCGTAATAAATATAAATATGAAATAAATCATAACTATTTTAGTCAAATTGATAAGTTGAATAGTTATTGGGCTGGATTTATTGCGGCAGATGGTCATATTAAAAAAGATAGTTCATGTTTGAGTATAAAACTATCATCTTTGGATATAGAACATTTAAACCAGTTTAAAAAAGATATTGAAACCAACTCACCTATTTTTATAAAAAAAGGTAAATCCTTTGATAAAGATGTTGAATTTTGTGAAATAAACCTATACTCACGATTTATAGTAAAAGATATTTATAGAAATTTTAAAATAGAAAATAATAAGACATTTAGTATTACTTTTCCAAATTTTAATAATGACATGGATAGTAAACTATCATTTATATGTGGATTGATAGATGGTGATGGTAGTATATCAATAACAGGAAATAGAATAAGTATAACAATTTTAGGTACATTTGATATATTAGAAAATGTAAAATCAATAATGAGTTCAATTATTGATGTTTCTAATATTAATATAACTAAGAAGTCTAAAATCTACTCATTTTGTATAACATCATCAATTAATGATACAGATTCAAGAATAATTAAACTATATAATAAGGTTAAAGAACTTAATATTCCTTTATTGGAAAGAAAATGGATAAAAATAAATGGATAAAAATAAAGATTATTATACAATTCTTGAGATAAATAGAAATGCAACTGATAAAGAAATAAAATCTGCATATTATAAACTATCTAAAAAACATCATCCTGATAAAAATGGAGATGAGATACTATTCCATGGTATAAATGAGGCCTATACTATACTATCTGATAGTGAAGAAAGAGAAGACTACGATAAAAAAAGTAAGTTTGGTAATTGTTATAATGAATACTATGAACTTTTTGAAACAAACTTTGACTACTCACATGATGATACCAAAGATAAATATGAACAATTTAAAAAGAATGAGATTTATAATATACATATTAAAGTTGATGATACTTTTGACGGTACTTTAGAATATGAAAGATGGGTTCGTTGTAAACCTTGTGATGGCACTGGAAAAGACCTTTCTTCCAAAATTGTTATCAAAGATAATGATGGGAATATTATGAAGATATTTGATTCAGAAGATGGATGTGATTTATGTGAGGGAACTGGGAAATATATGGGTAGTGATTGTCCTTTCTGTTTTGGTAAGGGTAAAGTAGGTTTAAATCCTTGTACAACTTGTAAAGGAGAAAGACGTATTTTAGGAAAACAAAAACTTACTAAGATCAAACTAACTGGTGATGAAACCAAGATTGATGCAATGGGTCATTGTTCTAAAACAGAACCGGGTAAAGTAGGTTATCTGCTACTTATTAAGCAAGAGTAATATACCATATATATGTACCTGGAAAATATCCACTTAAATATGGATATTTAGTAGCGACACTTACTAGATACTTACCATTTGGTATACTATTTCTATTAAAAGTTAATGGGGTTGACAAACCACTAGCAAGTAAGTCATTATCTTGTGGAGATACAGTAATTGTAGGTATTATCGATGTATTTCCAAATAAATGTATACTACTTGAAGTAGGTCCTCCATAAAATAAAATATTATTTGTAGTCGTGTTTTTGAAAAATATTGTAAATGGTCCTGCTCCAGTAAGTGTAAAGCTTGATGCCGTATTACCCAAAATTTGGTTTACATAATCCACTCCATTATATCTTAAAACTGGTGGTAGTATTGAAATATTGGAAGTTACATCAGTACAATCTAAATTAAATGTAACTAAATTAATACTTTCATTACCCTGTGCATCTAATACACTATATGTAAATGTTTCTACAAAATTACCACCACTAGTATCGCTACGATCTATATTCTGTGGATAATAAGCAAAATGACCACCTGTAACTAAATCTGGTGTGTAAGGTATAGTATCATTAATATTTACCAAAGATCCATTATATGACAGCTCACCTGTTAATGGAATACCTTGTATTTTAATATGATGAGGTTGTGAATTATTAGGAATATTAGAATATCCATCAATTAACTCTACACTAGTAAAGTATTTAGCGGCATCAATATTACTTTCACTTAGTGCATAATTTATATTCTTAGTTAATGGTGTATTAACAGTTATAACCGAAACTGGTATATTTGCTTGTATATTCATTGTTGCATCAACTGGTAATGGATTACCGTCACTATCAATAATTTGATATGTGAATGATGTTAAGAAACTAGCATTTTGAGTAACTATATTAAGATAACCTTCTGGATAATATACTAATCCAGTTATTACATTACCTATAATACTTATTACAAATGGTAACATACTAGCTGTAATCGGTGTATTATTATAAACTAAAGTTCCCTTATCTGGTAAAGATAATATTTTAATGTTACTTACAGAATTACCACTAGGATTACCATTTATATTATTAGTATAATTACTAAGTAGATGAGTTTGATCTATAGTGTTAGGGTCGGTAATACCTGGTAAAAAGTCAAATACTAAATCTGAAGGAATTACACTAATATCTGGTATTGGTTTATCCCCAACTTTTATAGTATAACCGGTTGTAGTTATATTAGTTACTGATTGTGCAGTAGGCTCATTTTTAGTTATTAAATCTATTTTTAAGTTGTATAAACCACCCGCAGTTAATCCTAATATTAATGGATATAGTGTATTTGAACTAAGAGGTTCAATAGATGGTTGTGGTAGGTTTGGATCATTAGTAATAATACTCCAAGCAATAGTATCAAATGTTGTAGAACAAGTTACTGAACCAGGTGTATTAATATTCGTCATATTAACAAATTGGTATGATGTAGTTGTTATAATAGTTGAAGTAGATGTACTTTGTGTATAAGGTAAATCTATTTTATTAATTGATGCACTAAGTAGTAAGTTAGCATATGATACCGTACCACAATTAATAAATGTAGTATCAACTGCAACAGGATTGATACTATCCAATCCAATTGAAATATTATCAATAAATACAAAGTCGGAACTAGCATAGTCTATTTCTGGTGATGTTCCAACATATGGGAATTGAATTCCTTTATAAATGTTGGCATTTTCAAAATACTTAAAGAAAGGAATCATATCAACCTCATACATATTAAGATTATCTAATACAACCATAGACGTGCTTGCACCAGTTGCACCATTTCCAGTAATATTTAACATCATATCTGTTTTATTATAGAAATACTCATATTTTTTAGTTTTTTGATTTTTACCAAATCCACCCCATCTAGCAGGTGTAGCTAGCTCAACTGAGTCCAATCTAAACGTATTTTGTGAAGTTAAATGATTAACATTATTTGATATTGGTAAGTAGTTCATCTTCTTATAAACTTGTACATTATCATACCCTGATAACTGTGTAGTAATATCATAATTAAGATTACTAAAGTTTAATATAGGGAAAGAAGAAGTTGGTTCATTATCTATTGTAACTAATTGTTTATATTTTATATCAATAGACCAATCAGTTAAATCACAAACATTTGTTGCAGTAGAGTTATATTTAACATATAAGGTCCACTTTCCATAAATACTTTGATTACCATTATCAGTTATCAATTCTGATAATAACTTTGTATCTGATAAAAATGGTGCGGCACCCTGTCCAATTTCTTTGTCCATTTGATAAGTATCTGAATAAGAAACAGTATTATTATTTAAACTATATGGTGTAGTAATATAAGAAAACTTCTCATAAACCTCTCTTAAACTAAACTTAGTTTGTGTTAATCTATTACCTAAACCTGTACCTATCTTTTTAAGATTTATTATTTTACCATTAGGTGCCACTAAGTTAATTGTTGTACCTATTACATCACCGTATATATCAACCATTACTAAAATATCATCAACCTCTACGGCTGTAGTTCCATTTAAAGTATAACTAGCTGTTAAATAACCAACACCAATACTTTCACTAAAAGAAAGACCTAAGTTACTAATACTTCTTTCTTGATAAATATCTGGATTATCATAACTATAATTAATATCAATAACACTATATGTTATAACATCAAATTCTACTATAGAATATCTTGACTTATTAATATTAATATTATTATTATTTAAAATAAATCCAGTATTACTTGCAGTTACATATAATTCATCACCAGTAACTCCAGAGTTTAAAAGTGTAGTAGATTGACTATCATTAAGTGTTATTAGTGTTTCTGTTCTTTTTAATGTTAAATTACTTGGTTTAACATATGAATAAGTCCAACCTGCATTAATAAAATTACTAAAATCCAAATCATTAAATGGTTCATTAAATTGAGAGTCATCACCAATAAAGTCAGTAAATACTTTATATTTTGTTCCTAATTTATATAACTTAGTGTCTAAAGAGTTACTATCTCTAAATCTAGAAGCACTTGATAGAATATCATAAGTTGGATACCCATATAAATTGTTTTTATTAACTGATTTTCCGGTTAATGGTTCATATGCTCTAAAATCTCTACCCAATGTTACAGATCTAGTATCATCATAGTTTACATCAATCCAAGAATTAAAGTTAAATACAGCAGATGATAATTGACTATCAGAAGATTTTATCTTAGATCTATTATTATCATAAAACTTAAAGTTTTGAATAACAGAACTTGCAGTATATCTATATGCAGAACCTGCAGGATTAGTATAGACACCACCATCAATTGTATCAAATAGAAATGGAGGTAAACCAATAGATCTTTTGTTGATAGTTATTATTTGACCATCTGTAAATGTTGATCCAGTTGCTCCTTTAACATCAACTATTTGACAAACTCCAGAATAAAGATCCGTACCAAGTCTATCTAAAAGTAATATATCTAAAGTTAAGAAGATATAATCACCTGGTAAAAATGTTGTTTTGGTAGGGAAAGTTAAATCCATAAAATTATTACTACAAGCTTCTTTAGGTCCAATTCCAATAAAATCATAGTTCACTGAATAACTTGAATTAAAACGACCACCATCAAATAAACCATCGATCCAATGTGAATCAAACATCTCCGTTAATAATGGATATCCTTTAAATAAACCATTATTCCAAACACCTGAGAAATATCCATTAAAAAATCCTCCTGATAACCAAACATTTTTAGTTACTTTAATCTTATGATTAGGTGAATCTTTTTCAATTCTTCTGTAAGGAAAAGATGTATCTAAATTAACTCTAATCCAACCATATGGTGCAACACCATTTTGAGGATTACCCGCATCTATTCCAAGTGATTCAATTTGATAATAATCTTTTAAAAGTTTTCTATTATCATTTATATCAATTGCCACAATATTTCCAATTGAAACATTTGAACCCGTTGCAAATCCATCGATTGCAGATACCGCACCTCTAATTTCTATCTTCCAAGAAACATCTGATGCAGTTAATATTGATAAATAAACATCATCAAAATCTTTTACATTCGTATCATCTCTCCAACCATTATTCCAAACACCATTTTCCCATATACCTGATTTAAAGGTACCATTTCCTATTCTAGATGGTATTGAGAATGTACCACCATTATTTAATAATATGTAGGAATATGTTGCATTAGAAACACTTAATCCAATTGGATTAGTAGTTGTATCTGTTAGTGCCAATCTATTATTAGAAGTTGGATGATAAGTACCATAAATATTTATATCTGATAATTTACAAGAAATATCAACAAGTGTCTGTGTGGCACCAATAAGTACAGAGTTCTTACCCGGTAAAAACTGTGGTACATCACAAGAAAAAACCAAATAGTTTTTAGAACCATCGTAATTGGTACCTGCTAACCCCAAATTACTATAATTTTTCGTAGTTGAAAAAGAACCTACTATATAATTAGGCCAATCCGAAACCGGATTTCCACCTAATTTATCTAAAGTAAGTAAATAAATAACCATTTTAATAGGTGACGATGTATAGAAATTAAAATCTAAATTAAATGTATCGTACTCAATATACTTAGCAATATAATTCTTTGTTGATATATTATTTAGTCCTGATCCAAATATAGAATAAGAAGGTGATATAGAACTTGTAGTAGCAGACAAAAATATATTATACGATGGTTCA
>Ga0075464_10000900_pt1 | contig 13294 bp, 13 predicted proteins | sample DEB19_08_DNA_5_FD_75068 | JGI IMG/M metagenome (GOLD analysis project Ga0075464, IMG submission 75068) | Aqueous microbial communities from the Delaware River and Bay under freshwater to marine salinity gradient to study organic matter... | ecosystem: Environmental > Aquatic > Marine > Coastal ...
ATATCTATATTTTTACTTTTTATGATTCTTGAAACTAAAGTCTTTTTAATAATTCTTTTTCCCAGTCTTTTACATGGAGCTTTTCTAAAAGCTCAGCTTTTCTCATTGCTTTATACAGTTTGTAAGCTTCCTCAATTTCTTCGCGACTCGGTTCTCTTCTTATCGCAACATATCCTGCAATTTTACTTGGATCAGTTACAACATTTCCGTTAGAATCTATTGCGTCAACATGCACTTCTACCCAATAATGCTTACCATCTTTACGTAAATTCATGACAAGTCCGCTCCAGTGCTCTCCCTTTTCGATTGTATCCCACATATCTCTAAAAGCTGCTTCCGGCATAAACGGATGTCTTACTATACTATGTGGAGCTCCGATAAGCTCGTCTTTAGAATATTTGGTCATATCCCTGTATGCTTTTGATGCAAAAGTAATTTTACCGTTTTTGTCGGTTCTTGTAACCAACGCCCTTGCGTCCAAGCCTTCTTCTTCAAATGTTGTTTCTTCCCATAAAGGAGCAACATGCGGTCTAACTGCCATAATAATCCTTTTTTTCTGAAATTATATATCAAATTTAACATTATTATGACAAATTTTAATTAAAAAAACATTGAATTTTCAGGAGTAAACGATGAATCGGAGTAATTTATGTCAGATTTTTGTAACATTTGTATATCAAAGGCGCTTGCCAACCCTTTTGGACAAACCATGACACATTTCTGGCAATTTATGCAATTGTAAAGACCGTTTTCTTTTGCTAAATTTATTCTTTGCTGCGTATCACTTTTATCCCTACTGTCAAATACGAATCTGAAATATTTCGTAAATATAAACGGCCCTGCAAATTCAGGAGTATAATCAAGCGCTTCGCATTCAAAATAACAAGCCATACACATAATACAGTCGGTCTGTTTTTCATATTTTTGAAGTTCTTGCGGTGTTTGCAGATTTTCCATATCATTTCTTATTTCATCTTCTAACCATAGTTTGTTTTGTTTTATAGCTTTTTCAATATAACTGTGATCGACAACAAGATCTTTTATTATTTTACTTCTGTCTACAGGCTCTATTATTATTTCATCATGTTCGATAAAGTCTTTTACTTTTGTTTTGCATGCAAGTACCGTTTTATCGTTAACTTTAACGGCACAAGTACCACATATACTGCTTCTACAGAAACTTCGGTATGTTATGCTTCTGTTTTTATTTTTAGCTCTGTCTAACAACTCAAGTATAGTCTCGTCTTCTTTAAAATCAAATTCAAAATTTTCAAACCATACTTTTCCGTTTAAATATCTTTTAATATTAACTTTCATCTATTAGCCTTATTATTTTATTTAACGCTTCTTTTCTGTTTTTCTTGTAAAGATCTACGATTAAATTCAGAGCTTTTTTATCATATTTTTCGTCCCTAAACAAGTAATATCCTAAAATTTGTAAAAAATTCCTCGGATTTTGTGTAAAAACACCTCGTTCAAAATCGATAAATTTTACTTCCCGCGCGGTATTTAATATATGATAATACCTTCCAAGCTGTCCGTGAAATACACCTTTTTCGTCCAGTACATAGGCATTGTGTAACGCTTTTTTTAACACCTCATAATACTCACTGCTTCCAATGTACTCTTTTAAAGGTTTACCATCTACATACTCCATTATAAAATAACGTTTTCCTCTGTATATAGGCTTAGGTGCGCAAAGTCCGTCTAAGAAACTTAGTATTTCCCACTCTTTATCTATTTCATAATTTTTAGCCCACTTTATAGCTGCAACTCTGCCGTCTTCAAGTTTAGCCTTATAAACTTCGCCCCTGTTACCCTCACCTATTTTTTCTATTATATCGTAACGTATTTTAGTTCCTTTTTTTTCGAATATTATCAAATTTATCTTTACTGATACTAACATAACCGGTTAAATATAATCATAATAAAATATATATACTCTTCTATTTGGTGCCAGACCCTTTTATAAAAAAATGAAACAAAACGGAAAATTATCCGATAGAGATTTTAACTTCCGTTTTGTTCAGATTCCAGAACGCATCTTCAGGAGTAGATCCACACGCTACATTTATAAGCTGAGTAACCTGTAAAATTGGCTCTTCATATCCATCCATAGCTTTATGACAAAGCGGACATGGAGTCGTAACAATATCTGCCCCTGCTTCTTTAGCACCGTCAAGAGGTTTTACTGCAAGTCTTTCTTTTTGATCAGGATTTGTAAATCTCGCATGGTATCCGCAGCATGTATTTTCATGCTGATATCCTTCTACAACCTCAACTCCTAAAGGCTCAAGAATTTCTTTAAGTACTGTAGGATTTTCAGGATCGTCAAGCGCCACTTCGTCTGGTGCCAGTACGTGACATCCGTAATAAGGAGCCACTTTTACTCCTCCGAGTTTTCTTTTAATTTTGCTTTTATATTCATCCATACCGATGAAATCCCTGATTAGATTTAACGTATGATAAATTTTTGCAGTTCCTTTGTACTCAAGCCCCTCATCTGCCAATATTTTATTAATTTTTTCTTTAAGTTCAGGGTCTGAATCAAGTGCAAGTTTAGTTTTTGCGATAATCATATAGCATGTATTACACGGTGTATAAAGATCCACGCCTTTTTCTTCCGCAAGTGCGATGTTTCTGGCATTAAGACCATATACTATCATTTTGTTTGTTTCATCAATAACACCGCCGCCGCAGCATGCGCTTCTTTCAAGTAAAACGCCTTCAACTCCCATTTTTTCTAAAAAATCTTCAGTTATATCGTAGTTGTGAATATCCGCTCCTTGAAAGCAACATCCAGGATATATACCTATTTTTTTCATTACAGTTCCTTTTCAAGTTTTTTAATAAATTTCTGGAATTCTTTAATTCCGTCAAACGGCTGAGGACCGAATTCTTCTTCTTTCATACCTCTGCTTCTAAACTCTTCTTCAAGTTTTTTCGTAATAGCCTCACCTTTTTCGTCACCAAACGCAACTTCAGGTAAATGCCATTTATCAATCTGCCCTGTTTCAAATACGTTAGCGAACCATACTTTCGCTCTTCTTGTAGCAATATTGTCTTCCCCAACGTCTTTAGCTATTCTTCTAAGCTCAAGTATATCTTCTCCAGGTTTAATTCCTTTAGGACACGCCGCAAGACACATTTGGCACTGTACACAGTCCCAAATTCCGGCATCTTCTACAAGTTTGATTCTCTCTTCAACATCCACACCGTCTCTGCTGTCCATAATAAATCTGAATGCCTTAGTCAGCTGGAACGGTCCTAAATAAGCCTCTTCACCTTCAAGCGCATTACACTGTCCGTAACAAGCCATACATAAAATACAGTCGGTTTGTTTGTCATATTTTGCAAATTCTTCAGGTGTTACTAAAGATTCACATTTAAGGTTATCAGGTACTTTTTTCGGATCCGGTTCAAGATAAGGTTTAACTTTTTTAAGTTTGTTAAACGCAGGATCCTGATCAACAACCAAATCTTTTACAATCGGTAAATGATTTAAAGGCTCAATTCTGATAACACCGTTTTTGATTTTATCTTTTGCCTGAATTTTACATGCAAGTCCCGCACGGCCGTTAATAATCATCGCACAGCTACCACAAATAGCACTTCTACAAAACGCTCTGAATGTAAGACTTTCATCAATTTTATCTTTTATATACATTAATAGTTCAAGAACCGTAAGACTGTCTTCCACCTCAACTTCAAAATCTTGCCAATAGCTTTCATTCGTTTCAGGATTATATCTTTTGACTTTAGTTACATATTTTATTTTTTCCATTCTAAATCCTTTATAAAATATTTGGTATAATTATTTCTCTTCTCCCGGTAGCTCAGTCGGATAGAGCGTCGGATTCCTAATCCGAAGGTCGTGGGTTCGAATCCCGCCCGGGAGACCATGTTAAGTGAAAAGTGCAAAGTGAAAAATGTAAAAGTTCACTTTTCACTCTTCATTTTTAACTTTTCACTAATACTTTCTCTCTGCCGGTTCGTAAAGGCTTAAGTCAACCTTACCTTTTTCATATTTGAAACTTCCGTCGCTGTTTCTGCTAATCATTGAGTGATATAAAAAGTTTTCGTCATCTCTTTTTGGATAATCGTCTCTATAAAAACTACCTCTACTTTCTTTTCTCTGAAGTGAAGCATAAGCCAATACATCTGCAATTTCAAGTAAATTATAAAATTCAAGCAGACTTTGAAGATCAGTATTAAATACTTTTGATTTATCTTCAACAGCAAGGTTTTTATTTGCTCTTTCAATAAGATTTTTAAGTTTATCGTAACCTTCTTGCATCTCTTTTTCATTTTTGAATACACCGAAATGTCTAAACATAATCTCACCCAATTCGTCTCTGAGATCACCTAAAGTCTCTTTACTTTCTCTGTCAAATAGCTCTTGAATAAATTTAACATCATCCTGAAGTTTGCTTTCTCCGCCTTTTGCAAAGTCAGTACCTTCAGCATATCTCACTGCTTCTTTTCCTGCAACATGCCCGAATACAACGATATCAAGAAGTGAGTTTCCTCCAAGTCTGTTCGCACCATGTACGCTTACACACTGCGCTTCACCGGCCGCATAAATACCTGCAATCGGAGTTTCACATCTAACATCAGTATGAATTCCACCCATTGCATAGTGCGCAGTAGGTTTGATAGGGATAGGCTCTTTAATCGGATCAATACCTTCAAAATCTATAGTAAGTTCCCTAATCTGCGGAAGTCTTGATTTTATTTTTTCCTCTCCAAGATGAGTAAGGTCAAGATGTACGTATTCTCTTCCCTCTTCATCTTTAAAACCTCTGCCTTCTCTGATTTCTGTCATAATACTTCTACTTACCAAATCTCTAGGCCCAAGCTCCATTTTTTCAGGAGCGTATTTACTCATAAATCTTTCACCTTTGTTATTTAAAAGATGTCCGCCTTCACCTCTTGCCGCTTCAGATACAAGAATCGCAGACTTTCTAAGCCCTGTCGGGTGGAATTGTAAAAACTCCATATCTTTAAGAGGAAGCCCGGCTCTAAGTGCGGCAGCCGTACCGTCTCCCGTACATCCTAAAGCATTTGAAGTATATCCCCAGTAAATTCTGCTGTGTCCACCAGTAGCTAAGATAACAGCTTTAGCATGAATAAACTGTATTTCACCCGTTGCAATATTAATAGCGGTTACACCCTGCAATCTTTCACCGTCATGTACTATGTTTAACATAAACCATTCATTCAAGAATTTAATATCATGCTTAATACACTGTTCATATAAAGTATGAAGCATAACATGCCCCATCTTATCGGCACTGTAGCATGTTCTGTCTTTACTTGCCCCACCAAACGGTCTTTGTGCTATTTTTCCGTTATTAAGTCTGCTAAAAGGCACACCCATATGCTCCATTTCTCTGATAATTCTCGGAGCTTCAAAACACATATATTTTACAGCTTTTTGGTCAGCAAGATAATCGCTTCCTTTAACAGTATCGAAGGTATGTAGTTCTTCACTATCAGTAGGGTCTACATTTGCAAGTGCTGCATTAACACCACCTTGCGCAGCACCCGTATGAGAACGTGTAGGATAAACTTTCGTAAGAACGGCAACTTCCATTCCTTTTGCTTCTTCGGCCGCACTAAGTGCAGCATAAAGTCCCGCTCCACCGGCACCAACAATTAATACATCAACTTTCATATCACTCCTTTAGTCTATATAATATTGATAATTATAACGAAAACTTATATTAAATAAGATAATTTTGGTGTGAATTCTGATTCAGTGTTACGGGCTGTTACAAAAAAAGTTATTTAGTTAATAAAGTTGTTAAGGTTAAAGAAGTTAGTTAAGTTGTTAAGGTTATTGAGGTTAGTGAAGCTGGTAAGGTTATATCGCTTTAGAATTTAAAAACTTTAACTAACTTTAATTAACCTCAACTAACCTTAACAACCATAAAAACCCTAACTAACTTTAACTACTTTAACTTCCAATTATGCAGTTTATAATATAGTGAAAGTAACAGTTTTTGTTTTTGGAGTTTTAATATTTCAATATTAACAAACATAGTTTTTCTTGAGTTTTCCAATATTTGAAGATCAAGCTTCGTTGCATTTCCCGCTTCAATCGAATCAAGTGTTGAAGCTATAAGATCATCATATATTTTTACATTATCTTTATAAATCTGTATTTTTTTATCAATCGTTTTTATCTGATTAACGATGTTGTTATATGTGTTTGTTAACTGTAATTTTTTATCCTCTATCATTGTCAGTGATTTAAGATAATCAATTTTACTTTTTTGTATTTTATTTACGGCATTGAAACTGATAGGTAATGTTACACTAAATCCGATTCTATAATAATCGTTTTTTGAATCCTGAAATAACGGAGTATTTTGCGAATACATTGTTTTTTGCCAGTTCAAAGAACCGTTTATATTTACACTTAATAACTGATCTCCAAACTGCATTTTATACAAATCGTATTTTACTTTTTTAAGTTTTTTTTGAGCTAAAAGATCCAAATTTGATTTTAAATACTGATTTTTCGTAATTAGCTCAAACACTGGCAGCTTTATTTTATCTATATTCAGTGATGATATGTTTTTAAATGAATTTCTGAGACTTTCCAAATTTGTTTTCAAATCTTCCAAATTCAGTTTTAACCCGTTTAGCTGTAAAATTGCGTTGTTAAGGAGCGTAGAGTCCCCTATTCCGTTTAAAAACTCCTCTTTTTTCTTTTTTATATCTATTTTCGTATTTGCAATATTTAAAAGTATTATTTTTTGATTAAGTTTGGTTATTTTATAATCATACGCCAAATCAAGAGCCTGTTTTATAAGAGCCCTTCTTTGAAGTTCAATATTTAACATATTATATGATTTGGAATGTTGAGCATATTTAATCGAATAATAAATGGCCCCGGATTTAAAAACAGGCTGATTTACGCTGATACTGAATGTTTTATTTGTTGTTTTAATGCTTCCGAGTGTATTGTCTTTCGAATAAGAATACTTTAATATTATCGGACTTATCCATGATTTTTCAGTATCTTTACTGTCCTGAATGCTTTGTTCTTTGTCAAAATTCAGCTCTTTTTGCTTCAAATCATTCAATAAATCTCCACTAAAAACCAATGCTGGAAATAACAAAAAAAGAAATTTTTTTAGTTTCAATTTACTTCTCCAAAGAATTTAATGTAATTTTCAATCTCTCAAAACCTTCGTCAATTTCATCTTTTGTAATTGTAAGTGGCGGTAAAAATCTTACAGAATGTGTTCCGGCTTTTAATATTAATAGTTTGTTTTCAAAAGCTTTTTTAACCACTTCATCCCTAATCTCAGGTGTCTTAGCCCTTAGTGCTCTCATCAGTCCGTATCCGCTTACACTCTCAAACATTTCAGGATATTCTTTGGCTATTTCAAGAAGTTTGTTTTCAAAATATTCTATCGTATCCGCAAGTTTACCGTTTCTTTTTTCTTCATCCAAAATTTTAACAACTTCCAAAGCGGCGGCAGTCGCAAGATAGTTTCCACCAAACGTACTGCCGTGATCTCCAGGTTTTAAAACATCCGTATGTGTTGTTAAGACTGCTCCTATCGGAACACCGCCTCCAAGGCCTTTTGCCATAGTAACAATATCAGGCTTAATTTCATACAGGTTGCTTGCAAGAAATTCTCCGGTTCTGTAAATTCCTGTCTGAACCTCATCTACGATCAAAAGTATATTTTTTTCTTTTAAAAACTTAGCAAGGTTTTGAATCTCTTCTTTATCAAAAGGATTAACACCTCCTTCCCCCTGAATCAATTCTATCATAACAGCCACTGTTTTGTCGTCAATTTTGTTGTATATATCCGCTATATCTTTTGCATATGTAAACCCATCCGGAAAAGGACCGAAATACTGATGAAATTTCGGCTGTCCCGTAGCTTTCAAAGTAGAGATGGTTCTACCGTGAAAAGAGTTTTCAAGTGTTATTACTTTATATCTTTTTATTTCACCGTTTACCTCTCCGTATTTTCTTGCAATTTTAAGTGCCGTTTCATTCGCTTCTGCTCCGCTGTTACAGAAAAATATTCCACCCTCAATTCCGCTTTTTTTTACAATTTCTTCCGCAAGTTTTTCCTGAGGTTCTATTCTGTATAGATTTGATATGTGAATAATATTTTTAGCTTGAGAGCATATTACATTTGCAAGTCTCTCATTTCCATGTCCTACGCTCACAACTCCTATACCGCTTGTAAAATCTATATAATTCTCACCGTTTTTATCCCATAGTGTGGCGCTCATTCCTTTTTCAAACTGTACGTCAAATCTTGCGTAAGTGTTTAATAAATACTGCATAAAATCTCCTTATTCATAAAAATCTATTTCATAATCGCTTATGTCTTTTTTAGTGAAAACCCCCACTTTATCCCCGAGCATTTTCACAAAACTTAAAACCGCCTCAATCTCTTCGTCTTCAACGTCTCCTAAAATAATACTTACTTTATCTGAAGAGTCTATTAAATATAAAACCCCGCTTATTTCCTCAAGAGTTGTAAGGTGCTTTTTTATCTGTGTTTTTACCCTCACACCTTTTAAAATATCAACATAATCTTCGAACTCGTCCGTATCTTTAAGATCCTCGTCGTATATTTCAAATACGTACGCCAGCCTCGCAAGCAACAGTGCCAAATCCCTGTCAGCCCTTGGAATATCCACTTTGGAGTGCTCATCCGTGCCACCGAGCACCGCATAACTTTTAATCAGTTTTTTAGGTTTTTCATTCCAGAAAATAACCAAATCTGACTCTTTTAAAAAATTCTCGTCTTTATTGGTGTAATATTCGCCTTTTTTTTCAAACATTTTGTTCCTTTAGAGTATTGGTATATTAGTATATTGGTTATTAGTGTTGTCCACTTTTACTAAGCCAAAAAATTTATTAACCTTATATGTTATAATTCTGCCTCGAAAAATTTTAAAGGATTATACTTGTTTTCTAAGATATTACAAAATTATAACGCAAAAAATACCAAAAACGAGTTACTAAGCGGAACAGTCGTGGCAATTGCACTTGTACCGGAAGCTATTGCGTTTAGTATCATCGCCGGAGTTTCTCCTCTTGTAGGATTATATACGGCTTTCATATTAGGACTTATTACGGCGCTTTTTGGAGGAAAACCGGGAATGATAAGCGGTGCCACCGGAAGTGTGGCTGTTGTAATGGTCTCACTCGTGGCGAGCCACGGAGTTGAATATCTTTTCTGGGCTACGGTACTTGCAGGTATTATTCAGATACTTGTAGGTGTTTTTAAACTTGCGAAATTCATACGTCTTGTACCTATGCCAGTTGTTTACGGATTTGTAAACGGACTTGCCATTATTATAGCTATGGCACAGTTTCCGATGTTTAAAGGCGAAGGTTATATTATGTACATTTTAGTAGCCCTTACTATGGCTATTATGTGGTTTTTACCTAAATTCACAAAAGCAATCCCTTCAGGACTCGGTGCGATTATTGCAATTACAGCGCTTGTACTTATATTTAATCTTGATACGAAAAAAATAGGAGATTTGGCACATATCAGCGGAAGTTTCCCGCATTTCCACCTGCCCCTCGCACCTCTAAACTGGGAAACTATTAAAATCATTCTACCTTATTCAATCATTATGGCTCTTGTAGGGCTTATAGAATCGCTACTTACACTTGAAGTATTGGAAGAAATGAGCGGTGAGAGAGGCAACGGAAACAAAGAAGCAATTGCACTCGGAGCCGGAAATGCAACATGCGGACTTTTCGGCGGAATGGCCGGATGCGCAATGATAGGACAGAGTGTAATCAATTATACTTCAGGCGGACGAGGAAGACTTAGTGCCGCATTTGCAGCCATACTTTTAATTTTGTTTGTCGTGGCACTTGCTAAATATATAGAACAGATCCCTCTTGCCGCACTTGTCGGAATTATGTTTATGGTAAGTATTGCAACATTTGAATGGGCAAGTTTCGACAGACTCAAAAGGATGCCGAAAGAAGACGCTTTCGTACTTATAGCCACCACATTGATTACAATCTTTACCGATCTTGCAATTGCAGTAATAAGCGGTGTTATAATTTCAGCACTTGTATTTGCATGGAAACACGCAAAAGTTTATTTTAAAACCAAAATGGAAGGTAACAGAAAAATTTATGAATTTGAAGGGCCTCTGTTTTTCGGAAGCGCAAAAAGTTTTATTGAAAGTTTTGACGTTAAAAACGACCCCGACGAAGTGGTAATGGATTTTAAAAACGTACGTGTTAAAGACTCAAGCGGCGTGGAAGCCATAGATAAAATCACAAAAAAATATCTCGAAAACGGCAAAAAACTTACAATCAGACACCTAAGTGACGAGTGTAAAAAACTCCTCAAAGTCGCAGGGCCTTACTGCACTTACGAAGAAGACGACCCTAACTATAAAGTGGCGGTAAATCCGGAAGAACTTAAACAAAACTGACCGGATCCACATCCACTTTCATTTCATTAATATTCACGCACGGATATATGATTTTATGAAGGTTTTTGCCTTTAAGCAGTACCTGGTATCGAAATATGTTTTTGATTTTGAATATAGGGGCTTCACCAGAGCCTACTATCTCAGGCCTGTTTCCAATACAGCGTAAAAACCTGTCCATTTTTTCTTTGGCTTTTATTTTGTCTTTATCCTGAAATTCTATTTTTATAAGTCTGTTAAACGGCGGGTATCCGAGCTCTTTTCTGTTTTGTATCTCTTCATCATAAAATTCCTCATAGCTTCTGTCAAAAAATTCTGGATTAAGCGTTTGAATAATAACCTCGCCGTCCTCTTTTCTTCCTGCCCTTCCTTCAACCTGGCGTGCCAAGGCAAAAGCCCTCTCCCCGGCTCTGTAATCCGCACTGTTAAGTACAAAATCTATATCAAGTACAATTGAAAGCGCAACATCCGGATAGTCATGCCCTTTACTGAGCATTTGCGTGCCTATTAAAATATCTATCTCTTTATTTGCAAATCTTTTTAGCAGTTTATCAACCCTGGATTTGGAAGTGATAACGTCCCTGTCAAATTTTTCTATAACTGCATCAGGGAAAATCCCTTTTAAAACTTCTAAAAATTCACTCGTACCCATTCTTTCGTTTATAAATTCTTCACTTCCACAGTATTCACAGCTTGAAGGAATATGCATACTGTAATTGCAGTAATGACATACAAGCGCTCTTTTATTTTTATGTACACTCATTGCAACATCACAGTGTTTGCATTTTACCGCCTTACCGCACTCGGCACATATCATATATTTAAAATTCGCACGTGTCGGAAGGAATATAATAACTTGTTTATTTTTCTCAATGGTATCTTTTATTTTTTGTATGATAAAATCATCAAATGTGCTTCTGAAATATCTTGTTTTTTTCGTATTGTAAAACGTTCCTTTCAGTCTGAAATGTGGAAATTTATATAGATCACTTATAAGAGGAGTTGCGCTTCCGAGTATTACTTTGGCATCGTAAATTTTACCGAAATATACTGCCAGATCTTTTGCGTTGTATTTTGGAGTCTGTTCGGATTTATAGCTGTCGTCATGCTCTTCATCCACAATTATCAACCCAAGATTTTCAAGAGGCAAAAACAGAGCACTTCTGGCACCCGCTACAATTTTAATCTCACCTTTTGCAATTCCTGAAAGAATTTGTTGTTTTTTCTTTTTGGTTATTTTACTGTGCCATATAGCAAGTGCTTCTCCGAAATATTTTTGAAGTCTTTTTTCCATTTGTGAGGTTATAGCAATTTCAGGCAGTAAAAAAAGTACCTGTTGTCCATCATTAAGCACTTCTTCTATTAGTTTGATATATATCTCCGTTTTGCCGCTTCCGGTATCACCGAAAAGTACCGACACATCGTTTTTTTTCAAAAACTTCAACGCTTCTTGTTGTTTATCTGTTAATTTTATGTCTGTTTTTACATTATTAATTTTCCATTTTACATTTTCAATTTTACATTCGTAGAAAAGTCCCGCCGCTTCACCAATAGGAGCAAAATAATATTTGCAAATAAAATCAATAATTTTTTGTTTCTTCGAAGAAAATGAATAAAGTTTTGAAAGTATAACTTTACATTCAAAATTAGGCTTTTGAACTTCTTTTACAACATAACCTGTTGTTTTTCTGTTTCTTACTTCAATTTCAACAACATCGCCGGGATTTAATTCAAAATTTGAGCTGTATGTAAAAGTATTTGGAGTGTTAATAACAGCTATATCGTAGTATTTCATTCACCTATCAAACTACAATTGCCATTTGTATTATCACAGACAAATTTACAATTATTTGCCGTATCATTATAATAGTGAAATTTGATAACTTTTTGATCAATTGTAACGTTATAATCAGTCCCGTTTCCATCCCATTTTACTGTGCCAGTATTTTGTTTAATAGGATAAGTCAAAATACCTTCAAAAAGCTGATTATCGGTTGTTGAAGTTTCAAGTGAAGGACATGAATCATTACCTTCCATTACGTTTTTACCGTATTTTGTGGATATAGCAGTTCTAATAGTAGCTACGTCAGTTTTAACCTTTGCAATCTCGGCATCGCTTATTCCGCTAAACAATCTCGGGATTGCAACTCCGGCAAGTATTCCTATTACAACTATTACAAAAATTAATTCAAGCATAGTAAAAGATTTTCTCATTTATTACCTTTAAATTAAGAAAATAATAAGAGCGGAAAAGCTCTTATTAATTTATTTCAGTTATAGGATTAGCAGTTGTATTCACATCAGCTATATTTGTACCATTTGCAATATTACAGTCAGTATCAGCATTTGTATTATCACATCTATATAATTTGAATACTGGTGATTGATTAGCATTACCATCTTTACATGTAATTACGTAGTCTTTACCTGCAACAGACTGTTTAATTTGAATAACAACTGTATCAGCAGTAGTACTATTACAATCTGCTAAATTTACAGTATCTACTTCTTTTGGTAATTCTACATACTCTGTAATATTATTTTCATCTAATGCTAGATATGAAATATCACCACCTTTATTTTCTGCAATTGATTTACTCCATAATGTAGGTGCAACTGTTCTGTTTAAAGTTCCTACAAATGATTTTAAGTTACCTTCATGTGCCTGTTGAGCAACACCTAAGAATTTCGGTAACGCAACTGCTGCTAAAATACCTAAAATAACAATAACGAAAATCAGTTCAATCATCGTAAACGCTTTTTTCATTTTTTATCTCCTTTAATTTATTTATTACAATTATAGCATATATTTTTCAAAAAGTGTCAACTGCTCTTCTTTTATTTA
>Ga0075464_10000901_pt1 | contig 13290 bp, 10 predicted proteins | sample DEB19_08_DNA_5_FD_75068 | JGI IMG/M metagenome (GOLD analysis project Ga0075464, IMG submission 75068) | Aqueous microbial communities from the Delaware River and Bay under freshwater to marine salinity gradient to study organic matter... | ecosystem: Environmental > Aquatic > Marine > Coastal ...
ATGAGCAAGCAATTGAATACAACAAAATGCTTACTTCTGGCGCGATTCATCCAGCACTTGGTGAGGTGCTGGCCTTTGATCAAATTCCTGATGCACATCAACGTATGCATGAAGGAGATTTGGCGCTTGGAAATACTGCGATCCTAATTGGAGCTCCAACTAGAGGTCTCGGTAAAAAGTAAAAAAGAAATGAATGCCCATCGCGAGCGTTCATTTTTCCTACCTAGGAGAGGAAAACAAATGCAAGAACAAGAAAATACATTCTCGGCTGATCTTTCCCGCCGTGGAATGCTTATGGGCGCAGCAGCTAGTGGTCTTGTGATCGCTGGCGGCGGTGCAATGTTGGCACCGTCAGCGAATGCAGCAACAGCAAAGATTAAGAAGGGCGGCGTCCTTCGAATTGGTGTTGGTTCTGGTAGCACGAAAGAAACTCAGGATGCGCACCTTGGAGGCTTCACCGCAGATACTGCTCGTCAATACCAACTGTACGATCGCTTGGTAACACGTGATTCAAACTTCAAACTCGTAAATGAACTTGCCGATACATTCACACCAAACAAGACTGGCAATATTTGGACAATTCGAGTTAAGAAGGGTGTGAAGTTTCACAACGGACGTGAACTAACTGCAGATGACGTGATCTTCACAATTAACCGTGTTCTAGATCCTGCAACAAAGGCGATTCGTTCAGGTGCACTTTCTGGTGTAGATGCGGCAAAGATGAAGAAGGTTGACAAGTACACAGTGTCAGTCACATTGAAGTCAGCAAACGTGACTTTTGATGAAATCTTCTCGAACTATGCAATGGGTATCGTTCCTGTTGGATACAACCCAGCCAGCCCAGTTGGTACAGGTCCTTTTAAGTACAAGTCATTTACGCCTGGCGTGAAGAGCGTGTACACGAAGAACGCTGCTTACTGGCGCACAGGCGAGCCATATGTTGATTCAGTAGAGATCATCTCTATTCCTGATGAGACTGCTCGTGTTAATGCATTGATCAGCGGTCAGGTAGATGCAATTACAGATCTACCTAACTCACAGGTCAGCACAGTTAAGGCCAACAAGAAGCTAAAGGTAATCAATGCAAAGACTGGTGCTTATGTTCCAATTGCAATGAATGCTCAGAAGGCTCCATTTAATAATCCAGATGTACGCAAGGCGTTCCGTTTGATGATTGACCGCGAAGCTGTTGTAAAGCAGGCATACAGTGGTTACGCACAAATGGGTAACGATGTTATTGGTCGCTATGACGAGGGTTACAACACAAAGTTGCCTCAACGTGACTATGACCCAGAAAAAGCAAAGGCACTTCTTAAGAAGTCTGGCGTAACAATTCCAGCAATGGATTTGCGTACAGAAGATGATGCAGCAGGAATGCTTACAATCCCTCAGATCTTTGCACTCAATGCAAAGCAAGCTGGTGTGACTGTAAATGTGACTACACCATCTGACTTCTGGGATGGATGGCCAGGAGCTGCAACATTCCAAATGGATTACTACATCAACCGTACATATCTTGAGGGTGCAACCCTTGTGTATTGCGGCGGAGACTATGCAAAAGAGACTGGTTGGAGCAATCCAGAGTTCGAAGCACTTATTGCCAAGGCGCTGAAGACTCCTAACAAGGCTCTTCGCAACGAAATGATCGCAGATGCACAAAAGATCGAGTACGACGATGGTGCTTACATCGTTACCTCTTTCTACAACAAGCTAGATGCATCTAGTGCAAAGGTTGATGGTTTTGGTGCAGGTCACCCATCGGGTAACTCACTGAACAACTTCACACTTCGCTCAGTTGGATTCGTTGCTTAATTCACTACCCGGTTAGCTAATTAAAGGAGGTTTGATGAAGATCGTAAGTGCTAAGACTTTTGTAGTCGGCACACCTGCACCCCATCACGGCGGCGCATTTTGGGTCTTCGTCAAACTAACTACTGATAGCGGGGTGGAAGGAATCGGTGAGGTTTATGCCGTGCCTTTCCACCCTGCTGTTGTAGAAAAAATGATTGATGATGTTGTTGATCGCTATGTGATTGGCACATCCCCATTTGATATTGAATCACTGTGGCGCCGTGCATATTCAGCGGGATTCACACAACGACCAGATGTCTCCATGATGGCAATTCTCAGCGGAATCGAAACCGCATGTTGGGACATCATGGGCAAGGAAACTAATCAGCCTGTTTACAATCTACTTGGCGGCAAAGTGCGTGATCGTGTCCGCACATACACATACATTTATCCAGCACCAGGAGCTGATAACTCGGTTTATTCAGATGCAGATATTTCATGTGAGCGTGCAGCACATTATCTAAAAGAGGGTTTTACCGCTCTCAAGTTTGATCCAGTTGGTCCATATTCGGCATTTGATCCACGCCAACTTTCACTTGAGATGTTAGATTTCACAGAAAAATTTGTAAAGCAATTGCGTGATGCTGTTGGCAACAAAGTTGATTTACTTTTTGGAACCCACGGACAAATGACTCCCGCAGGTGCAATTAAGCTTGCAAAGAGATTAGAAAAATTTGATCTCCTGTGGTTTGAAGAACCTACTCCTCCAGATATGCCTGAAGAGATGGCGCGTGTTGCAGCCGCGACATCAATTCCTGTTGCAACTGGAGAACGACTATCGACAAAGTATGAGTTTGCGCGAGTGCTTCGACATAACGCTGCAGCAATCTTGCAGCCGGCAATTGGTCGAGTTGGTGGAATCATGGAAACCAAGAAGATTGCTGCAATCGCTGAAACTCATTACGCACAAATGGCGCCGCATCTTTATGCCGGACCAATTGAGGCTGCCGCCAATCTTCATGTGGATCTATCAACTCCTAACTTCTTGATTCAAGAATCTATTGAAAAAATGGGTGATTTCCACGGCAAGCTACTGAAGAAGCAGCTGCCATGGGAAAACGGTTTCTTCCTACCTACTACTGAACCTGGCCTAGGTGTCGAGCTCAATGAAGAGGTTGCCTTAGCCCATCCTTACACCGACAAGCGTCTGCACTTAGAGATGCATCAGGTGCCGCTGAACTAATTTTTTACCACACCATACATTGACCACAACTTATAGAGGAGATCAGTAATGCGCGTAGGTTTTATCGGCTTAGGAAACTTGGGAGTTCACCTTGCAACTAGTTTGCAACGTAATGGCTTTGATTTAACAGTTAATGACATTCGTAAAGAGTCAGCTGCTGATTTAATCTCTAAGGGTGTCAAGTGGGCTGATTCACCAAAGGCATTGGCTGAAAATGTTGACATTGTGATTACATGTTTGCCATCACCTGCAGTAGTAAAAAATGTGATGCTTTCTGAAAACGGCGTTCTTGCTGGCTTGAAAAAGGGTGGCGTGTGGATGGAGATGAGTACCAACGATCGCCATGTCATTGAAGAGATTGCAGAAAAGGCTGCTGCATTAGATATTGATACTTTGGAGTCTCCTGTTACTGGTGGAGTGCATCTGGCCGCCTCTGGAAAAATTACCGTGCTTATCGGTGGCGAAAGAGCTGTCTATGACAAGTGCATTAAGGTCATCGAGGCTGTTGGTGCCAAGAACTTCTACATGGGCCCACTTGGAAATGCATCAATTATCAAAGTAATCACCAACATGTTGGCATTTATTCACCTTGTCGCTGCCGGTGAAGCAATGATGCTTGCAAAGCAAGGCGGCTTGGACCTCAAGACTTCATTTGAAGCGATTAAGGCAAGTTCAGGAACATCATTTGTACACGAGACGGAAAGCCAGTTGGTGCTTAGCGGCTCGTACAACATCGGTTTTACTATGGATTTAGCTCTCAAAGATATTGGTTTTGCTACAGAAATGGGTCGAACATTTGGCGTTCCACTTGAATTAGCAGCAATTACAGAGCAAGCATTTGTTCGTGGAAAGGCCCAATACGGCGGAGATGCTTGGTCTCCTAAAGTGATCAAGCTTCTAGAAGATGCAGTTGGCGTAGAACTACGCGCACCAGGATTTCCGGACATTCTTACCGATACTGAGGAGAACTAATAATGAGCATTGAAATCAAGAGCGGAATCTATATTGATGGGCAATGGGTTATGCCAACAACTGGTGCGGTACTTACAGTTGAAAACCCTGCCACAGGTGAGGTAATTGCAAACGTTCCTGCTGCAGGTCCGGTAGAGACAAAGGCTGCGATCGCAGCTGCAGCAAAGGCATTTAAGGGTTGGAGCAATCTCAACGCCAATGAGCGCGCTGCATATCTTCGCCGTGCTAACGCATTATTTATTGAACGTGCAGATGAAATTGGTCGCATCATGACCCTTGAGCAAGGCAAGCCAATTGCAGAATCCGTTGGTGAAGTTCTGTGGGGTGCTGATTACCTTCTTTGGTATGCCGAAGAAATACGTCGCAGTAACGGCACGATCGTTCCTAGCGATTCTCTAAATACACGTTTTTATCTGCGCCGCCGCGCTCGAGGTGTTGTTGCATGTATTACGCCGTGGAACTTCCCAAATGCAATGCTTTTGAGAAAGATTGCACCTGCTGTCGCTGCAGGAAACACAATCGTCGCAAAGCCTGCTGAGGAAACTCCCCTATCGGCTATTAAGATCTTCGAAGTTTTCCATGATGCTGGATTTCCCAAGGGAGTTCTTAACTTAGTGTGCGGAGAACCTGCACCAATTGGTGATGTGATTCTCGAGTCTCCAGATGTTCGTCAAATTTCATTTACCGGATCAACGGCGGTTGGTCGCATGCTGGCAGAGCGTGGTGGAAAGACTCTGAAGAAAGTTACTGTAGAACTTGGTGGGGTAGCTCCATTTATCGTATTCCCTGATGCAGATATTGATGTGGCTGTTAGCAATCTGATGGCTGGAAAGTTTGCTAATCAAGGACAAAGTTGCGTTGCTCCAAACCGAGTAATGGTTCACAAAGATGTCTTTGACATCTTCTTGGCGGCGGCAACAAAGGCTGTTAGCGCTTTGCGTTTGGGACATGGAACTGCTGGAGATTTTGAAGTAGGGCCGATGATTTCTCAAGAAGCGGTCACCCGAGTAAACGCGCAGCTTGAAGATGCCAAGAGTCGTGGCGCTAAAGTAGTTATTGGTGAAACACTTCCAGCAGGTATTGACCCAACTCGTTGGTGCGCGCCAACAATTCTTACCAACGCGCACAAAGACTCACTAGTTACCTGCGAGGAGACTTTTGGTCCCTTGGTAGCAATTGAAGCATTCACATCTGAAGAAGAGCTGCTTTCAAGTGTAAACGCTTCAGAATCTGGATTGGGAGCGTATTTGTTCACAAAAGATTTAGCTGTAGCTCACCGCGTATCAGAAGCACTTGAATACGGAATGGTTGTTATTAACGGCGCTTCTTTTGGGTATGTGCAAACACCATTTGGAGGAACTAAAGGTTCTGGCGATGGACGTGAAGGTGGGCAGGACGGCCTTCTTGAATATCAGGAGCTCCAATACATCAACATGAATTTCTAACGACTCAATCACGACTGACAAGAAAGGAGAAGGTTTGATGACAGCACATGAACTCTTGCGTCCAGTGCATACGTTGATCGACCCTTCTTCAAGCGTCATTATCGGACCATCTGTACGCAGCGCGGCAGTTGTGCGAAACATGTTGGCAAGCAAGATTCCTGTTATGGGTGTACATCCAAATAAGGATGACGTTTTGGGTTTGAAATGCCTGCCTTCAATCGCGTCTTTAGAATCCACACCAGAGCTTGCCGTTGTAATGGTTGGACATTCACGTGTTGAGGAAGCGGTTTATGAACTCATGGATCGTGGAACGCGTGCATTCTTTTTTCCAGGATTAGGAAGCGAAGCTGGAGCAGATGGTCCACTTATTGCAGCTCGAATTCGTGAACGTGCTGCTGCAAACGGATCGATGATTATTGGCCAAAACTGCATGGGTATTGCAAAGCCTGGCGGCTCACCATGGATTGGCTCCATCTCAGAATCTTTCGTTAAGGGCCATGTTGGAATCTCAGCTCAATCAGGATCTATCGCTGAAGCATTCACAACAATTGGACCTCGAATCGGATTTAGATTTATCGCTTCAACAGGAAGCGAGCTCAATCGAGATGTATCGGATTTTATGAGCTTCATGGCTGATGATGAGCAAACCCGTGCGATTGGAATCTTCATCGAAACAATTCGACGTCCAGATGCATTCATCGAGGCGCTAGAAAAATGTGCATCCGCAGGCAAGCCTGTCGTCGCTCTAAAAGTTGGTAAATCTGGAGTGGCTAAGCGAATTGCTCTTGCACACACTGGCGCTGTAGTGGGCTCAAATCAAGCTTTTTCCGCAACATTAAAGCGCTTTAGCGCTATAGAAGTTGAAGATTTTCCGGAGATGATTGAAACCCTCGAGGTGTTAGGAAAGAAGCGCAGACCAAAGGGAGTTCGCGTTTCAGCTGTCTCAGAGTCTGGTGGGGAATGTGGATTGATGGCTGATCGTGCTGAAAGAAATGGTGTTTCCTTTGTACCACTCCCTGAAAAAACAGCGATAGCACTAAATAGAGAGTTTCCAAATTATCAACATCCTCAAAATCCACTTGATGCTTGGGGTGTTGACGCACCTGAAGTTGTTTTTCCTCGTTCAATGGAGATGCTTGCAGAATCAGGTGCTTACGATACTCTGATAGCTCAAGTTGATATCTCACGTTTTCGTGGAGCCGATGAACTTGTTTGGTGCAGCATGATTGTTGAATCCCTAGGGAAAACCGCAGACAAGTACAACATCTCCCCCGCGGTAGTTTCAGTTCACTCAGTTGATGCACCTCAGGCAATTATCGACATCTGTTCGCGGTATGAACTTCCACTATTACGTGGAATCAATGGTGCGATGCAAGCCTTAGGACATGCAGGTCGTTGGAGTAAGCCATCCACTATTCACCAAAACTTTGGGGCTCCAATAAAAATCGCAGATATGGTCACTCGTGAAGGTGCTCTTCCAGAGTATGAATCAGCGGAAATTCTGGAGCGTTACGGCGTTCCAATTGCATCAAGAAAGCGCGTGACATCTGCAGATCAAGCTGCAGCAGTTGCCACTTCATTAGGATTTCCAGTTGTGGTAAAAAGCGATGGTCCTGCGCACAAGAGCGCTGGAGGTGGCGTGATTCTTAATATCAATACAGCTGAAGATGCCACTGCAGCGGTTGAAAAATTGGGAGGAATTGCATTTATTGCAGCGCAGATTCCTAAAGGTGTTGAAGCACTTGTCGGTATGGTTCGAGATGAAGAGTTTGGGCCAATCCTGGCTGTGGGACATGGCGGCGTAACTGTGGAATCAAAAAAGCCAGTAACAATGCTTGGTCCAGTCGACCTTGAAACCGCCATAAAAATGGTTCAAGAGGCTGGTCTTGAGGATCCTCATGGGGTGCTTTCCACATCACTTGTCACCCTTGGTCGTGTTGCTCAAGAGCATCCAGAGATCGTCGAGATCGATATAAACCCAATGATTGTCTATGAGAAAGCAACAATTGCAGTCGATGCCCTTGTGGTTATCAGTTCAGAGAATGGAAAATAGAGCATGAGCGTCATATCTGTAGAACAAGTTGGTCCAACCCGCTGGATCACCTTAAACCGCCCTGACAAATTAAATGCAATTAACTACGAGATGGTCAACGCACTTCGCGCCGAATTAAATAGCGCGGCAGTAGATGACAACACCAAAGTTCTTGTCTTAACCGCAAATGGCCGAGCCTTTTCTAGCGGGTATGACCTTTCTGAATTAGCAGAAGATGAAATTAGTGGCGCACTTCGTTGGCATGGAATCCTTGAAGATGATGTATCCCTAACAATGCAGTTGTGGTCATTTCCAAAGCCAACAATTGCTGCGGTTCATGGTTGGGTTCTAGCTGGTGGGTGCGAGCTCGCAATGGCATGCGACATGATCATTGCAACAGATAAAGCAAAGTTTGGTGAACCAGAGGTCAAATACGGTTCAGGTCCAGCCACCCTCTTGATGCCTTTCATCATCGGACAGAAGAAAACTAATGAGTTGCTCTTTACTGGAGACACCATCGATGCCGAAGAAGCACTTCGTATTGGACTGATTAACAAGGTTGTTCCTGAAGAGTCTTTGCATGATGAAGTGCGTGCCTTGATCAAGAAGATTGCACCTACTCCCCTTTCAACATTGCGCTTAACCAAAATTGGTTTGATCAGAGCGCAAGAAGCAATCGGTATTCGTCAAGCAATTAGTGCAAACATGGATGTTTCAGCGATCCTCAATGGAAGCGACAGCCCCGAGCAAAAAGAGTTTGATGACATTGTTCGCAAAGAAGGCCTCAAGCAAGCACTTGCTTGGCGCGATGCACGTTTTGAAGAAAGCCTAGGAGACAAGGGAAAAGGAAAATAATGAGCAAGCAAACAATCAAGGCGGCAATTACTCGTGGAAATTCACCTGTTGAGATTGCAGAAGTCGAACTCGATGCTCCTAAGGCGGGGGAAATATTAGTAAGAATTGCAGCTGCGGGCGTATGCCACTCAGATGTGCATCTTGCCGATGGAAACCTAGGAACAACTCGCTGGCCAATCATCTTGGGCCACGAAGGTGCTGGAGTTGTCGAAGAGATCGGTGCAGGCGTAACTAACGTCAAGGTTGGGGACCGTGTTGCTTTCAACTTCGTTCCACCATGTCGTCAATGCAAGGAGTGCATCGCTACTCGCTTCAATTTGTGTGAAGTAGCCGGTGAACATGCCTACACAGGAAACCTTTTAGATGGCACGTCACGCCTTCATGAAAAGAACGGTACCGAACTTAGACACTTTAACTTTGTTTCATGCTTTGCAGAAAAAGCAGTTGTACCTGCAGGTTCTGCAGTCCCCGTTCAGGCAGATGTTCCATTATGGCAGGCAGCACTTCTTGGCTGCGGAGTTATGACAGGAATTGGAGCAGTTCGCAACGCTGCAAAGGTTCAAATCGGCGAAACTGTTGCAGTTATTGGTTGCGGTGGAGTTGGACTTCAGGTTGTTGCAGGTGCTCGACTAGCCGGAGCAAGCAAAATCATCGCAGTAGATATGCAACCAGCAAATCTAGAGCGTGCTCGCAAGCATGGAGCAACTCATGTTGTAGATGCATCAAAGAAGAATGTTGTTGCAGATGTCATGGCAATTGTTCCAGGTGGTGTTGACCACGCATTTGAAGTAGTTGGACGACCAGAGACAATCCGTACAGCTTGGGATGTTATACGAGCAGGTGCAACTGCGATTGTTGTTGGTTTAGCACCTCGTGGCGTTGAGGTATCTATACCAGCTATTGAATTCTTATCTGAAAAGGGACTTAAGGGAAGCCTTTACGGTTCGGCAAATGTTCCAGTTGAACTCCCGCAAATGATCGCAATGGCAGATGAAGGTAGCATTAATGTTGCAGATGTTGTTTCACATGTGACAGACCTTGACGGAATCGAAGCGGCATTTGAACGTCTTCGTAAGGGTGACGGAGCGCGCTCATTAGTAATTCTAGATTCATCAATTGCTGGTTCACTTGAAGGTATAACAAAGGCCTAAATTGTGAAGAAAATTAGGGATTTCTTCAACCAAGGTGGCTTGGTTATTTTTGTGTTTGGCCGAATTCTTGCTGGAATCCCAATTGTTATTGCATTGTCTCTGTTGGTATTTTTAGCAACCCAAGCGTTACCTGGAGATGCAGCAGTTGCCTACTTAGCAAATACGGCAACGCCTGAACGTCTTGAAGCCATCCGCCAGCAATTACACTTGAATGACCCAATTTGGTTGCAATATTTCAACTGGGCAAAGGATGCCTTGCGATTTGATTTTGGAACAACACTAACTGGTGAGACTGAAGTGACGACGATTCTTGCTGATCGAATCAAGAACACGTTAATTTTGATGGGTGCTTCAGGAATTATTGCCATCCCACTTTCTATTGTTATTGGTGTTTATGCGGCAGTACGGCGTGGAAAGTTGTTTGACAATGTCACCTCTCTTTTCACTCTGATCTTGGCGGCTTTGCCTGAGTTCGTTGTAGCAATTTTTACAGTATTCCTGCTTGCTACAAATGTTTTTCAAATCTTCCCAGCAGTTGCATTTGTTGACCCAGGAACCCTTGCTTGGGCACACCCAAATGTTTTAGTCCTGCCGGCATTAACACTAATTCTGGCAGTTACACCATATGTCTCCCGCATCATGCGCGGTTCAATGATCGAAGTTATGGAATCTGAATATATTCAGATGGCACGATTAAAGGGACTCTCAGAGCGCACTGTCATCGTGCGCCATGCTCTGCCAAATGCAATTGCACCAACAATTCAGGTTATTGCTCTCCAGCTGGCATGGCTCGCTGGCGGCGTTGTAGTCGTTGAAGCTGTCTTTGCTTACCCAGGAATTGGTACCGTAATGATCGATTCAGTCAAAGGTCGTGACCTGCCAATTGTCCAAGCAATAACCTTGATGATTGCAACTTTATATTTGGTTCTCAATATCCTGGCAGATATCGGAACAATCCTTTCCACACCCAGACTTCGGACAAAGTACGCTCGAAAAAACGATACCTCGGATGTTTTTGCCGCAATGGATGGTGATGAGTAATGACTAAGAAAATGAAGCCTAAATCGCAATTGCGAGTCCTTTTTGGGCTCACTTTTAAGCAACGTTACGCCAAAATTGGTGCAGCATTGGTTGGAGTTGTAATCGCTGTGGCTGCATTTGGGCCGCTATTTGCACCGCATACTTTCGATGAATTCGTCGATGCGCCCAATGCCGGGCGCTCAGATCAACTTCTACTTGGTGCCGACTACTTAGGGCGAGATGTGTGGACACGCTTTCTCTGCGGAGGTCGATCCATTATTGGACTTTCATTTACCTCAACAATTTTAGGTGTTGGCTTGGGTCTCTTCATTGGTTTATTTGCTGCATCTGCAAAACCACGGACTGATAGCTTAATTATGCGCATCAATGACATCTTGCTTGCATTTCCTCAAATAGTTTTTGTTCTTTTGGTTGTCTCTGGTTTCGGAACGAGCATCCTCTTAATCGCGGTAACAGTCGGGTTTACTCATGCACCACGCACAGCACGGATTATTCGTGCCGCAGCAGCAGAAGTAATGGAACGTGACTTTATTAAGGCGGCCATTGCGGTTGGCGAAAAGCGTCATCGCATTATTATCAGTGAGCTTCTACCAAATGTTACATCTCCACTTTTAGTTGAATTTGGTTTGCGAATGACCTACTCAATCGGCCTTGTGGCTGCTGTTTCGTTCTTGGGGCTCGGCCTGCAACCACCTGCTGCCGACTGGGGTTTGATGATTAATGAAAACCGTGGGTCAATGACCGTGCAACCATGGGCTGTATTGACTCCAATTTTTGCAATTGCGGTATTTACAATTGGAATTAATTTCATCACCGATTCATTTGCAAAGGTAGCAATAGGTATCGATCGCAAGGGAAAAGAATGAGCGTCGTCAAAGTACAGGGTGTGGATATTTCGATCACGCGCGGTGGTATCAAGATTGTCGAAAATATTTCTTTCGAAATCAAAGCTGGAGAAATTCTTGGCCTTGTTGGCGAATCTGGATCAGGTAAAACTACAGTATCTATGTCACTGCTGGGACATACTCGTAAAGGTGCGGTGATTGAATCTGGCTCAATAACAATAGATGGACATCAAATAGTTGGATCAACCGAGTCACAATTACGCTCTCTTCGGGGAGGAACTATTGCATACGTCCCACAAGATCCAGGAACTGCGCTAAACCCAGGTTTGCGTATTGCAAAACAGATTTTGGAGTCTCTTCAAAAGCATCTTCCCGAGCAAAACCATGAAACACACATGGATCGCGTTCGCGAGATTCTCACAGAAGTTGCATTGCCATCAGATGACGACTTTTTGAAACGCTATCCTCACCAACTTTCAGGAGGCCAACAACAGCGAGTTGCAATCGCAATTGCATTTGCATGTCGACCAAAAGTAATTGTTTGTGATGAACCCACAACAGGACTTGATGTAACAACTCAATCACGAGTACTAGCAACTATTCGTGAACTGTGCCGCGTTCATGGTGTTGCAGCACTCTATGTTTCCCATGACCTAGCTGTGGTTTCAGAGCTCGCCGACAAGGTCGCAGTAATGTATGCAGGCAAGATTGTAGAAAGCGGAAATCGCGATGAAATATTCTTCCGTTCATCACATCCTTATACTCGACGTTTAATTCGTGCACTTCCTGATATTGGTGGACGTCATCAGATAGTTGGAATATCTGGCTACGCACCTATGCCTTGGGAGCGTCCAATAGGATGTGCCTTCGCGCCGCGTTGCGAAGATGCGCAAGCAATCTGTTCGCAGGAAGTACCAACCTTGACCGCCCAGTCCCCCACTCATACAGTGGCATGTCATCGACATAAAGATGCAACCGATATCCGGCCTACTCCTCGCGTTGATCGTGATTTTGTGTCAAGCGGAGGTGAACATTTCTTACTGTCTATAAATAATCTAAATGGCTTCTATGGTTCACGCCAAGTGCTGTTTGATGCAAATATCCACATCGAACCCGGTGAATGCGTTGCGCTTGTTGGTGAATCTGGATCTGGAAAAACAACTCTATCCCGTTGTATCGGTGGTTTACATAGTGATTACGACGGTGAAGTTAACTTCTTTGGATCCACTTTGGGCAAATTTTCAATGTCCCGAAAGAAGGAAGAACGTCGAGACATTCAATACATATTCCAAAGTCCTTATGCCTCCATTAATCCACGACGCCCAATTGGCTCTACTATTGCTCGCCAATTAGAGCTTTTCTATGGCCTTAAAGGCGATGAAGCGCGAGATCGAATAAATGAACTTTTGGATCTCGTTTCCCTGCCCCATGCAATTGTCACATCTTTTCCTGATCAACTTTCCGGTGGAGAGCGTCAACGTGTAGCAATTGCTCGAGCACTAGCAGCCAAGCCTAAGCTCATTGTGTGCGATGAGATTACTTCAGCCCTGGATGTTTCTGTTCAGGCATCAGTTATCGAAACCCTGAAGCAGCTTCAGGAAACAACTCAAGTTGGATTGCTCTTTGTAACCCACAATTTGGCGTTAACTCGCACAATTGCGGATCGTGTTGCTGTTATGCGTAAGGGAACAATTGTTGAATATGGAGGAATTGACTCTGTATTCAATAATCCTAAGGCTGAGTACACAGGTCGACTTCTTGAGCACACACCAAGTCTGAAATAGCCACTAACAGGAAGCCAAATAAATGAAAACATTCTCAAACTTCATCAACGGTAAACGTGTTCCAGCAATTAGTGGAAAGACTGTTGCGATATTTAATCCTTCCACCGGTCAGGTGTACGCAACAGCGCCAG
>Ga0075464_10000902_pt1 | contig 13285 bp, 22 predicted proteins | sample DEB19_08_DNA_5_FD_75068 | JGI IMG/M metagenome (GOLD analysis project Ga0075464, IMG submission 75068) | Aqueous microbial communities from the Delaware River and Bay under freshwater to marine salinity gradient to study organic matter... | ecosystem: Environmental > Aquatic > Marine > Coastal ...
GATTATGGATAAGCTGACTGGTCTGCAAGCTATGGCAGGACAACCCGGCTTTACCAAGCACCGCAACGATCTGGATATGGACATCCCTGTAACTATGTTAGACGGCAGTTCCATGAGCATTGTTGACTTCCTAGACTATGACCTCCCGAACATGCTGCAACGATACCGCAAGGGCGTTAGCGGTGCTGGCGCATTGGCTAAGAAGGGCATCCGCTCCCGCAAGGACCGGGACACAATCATAGGTGCAATCCAAGCAGAGCAACGCGCCCTTGGCGAGGAGGGTATCCCAACGGACAAGCTGAAAGCTATGCTGTCTGACTTCGATGCAGGCCCCTCGCACGGTTACTTTGATGGTAGTACTAACAAGGGCATCTCTATGCCCATCTCGGTAGGTAAGGCAGTGGCTAACTTGTCGCTGCTCGGTAATCTAGGGTTCGCCCAGATGATCGACAGTGCCAACAGCATTGCAGCAGATGGCTTGGCTAACTGGTGGCGGCATTCGACTGCTGGCAAACGACTGGGTGATGAACTAGGTCGCATAGACAGTAAGGTCATGGATGACTTAATTGTACTCCAAGGTACTATAGGTCAGGACCACCATATGTTTCGAGAGCATATGCAGATGGATGAAATCTCTGAACGGGATGCTGGGGCCTTCGTACAAGGCTTGCGCAAGGTTACAGGAAACATGCAGTTCGTGCAGGGTTACACCAGTATGTTTAACGCAGTGCGCGGGCATCAACAAACCGTCGGGGCGTTGGTGTTGTCAAACAAAGTGCTGCGTAGCATTAAAGATCGCACCAACGGAGAGCGCATCAAATACGACTTCGGCATAAGTGACGACATGCAGGATCAACTCCGTGATCTTATTGATACTGGGGTTATCGAGTTCGAGACTGTTACTGGGAAAGGTGGCAGTATTCACACGTATGTAAGTCGCTTAAATCCAACGCAATGGGATCAGAAACTCCGAGATGACTTCGGTGGCGTTATGACGCGTGCGCAAGATACAAACACGATGCGTGCAATGGCTGGTGAGACTGATGTGTGGGCACGGACAGAGTGGGGTACGATTGTTTCGCACCTTAAGATGTTCCCGTTGCTTTCCATACCTAAACAGATGATGCGCAACGGTCGCTTTATGGATGCTCAAACTATGGGTAGCCTGATGTACGGTATGGCGGCAGCTTACATGGTGATGAAGGTTCGTGACGCCGTTACTGGCAAGGAACGTACCGAAGCGCAACAAGCAATTAATGCAGTTGGATACAGTAGCATGATGGGCTGGCTTCCTATGGTGTGGGACCCTGCTATGACCATGCTAGGTCTGGATGACTATCGGATGCAGCGTTATGGTCGGCACTACGAGACGCAGGTTCCTGCTGTTGAAGTTGCCAACCGTATGATGCGTATTCCCGGTGCAGTGGGGAACCTGCTTGGTAGAAACCACCTAAATGGTGACGACAAACAAGCACTGCTGGCTATTCCATTCATGCGTACCCTTGGTATAGGTGAGTGGGCTATCGACAGCATTAATCCGTTGTCTGCGCGTGATAAGAAGGCTGCTGATAAGCAGGCAGCGAGTACACAACCAGCACTGCCTGAACCCTCGGCACTAGATGCAGCCATAGCTGAAATCAAATAAACAATAGGAGACAAACGTGAAAACACTAACTTCGCGTAAGTTCAGTATCCTCGAATTTGAATATACTGGCGGACCACTGGTTTTTGAAGCCACGTTCGCTCTCGGTATCATGACGCCAGAACACATCCAAGTCTTTGTTGCAGGAGAGGTTGATGGACTAGGTGAACAAATCTACCGTCCTTTTGCGTACGATGCAAACACGTCAACGCTTACTGTGCTGTCTGCAATTACTGCGCCTGCTAAGGTAACGCTTATTCGGACTATGCCTAAAGACAGTCTTTATATCTCGTTCCTCGGTGGCGCAGACGTTACCCGTACAAACATCGACAGTATGCTGCGCTACACAATGATGGCGCTTCATGAGGTTCTTGATGGTCGTTGGGACTTTAGCTTTGTTGACCTTATGCAGTCGCTTGTTATTCAAGCGCAAGCCAGTGCTGACACTGCATTATCTGCTGTAGTAGACGCACTAAACTCCGCCACGACGGCGGCTATTAGCGCAGCAGAAGCACGGGCATCCGCAGAGGCAGCACTTGCGTCACAACTGGCGGCTGCTGCTAGCGCCGCGAGTATCGACCTTAACGCGCTACTCACTAAAGCGGCAAACCCCGGCCTAGTATCTATTGGAGGACTGTCTGTTACCGCTAATAGTATGCTATATACTACCGCTACGAATGTGTACGCAAGCGCGACACTTACGCCGTTTGCGATGACACTTCTTGACGATACTGATGCTGCTACCATGCGGACAACACTTGGTGTGCAGCGATCTAATACAAACCTAACGGAACTCGCTGCCATAACTGATGTAGAGGGAGACTTGTTCTATCGCGGCCCCACGGCGTTGATACGTCTGGGTAAGGGAGCGTGGGGCCAAATCCTGCGCCAGAATGATGGGCTAACTGCGCCATTCTGGGATGATCCGATCAAATCTACTCCAGCGCAGGATATGAACGGGCTGTCGTCATTTGACTGGGTGGGTATTCCGGAATGGGCAAATCGCATCACAGTAATGTCCAAAGCAATTTCCCTTAGCGGATCGGATTTGCCACTGGTTCAGCTTGGGGTTGCCGCAGGATTTGCCACTACAGGGTATTTGGGTAGCCTTGGGCAGATTGCATCGGGTGGCAACGCTTCTCGATCTGCGTCAACAGCGGGGTTTCCGGTCGGCAATTCAACGGCAGGGGAAGCCGCGACAACAACTTTAACCCTAACCAAAATGATAGGGTTAGACACATGGATGGCGACGGTAAGCGGGGCGCGCAGCACGAATGAAACTTATGCGGGTGGTGGCGGGTCAGTCACACTTGCGGGACCCCTGACGCAAATCAGGCTCACGCGGTCTGGGACAAACACCTTCGACGCCGGGTCCGCGTCGATCACTTGGGAGTGAGACATGCCATCATATTTTGACATTGCTACTGGTACAGCAGTTATTGACGCGGGCTATGTTGCGCCTAGTACTCCGGTTCCTACACTAAACATGCTACGCGAGGCAGCATCACTTACGCGATATGAGTTCTGTACTGCCTGTGTTACTACCGGGGTACTAAACGCACAGGACGCCATCGCAGCGGCCAAGGGCGAATGGCCGGTACCTCTCGCGGGATTCCTCGCTTACCTTAATGAAACGCAGTCAACAGACGCTCAAATGGAATGGGCATCTTGTGTAACTATCCATCGTATGCACCCGTTTGTGCTAATGCTGGAAAGTTGGCTAGGTCTAACTGATACACAACTAGACGTCATGTTTGGTATCGCTGTATAATCATATAACACTTGGAGGCGTAAATGCCCGCACAACTAGTAACGAATGTAACACCGAGGGCTACGGGAGATAAGTACGTTGTGTATGTCGGAGCAATCCGTGTTATCCAACGCTTGGCAGGTGCGGTCACTGTAGTAGGCCCGTCGGTTAATGGCATAGTTGCAACTACCGGAATGAACAAAGTAATCACGGTGCAGAAAATTGCTGCAACCGTATATGTAGGTTTTTAACATGGCTGAACTCCCTACTGACACTCGCGTTGCTCTAGGAGAAATCCTTGGCAGCCAAAAGTACCTCATCAAAACTATGGATGGGGTCGTCATTGGATTTGCAGAGTTTCGCAAGGAAGTCCGCGATGAGCAATCAGCCATCACCGAGCGCATCACTAAGCTAGAACAGTTCCAATGGAAGCTGATCGGCCTCGCAACAGGTGGAGGAGTAATCCTGCCTATTGTCACCTCACTTATTGTGTGGTTTGTTACGAAAGGAACATAACATGACTAAAGCGGCCAGCCAAGGAAAGATGAATAACCTGCACGACCGCGTAGCAGATGTGTTCCTCAAAGTACTTCAACGCTACCACGATAGGATGGATGCTATCGCAGCAGTCGATCCTGACGCAATCACAGACGAGGTTCTCAAGGACCTACTTGATGATAGCACTATGCCATCGCCAAGTATGATGGCTGCCATTACCAAGTTCCTTAAGGATAATGAGGTCCTGTTCGAGAAGGACAAGATCGACCAGATCAGCGACCAGCAACGTGCGCTTGCTGAGAAACGCAAGAACCGCCCCTCGTTGGATAGCCTCACTGTTGTGCCTATGGTTCGCCCCGCATGACGCCAGATGAACGATGGGCGCATCTAGGACGCTTGCAAGAGGAATACGTCGAGTTTCGTCCATTCCTATATGACGTGATGACAGACTTGATGGGGTTCGAATGTTCCCCACTACAGCTTGACATTGCGTTGTACCTTGAGTTCGGCCCCACGTACCGCATGATCCAAGCACAACGTGGAGAGGCTAAGACGACCATCACCGCTATTTACGCAGTGTGGCGCATCATTCACCAGCCATCAGCACGGATACTCATTATCTCTGCTGGTGGTGATATGGCCGACCAGATCGCAAACTGGGTAATCCAGATCATCGAGAGCATGGCGGAACTAGAATGCCTACGGGCAGATAAGTCGCATGGCGACAGGTCGTCCATCGAAGCATACGATGTTCACTGGCAGTTGAAAGGACCGGAGAAGTCCCCAAGCATTGCCTCGCTTGGTATTACCTCGAACACGCAGGGCTTCCGCGCTGACGTGCTAATTGCGGACGACATCGAGTCCTCGAAGAACTCCCAGACTGAGACTATGCGGGAACGGTTGCAACACCTTACCAAAGACTTCTCGTCTATCTGCTCCAATGGTGACATCATCTATTTGGGTACGCCGCAGAGCGTGGAGAGTGTATACAACGGTCTAGTATCACGCGGGTTTGATGTTCGCATCTGGCCGGGGCGGTACCCGACTATAGAGGAACAGGTGAACTACGGTTCGTTCTTAGCACCTGTAATCGTTGAAGCTATGGAACGTGACCCAAGCCTACGCACTGGTGGCGGACTGCTTGGCAACAGGGGTAAACCTACCGATCCGATCATGCTTAGTGAGGCAGTTCTCACCAAGAAGGAGCGGGACCAAGGTAAGGCGTACTTCCAGCTACAGCACATGCTCGACACCAAGTTGTCAGACGCAGACAGGTTCCCGCTTAAGGCTGACAAGATCATCTTTATGCGCATTCCAGAAGCATCGGCACCAATCGAAGTACACCACATTGCCAGTGACGCATACCGCGTACAAACACCAGCTGACTGGCCTGTACAAGATGCCGCATATTACCGGGCTGCTTCGTTTGGGGCAGAGTTCGGGGCGTATGCCGGGACTAACATGCACGTTGACCCCGCAGGTGGCGGTAAGAATGGTGACGAAACCGCTTACGCAGTTGTCCGCTTCATGGCAGGCAAGGTTTATGTAGTAGCCGTGGGCGCTGTTCCCGGTGGCGTAACCAAGGAAAGCATGGAAGCACTAACCGCTGTGGCTAAACGGTTCAAGCCGCACAAGATCACAGTGGAGAAGAACTTCGGTAACGGTGCCTTTGGCGCTATCTGGCAACCATACTTGCTTAAGGAGCATCTTGCTACCATTGAGGATGTATGGGAAAGCGGACAGAAGGAACTACGGATCATTGACCTGATCGAACCTGTATTGGGTTCCGGTCGATTGATCATGGATTTGAGCATCATTGAGCAGGAACAAGCAACGCTTGAGAAGTACCCTATTCAAGACCGCCCAAGTTACTCACTGTTCTATCAGCTAGCCCGCATCACGCGTGACAAAGGCTGCTTGAAACACGATGACCGCCTTGATGCTCTTGCTAGTGCAATCCGCCCTTGGGTTGAGTCGCTAAAGCAGGACGAGGATAAGGTCAATCTCGCTGCCAAACGTGCGGCATACGAGAAGAAGATGAAGGACCCGCTAGGCAATGGACGACCCATGCCCGGTAAGAAATCAGCGCAGGCATCAATGCTTTCGCGCATGTACAGGAGAACGTAATGTCCGACCAAGAAAACCCAGTTGAGGAAAAAGCATACGAACTGCCATCCGGCTACGTAGAGCAAGTTCCCAACTCCCCCGTATGGCCCCGTGACGAGTTCGGGATGACCTCTGCACTGCGCCGCGAGTTGGCACGTGCCTCTGGCCGTATTAACGGTGACGAGAACAAGTTGGCAGTGTTCATGGAAACACTACGCGCTGGTGCAGTGTGGGCCACATCTCGCATGGAAGTGCAACGTCAAATCCGCGAGGATCGTCACGCGGATGTTCAGCGCCTTATTGATGTAACCCAAGAAGCGCGCGATAAAGATGCCGCTAATGCCGGACCACAGGAGACGGATGATGAACGCAAAGCTAGACAAGTGGCTGCTGGAATTATTGGCGGAGTTCAAAGCACCGCAGCTTAAGCCAGTAGTGTTGAAGTATGATCATACGGTGTTCCGGGCTAAACTCCCGGACATCAATGAAGGCCCGCTTAAAGCTACCTATATGGATGGCGTTAAGCGGATACTTGAACATGCCGCGAAATACACCCTGACAAAGTACCAAGTAGCATACGTCCTTGCTACTGTGTATCACGAAACCGCGTATTGGATGTGTCCTATCCGCGAAGGTGCGTGGCGTTATGGCCCGAACTACTCTGATGCAAGTGCTGTTTCCGCAGTTACGAATGCGGTTGCAAAGGGTTTGATCCGCAAGAACTATGCGCTTCGTGATCCTCGCACTGGCAAATCGTACTATGGTCGCGGCCTCGTTCAGATCACGTGGTATGATGAATACCTACAAATGGGACAACTGTTGGGCATTGATCTGGTGAAAGACCCAGACAAAGCACTCGAATGGCCGACTGCATTGAACATCTTGTTTACCGGGATGATTAAAGGCACGTTCAGATCGAACCACAAACTCGCTGACATCGTGACTGATGCCGATTGGTATGCCGCTCGTGGTATCATCAATGGCGATACCAAGAAGAATGGCAATAAGATTGCCTCAATCGCTGCTGCGTATTACGCGGCCTTAACGTAAGGAGCCTATCATGGCACTTCAAATTATCCCATATGACTTCGCTGATGTTGTGGTTGCAGCCCCATCGAAGATCAAGAACATCACTGGCTCGGTGTACTTTGCACCCGCTGGTACCACGTCTGAAACCTTGGGCACACGCCTTAAGGAAATCACGCTGTTCGTTGGCACTATCGCATTGCGTGGTCCCGGCATCGTTGATATTACTCCTTATGCATGGAACGCTTCCTAATGTCTAACGATAACACTAAGATTGCCTCTGCATTTGGCGCCATTACGGCATTAAATCAGTCGGTCGTTCTTGATGTTGCTCGTGCAGATGGTGGTGTTATCTGGATTACTGCTACTAGTGTTACCGCTACGTTTACTGTAGAGGGTTCATTTGATAGTACTGATGGGGTTAATGGCACATGGTTTACTATGGCAGCCTCCCCATCTAACTCCACCAACCTGTACACGCAAGTTACCAGCATTGTACTTACCGCTGCCCCGACTATCTTCTGGACTTTTAGAGCGCTTGGGCTATCTAAGGTACGTGCAAAGGCTACCAGTTTTACTGCCGCGGCTGCACTAACCGTAAACATGGCTGCACATCGCAGCGAAGTATAAGGAGACTACAATCATGGGTAAATTGCTTGCTATTCTGGTGATGCGTATTGTCGCATTCGTCTTGGTGAACTACGGGTTGACCTCGGTTGACTTCGCCGTTGCGATTACGTCCGATCCCACCCTGTTTAACGAGGTAACTCTCGGTGCATCTGCCCTTGTGGTGATGTTGACTGAGGAATTGTCCAAACGAATTGGGTCTAAAGCTACTGGTATCCTGTTGGGTATCCTTCCTCGGTTCATTCAGCGGTTCATCGACCGTTTGACCATCCCGAAAACACCCAAGAACTGACGGAGGAAAGACCGCCTAAATAGGCCCGCCACAAGACGCGCCAGAGCGGCGCTAGAGGCCCTTCTCTCGCCCCGGCTACATCCGTGTATCTGCGGGCGAGATACCACCTAGAAACGGCTAAAATCGTGGTCTTTGCCTGTGTTCCTGCCCGTGTCTAGCCCGTGTTCCTGCCCGGGATGCGTGATCGGTGCGCAGGCCCGGGGCTTTCCCTCGGGTGTACAACTTGGGTGTATAACTTGGGTGTATAACTCGGTATAGTACTTGGATTTACAACTATGGTATGCCAAGAGAAAATGACAAATTTTTACGATGGGGTGCCTAACACAATAGAGGCTCGCGTATGCCCCCGTATGCCCCCGTATGCCCGCCCGTATGCCCGCCCGTATGCCCGCCCGGATACACGCCCGGATACACGCCCGGATACACGCCCAGATACACGCCCAGATATAAACTACACATACATAGCGTGCGCGTAGTATTACATCCGTGTGCATATGCCTGCGTCTTATCCTTGGCACACACAGGCATACATCCGTGTATTAATCCCATGTATTAAACCATATGTTAAACCATGATCTCACCTAGCCTGACATCCTTGTGCCTTTGTTGCCTATCAATCATCTTTGCAATCCATATCCTCAATAACCTTTCAATCCGGGCTAGAGCCTAGACCTACAACGGATTAACCTATGATCCTAACCTAGCTTAGACCTAGCGTTAGCCCGGTATAGTAAGATCAGGTTATACATCAGGTGATACCACTCGGATTTTATCCTTGTTTATCAATAGGTTAGACATAGGGTCTATCAGTTGTCGGTTATTAAATCCTTTGTTATCAATAGGTTAGATTAATCTAGGGTAAATCCTATGATCAGATACCGGATTGATAGGCAATGTTGCTAATTCGTTCTAGTAACTAGATGTAAGATAGTTGGATACAATCTTGTAACCCATTGATTTATATACATTCATTTATGTTGTATCCTTTGGATTAATCGGGTTATAACTAGGGCATCGAGAGACGGGACGAACCACCCGCCCTAGGGTAAAACAGGTTCAGGTCGCAAGGTGATACAGACCTAACTTAAGTCACCTAGTGCAAGCCTGCACAAGCCCGCAAGGGATGAGACGCGATAGCGAGTTATGGCTAGGGATGAGTTTGGTGAAGAGCCGGACATAACCCGAAGGAGATAAAACCTAAGTGCAGGTATAGCACATGCTCTTTATGCCGCGCCACAGCGGGGGAGGAATACTAGGGTTTACCATCTATGCAATGGTTATCCTGTTAGCGATGAAAAGCTAGCTACACATAATGGAATAGGGTTAAGATAGCACTGCTGCTATTCCAGAGATAACCGACTAACACTTAGGTTAGTATCGGGCAACTTGTGAAGCCATAAGCCTTGATTGGTGCAGGTTAGCAAATCCGCTGAAACCCTAGGCTAGTAATCGGTTAGATATAAATGCACCTGCAAGCATCGGGCTTTTACACCGCTGTATGATTGCAACACATATCCGCGTATCGCAACGCAGGTGCATCTATGTCTAACTGTGAGGTAACACAATGACTAAAGCACAACGTAAGGCAGCAATGCGTGCTAGTAGCGCAGATGTCGAAAAACGCTTTCCCAAGGGTGGCAATGATCCACTTGGCGGGCATATTACACTAGGCAATCAATACCGGGCAGTGAATAACCTGCAATTCGGCTTGATTAAAACGGGGGCGGCAAAGCACAAATGATAGCATACATAATTAAAGGCTCGGTAATAGGCATCATGTTTCAAGGCGTTGTTGCCGCTATACGTGTATGGACAGATCAACCAGATCCGGCATACGCCGCATGGGTGTCTGTAGCTATGGGTGCAGTTATTGCCTTTGTTGCCTGTACTGCAATGGCAAAATAAGATTATCGCAATGTAAGCCTGTGGCAATGCGGGCTTATTATGCGGCAATCCGTCCGCTATATCGGAATGAAAGAGAATACAATGTCTACGAAGTTGACCTACTCATTCAGCATGGGGGGCAACGCTATTGACGCTGCTATCCCGATGCTTGCAAAGTCCATTGGTACGGTTGTTACCAATGTGCAGAAGATCGCTGTTTCCATCTTGGGCGACCTGCTCAAACATGGTGACAAGCCCACTGCTATCAAGCGTGCAAACGCTTTGGTTGAGGCATTGGGCAAAGGGATGCGTGCGCAATCGCTGTTGGCTTGGTTTGAGCAGAATGCGCCGATGGTATATAACGCTGAAACCAAGCTGCTGGTCGCAGGGCATACAGCACTGTCACCCGTGAAGGAGCACACCAAGATTAACCTTGCTGTGTCCACGGCGGCGCTGTGGCAGGATGCAAAGGCTGATCCTGAATACAAGGCGCTGGCCGATTGGAATGCGGCGCTGATGGCGCTGGTGAAGCGTGCCAAGACCGACATTGAAAAGATGGGCGATAAGTCCAAGGTGAACACGGCGCAACTGGCGTTGCTGGAAAGCATGGCTGCTGGCGTCAATACTCCAGTGTGTGATCCGCTGGCCTAATATCGGCGGAACGCTGATACAGACAACACTGGCTAAGCATTTGGTGCTGCTGGTGTTGTTCTATCAACGCTCACATAAGGACAGTATCATGCTGTTGTATCGTGTACACTTGGCTAATGACATATCGCTAGGTATGTATAACGCTGCGGTTGCTGGCAATTTCTTTGAGATGGATGGCAGACATCCGTCCCCTTATTCGGACAGTATGCTGCGTGAAGCGTGGTACAACATCTGCGAACGCAACAGGGGAACAGGTGGTCCACCGCCGTGGTGGTTTGGCTTCGGTTCGCTGGAACAGTTTAGCAACTGGGTATACCGCGAGGAATGGTGGAAACGCCTGACTGATGAAGGCTATGTAATCAGCATGATGAATATACATGATGATCGCTGTCATTTGGGATACACGCAAGCCATCATGCACAAGCATCACAGTGAGATTGTTACATCTGTGCCTGTGATTGAGTGGGAAACGCTGCGTGGTGCAGCATAGCCAAGGGATACACGTCGTGATTACTACAACGCAATGCAAAGATACGCTGAACAAGCTGCTGTCAATCCGGTTCAGCTTGCGCCGCCAAACAACCGTGCTGTACAAATCCCCCGGCTTTCTGCACGGGACGTATATGCTCCAGAAGCGTGGCCCTATTTCTAACGCTGATCTGAGGAAGCACGCTCTTGATATGCGGTATGGTGTTGGACACCGTTCGCTGCGCAATGCCGTGGAACTGAACTCGATCTATATCGAAATCATATCGGTGGAATGACATGATCAAAGCATGGTGGTTGGGTGTACGTGAGTTCCGCTTGTCGTGGACCACACTTTACATTGATAGGGACCTCGCTGAGGCGTATGAAAGAGGCCGCGAGTTTGCGCACTGGATTACATTCCGGAGATTTGAGGAATGACGGAGATCATGCTTGGCTGCACTATGGCGGCAGCGGTGATGGTTACGCTACTCCGGTGTATGCCAGCAAGGCGTGTATTCGGATATGCAACGCCTATCGACATCGCGTTCTCTGCGCTGATGGTCTGGGCGTTTCATGGCACGCTGGCAGGGATGTCAGGGGCGGCTGTGGGCGGGCTTGTCTTGGCGGTGACGCTGAGTATAGGCAAGTGGCTGATCGGCACAGAAACGGCTAAAATCCGGCGCTCTGGTCGATTTAAGGTCAAGGCAAAGCTGGTCAAGGAACGCGGCGCTGTCGGTCGGGCTGTGCAGTACATCATCTGGCAACATCACCGCGCAACCGATAGAACGACAACATGACTATAAAGCAGGAGGCACTTGCATGGCGCGATTTCTAACATATAGCACAGAAGGCAATACAGATGTGCGGGGTATGACCGAAGCTGAATATCAAGCGACTGGCATTCCTGACGACTGGGATGAGTTTGTGTGGACCGCAGCTGCCTCCCTTTCCGAAGCAATTGCCCTGCATGATCAGTCAATGGGAGCATACGAACTTGATCTGAAAGCAGGTCGGGAACCAAGGCGCACGTATTGAAGCGCATGTCGCTGAACTCGGGGCATACAGTATGAACCCGATGGACTACAAGACGTGGAAAATGTGGTATAACTATGACATAAAGAAAGGATTCCTGCCATAGCAACTAAGGACGAGAAGGCGGAATGTGTCCGTGACATGACGACGGAGGGTACGATGATCCAACATCGCGCTGTATGCAATCGCTCTGGATGTGGAAGGATGTTTTCACTTGTATACGATAAGGTATCAGGTGTGGCCCGAGAGGATTGGCAGCAAGGATGCCGCACATCGGCTAAGTGCCGAAAGCGTATCCTCGGCCCGCTATCTGACTTCAAGGCAGACCCGGTGCATTAACGAGCCACATACAGATACAGGTACTACACTAAGAACACTCGCCTGCTCAGTAAGTGGGCTTATTCAAGGCTAGTGTTTCTATGTGCGGTAATGTGAATTAGGCGCACTGGTTTGCAATAGGAGATTGCAATGTTCTTTGGACGTGAATTGAAAGAGCGGGCAGAGTATGCTCGTAAGAGTGACGCACAGGCTGCGGCACGGTGGGTTGCCAAGATGACGGGCAATATCGTGATGCTGTGGGAACTCCGCACTGGCGGTTTTCACATGAGCCATGACTTCCGCGGCCAGAATATGATCACGGTAGGCTATATGTCGGCGTTGATGCAGCGGCACGACAAGCCGCCTGTGCTTGAGGACTTCATCGGCAAGGACGACAAGACGCAACGCCGCGATACGGCGGATGTGCCGTTCATGTCTGTGCTGCCGTTCTATGACGTGTTGCCCAAGGAACGACCAGCATGACAATCCTTGCTGGAATGGTAGTGACAGTTGTGTGCCAATGGCAAGGCGCACAGGTTGTGCTATCGCCGGATGATAACTCCGATCGGTATGAACTGCGGTTCCATAACGCCGAGACTATGGTGCCACCGCCAGACGGGCAACGCACTTGCGCTGTCGATACGCCTAGCGGAACGATGTATATTATCTGGGACCACACGACTATTGGTCCTGATGTGATCAACATTGTACCGCCGCAGGGGTTCTACGTGGACACGCCTGAGGTTATCATTGAAGAAAACAGTGATGCCCGTGCGTGGCTGTATCCGTGGTTGGTAGCATGACATGTGGAACCTGCTGCTAGACGAAGAAGGCGAACCGATGATTTATATTAGCAGGGATACTGCTGACATGAAGGCATCGGTTATTGGTCAACAACGTGGCGTGCAAGCTAAGGTGCGTGCGCGGTACTACCGAGGCGAGATGACCGGGTACTGTATCCGTGTCAAGATTGATGTGTAACAACTAACCA
>Ga0075464_10000903_pt1 | contig 13285 bp, 5 predicted proteins | sample DEB19_08_DNA_5_FD_75068 | JGI IMG/M metagenome (GOLD analysis project Ga0075464, IMG submission 75068) | Aqueous microbial communities from the Delaware River and Bay under freshwater to marine salinity gradient to study organic matter... | ecosystem: Environmental > Aquatic > Marine > Coastal ...
AGAATTGATTGGGATGTTGCTGATTTTCCTGAGATAAGATCTCTTCCTGCATTTTTTAGAAGAGCAAATAACACTTTTCCTAAACCTGTATTACTAAGTACGATTCAATCTTTAGATGCAACCACTGCTTTGTATTATTCCTACAGCGGAACAGAAGTTACCGTTTATAAAGATTTTTTAAATTTACCTTTAGGGCCTGCAGGGTCAGGGCGTTCTCCTGGTTTTAACCTAACCACTCCTTTATTGGTTAAAGGGAAATATAAAGTATGGATGAATTATAAATACTATCAAAAATCTCCCAGTACAAAAAGTTGTGCCAGTCAAGTTTCTATTGATGGGGTTCCACTTCAACGTTTGATTGATGGAATTGCAAAAAGGCCTACAGGAACAGAAGCAGAATTAGAGGCGCAAGGCTGGAAACAATATATTACCGGTCAAACTAGTACAAATTATAATGGTAGATTATTGGGAGTAATAGATTTACCATCTACAAAAAGGTATTCGATGCAAATAAAATGGGTAAGTGGTGGTTCTATGGATACTTATATTGATGTTGTTCAGTTTATCCCTGTAGATCAAAATCAAATTAGACCAATGATTAACACGGATGGTACTCGTGAATATTAATTTTAAGAGCAAAAGAAAATGATAAATATTTTTAAGAAACAACATCAATTTATAATGCTTTTTATGGCATTAGCATTTATGCTTTCCTCGTGTAAAAAATGGGATCAGCATAATGAAACTACTGACATTTACCTTAATCAGGGCCTATTAAAAGAAATTAATGGGAATCCAGCTTTAAGTTTATTTAGTAAATATTTAGCGCAAACTGGTTACGATACTGTTTTGTTAGCATCTAAATCTTTTACTGTTTGGGCGCCAGATAATATCGCTCTTGCGGCTGTAGATCCTCAAATATTAAATGATGCTGTTAAATTAAAGGCTTTAATTGGTAATCACATTTCTAATCTTTCATTCTACACTACAGAGCCAAAACCATCTCTTAGGGTTAAAATGTTAAACAATAAGAATGTGATTTTTACAAGCGCAAAATTTGATGATGCTAAAATTATTATTGGAAACCAATCCTTTGGTAATGGCGTATTACATATTGTTGATAAAGCAATTATTCCACAACTAAATATTTGGGAATATTTAAATACATCAGGAACTGGAGAGATACAAAAGGAAGAATTACTTTCCTTAAATTATTCTTTAAGGGATGTTACTAAATCAGAAATTATTGGATATGATCAAGTTACAGGAAATCCAATCTACAAACCAGGTGTAGGGGTTTTTAATTGGAATAGATACTTAAAGGTAAATGATATCAGTAATGAAGACTCTTTATACACTTATATTATTCTAACCGATCAAGCATTTAACGATCAAAAAACAAAGCTTGCACCATACTTTTTAACCGATATCGCAACTATTTCTGACAGTTTAACTAAATATAATGTCATTAAAGATTTAGCAATAAAGGGTGTTTACGATAAAAATAGCTTGCCAAGTCAAATTTATTCTACTAAGGATAGTGTCATTTATCAATTAGATAAAAATGCCATTATTAGTACTTATAAAGCAAGTAATGGGGTTGTTTTTGTAATGAATAGAATTGATTACGATATGGTAAGTAAGATCAAACCAGTCATTATCCAAGGCGAAAGCGGGTATACTTTGCAGGCTTCAAAAACAGTGCAGACAAGAACAAGAAGAAATTCTTTAGATCCAACTAGCCCTTTGTATAATTCTTACTTTAAAGATTTATTGATTGAGAATCATGGTACATCTGGGTTTTGGGTTAAATATAACGCTACACTCAAGGCAGTAAAATACAAGGTTTATTTTAGGGCGGTAAGAGATTTCACCTTAACACCGGCTACTGGAAAAACAGATTTGGATTATTTTAGAACTAGAATAGCATTTAATACTTCTGCGGCTACTGAGCTTCTTTACTCAGAAAAGGTAGGTGTAATCGCCAATTCAAACGGCACTTTTTCTCCTAATTACGATGAAGTGTATGCAGGAGAATACACGGTTGCAAAATATGGTACAATGGGCGTTTATTTGGTCGCAAATACGGTTACAACCAATGGGTTAAATAGCCTTTTACTTGATTACATAAAATTAGTACCAGTTCCTTAATCGTTAAATTAAAGATAAAAAAAATCAATATATGCAAATATTTACGCGAGAGTTCAGGTACATTTTATTGCCTGTTCTATTAATAACAAGTGTTTTTAATCTAGCTAATGCTCAAGAAACTGATACAACATTATCTAAGCCCGTATCGGCTAAAGATTCTATTGCTGCATTTTCTCAACGCTCTGCAGATAAAATAAAAGACAAAGTAACCGGATACATTTTAGAGTCCTACTCTGGCAAACCAATTTCAGGTGTTAGAGTATCTGTTAAAGGTTTTTCTGCTGGGATTACAAATGATAAAGGCTTTTATTCTCTTTCTGTTCCAAACTATAATGTAGTTTTAGTTATAAAAGCACAAGGTTATCAGACAAAAGAGTTGGCACTTAAAGGTAAAAAAAGTTTAAATGCATCTCTTTACGAGGAGGGCTTTACTTCTATTTACGATCAGGCGCATCTTCCTTTAGCCGATGCTCCAAAATATCAAGTACCTTATGCCGTAGAATCAATCAATACAAATGATAATTGGAGTAGGGTAAACGAATCTCCTGAAGGCTATCTTCAAGGTAAAGTTGCTGGACTAAAATCTGTTAGACATTCTGGCACACCAGGTTTAGGAGCAAATATCAATATTAGAGGATTTAATTCGCTAAATGCTTCTAACCAACCTTTATATGTTGTAGACGGAGTGGTTTACGATAATACTGAGTTTGGAAGGTCGCTTACTGGGGCGCATTATTACAATCCTTTACAGAATATTGATTTAAAAGATATTGATAATATCACTGTGATTAAAGATGCAGGAACTGCAATTTACGGCACAAGAGGTTCAAATGGGGTTGTTTTAATCAATACCATTAGAGCAAAAGAACAAGTAACTAAAATTGATTTTGGAGTTTATGGTGGCTATAATTTTAAACCGCTAAATACACCAGTTCTTAATGCGGGTGAATATAAAACTTACCTGTCTGATTTATTAAGAACATCAAGTCTTACTGCTGCCGAGATTTCAGACAAGTCATATTTCAATAATGATATTGTGGGTAATAATGATTACTACAGATACCATTATGATACAAATTGGCAAGATGAAGTCATGAAAAATAGTTACAACAAAAACTATTATTTAAAAATTACCGGTGGTGATAATATTGCAACTTATGGATTGTCATTAGGCTATCTTAAAAATGAGGGAATCACTAACGGTACCGATTTAACAAGATATCAAACAAGATTTAATGCTGATTTAAACCTTACCAATAAGTTTAAAGCTGTTGCGAATCTTTCTTTTACCTCTAATAATCAGGTGTTAAAAGATCAAGGAATTACCAATAAAACCAATCCTTTATACTTAGCGCAGGTTAAAGCTCCTTTTTTATCAAAATTTGATGTTGATAATGCTGGATTAGTATCTCCAAATCTTTCTGATGTGGATTTATTTAATACCAGTAATCCAATGTCTGTAATCCAAAATGGAAAAAATTTAGACGATAATTATCGTTTTTCTGGTTCTTTTGGATTGATCTATTTATTAAATAAATCAACCACAATTCAATCTACAGTTGGGATTACTTTCGATAAAGTTAGAGAGAAAATATTTATCCCTAACAAAGGTGTAGTTGAAGATACGTTGAGGAATGCCATTGCTTATAACCGTTCTGGTAGCTATGTATCACGTTTATTCTCTGTTTATAATGATACCCGTATCAACTACAAAAAAACCTTCAATAGAATTCACGAGTTGAATACCAATTTGGGTTTAAGGTATAACATGAACAAAAGCGAAACAGACTTAGGTTTGGGTTACAATTCTGCAACAGACGAATTTGTGAGTGTTTCTGGTGGTCAAGCGGCTTTAAGAAGCGTAAGCGGAACCATCGGCGATTGGAATTGGTTAAATATGTATGCTAATGCAGATTATAACTTGTATAAAAAATATTTTTTATCGCTTAATATTGCAGTAGATGGTTCTTCTCGCTTTGGAAAAGAAACCACAAATGCTTTAACACTTAATGGTAATAAATATGCTGTGATGCCTTCTGTTGGTGCTGCTTGGTTAATTTCTTCCGAGAAATTTATGGCAGATGCTAAAGCTATTCAAAATTTGAAACTAAGAGTTAGTTACGGATTAACTGGTAATTACGACATAGGAAACTATGCCGCTAAACAATACTACGTTTCTCAGAATTTCTTAGGCGTACAAGGTTCAGTAAGAGGGAATATTGCTAATCCTCAATTAAAATGGGAAACTGTGGCTAAAACAGATTTAGGCTTAGATGTTTCTTTATTTAATGAGCGTTTAAATTTAACCTTCGATTATTTTAATAACGATGCAAAAGATTTAATTACCTACGAGCCGGTTGCTGCGGCCAGTGGATTTGACTATGTTATTACCAATAACGGGGGCATGCGTACTAGAGGTCTTGATTTTACCATTAATGCCAGGGCAATTAATAAAGTTGTAAAGTGGGATATCGGACTTAACTTCTCAAAGTATAAAAATGAAATCACCAAAGTTCCCGGAAATCTATTGTTAAATAATTTTGCAGGAGCAACTTACATTACAAAACTTGGAGATCAGGCTAACCTTTTCTACGGATATAAAAGTAATGGCATCTACAATTTACAAACTCAAGCCACTGCTGCAGGTTTAGTATATCTTAATAATCAGGGTGTTGCAGTACCTTTTCAAGCTGGGGACGTCATATTTGCCGATCTTAATGGTGATAAAATCATTGACGAGAAAGACAGACAAGTTATCGGAAACCCAAATCCTGATTTCGTTGGAGCAATTAGCAACTCCTTAAGCTGGAAAAAATGGTCTTTTGATGCTTTGTTATCTTTTAGCGTAGGAAATGATGTTTACAATTACCAACGTAATGTATTAGAGTCTATGAGTGGTTATCAAAACCAAACTCCAAATGTAATTAACAGATGGAGAGTAGATGGACAGGTAACAGAGATTCCTAGAGCAGCTTGGGGAGATCCAGCTGGTAATGCTCGTTTCTCAGACAGATGGATAGAAAGTGGTTCGTACTTAAGGTTGAGATCGGCAACGATTAATTATAATTTCACCTTTAAAGATAAAGCCATCAAATATGCTAAAGTATATTTAATGGGAAATAACATTGTTACACTTACCAAATATTTAGGATATGATCCTGAGTTTAGTGCTAGCAATGGCTTGTTTACCCAAGGTGTTGATTCAGGTTTAGAGCCTCAGTTCAGAACTGTTCAATTAGGTGTTAGAATTGGGCTATAATAAAAAATAAAGTTAAAATATAGAGTATGAAAAGTAACTTAAAGAGCTTATCTAAATATTTAGTCGCATTAAGCGTATTTGTGTCCTTATTTTCATGTAAGAACACATTTGATCTTGAGCCTAAAAATGTTTTAGAATACAATCAAGCATATAGAAACGTTTATGACGCTGATGCAGCAGTTTTAGGAATCTATGGCCAATTCTTAGGTCTTGCAAAACAATACATTGTTTTGAATGAATTAAGAGCTGATTTAATGGACGTAACAGACAATGCAGATCAGTATTTAAAGCAAATCAACACACACACAGAAACAGCAGACAACCCTTACGCAAGTCCGCTTCCTTTCTATAAAATCATCGTAAATTGTAACGATGTATTACGCAATTTTGATATCATGCTTCAAGATAAAAGGATGACTACCGAAGAGTACAATCATCGCTATTCTGATGTTGGGGCAATCAGATGCTGGTTATATCTACAAGTTGGTATTCATTGGGGTAATGTTCCTTATGTAACAGATCCTATTGCTAATATCAATGATCTTCAAGATCCTGCAAAGTTTGCAAGAATTCCTTTTAATGAGCTTTTAGATAAAACCTTGCTTTTTGCAGAATCTTTACCTTATAAAGAGCCTTACCCTGTAGGATCTTCTATGATTAATTCTAACGATGGTTATGCCATGGGGAAAATATTGATCATTAAGAAATTGATATTAGGAGATTTAAATTTATGGAAACAAAATTGGTCTCAAGCCGCCGGTTATTACAAAAGCGTTATGAGTTCTGCCGATGTGATTTACAATAATAATGGTAGCGAGCAAATGTATGAAACGTATAAAATTGCGGCATTTACTACAGCTGCTGTATTGAATGCTAACTGGAGCATTATGTTTTGGGGTGCATTTAACGAGCGTTATTCTAATTACGAAAATATTTGGGTATTGCCTTTTGATAAAAATTTCAAACCAGATAATCCTTTCATTGATATGTTTTCGGTTTCTAAAAGTTACCTTTTTAAACCTTCTTTAAAAGCGATCAACAATTGGGCAAATGAAAGCAATACAGCAAATACCAGAATTGGTGATAGCTTTAGGGCAAGTGGATCTTATCGTAATAACTTAGGAAAATTAGAAATCACTAAATTCTTAGGAACTTATAATAGTGGCTTGCAGTTTGAAACTACCGGAAAATGGGTTTTATATAGAGCAGGAATGCTTCACATGAGAGTTGCAGAAGCAGCAAACAGAGACAACAGAAGCCAATTAGCTACTGCATTATTAAACACAGGAATTAAAACGGCCTACGACTCTCCAATCGATTTAAAGACATTGGCAAGTGGAACTTTAAGAGCCAGAAATGTTACCTATATCCAACAAAGTGATAAGGATGTAAATTCTCCTTATTATTATGATGGAAGGGATGCTGATTTTCCAGTATTTAGGGCTCCATATTACCGTAGTGCTGGTATTAGAACTAGAGTTGGTTTAAGTCCTATTGTATTAGATTCTGTTCAATATTTTAATTTAAGCACACCAACTGTTATTGTTAAAGATGCTAATGGTGTGATCACCAATATTATTTATAAACCAGTAATCAACCAAACGGCCTTAACATTGTTTTTAGAAGATGCTATCATTAAAGAAACTTCAGAAGAAAGTGCTTTTGAAGGTTACAGATGGGGCGATTTGCTTCGCATTGCTTTAAGAAGGAACGATCCTGCTTATTTAGCCAATGCGGTTGCCGCAAAATTTCCTGTAGGAAGTGCAAATTATAACTTAGTATTTTCAAGATTATCTAACAAAGAAAATTGGTATTTGCCATTCAAATGGTAACCATTTTTTAAATAAATAGTCAATTCATCTTTTATAATCAGCACAGTTTTAAATAGCTGTGCTGATTTTTTTTATAATGATCATTCCCAAAATGCTTAAAAAATTTATTTTTTTTGTACTGATTTTAATGAGCTCTAGATTATATGCTCAAGAATTTGATATCCTAAACGGGCAACAAATTGTCAGTATATGTTATCAAAAAAATACTAATTCTTTAGATTCTGTTGCTGCGCATTTGCTTGCCAAAGATATCGAGCAGGTGAGTGGTAAAAAACCTATCGTTTCTACAAACATCAAAGATCTAAAAGGAAATGTGATTATTTTGGGATTATTTAACCAATCGGCCGCTCAAAAATTCAACAATTTTGATCAATATCACTTGCAAGGCAAATGGGAAACTTGCTCTTGGCAATTTTATCATCAGCCTAATGCTAAAATCAAAAATGCGTTGGTAATTACCGGCAGCGATAGCCGAGGGTTAGCTTATGGCGTATTTAAATTATCTAAACAAATTGGAGTAAATCCTTGGTATTGGTGGGCGGATATCGTCCCACTTAAAAAAAATAAAATAAGTATCCCGGAAATAAATGCAGTGTCTAAAACGCCATCTGTAAAATATAGAGGAATATTTATTAATGATGAAGATTGGGGATTAAGGCCTTGGGCATCAAATAGTTTGGATAAGGTCGACAAAAACATTGGCCCAAAAACTTATGAAAAAGTGTTCGAATTACTATTGCGATTAAACGCTAATTTAATTTGGCCTGCGATGCATCCGGGCACAAAAGCTTTTTTTAGCAATCCTGCAAATTTGGAAATGGCCAAAAAGTATCAAATTATAATTGGCAGCTCTCATGCCGAACCTATGTTACGAAATAATGTGGACGAATGGGATAAACCTTCTATGGGCGATTTTAATTATGTAACAAACAAACCGCAAGTGCTTAAATATTGGGAACAAAGGGTAAAAGAAAGTATAGGAAACGATCTAATTTACACCATGGGAATGCGTGGAATACATGATAGCGGTATGGAAGGGATGAAAAACAATAAAGAAGCCATTCCGGTTTTAGAACAAGTAATAAAAGATCAGCAGCAAATGCTTTCTACTCAAAAACAAAACCCTCAGGCTTTTACGCTTTATAAAGAAGTTTTAGATATTTATGATGATGGATTAAAAGTTCCCGACGATATTACTCTGGTTTGGCCAGATGATAATTATGGTTATATCCGCCGATTAAATGATGCAACAGAAAATTCCAGAAAAGGTGGTTCTGGGATTTATTATCATGCATCTTATTGGGGAAGACCACACGATTATTTATGGTTAAGCACTACTCATCCTGCTTTAATGCGAGAAGAAATGGTAAAAGCTTGGAATGCAAATGCTAAAAAAATTTGGGTGTTAAATGTTGGGGATATCAAACCGGCCGAATACCAAACACAACTTTTTTTAGATATGGCATTTGATATTACGCCTTTTCAGCAGACTGCTTATGTTAAACAGCACCTAAATAATTGGTATAAAGATATATTTGAAAAAGACGCTGATGAAATCGAAAATATTATTTGGGAAAACAATCATCTTGCGTTAGAACGTAAACCCGAGTTTATGGGCTGGAGTCAAACTGAGCCAACAACTCCAACCCAACTTACCGCTTATAATCATTTCTCTCACGGAGATGAAGCCCAAAAGCGGATCAATGCATTTTCAGAATTAGAAAATAAGGTGAATAAAATCAACAAAAATCTGCCAACAAGATTAAAAAATGCTTTTTTTGAATTGGTTGATTACCCAATTGTTGCCGCCTCAAATATGAATAAGAAATTTCTTTATCATGATAAGGCGATACTTTATGGGCAACAAGGCAGATTAGTTGCAGCAGCTTATGCCGATTCTGTTGCATTTGCTTATCAAAAAATCAAAAAGATCACCCAATTTTATAACGATACTTTGTTCGCAGGTAAATGGAAAGGGATAATGTCTATGGAACCCAGAAATTTACCAGTATATGAAATGCCCAAAATATCAAATTTTATGATTGATAATAAGAACATTTGGGATTTTTTACCAGAAGGATATGCAAGTCATCCGCCATTAAAAGATACTTTAACGCTTCCTTTATTTTATTCTAGCGATGATAAAAAGTATTTTATTGATTTGTTTTTAACCAATAATCAGGCTTTAAATTGGGAAATCGTGGCTAATAAAAATGGCCTAAAATTCTCCGATATAAAAGGATATTTATCTCCAACCGGAGAATTACAAAAGAGAATTTGGGTAAGTTTAAATTCAAACATCTCTTTTAATCTATCTCAAGAATTTACCATTACCATTAAAACAAATTTCGGAAACAAGTATCTCAAAGCGAAAGTAATTCCATCAATTGCAGAAAAGCAAACTTTTAAAGAAAAAAATGGCGTGGTCTCTATTTTTGCTACGCATTATTCGCAAATAAAAAATGGCAAAAATCAGCAATGGAAACCTCTTGAGGGGCTAGGTTATACTGGGACGGTCATGAGTTATCATCCCGAAAATTTAGGCAATAGGATAGAAAAAGACAGTGCCATACTTTCTTATGATTTTCTAACCAGCACATATGGGAGCGCTGTTTTGCATGTTTACACTGTTCCAACACATCCAATAAATACAAGCTTTAGTTTAAAATATGCTATTAGAATTGATAAGGGTAATTGGCTGGTTCAAGATTTTGCAACCCAAGGAAGAAGTAATACTTGGAAAGAGAATGTTTTAAGCAATCAATCAGAACAAAAAATATCAATTAAAGAATTAAAACCTGGCAAACATCAATTAGAAATTTTAGCCTTGGACCCTAGTGTTATGATAGATCGCTTACTGATAGATTTAGGTGGTTTAAATCCTGCATATAGCCTTATTCAAGAGACAAAATAATATTAAAATCAAAATTAGTTCTCTTTCATTTTTTTGTTTAATATGATTTGATTCTCGACTTATTATCAGGATGAGACAGGATAGCCTCTGATTAAAAATGTTCTATTTTAGTCTTTCAAGATTAAAACCAATTATCAAGAAAGCTTTAGCGTGTATTTATCGTAATTGATCTATTTTAAATGCGAGTTGTATTTTTTTTAACCAAACTTTATGAAAAGAAACCATAAAAAAGTAATGCTATTAAGTACTTTGTTTAGTATTTTTTTTGTTACTTCATTCGCCCAAAACCAATTGTCGTGGCCTAAAATTACCCAACAAAATAAACCATGGGCAAGATGGTGGTGGGAAGGCAGCGCCGTAGATACCACCAATTTATCATGGATGTTAAATCAATATCAAAAAGCAGGTATGGGTGGGTTAGAAACTACACCAATTTACGGAGTAAAGGGTCAAGAAAGTAAATTCATCAATTTTACATCCCCAAAATGGATGGATATGTTAAGTTTTACCTTGCAAAATGCCAAAAAATTAGATATTGGTATTGATATGGCTCAAGCTTCAGGTTGGCCGTTTGGTGGACCTTGGGTAAAAGATGAAGACGCAAGTAAATACATGGCTTATAAGTCTTACGAAGTAAAAGAAGGCGCTAAAATTAGCGAACCTATTTTTTTCGAACAGAAAGCATTATTGAGACAAGAGGGGAAAAATAGAACGACCATCGACAAATTAAAAGAGCCTATTTCTTCTAATTCAAATATGCAATCATTGGCCATCGATCAGGTTCAATTCCCTAAAAATTTAAAAGCCAATTCAATTATGGCTTATGCTAATTCTGGTGAGATTTTGGATATCACTTCAAAATTAGATGATAATGGCAACTTAAATTGGGTTGCGCCAAAAGGAACTTGGACGGTTTACGCATTATTTTCTGGATTGCATGGTAAAATGGTAGAAAGAGCTGGTCCGGGTGGAGAAGGTTACGCTATCGATCACTTTTCTTTGGCGGCAACTAATCATTATTTAGATCATTTTGATCAATCTTTTAAAGGCTATGATTTATCTTATTTAAGAGCTTTCTTTAACGATTCTTACGAAGTTGATGATGCCCGAGGCGAAGCAGACTGGACGCCAAAATTCTTAGAAGAATTCAAATCTCGCAGAGGTTATGATATCAGAAATCAACTCCCAGCATTATTTGGATCGTCAACAGATAAAGCGCTTTCTACAAGAGTATTGTCTGATTATCGCCAAACCATTTCTGATCTTTTATTAGAGAATTATACACAAGCTTGGCATAAATGGGCTAAAGGAAATGGCAAATTAATCCGCAACCAAGCTCATGGATCGCCTGCAAATATTTTAGATTTATATGCCGCTACAGATATTCCAGAGGCTGAAGGAGATGATGTCTTGAGAATTAAATTCGCATCTTCTGCGGCCCATGTTACGGGTAAATTATTATCCTCTTCAGAATCTGCCACTTGGGAAAACGATCATTTCTTATCCACCCTTGGTGATATCAAGAAAAAAATGGATTTATTTCTTTTAGGAGGAATCAACCATACATTTTATCATGGCGCAAATTATACCCCAAAAGAAGCGGCTTGGCCAGGTTGGTTATTTTATGCCGCAGTACATTTTACACCTAACAATAGTTTTTGGGGCGATTTTTCTGCACTTAATCAATATGTGGCTCATGCGCAATCCTTTTTGCAACAGGGTAAACCAGATAATGATATCTTGATGTATCTACCTATTTCTGATTCTTATGCGGTTAGAGGAAATACAATGTTGAGACATTATGATGGAATCGAAAAAGGATTTAATGGAACTAGTTTGGATGTTGCCGCCAATACATTATATGATAAAGGGTATGATTTTGATTTTATCTCTGATCAGCAAATTTTAAATTCATCCGCTTTAAACGGAAAAATTAAAACAGCGGAGGTAGCTTATCAAACTTTATTGGTTCCAAATGCCGCATTGATTCCATTAGAAACTATTCAGCATTTATTTCAATTGGCAGAAGGTGGGGCTAAAATTGCTTTTTACAAAAACCTTCCAAACGACGTTCCTGGTTTAACCAATTTAGTAGAAAGACAAGCCGCTTTTAAAACACTGATCTCATCATTAAAATTTGAAAAAATCGGAAATGTAGAAATCGCTAAAATCGGAAAAGGTGCAATTTTAATAGGATCAGAATTACCTGATTTGATGGCTGCCACAAATGTTTATGCCGAAAAATTAAAAGGGAAAGGCTTAACATATATCCGCAGAAGCCATGAAAAAGGTAAATATTATTTCATTGTGAATGAGAATAAAACACCAGTAGAAGGTTGGTTTCCTATCACCACTAAATCAGCTTCTGTGGCCTTATTTAATCCGATGACATCGCAAACAGGTTATGCCGCAATTCGTCAGAATGCAGGTGAAACCGAAGTTTATCTACAACTCAAAAAAGGAGAAAGCTGCATTTTGCAAACTTTTACCAACGAAGTGTATGCGCCAAGTTTTGCTTATACCAAAACTGCTGGAGAGGCTTTGCCATTAATTGGCGATTGGAAAGTGAATTTTATTAAAGGTGGCCCAGTATTGCCGCAACCTTTAGTGCTTAAAAATTTAGAATCGTGGACTGTTAATGGAGCAGATTACGAGCATTTCTCTGGAACAGCTTCTTATACCACCCAATTTAAAAAGCCTAAAATAAAAGCAGGTGCTTACTTATTGGATTTAGGTAAAGTAGAACAAAGTGTAAAAGTGATTTTAAACGGACAAGAAATCGCAACCTTAATTGGGCCTGATTTTAAAGTCGAAATTCCATCAAATCAAATCCTAGCTAAAAATAATTTAGAATTGCAGGTTTCTAATGGAATGGCCAATAGAGCTGCTTGGATGGATAAAACTAATCAGAACTACAAAATATTTTATAACATCAATATGTCTGCAAGGTTAGCAGAAAATCGTGGTGAAGATGGTTTATTTACGGCTAAAAATTGGGTAGTAAAACCATCAGGTTTATTGGGTGTGGTGTCTCTTACGCCTTTATCTACTTTTAAACCAGAATAAATTTTAATATGAAAAAATACATTTTTACGCTTTTATTAGCGACATCAATTTTTAATTCCTTTG